>Ga0181375_1000358_pt1 | contig 10529 bp, 8 predicted proteins | sample LowvirmetaG_FD_130090 | JGI IMG/M metagenome (GOLD analysis project Ga0181375, IMG submission 130090) | Marine viral communities from the Subarctic Pacific Ocean - Lowphox_11 viral metaG | ecosystem: Environmental > Aquatic > Marine > Oceanic | place: Subarctic Pacific Ocean | collected 2015-12-09 | reverse complement strand
CAGCATCGCGAAATGCCCGCCGGTCAGCTCTCGAAACCCCGGGCGCAGGATGATCGCGGCCCCGACGAGCCCCAGCACGACCGCAATGATCCGGCGCAGGGCCAAGCTCTCGCCCAGAAACAGCGCGGCCCCGATGGTGACATAGATCGGCGCAAGATAGTTCATCGCCGTCACCTCGGCGATAGAGATACGGGTCATGGCGTAGAACCACAGGATAACGCCCACTCCATGCAGCCCGCCGCGTACCGAAAAAAGCGCCCATTGTCGGCGCGACAGCTTCGCCTCGCGCAGCGCGCCAATCGCGGGCAGCAGGAACACCAAGCCAAAGCCATAACGGATAAAAGCAGCTTCGGAGGACGGCAGGCGCGGGCCCATATGTTTGACCAAAGCGGTCACGCAAATGAAACACAGGCCGGTCACGACCATCCAGAAGATACCGGTGACGGGGCGTTGGGGATGTGCAGTTGTCATGGGCGCAACATTCCCCAACCCTTCCCCAAGGGCAAGGTCACATCAGCAGAAGTTTCAAAGCAATCGCCCACATGGTCAGCGCAATCACACCATCCAGAATTTGCCAGCTGCGCGGCTTGCTGAAAAACGGCCCCAACAGGCGCGCGCCATAGCCCAGGCTGAAAAAGAAAACAAAGCTCGCCGTGACCGCACCTGCCCCGAAGGCAAGGCGGCTTTCATATTGCGCGGCAATGGACCCCAGCAGCACGACGGTATCAAGATAAACATGCGGGTTCAGCCAGGTCAGCGCAAGCAGGGTCAGGATCGTGCGGCGCAGGCTGGTTTGCGCGGCCCCGTCAGCGGCCAGCGCATGGCCGCCCTGCCAAGCCGATCGCGCGTTCTGGAAACCGTACCAGATCAGGAACGCCGCCCCGCCGAAGCGCATCAGTGTTTCGAACCACGGCACCGCCGTTGCCAGCGCACCGAACCCCGCCACCCCTGCGGCGATCAGCACCGCATCCGACAAGGCGCAGGTCAGGCAGACCCAAAAGACATGCTGCAACCGCAAGCCTTGGCGCAAGACAAAGGCGTTCTGCGCCCCGATAGCCAGAATCAAGGTCAGGCCCAAGGCAAAGCCGGGAAAGAAGGCGGTCATATGTCAAAAGCTCCGTCGGGAATCTGGGCCGGTCTCGGGCAAGATGCACCGCCGGACCCCACCCAAAAATAAATTTTCATCCCCTGCAACCCCAACTTTATTGTTGCGGCCGCGAAACATTTGCGTGATTGGGCCCGTTACTACTAGCGAACCACAGATACAGCGCCTATCTGACCCGCATACAACCAAGGAATAATGTCATGTTCGACGACAAACAGAAGCTGGAAATCAGCCAAGATGAATTGGCGCTTATCGAAGCAGCCCTGCACACACAGTCCAAGATCCTGAGCGTTCAGGCAAGCGCAGGCGGATCAAAGGCCTTGGGGCACCTGAACGAGGTCAAACGCGTCCTCGCCTCTATCTCGCAGCAGCGCGTGCGCGACACCACGACCAAACCGGCCTGGGGTGGTCTTTTTCGCATGGCGCGCCTTTTGGGATAAATTCGGCCCCAAACGCTGACACAAAAAAACCGCCCCGCATATAAGCCAGGGGCGGTTTTTTTGTGTCTCGCGGGCGCGTGACGCACCCGCCCCTGCCAAAGCAAAGCCCCGCCGCGACATGGGTCGCTGGCGGGGCGTAAATGCTACAGCTGCTCCATCACCTCGTCAGAGGCTTCGAAGTTCGCGGTGACCCGCTGCACGTCGTCGTCGTCTTCCAGGGCGTCGATCAGCTTCATCAGCTTTTCCATCCCTTCCAGATCCATTTCGGTCGTGGTGGTCGGACGCCAGACCAGCTTGGTGCTGTCGGATTCGCCCAACTCGGCCTCCAGCGCGGTGCTGACATCGTTCAGGTCGGTATCCATGCACCAGATCACATGCCCCTCATCCGAGCTTTCGACGTCTTCCGCGCCCGCTTCGATGGCGGCCATCATCACGGTGTCGGCATCGCCAACGCTGGCGGGATAGGTGATTTCGCCCTTACGGTCGAACATGAAGCCGACGCTGCCTGTCTCGCCCAGATTGCCACCGTTCTTGGTGAAGGTGGACCGCACGGTCGACGCGGTGCGGTTGCGGTTGTCGGTCATCGCCTCGACGATGACGGCAACACCATTGGGGCCGTAGCCTTCATAGCGGATTTCTTCGTAATCCTCGCCCTCGCCGCCGACGGCTTTCTTGATCGCGCGTTCGATGTTGTCCTTGGGCATGGACTGGCCCTTGGCCTCTTTCACCGCCAGACGCAGACGCGGGTTCTTTTCCGGATCGGGTTCGCCCATCTTCGCCGCGATGGTGATTTCTTTGGAGAGCTTGGAAAACACCTTGGCGCGCAGTTTGTCCTGACGGCCCTTACGGTGCTGGATATTTGCCCATTTTGAGTGACCTGCCATGGTGACCTCACATGCTAAAATTCTCGGTTGGCTCTCTATACGGCAGCCCACGCGCCTGAACAAGCCACCGCGCACGGGCGCGCACGACCGCGCACGCGCGCGGTATGGCCGGGTTTGGGGCAGACAGGCGCGCGGGCGGCTGCTAGGGCTTTGGTCGCAGTTCACGCAAGGTACGCTCATGACCACCGATCAAATCATCCTGTTCACCCTGTTTGCCGCCGTGTTTGGCATGCTCTTGTGGGGGCGGTTCCGCTATGACCTTGTCGCCTTTGCTGCGCTGATGGTTGCCGTGGTGCTGGGGGTGGTCGACAGCAAGGACGCCTTTGCGGGCTTTGGTCACCCTGCGACGCTGGTGGTCGCGCTGGTGCTGATCGTATCGGCGGGGCTGACGCGGTCTGGCGCGGTGTTGCTGATCACCCGCACGCTGGTCGATGCCTCGCGCAGCCTTGGCGGGCATATCACGCTGATGGGGGTCATCGGCGGGGTGCTGTCAGCCTTCATGAACAACGTCGCAGCCCTCGCGCTGCTGATGCCGGTCGACATCCAGACCGCCCGCAAAGCCGGACGATCCCCGGGATTGAGCCTGATGCCGCTGAGCTTTGCCACGATCCTTGGCGGCATGGCGACGCTGATCGGGACGCCGCCCAATATCATCATCGCCTCGATCCGACAGGAATCCCTTGGCGCACCGTTCCGCATGTTCGATTTCGCCCCTGTGGGCGGGATTGCAGCGGCGGCGGGGCTGGCCTTTGTCGCGCTGATCGGCTGGCGGCTTATCCCGCAGCGCGAGAACAACGTGCTGGGCCCCGAAGACCTGTCCCCCTATCTGGCAGAGCTGACAATTCCTGAAGGCAATGCCCAGATCGGTAAACGTCTGGCAGAGCTTCAGGACGCGGCCGAGAAGGCCGATGTCGCCATGCTGGGGGTGATCCGGGACGGCAAGCGCCGCTACGGCCAGTCACGCAACCTGCCCCTGCGCGCAGGCGACGCGCTGGTGCTTGAGGCAACACCCGACGCGCTGGACGAATTTCGCAGCACGCTGGACCTGCATGTCGCCGACGCCGACCGCGAAGACCGCCTGCGCGCCGATGGCGAAGGGGTTGAGATCATCGAGGTCGTCGTCACCAGCGATTCCCGCCTGAACGGCCGGTCGGCTCAGGCGGTTGGCCTGTCGTGGCGGCAGCGCTCCGTGCTGCTGGGGGTATCGCGGCGCGGCAAACGCATCACCTCGCAATTGCGTAAGACCGAGCTGCAGGTGGGGGATATTCTGCTGCTGCTCGTGCCCCGCGATACCGCGTCCCATGTGGTCGAATGGCTGGGCGTGCTGCCCCTTGCTGACCGCGGGTTGGCGGTGACCGAAAACCACAAGGTCTGGCTGGCGATCGGCCTGTTTGGCGGCGCGGTCACGGCGGCGAGCTTTGGGTTGATCTACCTGCCCGTCGCCCTGGGGCTGGTCGTCATCGCCTATGTGCTGGCGCGGATCGTCCCGCTATCGGAGCTTTATACCCATATCGAATGGCCGGTCGTCGTCTTGCTGGGGTCGATGATCCCGCTGGGGGCGGCGCTCGAAAGCTCTGGCGGGACGGAGCTGATTGCCGGCGCGCTTGTCGGATTAACCCAAGGGCTGCCCGCATGGGTGGTGCTGACGGTGCTGATGCTGGTCACCATGACCCTGTCGGATGTGCTGAACAACACCGCCACCACCATCGTCGCCGCCCCCGTGGGCATCCAGATGGCGGCAAGCCTTGATGTCTCGCCCGATCCGTTCCTGATGGCGGTCGCCGTCGCCGCATCAAGCGCATTCCTGACGCCCATCGGGCATAAGAACAACACGCTGATCCTTGGTCCCGGGGGCTATAGCTTTGGCGATTACTGGCGCATGGGCCTGCCGCTCGAGATCATCGTCGTCGCGGTGTCCATTCCGGCTATTCTGGTCTTCTGGCCGCTTTAGAGGCAGAGCCAAGGAAAGGAGCCGGGGGCCAGCCCCCGGACCCCCGGGATTTTTGCCATTTGGAAGCGCGGGTCCGGCGCTACCAGAAGAGCGGGATCATCATGGAGACGAGCAGCGACATCGACAGGTTGAGCGGAATGCCGATGCGCATGAAGTCGGTGAAACGGTAGCCGCCCGGCCCATAGACCAGCGTGTTGGTCTGGTAGCCGATGGGGGTGGCAAAGGCGCAAGACGCCGCGATCATCACCGCCACGACCAAGGGGCGCGGGTCCATGCCAAGTGCGGACCCGAGGCTGATGGCAATCGGTGTCATGATCACCGCCACCGCGTTGTTCGACACGATCTCTGTCAGGGTTGTCGTCAGCAGGAACACCGCGAAGATCACATAGAAAGGCGACAGCGTGCCGAGGAAGGGTGCGATATTGTCAACGATCAGGCTGATCGCGCCGGAATTTTGCAACCCTGCCCCGACCGCAAGCATCGAGAAGATCAGCGCCAGCAGACGGCCATCAACAAAGCTGAAGGCCTCTTCCGCGTCGATACAGCCCGTCACCAGGACCAGCGCCACGGCCAGCACCGCCAGCAGCAAGATCGGCGCGACGTTCAGCGCGGCCAAGACCACGATCCCCACCAGCGCCGCGATGGCGATCGGGGCATGCCCCCGCCGGAAGGCCCGTGCCGACGGCTGCGAGACGTCGACCATATCCATATCCGAGGCAAGGCGCTGGATATCCTCCATCGCGCCTTCTAGCAGCAGCGTGTCACCGACCTTGACGATGAGGTCGTCAAGCTGGCGACCGATGTTCTGGTTCCGCCGGTGTACCGCCAAAGGGTACACCCCATAGCGCCGGCGCAGACGCAGCGCGCCGAGGGTGCGGCCCACCATCTTGCAGCCCGGCGTGATCAGCACCTCTACGGTCGAGGTTTCCACCGCCGACACCTGATCGACGCGCTTGAGCTCTTTATTGGCCTGAAGGCTGAGCAGTTCCGTCATCTGGGTCCGCAGAACCACGCGGTCGCCGACCCGCAGTTCGACACCGGCCAGATCGCGGCGCAACGACTGATCGCCGCGCACCACGTCGATCAGCCGCACGCCTTCGCGTTTGAATAGCTGCACGTCAAGCACCTCGCGCCCGATCAGGTTGGAGTCGGGCGGGATCACGGCTTCGGTGAAGAACTTCATCTTGGAGCGGTCCGACAGCATATTTGCCATACTGTCGCGCGCGGGCAGCAGTTTGGGGGCGAAGACGGCCATATAGATCAGGCCCCAGGCGCAGACGACCAGACCGATGGGCAGGATTTCGAAAATGCCAAAGGGTTCTAGCCCTTGCGACCGTGCGACACCGTCCACCAGAAGGTTGGTCGAGGTCCCGATCAGCGTCAGGGAGCCGCCCATGATCGCCGCATAGCTCAGCGGGATCAGCAGTTTGGAGGCTTTGGTGCCAAGCGTCTGGCTAAGCTGCACCACGACCGGAATCATCACCACCACGACGGGCGTGTTGTTCATCACCGCCGAGGCCGCCATGACGGCCACGATCACACCCACCACCGCCGTTTTCGGATGCGTCTTGGCATAGCGTTCGGCCATGCGCGTCAGCACATCCAGCGCGCCCGTGCGCACCAGCGCGCCCATCACGATGAACATCGCGGCAATGGTCCAGGGGGCAGAGTTTTGCAGCACCGCCTGCGCATCGTCATAGGGCAAGATGCCAAGCGCCAGCATGATGGCCGCCCCTGACAGGGCCACGACCTCGGTCGGGAGGGATTCGCGCAGGAACATGACGAACATGATCACAACAACGGTCAATGCCAGGATGGCAGAGGTGCTATCCGACAGGTTTAGAAAGTCCATTCAGGTATATCCGGCCTTGGGCAGATGAAAATCAGACTGCAGTGTCGTTGATTGCAACGTCCACGGCAAGCGTCGCCTTGGGGCAAGCGTCAGATGCGCCTGCCCTGCGCTATTCCGGATACGGGTCTAAAGCGCGCCAGCCGCAACGCGGTCAGGGCGCGCTTTGCTGCAGCTTGCCGCCCTGACGCACGGGCACGATACGGGTCGCTTTGCCGGTGCGGTCGTCGGTTTCGATATAGACGCCGGATAGGGTCGCTTCTTCGTTGGCGGGGGTGAAGCGGTCTTTGGGCATGCCGGTGATGAAGCGGCGCAAAGGCTCTGTTTTCTCCATGCCGATCACCGAATGGTAATCGCCGCTCATGCCTGCATCTGTCAGATAGGCCGTCCCGCCCGGCAGGATCATCGCGTCAGACGTGGGCACATGGGTATGCGTGCCCACAACAAGGCTGGCGCGGCCATCACACCAATGCCCCATCGCCATTTTTTCCGACGTCGCCTCGCAGTGCATATCGACAATCACCGCCGATGCCATGCCGCCCAGAGGGTGGGTCTTGAGCACAGGCTCAAGCGCCGAGAACGGATCGTCAAAGGGGCGTTTCATAAAGACCTGACCAAGCGCTTGGGTGACCAGCACCTTGCGCCCGTTCTTGGCGGTGAACAGACGCGCGCCCTTGCCCGGTGCGTTCTTCGAAAAGTTCAGCGGCCGGATGACACGCGGCTCCTGCTCGATAAAGCTCAGCATGTCTTTTTGGTCAAAGGCGTGGTCGCCCAGGGTCAGACAATCGGCCCCTGCGTCCAGCAGCGTTTTGGCGTGGCTGCCAGACAGCCCCATGCCAGAGGTGGCGTTTTCACCGTTCACCACCACAAAATCCAGCTTCCATTCCGTCCGCAGACGGGGAAGGTTTTCGCTGATTGCGCGGCGGCCCGCGCGGCCCATGACATCGCCGAGGAAGAGTATTTTCATGCCCCAAGCGTTAGGCTGCGCAGCGCCCGAGGGCAAGGGGCGGAGCTGCGGTTTTTGCGCGCGGGGTGCGGGCGCGCCTAGGCGATCTCGATCACGCCCGTCTCTGTCACGATCAGATCAAGCGGCTGGTCGGTGGGTTCTAGCGGCAGGTCGTCAACCTCTTGCCCCGCAAAGGCGAAACCGATCGCCAAGGTTGCCCGCCGCTCACGCAGCTGTTCCAGCGTGCGGTCATAAAACCCGCCGCCATACCCCAGTCGCCCGCCAGCGCGGTTGAACGCCAGCAGGGGCACGATCACGATTTCAGGGTCAAAGAAATCCTCGACTGCGGGGATCTGGGCGCCAAAGGCACCGTCCACCAACGGGGTATCCGGGGTCCAGCGCGAAAACCGCAAAGGCTGCGCCGCGCCCATGATCACCGGCACGCCCACGGGGCCGTGGGCCGCCGCCTCGGCCATGGCGGGGCGCGGGTCAATCTCTGTGCGTATGGGTAAAAAACCGGACAGCGGGACGCCGCGATACCCCGCGAGCACTTCGCTCAGATAGCCGGCTTGCGCGGCGTTGGCACCATCAAACAGCGGCTTGCGACGGGCGAAGGCCGCCTTGCGCGCTGCCGCCTTGACCGCCGCCATATCCATCACAGCAGGACCGCCGCCGCCAGCCCCAGAAAGGCGAAGAAGCCCACGACATCCGTCACTGTCGTCACAAAAGCACCAGAGGCAAGGGCCGGATCCACGCCGAAACGTTCCAGCAGGATCGGGATGCCCGTCCCCGCAAGCCCCGCCACGACCATGTTGATCACCATCGCCGTCGCAATCACATAGCCAAGCGCGGGTGACCCGAACCACAGGATCCCGACGATCCCCATGATGATCGCGAAAATCAGGCCATTCACCAGCCCCACAAGACATTCACGCCGGATCACGCGCCAGACGTTCGACCCGGTCAAATCCCGGGTCGCGATGGCGCGCACGGCCACGGTCAGACTTTGCGTACCGGCATTCCCCCCCATAGAGGCCACGATGGGCATCAACACCGCCAACGCCACGATCTGCGCGATCGCCGCCTCGAACTGCGAAATCACCATAGAGGCCGCGATGGCCGTCACCAGGTTCACCGCCAGCCAGGGCAACCGCTGCTTGGTCGTCTCGATCACACGGTCCGACAGCGACCCTTCGCCCACACCGGCCAGACGCAGGATGTCTTCTTCGTGTTCCTCGTCCAGCACCGACATGGCGTCATCAATGGTGATCACCCCGATCAAACGCCCCTCGTCATCGACAACGGGCGCGGAGATCAGGTGATACTGGTTGAACGCATAGGCGACATCGCCCTCGTCGCGCAGGGCGGGAATGACCTGAAACGTATCCTCCAGAATGTCGCGCATGGGGGTGGCGCGTTTGGACCGCATCAGCTTGCCAAGGGTGACATTGCCCACAGGGTGTAACCGCGGATCGACCATGACGATGTGATAGAACTGGTCCGGCAGGTCTTCCTCGGGCGTGGCGCGCAGGTGATCGATCGCCTCGCCCACGGTCCAGTGTTCGGGGGCCATGACAACTTCGCGCTGCATCAAACGACCAGCGGAATATTCGGGATAGGTCAGCGCCTGTTCGACAGCGACCCGGTCGGCATCTTCCAGGGCCCCCAGAATGGTCTCGGCCTGCGCATCCTCAAGGTCTTCGATCAGATCGACAACATCATCGCTGTCCATGTCGCGCACGGCATCCGACAGCACCTCGGGCGTCAGAATCGCAACGACTTCCTCGCGGATCGATTCGTCGAGCTCCGACAGAATCTCGCCATCGAACTCGCGGTCATAGAGCCGGATCAGCTTGGTCCGTTCAAAGGCGCTGATCTGTTCCAGAAGGTCGGCGATGTCGGCCGCGTGCAGCGGCTCCATCAGCTCTGTCAGCTTGGCGGCGTCATCGATTTCCACCGCATAAAGAATGGACGCCACGGCCTTTTTGTTCAGCCGATATGCCTCACCTTCATCCTCGGCGTCGGGGGAGAGTTCAAGTTCCTGTGCGTCGTCAACCATGGCTGCCCCCACTTGCGATTTTGCGCAGACCATAAGCGTGCCACAGCGCGGATACAATGGCGCGGAACCCTGCGCTATCGGATTGTCGGCACGGCGGGCTGCGGTTAGACAGGCGGCATGAAAACACAAACACTCCTCCTCGGCCAAACGCTCCGGTTTACGGGCAATCCCCTCTCTGACCCGTGGGAGGAGACGGTTCATATCGACAGCGACGGTGGCGTGCTGATTGAAGGCGCGCAGATCAAGGCCGTGGGCCGCGCCGACGACCTGCGCAAGGCGTACCCGCAGGCAGCGGTGCAGGACTATGGCGACCGGCTGATCTGCCCGGGGTTTGTGGACGCCCATGTGCATTATCCGCAGACCGCCATCATCGCGAGCTGGGGCAAACGGCTGATTGACTGGCTCAACAGCTATACCTTCCCCGAGGAAATGCGCCTGTCAGACCCCGTCTATGCCCGCGACATCGCCGGGCGCTATCTGGATCTGACGCTGGCCAACGGCACGACCACTGTCTGCTCTTTCGCCACCATCGCCCCCACCAGCGTCGACGCGATATTCGACGCGGCGGCAGAGCGTGGTCAGCGGATCGTGGCGGGCAAGACCTGCATGGACCGCAACGCCCCCGACGGGCTGAGCGATACGGCGCAATCGGCCTATAACGACAGCAAGATGCTGATCGACCGCTGGCACGGCAAAGGCCGCGCCAGCTATGCGATTACGCCCCGTTTCACGCCGACCTCGACGCCGGAACAACTCGCAGCCTTGGGTGCGCTCTGGACTGAGCGCCCCGACTGCCTGATGCAGACGCACCTGAGCGAACAGATCGACGAGATCGCTTGGGTACAAGACCTTGTGCCCCACGCCCGCGATTATCTGGACACCTACGAGGAACACGGGCTGGTGCGCGATCGCGCCGTCTTTGGCCACGCCATCCACCTGACCCCGCGCGAGATCGACCGCCTTGCGGACAGCGGCGCATCGGTGGTGCATTGTCCCACCTCGAACACCTTCATCGGATCGGGACTGTTCGACATGGCGCATATCGCCGCGCGCCAGATTCCGATTGGCTTGGCCACGGACACCGGCGGCGGATCGTCGTTCTCGATGCTGCGCACAATGGCTGCGGCCTATGAGATCGGTCAACTGCGCGGCACCCCCACCCATGCGGCGCAGTTGATGTGGCTTGCCACCGCCGGCTCTGCCCGCAGCCTGCATCTGCACGAAAAGATCGGCACACTCGCCGAAGGCTTCGAGGCCGATATCACCGTGCTCGACCTCGCCTCCACCCCCGCGAT
>Ga0181375_1000351_pt1 | contig 10788 bp, 9 predicted proteins | sample LowvirmetaG_FD_130090 | JGI IMG/M metagenome (GOLD analysis project Ga0181375, IMG submission 130090) | Marine viral communities from the Subarctic Pacific Ocean - Lowphox_11 viral metaG | ecosystem: Environmental > Aquatic > Marine > Oceanic | place: Subarctic Pacific Ocean | collected 2015-12-09 | reverse complement strand
ATTAGCAGCTCAGGAATTCGTTTCTGTTCAGCCAATGAACTTACCTTCAGGTCTTATTTTCTATCTAGATTTCAAATATGGTTCTGCACAAACAGGTCTACATTCAGCAGATGCTGATATATACGGTAACACATCAGGTTCTGGTGATGCTTCTGGTGGTCTTTATGGTGCAGGTCGTTTTGGATATTCCATCAATGATGTCTCTTCATCCGCTCTTGCAATAGGGGATACCGCTTCAGCAAGCGTTATCGCAACTAGTTCAGTAGCATGGGGTGATGTAGACTTCGAACCAGATCTTTCCGCATCTGTGTCAACTGGTGCAGTAGCAGATAATGGTCTACTTAAAATCACAACATTAGTTGGGGCTATCTCTGGATACGATCCTGATGGTGTTCGTGCTTTCTCTGTTAGTGGTTCAAACTTTGATGATTTTTACCCAGCATACACGGCTTTGAATGCAGCAAAAACAACAATTTCTTTCGTTGTAAAGAAATGTGAGGCTACAAATCCGGATGGTGCTGTGATTAAATATCACAAAGTATCAAGCACTAACTACAACCGTACAGACTTTGAAGCTGATACAGCATCTATTGATGCAAACCCTGAAGCGGATATTGATATCCCTGAAGTGGACATTAGCTTGAAGAGTATTCCTATAGTTGCGAAAACTCGTAAGTTAAAAGCTGTATGGACGCCTGAATTGGCACAGGACTTGAATGCTTATCATTCAGTTGATGCTGAAGCTGAACTTACCTCAATGTTGAGTGAATACATTTCGATGGAAATCGATCTTGAAATTCTTGATATGTTGATGGCAAATGCTTCTGCTAAAACTGAACGTTGGAGTGCAAGACCTGGGTATGAGTATGATTCCGCAACTTCATTGTTCGCAGAATCAAGCGCAAACGCAAGTGCTTATACAAAAGGAACTTGGTTCCAGACTCTTGGCAATAAGATACAATCCGTATCCAATGCTATTCATCAGAAAACCCTCCGTGGTGGCGCTAACTTTGTTGTAGTTTCTCCTGAAACAGCAACAGTTTTAGAATCAATGCCGGGTTGGGCAACTGGTGCAGATGGAGATGGTAATGCCAAATCCTATGCAATGGGTGTACAGAAGGTTGGTATGTTAAACAACCGCTACCAAGTATATAAGAATCCATATATGAAGGAAAATACCATATTGGTAGGTTTCCGTGGATCTAATTTCTTGGAAACAGGCGCTGTTTACGCACCATACGTTCCGTTAATAATGACACCTCTTGTTTACGATCCTAAAAATTTCACCCCAAGAAAGGGTGTAATGACCAGGTACGCAAAGAAGATGGTTCGTTCCGAATTTTACGGAAAAGTCATTGTGGCAGATGTAAATTACGTGTAAGTAATTTAATGTCATAAAGAGGTGTTTAACCTCTAAATTAAAATCGGGCGGGCGAAATTTATTTTTCCCGCCCTTTTTTTATACCTTTGATATTTATTATTGAATAATTGTAGTTAAAATGGAGATTTACAATGGCAGAACCTATATGGGCAGGTAGTAGTTCATTTGCAAGTGGACAAACACCTTTTGGATTTTATGATACAGATAGTGAATTTGTTAGTTCAATAGATAATTTTTCGAATTGGGCAGCAAAACGATTGGGATTTCCAATTGTTTCGGTAGAATTATCTTCTGGATCATTTTACGCATGTTTTGAAGAAGCAGTTACAGAGTATTCTGCTCAAGTTAATCAGTTTAATATAACCGATAATTTGTTACATTTACAAGGACAATCTACAGGTTCGAGTTTAACTCATCAAAATATTACTCCTTCTATGGGCAGAAGTATTAGATTAGCAGAAGAATATGGAACTGCCGCTGATGTTGGTGGAACTGTACCATTTTATACTGGATCTATAGATATAACAAGCGGAAGTCAGATTTATGATATAGATGAGTTATTTACAAATGTTAGTGCAAGTGGAGCTGATGGTATTGAAATAAGACGAGTATATCATGGACAAACACCAGCTATTCGAAGATTTTTTGATCCATATGCAACTACAGGATATGGTACTCAAAATTTAGTTGAAGGGTTTGGTTTTGGTAGTTATTCTCCAGCAGTTACTTTTACATTAATGCCTATATTTGAAGATTTGTTAAGAGTACAGGCTATTGAATTAAATGATGAGATTAGGAAATCAGCATATTCATTTCAAGTAATGGGAAGTAAACTTAGAATATTTCCTAATCCTACTGAAGATTTTAATTTGTGGTTTGATTATGTTAAGAAAAGTGATGTTAATAGTAGTACAAGAACTCAATATTCAGGTTCTTTAAATACTATATCAGATTTTTCAAATGTTCCATATGATAATATGAAATATTCTCAAATTAATGATGTTGGTAAACAATGGATTAGAAAATTTGGATTGGCATTAGCTAGAGAAAGTTTAGGTAGTGTTAGAGGAAAGTATGGAAGCATTCCAATACCAAATGGTGAAACTACTTTAGATGGAGATGCTTTAAGAAATGAGGCTGTAGCTGAAAAAGAGGCTTTAAAAGCAGAATTAAGAGAGATGCTAGAAAAAACAAGTCAACGAAACTTGTTAGAAGCAGATAGAGATGGTGCTCAGATGTTACAAGAGAAGTTAGGTAAAGTGCCACTACCAATTTACGTGGGCTGATTATGAAGTGGGTACAAGATAAAATGGGTATAAACTTAAAAGACTGAGAGTATAATATGGCAGGTAGATATTTTAGTGAAAGAGACATATCAAACTTTGAACATTTTAATAAGGAACTTATAGGGAATCCGTTTTCCAATACAACAGGAATTATAAATTCTATTGTATATATCTATAAGATTTCTACAGAAGAAACGAAGATGAATATGTATGGAGAAGCAGCGGGCTCTACTGGAAAAGTATATTCTCCAGGGGTAAAGTTAGCGGCATTAGTTTCGCAAGATCCAGGAGAAGTAACTACTAATGAGTGGGGTCCTGATAGAAAGGTTACTGCCGCTTTTAATTTTTTAAGAGCATCTTTAGTTGAAATCAACTTTGTAATAGATGTTGGTGATATTATAGATTGGTATGACAATTACTGGGAAATACAGAGTATAAATGAATCTCAATTTGTAGGGGGGCAAGATAATAAAAAATTTGCTGTACAGACTATGGCCTTTATGGTAAGAAGAAGTCAGTTACAAATAGAACGCGTTAGGAGTATCTAATGGCAAGAAGTAAACCGTTACCACGAGCACTAAGATATATTTCTCAAGAAATTAATCGTGGTCAATTATTAAGACGAGATAAAGATGATGTAAAAAATATAACTGCTACAATCAAAGATTTTGATTCGGCAATTATGTATTATTTTTCAGAAGTTATTAAACCAACAGTTCAAGAACAGGGTGAGATGGTAAAAGTTCCTATTTTTTATGGTAATCCTGAACGATGGAAAGCTGCAAGAGCTGATGGATTTGTGCGAGATAAGTCTGGTCAGATATTAACTCCACTTATATTATTTAAAAGACAAACTGTTACTAGAGATGATCAGGTTACAGTAGATAAATTAGATGCAACTAAACCTTCCATATTTCAAACATTTAAATCAAAATATAGTAATGTAAATCGTTACGATCAATTTTCTAAAGAGCAGGGATTACAACCACAAGCAGAAATTTTTAGAGTTTCTATGCCAGATTTTGTACAAATGACTTATCAGGCACAGATATGGACTAGTTATACAGAACAAATGAATTCTCTTATAGAACAAATTAATTATTCAGATGGTTCATATTGGGGAGAACCTGGAAAATTTAAATTTAGAGTAGTAGTTGATTCTTTTGATGATGGAAGTGAAGTTGGAACTGAAGAACGAGTAATAAAAACAACTTTTAATTTTAATTTTAGAGGATATTTGTTACCTGAAAGATTTAATGATGAATTAACTACAAAAAGATATTTGACTCCTAAAAGATTAGTATTTAGTACTGAAACTGCAGATTTACCATCCCCCACAGGATATTCAGAGTTAGATTTAAGTAAAACAACTCATAGTAGAAGATCTCCAATAGTAGTTGGTAGGGGATTTGATGTACAAAGACCATATTCACAATTTGATCCTAATCAACCAGGCACCGGCTCTGTAGTATCAGCATTACAAGCTGGAACTACAGAAATAAGAATATCAACAAGTAATCAATTAACTTTGATGGCTGGAACTGGAGTTACTATAAGTAATACTGGAGTAGGCTGGGATGGTGGTGGTAGTTTAGAACAATTAATTTCAATAGGACAAGCAGTTGCAACTTCATCTAATGTAACATTCGCTTCCGTATCGGCAAGTTCAGCGCATATAGATGGAATTACTTATGCAGATAGTGGAATACATGGTAATTTAAAAGTTAGTGGCTCTCTTACAACAACTGGAAACGCTTCTATAGCTGGAGATTTAATAGTTAGTGGAACATTAACTGCACAAGAAATACATACAGAGTTTGTAAGTGCATCGGTTATATTTTCAAGTGGTTCAACTAAATTTGGAGATACTCTTGATGATACTCATACATTTACTGGAAGTGTTGCTTTAACAGGATCACTTGTGTTAAATGGATATAGTGTTACTGAAATATCAAATGATGCAACATTAGCAGATAATTCTGCAACAGCGTTAGTTACAGAAAATGCAGTTTCAAATTATACTTCAACTGTAATTAATACAGAACAAACGTATTTAAGAAAGTCTTATGTTAAAACATCTACTTCTATATCTGCAACAACTGCTAGTTTTACTGCTGTAACTGCTTCAGCACCAGTTACAATGACAGGTACAACTGAAGATGATTTTATATTTTTTATAAATGGTCAATATATGGAACATGATGCCCTAACAATTAGACAAGCAGGTTCTACATTTCAGCTACATGTGGATACAGGATCTATAGGATATGTATTAGAATCAGATGATGAAATATTTGCTTACGGTAAATTTAATTCATAGGAAATACAATGGCTAAATTAATTGTTAAATCTCCACTAAAATTTGTAGAGGGAACAGGCGTTACTATTTCTCCGAGTAATGAACTTATATTTCTTAGAGATGCAAAGGATGTTACAGTATCAATCCCACAAGCAGTAGAAAGTAGTTCAAATGTAGTATTTTCTCAATTAACTTCAAGCGTTCAATTAGATTTAGGAGTTGAGAGTCTTAATGCAAGCCATTCTTCAGGAACTTTGTTTACTCAAGGTACATCTTTAACTGGTAGTTTAGATGTAGAGTATAATGTATCAACTTCAGGAGATTTTACGGTCGGTGGAAGCATAACTGCAGAGAATATTTTAAGTGAGTTAACACAATCTTTTGCAATTGAAGATAGTGGATCTACTCAGTTTGGAAATTCTTTAGATGATATGCAAAATATTACAGGGAGTACAGGCATTACTGGATCTTTAGCTGTGGCTGGGCATAGTATATCAGAAGTATCAAATGATACAACATTGGGTGATAGTAATGCAAGTGCTGTGATTACAGAGTATGCAACTAAACAATTTTTTGCACCATTTCTTGTTAATTCAACTTATTTAAGAAAAAGTTTTGCTCATACAGGAAGTCTTTTAAATACTACTACAGCCAGTTTTACAGCAACTACTGCATCAGCTCCAGATGGATTTACAGCTACAAATGAAGATGATTTTATATTTTTTCTTAATGGAATGATAATGGAACAAGATGCGTTAACTGTACAACAAAGTGGAAGTTCTTTTTTAAGTAAAATAGATATAAGTGCTTTAGGATATAATTTACAAAGTAGTGATGAAATAGTTGCTTGGGGGAAATTTAATTCGTAGATTCCACTTTTCTTTTACCATTAATTTATATTTATTATTATGAGGAAGCGATTCTGGTCAGATAGAAAAAATAGAAAGTGTCCTGATTGTAGTAAGATGATTACCTATACAAGAAAAGATGCTTTCGATAGAGCGGTAGATAATAATACTGTATGTAAATCTTGCGCTCAGATGGATAGAAAAGTTGCTTTAGAAACAATTGAAAAAATGAAGCAACCTAAAACAATTGAACATAAAAAAAGAATTTCAAAATCAATATCAAATTGGTGGGAAATAAGAAAACAAGAAGAAATAGACTATGGCGTTAATAGACAGCAAACAATTAAATCCTAATTTTTCAGGATCATTTGCAGTAGCTACTGGATCATTTTTTGTGAGTGGTAGTGAAAATCCTTCTGCTGGTACTTATACATTAAGTACAAGTGGTAGTGTAAATGCAATGGGTGGTCGTGTGTATGAAGAAGGTACAAGTGTAGTGGATACTGCGACTGCTTTAGCAATAGTATTTGGAGGATAATAATGGCACAATCATTTAAAAGTGCAGCAACAGGCTCAACAACAAATTTAACAACATTATATACTTGTCCAGTAAGTACAACTGGAGTGGTACATGCAATTTATGCAAGTAATATAGATGGTACGAATGATGCGAATATTAGTATATCGATCAGTGGAAGTGCTAATTTTGATACAAGACGGTATATTTTAAAAACTATAGAAGTTCCCGCAGACTCTACTATAATAATTGAAAAACCAATTAATTTGGGAGCGGGGGATAAATTAGAAACTCAAGCGTCTGCAGATGGTGATATTGATGTATTTGCAAGTATATTAGAGATAACTTAATAAATGTCTAGTATAAAATATATAGGAAAACAAATTCAGAGAAGACCACTTACAATTAGTGGTTCAGACTCATCTACATTTCTAAAAGTAGAACAGGCCTCTTCTGGCTCGACTGCAATTTATACTAATAATATAACTAATGGGTATCCAACATCTAATCCTTGGCAAGTAAGTCTTGATGGAAGTTATTTTAATAATTTTGATAATACCACCCACGTATCTGAAGTTCTAAGGTTTATGTCAGGAGTATTAAGTCATTCTTTAGATGTAGCAGATGCAGCACCAAATACAAAAACATATGCAAGTGTAGATACAAATGAAACTAGTTTAGGCGGTACAGATACAGTAGATGGATATTTACCACAAAGTTATAATGATTCAAATGCTACTATGAAATATCTTTATACTAAAGATTGGGTAAATGATGGTGGAACAATTTTTAGTGGTATTACTTCATATCACGATAATGGCTCAACATATTATATAGATTTTGATTCAAACTCCGGAGCATCTACGATTATTAGTTCTTCTGTAGATACAGAATTATTTGGTTTAGGTGGATTAACAAGTGGAGCTGCAACAGAATTTAAAGTTAGAACATTAGCAACACAATCATTTAGTGATACAGGAAGTATATCAGCACCAGATGAATCATCAAATACTTTTACAACCCAATCATTTCATGATGTTACTTTAACAGAGTTTGGAACAACTAATGGAGTAGAGTTGGCAAAAATTAATACAACACAACCTGCAGTTATACCTGCGGCATATCAAGATGGTAGGTTTATTAATGTAGGTGGTACTGCTATGTCAGGTTCATTATCAAGAAAATATGGAGCATCAGCAACAGATTTTTCAAGCGTATCAGCAAGTGGATATTATAGATTTCACGATTTAAAAGTTGGTATAGCAACTGGGTCAGGAGCCTTTACATTTACTAATGGAACGACAAAATCACATTTTTGGGCACCAATTGACCAAATAAGCTCAGATATTGGAACTAATAGTTTATCTATAGCACAAGTAACACAAAGTTATCAATCAGCAACAAGTAGAAGTTTAAGTGGTGTACCTTATTTGATTGGAGCTACATATCATATAAGTGCTTCTATTCGTGGATTATTTGATCCAATGTATGAGGCATCAAGCACAATAGTAGATGATAGTATAGGTTCACTTGGAATGTCAGGAAATGAAGCCGTAGCAGGTTCTGGAGTAGATGGTGTAAGTACAAATGGTGGAACAATACAAACAGCAAACGCAGTATTCGCTTCAGATAGTGGTTCGGTTAGAGCAACAGGTGTAGTTCCAACAAGAACGGATGTTGTAAAATATAATGCAACATATACTTTAAGCGGAACTACAGGAAATAATACTTCACAAACCGGTGTAAGTGATTCTACTTATACAGTTGGTGTGAGAGGAAAAAATAGATCATCAAGTCGTTCTACATTACAAACAATAACATTTTTCTATCATAGTGGAAGTACTTTTGACCAACCAGCTACAAGTGGCTCAATGGCAGTTTATCAGAGAGCTCAAGGATATGATGGTGGCAGTTTGACTGGAACAAGCGAAGCATTTACTGGAGAAGATTTTAGAATAAAATTATTAAATAATGTTACGGCATTTAATGGAACTGCTTGGACTTCAACATATGATTTAACTCATTTAGGTGATTATGATTTACAAGTTAAACCAGGGTATTTGGTAGATTCAGGCGGAACTTATAGATATTGGTATGTAAGTGGACATGGTAGTGGAACATACAAATATTATATACGAAGATTTCAAGATGGTAGTGCAAGAACAAGTATGACTATTGATGCTGGTAAGACTTTAGTGGGGTGGGATTCAACTTCAGATGGAGTAGCAGTTGGATTAATATTTAAGAGTGGTACAAGTGCAGGTAGCAATACAAGTATTACGAATTGTAGAATTTACGACCCAAGTGCTACAGTTAGTAATTTAATTGAAAGTGGATTATCAGCAGATAATTTTAAAAATCCATTTAGTTCTGATATAGATTTATATGGAAATACTGGTGGTAGTGTAAATTCAAGTACATACACAGTTCCAATAAGAAATGTTGATGGAATGTATTTAGATGCAAGTGATAATGAACTTTATGTAGTGGTTAGATATAAAGGTGATCCAACACCAGTAACAGGAATAACATTAACGTTTAGTTAGAAATAAATTATGGCAATTAATCAAGAAAAAAAATCAAACAGATTACTCAGTAGTAGACGATTTACAAGTGCTGATTTAAATACTGCTCAAGAAGCATTTACCGAAGTATTAGATCTACAAGCATCTGAAATTTATACACAAGGTAATTTGATACCATCCACAGGGTTACCGTATAGTGGAAGTACTCAAAGCGGAAACATTTATACTGCACAAAGTAGTAATATAATGAAATATTGGTATAGACATAGATTAACTAAATCTAATGTTGATGAAGATGTATGGTTCTTTATGAATCCTACAGGAAGTGCAAATGGAGTAACACCACAGTTGATTCAAGATGGACAACAATCTAATTTTATATCACCAAAATATTCTGAAGTTTCTCTTGCAAACGCACATACTGAAGATGAAACAACTGGATATGGAGTAAGAGTTTATAAATCCACTTCAACTGATAGTGGTTCTTTAGGTGGTGCTGCTGCCGTATCAGTTAATGATTATCAGTTTGATTATAAAACTGGAGTATTACAATTTGAAAGTGCTTTAAGTTCAAATCAAATAGTTTATATGAGCGCTTATCAATATGTTGGTACGACTCTTGAAACAGGATTGAATATAGATGGTGATATAACAGCAAATCAATTTATTGTAAGTTCATCAATAACTTATATGACATCATCTTATATGAGTGGAAGTACAATGTTTGGTGATACTCTTGATGATACACATCAATTTACTGGTAGTGTTAGTATTAGTGGTTCATTCATACCAACAAAAGATGATATAATGGATTTAGGAAGTTCAACTTTTGAATGGAAAGATTTATTTGTAGATGGAACAGCAAACATAGATACTTTATCTTTAACAGATGCATTTACATATAATGGAGTAACTTTTAACACAAGTGGTAGTTTAAACGACGGTTTAAGTATAACTGGATCAAATTTCCAACTAAAAGCAACAGGATCAGATAATTTATTTACACTTTATAATAATAGTGATGAAATAGTATTTCAGGCTGATGATAAAGTAATAGTATTGGGTGCTAGAACAATAACACCTACAGCGGTTGCTGGCGGGTTCTTTTACTCAGGATCAGATCATTGGTTTTTGGGATTTGATGGGGCGGGTTTACCATAAAATTTAATATAATAATATTTATAAGTAGTATAGGAGAATACAATGGCTCAATGGCGTAAAATTATAGTATCAGGCAGTAATGCTGAACTATCCCACTTATCAATGTCGGGTGATATTGATTTAGCTGGGAATATAACAGGATCCTCAACTAGTACAGGCTCATTTGGATACTTAGCTGTATCGGGTGATACTACTATTGGGGGAAATTTAACTTTTGGAGATTCAGATACGGATTTCGTATCGTTTTCCGCTGATATAACGTCAGATATCATACCAGATGCAAGTGATTCTTATGATTTAGGTAGCACAGGACAAAGATGGAATGATGTTTGGGTAAGTGGTTCTCTTACTGCAAATGGTGGACCACATAGTTTAACTACGGAAGTTGGTGAGGGGGGAGCTATTGATATAGATGCTGATGGTGCTCTTACTATTGATGGTGGTTCAATTACAATCGGTGGAGATTCGGATGTTGCAGTAGATATTGATTCTTCTACATTAGATATAGATGCAAGTGGAGCAATAACTATAGATGGTGCTACATCTGCTGCTGTATATGCTGCTACAACAATGAAAGTTTCTGGTTCTACTGGATTAAATGTTGGTGATGATGTAGCAACATTAAATTTTGATGGATTGGGAGCATTATCTGAAACAGGAATGACAACTGTTTCTATAACACCATCAAGTACAGTAGATGTAGATGCTGGTGGTGCAGTTACAATAGATTCTTCAGCAGCAGCAATTAGTGTTGGTGGTGATTCAGTAGCT
>Ga0181375_1000342_pt1 | contig 11078 bp, 15 predicted proteins | sample LowvirmetaG_FD_130090 | JGI IMG/M metagenome (GOLD analysis project Ga0181375, IMG submission 130090) | Marine viral communities from the Subarctic Pacific Ocean - Lowphox_11 viral metaG | ecosystem: Environmental > Aquatic > Marine > Oceanic | place: Subarctic Pacific Ocean | collected 2015-12-09 | reverse complement strand
GCCCAATACTCTGATGAAATAGCAGTCGTGGAGTCAGGAGTTGGATAAATATCCATTACATTATTTGGCTTTATACTAAAAAATTCTGGTACTCCAGTAGCAACAGTGCCATATTTATAATCTTCCCTGTATTGCAACCATGGAACAAACTCCAGTGGTTGGTAACCAGCGGCAGTAGGATTATAAACAACAGAATCTGTATTCCATTGAGCAAGATCACTTGGAGATGTTAGTGTAGAGACTCCTGCACTTGGAGTAAGTGTCGCCTCTGACCACAAAAAATCCCAGTTAAACCACATGCGTTGTATATCTAGATCGGCATCCTTTATATACCTGACAACGTCCTTCTCCTCTTCAGGAGTTGGCGTAACAGTAGACGGCCCTGTACCGGGAATTCCTACATCCCTCGCCATGTCTTGACATAATTCTATATAGGTGCTCATTTTAGATTTCTCATTATATCGGTGACTACTCGATCAGGTTTAATATTAGCGGCACACAATGCACCGCCACTCTCTTCATCTCTATTACAAGTAGAGAATCCAAAATGCAGTTTATGACAAGGGAAACAAGGACAATCTTCTGGTTCAAACGCAGTTGTATTTGTCCAGTGCTTTGTTAGATTTTCATTAGAAGAATGAGAAAGAAACACGCATTTATGGTTTGGTAACATACTCGCCGCATTTAAAACCCCAGTCTCTGGCCCCACCACAACATCACAGTGAGGTAGTAACGAAAGAGTTTTTCCTATGGGTATTTTTCCAGACTTAAGAATTACACGCTTTTCTTTTTCCCAACCAACTTCCAATAATTGGCAGAGATGATCTCCAACCATAATTATAGAAATGTCTTTTCTTCTTAACAAAAGAGCGGCAACTACATTATCTGTCCAAGGATATACCTTATGAACAGAGGAGCCAGACAAAGACCACAAAACAAGATTCCTTGTTTTTATTTTCTTCCTCTGTTTCTTAGCCCACTCTTTATCTAGGGGTGATGGATAGAAGACAGGATTGTGTTTAAACTCTATATCTGCAATCCTATGAGTTTCCTCAAGATAATTCTTATCACATAACTCGTGTATTTTTTCTTTTGATTTATAATATCCTTCACTTGCTTCGACTCTAACTTTTTTCCCATCTATTTCAACGTCTCTTGATGGGTTCAGTAGAAGCCGTCCCTCAACTGATTCAGATAATTGGACAAACTTATCAAAACATTCTGACATTTTGTCCCAATAATCTTTAAGTTTAAAATTGTTTATTTGGTTATCTTTTTGCACTATTAACTGATCAACATCTGGATTATGCTTAAGCATATCCGCCCCTATCTCAGTTACATTAACGCATACATCATAACCCTGTTCTTTAAACCTAGGAAATAACGAGGACGCCTGTATTATATCTCCAAAGGCTCCATACCTCACGATACATACAGTTTTTCTATTCCTTATTCCACCAAAATCTTCTGGGACAAAATCTTCTACTTCCTTAAAAGGAACTTTTGTTATTTTCATTCAGGAAGCCTAGCGATCACCTTCTTCCTGATGGAATCTATCTTTTCATGTGGGTCTAGTACGATATCACCTAGATTCTTAGCTTCCCATATTAAAAGATTCCTACCACCTAATCCTTTTTGTTGTTTAGCCCATTCTTTATTTCTAATTCCAAATACCTCTTCGCCATGAAGATCATACTGCCTATTATCTTGTTCATACTTAGCCTTATGAATCCCTTGGACTTCTCCATAGGGCTTCGACCAATCGATAGCCACAAATACTCCCCCTTAATCTACAGACCATCCAACCCATTCTGGTCTATTGCCGACATTGGCATTGTTTTGTTTCTGGTTATTCTCGTTCATATAGGTGTCTTTTGCATCCACCAGAGTATAACCACTTTCTTTGGGATTATTAGAAGGCTTTGCCTTCTTATCAAAAGTCTCCCTTTGGAATTTCTTACCGATCATTATATGCATAACACTACCTCATTTTCCTTTAGGCTTTAGGCCATAACCACCGCCCTTACGAGCGCCCTTGGCAACCTTGCGACGCCCACTAGCAGACATCTTTTTTACAGATTGCTTTCCTCTGGTCATGCCAAGTTGCTCGTCCTTTCTGGCTTTGTAACCTTGTTTTTTCTTAGCCATCGTTTTCCCCTGAAGAAGGGGGGGCTTTCGCCCCCCAATCCTGTATCAACGAAATGTAAAAGAACCTTCAGGTGTTGAAACCTTCTTGATCTTTATCCCATCTGGCATCTGATTTGGGCCATGGCTGTCCATTCCCAATTCCTTGGGAGTGTCCGACACCTTTTCCAAACTAGACAAACCATTTTCAGGAATTTTACCGTCTGCTGAATGTTTTTTACTAGCCATAATAGACCTCCTTAATACCATTCGACTTCAGCGTATGCATAACCCTTACCAGCAGCCGTGCCAGAATCAGTCGCCTGAACATAGGTAACTTCAATCTGAGTATCGGCAGCAAGAGCTTCTACAAGGACGCAATTCGAGTCATCTTGGTTGTTAAAAGTTTCAGTGGCCGCAGTAGTATCAGAAATTTCTAACTGACCATAGTAGTTTGCATCACCAGTCGTGCCAAGCAAAACTTTTCCAGTGATGGTATCATCTGCGAAAGTTTCAGTTACATGCACTCCGATGTTTTTCAAACTACCCTGTTTACCACTTGGGCCTTTAAAACTCCAAGCAGTACCAGTGCCAGCAGCGAAATCAGTTTCCACTGTATCTTGGTAGATATAGGTTCTTGGATCACTATAACTCATAATAATCCTCCTTTAATCTGCGCTGTCCCAGATCACGATACGTGACTGAGCCGCTTGTGTGTGTGTAATGCCAAAGCCACCAAGGTAATACCAAGCAATACCCCGATCACGACCAAAGTCGCCCGGAATCTTGCCACGCATTTCCTCTGGAACAGCAATAGCCTCTGCTACGGTGTCCTCGCCAAAGAATACTGCCCAGTCACTCAGACCATTAGTCCAAGCACCATCAGACGTACCAATGCCACTACCTTTCGCAATGTGCGTTTGCTCTACGAAACGAACACCTTCGTACCTACCGATTTCACCATTCATGATCATCTGAAAACCCTGATCCACATACTGATGGATAGATTCCAGATCATTCTTAAGGGTGCGATAAGTTGAAGGCCACGCCAAAGAGTAATAATCATCGCCAGTGTAAGCCGGGATATTACGCTCTTTCATGGTGTCAACAATTAACTTAACATGTTCTTTTCCCAATGCAACATTATTGGTCAAAGTAGCTGTGCCGTTCGTGGTTAACGTAAGCGCCGTTGTGCTAGTACCCGCTGTGGGAACTACACGCAAGGCGGCGGCGTCAAACTGAGCGGCGGCGAGTGTGTCAAATGCTTTCTTAGCATCATTCTTCAACACCTTCCTGATGATTTCACGAATTGGCTGTTCACTCAGATCGTCCAACTTGCCTGTCCAAGGCACTGAGTTACCAGCTTCCGTGATAGTCATCGTTCCCTGAGAAATCGTAAATGATGTCTCTGGGATAGTATTCGTTTCCGTCAGGGTAGTACCCTGAGTAGAAACGTCACTAAACACGTTCCAATGGAATGTATCGCCACGGTGTAAACCCTGATGTGCGGCATCTTTGATGTCACAAAATTGTCTAAATTTGACAACGGGCTGAACCGCCATTCTCAACTCTCTGCTGAGATTAAGCGCATACATATAACCACCGGAAGTGTTGACAGACCATACTTGTCCTGCCATGTCTACCTCCTAAATAGTTATAATGATTGCCCTCTTTCCGCTCTCATCTCTTCAATGACTTGACTTGGAGTTTTCTCCACTTCATCGTCCTCTCCGATCTTCGCGCTTTTTCGGGCAGGTTTTGGTTCAGAAACGATTCTCTTTTTTCTAGCGGCTCGTTCATTAGACTTACCATTAGATAAATTGAGATTCGCCCATTCTCTCGCGTATTCAGCGGCGGCCTGAATAACATATCCCGGTGCTAGTGAAGGTTTTTCCTTCATGATAGTAACCGTTCTGTTATCTGCTATGGCCCTTAGTTCGGCATTTCCCGCAATTTCAGGATATTCAGTTTCAAACCAACCAACTGCGTCTTTAACTGATTTTTGATAATTCCTCTGTTGCGCTCTAGCCTGTTCCATCTGTTGGCGAGAAAAAGCCTCTTGTAAGGCTTTATTAACTGCTTCCTCTACATTTGGGGTGGCCCCTTGTGAGCGCCCCGATGTCAAAGTTTGTAACAATTCTGCGGCTTTATCCGCATCGTCTTCATATAACGCTTGGTGATACTCTTTTGCAACTTCAGTAAAGTTAGTATCTGTTTTAGGTTCGTCGCCCTGCGTTGGGGGTGGAGTTGCCTGTTGTGTTTGAAGTTTCTGTACGTATGAACGTAGCTGAGACTCCTTTTGATTAAGCCACTTCTCTTTAGCGGCGGCTTCTTCAAATCTTTGCTGAGAGGCGGAATCTTTTTGATGAGATACTTTAAGCCCCTCAAAAGGAACAGTAGTTTCTGTCCCATTAACCTTTACAGTAGTAACCCACTGTCCATTTTTTAGAAAAACTGGTGAAATCGGGTCTTCGTGTTGTATTTCTTCCTCACCCACCACCTCTTCTGACGTATCAAGTTCGTCTGACTGTTCTACAATTTCATCGAAAACTTCTAATTCTCTGTCCTCAACGATCTGCTCCATAGCGGCATCACGAGGACTTTTAATAGATGCTTCCTTTGCTTCTTGGTCTCTTTGTACTTCTGCTTGATTTTCTAGAGTTTCCTCTAGTTCTTCCGCATCCACTTGGGTAGCGTCAACCATCTTACTCTCCTACATTATTCCGCATCTTTGTACCTAGCCAACTTATCCGCATTCTCCCCGTCTGCAATAATCGCATCCAACCATTGCAACAACTTAAGTGGGGTAGCGAGGGTTGAAGATATTTTACGGTATTGATTAAGTTCCTCGGATGAAGAACCAGTGTACTCCTGAGAAACCATTTTTTGCAGGTCTGATATTCCCTTTCGGTAATCCAGTATTGCCCTATCAACAATTGCTTTCCCAGTTGGAGTTCTTATAAACTCTTGGGTAGTTCTACCAATTTTAGTTCTAGTAACTAAGTCATCGACTCTAAGATCAGCCGGATTTATAAATTCACTCATCCTATTTCATAGGGAACTTTATTGTACTTATCTCTTGCCATTGTTCCCGTCTTACTCACATTGTCTTTGTCTTCGACCATCCTTCGTTGTATCTCCCCATCAACTATTTGATTAAGCAAAGCATCTCTCTGTAGCATTAGTTCAGCACGTCTGGTATCAGCGTCCTGTTGTTTTACATAAGCCTCAGATTGTTTTATACCCAGTTTCCCTACTTCTCCCTTACTAGACATCACCTCTTTCTGGAGTTCTGTCTGTGACTTCAATTGAGCGGCTCTTAACTGGGCCTCAACCTTCATTTGTTCTATAGCCATACGGCCCTGCATCTTGACCTGATCAGTCTCTAGCATCATACCCATCTGCTCAATCTGCTGTTGTAGTTCTTCTATCTGCGGATCAGCCTCACTAGGTATAAGGAATCTAGAACCATCCTTATATCCCAGCAATCCAAATACTTCTTTAGACACTTCATCTAAATTAAGTTTGCCTTCCATTCCCGGTAACTGACCTACACTGGTTACCCCAAATAGCAGTTGCTGTACTCTTCCAACAGGATCAGTAGCATTCATTCCTACGTTAACTTTAAGAAGAACGTCCTGTTTTAGAAGTTCATCCATAACTTCGTCTTGACCAAAATCTATCGCACCAGCCTCGCCTTCAACTCCACCAGCTTCACCTGCGAGCGCTGTAACATGCTCATCAGTTTCATAGTACTGTTCCAATTTAAGCAACTGCTTTAATACTGGTTCTACCCACGTCTCGGCGAATGTTCTGAGAACAAACTCCGTGATCATATTAGTATTACCTGCAAGAAGGGCCATACCTCCTACAGTCTCATTAAGATTACGAGCGCCACCTACGGTTGAGGCAGAGAAGTTCCCTTGCAGTTCATCGAAATCCATATTTATTCGATCCTGCTCTTGGTATGCAGATGCTGTGACATCACGAGTCTCAATAACCCTGACATCTTGATCTGGATCATCCATCTCAACAGCGCCGCCGGGAACAGACCTGAACAGGGCATCCAAGTCTATGTTTCGATCCCGCCGAATATGGTAGCGCTTATTCATCGCCAACCTAATGTTGTCGAATCTTTGGTTCCATATATCGTTCGATGCCGCTTGCAACTCTTCTGTAAGTTCTACAGTTGCAGATGGATATACACGGTGGGCTTCAATATTGAGTTTCCCCATAACGTAGGGGCGCTCTCCATCTTTTAACCACGGGTACATTTCCAACAATGGTTTTGGATCAGTCAGCAAGTATTGTGTACCTGCTGTAAAAAAGCACCAATCCACTCCTTCCTTTCGTATAATATTTTTATGAATCCATACGATCTTATACTCTTCTACATTTTCAAAATCATCTTCTAGAGGGTCTTCTCTAGGTTCTTCTCTAGTTAATCTAGTGGTGTCATCTGTCTCGTCTGTAGTCGTAAGCAACTGTTCAAGAGTGATCTTTTTCCATTCACCACTATCTATCCTCTCCATAGCATCTTGAGCGAACATAGGAATAAGATGAATAACATAAGGAGAAGATGATATAGGGTCATACCAATCTGATGCCGGGTCTATTCTAAAATTCTCAGGCTCGACTACCTCTATAACAGGGTAATCCTTTAAGGTTGATGTAACCTTTTCTTTAACAGGATTGCCTTGTAAATCTACAACATTTTCACCAGTATCATTAACAGATGCAAACGTCTCATCCTTTTGTTCAAACTCCCAGTATTGATGAGATACGACTGTTCCATATATAGCGGCATCTTGAATAGCAGTTACCATAGTGCTAAACCATGGTATTGTATTAGTCAATCTATACTGCATTATAGATTGAGCAATAGCCGCACCTGCCAATTGCATAGGATTATTAGGGTTAGCTGGGCTAATAGACATCATATCTTCATTAGTGAAGAATGCTGTAGCCATAGCAGACTCAAGTTTACGAACAGTAGTCCTAGTCTTTGGCCTAAACAACTTAGACCTTTTGTCGTAGGCTGATGTTAAATACTTAGAACCGGGCGGATGTCGGCTACTAAAATTAGAGATATTTTTTTCCCACTGATATCTAAGATTAGTGTCTACCCATTCAGTAGAACCATCATACGCCTTCCGCGCTAAACTTAACCACCTCTCGTTTTTGTCCCCTACTTCAGGAACTTGAAGGTCAGCTTCATTCAATGGTGGTTGTGGATTTATTAATGACATTAATGTAAATCTCCGTTTAGCCGACCCTTATCATCCATAACTAAATCAGCATATTTAACTTGATCAAATTTTCCTCTACTCTGACGGTATCGTTCAAGTATTTCACCACCAGCATTTACAACCGCTTTGTAATCATTATCTATTTTATCTGCATGAAGAATAAATCCCCAATTACCAGATAACCGCATAGACTTTACACCCACAACACCATCCATTACATGAACAGCCCATAGCCAACCGGGATATTTCTCTTCCAGTTTTTCAGCAACATTCTTTGCTAGAGAAAAATCATGTACATTAAATTTATCCGCTTTTTCTAACTCCACTAGATGGCCTCTTTGCTTTATGGAAAATTCTCTTTCCATCATTAAAAACATAAGTAACAACAGGTTTAGTTCTTCTTTCTGGATCAGTCTTATCGACATATTCCATCCACTGTATTCTTTTTTCTTTACCGCTCATGAGATTATTATTTCTGCAATATATTTAGGTTGTCCAACTTGCGGATACTGTGGTTTATAAGGAGTAAATACAAGATTACCTGATGAATCTATAGTGAATGTATAAGTGACCCCCGCAATTGGGGTTAAAGTCCCTGTTCCCCATTTGTCTGAACTACTAGTCCAATCTCCTGTAGTATCGGCCCATGAAGTTGTGCCAAAACCAGAAAGACTCCCAGAATCAGGTGTAAATACATGTCCAGAAGTTGACATTGGAACAAACCCAGTTAAGGACATACTTCCAGAGGGAACATACCAAAGCTGTGAAAGTCTAAAATCAGGCGCTGAACCAGAAAGCGTCAAAGAACCAGCATCTGGCTGATTCTGACCTGTTTCTACAGCAGTCGGTATAAAGTTTGCATTATCCCAGTTATCAGAAGAAGCCGCCCATGTGCCTCCATAATTAGCCCAACTATACGTCTGAACTATTTCAATAGAGGCGTTGTCAGGAGAAATTACAAACCCTTCCCCATTAGCTGGCACTTTACCTGTTAGAGTAAGTGTTGAAGCGGTTATTACAAAGTTGTACATTCTCCCAATATCTGGAGAATAAGCAGTAAATGTAAGGTCTGCTTTATCTACAGATGTATTTGTCCCAACAGCCATCTGAGGAACAGGGCCACTACTCCAGTCACCAGTAGAATCACGCCAAGAACTTGTTAATTGATCCCACTCATAAGATTGTACTATTTCGAGATTAGCAACACCGGGAGAGATAAAAAATTCTCGTGCAAAAGAAGGAATAGAACTACTTAAAGTTAGGTCTCCTTTTGCTGGAGATATAGCAGGGCCATCCCACGCACGTTCATATTGCGGGTCTTCCCAATCACCACCAGCAGCAATCCATGATGTTATTGCCATTTATGCACAATCCTTAGACTTTCGGATATTTAGCCTTGATTTCTGCAACTCTAGCTTGCCACGCTTCCAAACCATTCTCAGTTATAAACTCTATCTGATCTTCGGCCACGCCATAAAGAATCACTCTAGCCTTAACACCAGATTCTTGCTTGTATACCCAAGTTTGCACCCACTCCCCATCTACAAATTCCGGGGTTCCGAGTGATGCAGAATGTCCTTCCGGTGCATTTGGCTCAACGTTGGTAATATCACGGTTGGATAGTTCCCCCACTTCCTTGGGAACCAAATCCCAAACTTCAACCTTCTTACCATCTGAGATTCCAAACTCACCCTGTACGGCTTTGTACCCCTTTTTAGTTGGAATAGCCGTTTCTAAAACCTCCTCTACACCGTAATCCACTCTTATATTTTCATCTTCAAGGGCATTTACGGGAAAAGATGTACTTGGATTATCCGCTCTTAACTGTTTTTCTGTGTACGGAAAAACCTCGCCTTTTATATATTTCATATTGTGCCTCTAGAATTGAATCGAGCCTGTACCGGCTGTGAATTTATAAACTTTATACCCTGCCCTATCTGTATTTGGGGTTGTATTTCCTGTAGAGCCATTTACAGTTAGTTCAATAGGCACAACCGAAAGATCATCGAACTCATCGGAGTAAGCTATAATGACAACACCATCACCACCATCCCCACCTGTCGCAGTATCACTAGAACCTGCACCACCTCCTCCTCCGCCTAAGCCATCTGTACCATTACTACCATTACCACTAGTCTCACCACCCTGACCGCCGCCGCCAGCACCACCTGAACCCCTCTCTCCGGACGAGCCTTGTGCGCCACCACCTCCACCGGCATAAGTTACTGAGGAGCCTGTAATAGAGTTTGCTTCCCCAGCACCCCCAGCACCATTGCTACCACCACCAGTATTACCAGTCGCACTTTTCCCGCCACCGCCACCACCGGGTTCGCCGCCGTTTCCAGCACCGCCATCATTACCTTGCCCAGCAATTCCGCTGCCAGCACCACCATTTTTTGATCCACCGCCACCAGATCCACCTGATCTGCCACCACTGTTCGCACCTTTTGTGCCGCCACCGCCACCACCAGTTGACGTAATGCTAGAGAATACTGAATTAGTACCATCACCCCCTTGATAAGGTGTAACAGTTCCTGCACCACCAGTACCTACAGTAACAGTAATATTTGTTCCCGCTAAAACAGCGAATCCAACTGCACTCTGCATACCACCAGCGCCACCACCTCCTCCACCTTGATTAGAGGCTATGGCACTACCTCCACCTGCCCCAGCACCAGCGACTACAAGGTACTCAACTTCATCGGTTGGATTACCAGTATTGGATGCAGCCATTAATCCTACTTTAAATGCTCCTAGTGGCATAATATTCTCCTTAACCCATGTCTGCGCCAGCTTGGAAGCCGTACCAAATTGTTCCTTCATCCAGCGTAAAGAAAGTATAAACATCTATTTTTGCAGCGCCACTTGTTACGTCAGGAGCAGAACCGCCAGCCCAATCAACACTGGCAGGCCATGCAATAGTTCTATCTGAAGAATCCTGAGTCCAGATTAAAGTAAAGGCGCAAGATTTACCAGTAGGAGATGGATTACTAAAAGTAAAAGTAGTATTTTGATCTGGGGTAATAGTAAATACATTACCTGTTGTTAGATCAATATCAACAGTAGCAGCCGCTGCAAGAGCGCTTTTAGTTTCTGAATAATCCTTCATCTCAGGACGCTGTACAACGCCGTCAGCAAAGTTAGTAACCAAAGAGGCATCGGAAGTAACCGCCTTTGACGCTTCTGCTGTACCTTGCGTAGTAACATCTAGAGTGTTTAATTCGGCAGTTGTGCCTGTATACCCATCAATTAAATTTAACTCAGTCGCAGTTGCTGTAACTAATGTACCACCAAGCTTCAATCCATTTGTCCCGTCATGAGAGGCAACGTCAAAGTCATATGCTCCATCCGCAATCGTAACATCTCCACTTGCATCTGCTGTTAATACTTTAGATGCTTCTGAAGTTCCTTGGGTAGTAACATCGAGAGTGTTTAATTCATCCGTCGTACCAGTGTATCCATCAATTAAGTTTACCTCAGCCGCAGTTGCTGTAACTGCCGCCGTCCCAAGGCTAGTAAACTGGGCCTGTAATACAGATTTGACGAGACGAATCTGATCATCACCCTGTGATATTGCGTCTGTACCTAGAGGATTTGTAGCCGATAGCTGACTAATATATGTAGCTGTTTCTACTTTTGCGACTGATGTTTCAACCGCAGGAACTTATCTGGTTACTTACTTTTGTGACGGAACTAATGTTTATG
>Ga0181375_1000331_pt1 | contig 11369 bp, 5 predicted proteins | sample LowvirmetaG_FD_130090 | JGI IMG/M metagenome (GOLD analysis project Ga0181375, IMG submission 130090) | Marine viral communities from the Subarctic Pacific Ocean - Lowphox_11 viral metaG | ecosystem: Environmental > Aquatic > Marine > Oceanic | place: Subarctic Pacific Ocean | collected 2015-12-09 | reverse complement strand
TGCTGTTGACCCAATCTAACACCTTGGCTAACGCTATTAGGTTGCCGTCGTCGGCATCGTGCCATGCGCCAATAAAGTCGCAGGCATCCTGACCGCCGAAAACGAGAAGAACCCCCAACTGGTTGGCATCCCACGATGCGTGAGTGCCGTCATGCATGTCGAGAAGATGCCGTGAACGGCTCAGGTTCTCAGCGACCTCTGTTTCGATGTCGCCGCCCTCGCACGCCAGGAAGTGGTCCCACTTAGCGTCGAAGTCGACCTCGTCCATTACGACAACTGGTCCCGAGCAAACGTCTTCACGACACTCAGTGTAGCAGCCGCACCTGCTATAGCGGCGGACTCCCACGATCCCAGTTCAGAAACCACGAATACACTTAGGAACGCCTGGACAAAAGTCCACGCTGCCCGTTCAATCATGTTGCCCATATACCTAGTCCTCACTTGCCGAATGGACGGCCGTTGGAATGCTGATTAGCCAACATCATGCCCCGCAGCCGATCGGCCTGATCGGCACTGCGGGGCACTGTCCCTTCGGGCGCGGGTGCAGCATCAGGTGCTGCCACTGGTTCCTCATTGCCCACTTCGGGATCAGAGTTCATACCCATAGGTCACCCTGTCCCGCTACGCCCCGAACAAAGCAGACCAAGTCTGCCAATCAATAACCCCATTGGCCTTCAACCAGCCCTGATCCGACTGAAACTTCGACACCGCAGCCGCTGTACGCCTCCCATAGATGCCGTCAGCCACCCCAGGGGCATACCCACGGGCGCTCAGATGCCTCTGAGCGACCCTGACAGCCTCTCCACGGCTCCGCCGCAACCTCGACAAGGGTTTCCCCCTCACCTCCCCCTCCAAGGCCCTCAAATAGGCCACAATCGACTCATAGTCGATCTTCGACGGATCACCTACAGGTTCCTCCGCCCCAGAAGTCAACCAATCGTACAACCAATCACCAGGACAAGTCGACGCCGACAAATCCCGATGCCCCTTTACCCACAACTTGCCCCCATACCTACTCTGCGCATCATCAATCACAGCCTTGATCGAAACCAACGCTGCATCCGACACAGGCTCAAATCCCCAACCAATGAAACACACCGACTCAGACTTAGAGTTCCAATCTTTCGTCGCAGCCGCACGCACCTTCGCACCACGGCCCTCAAAAATAGTACCCGACGCATCCACCAACCAGTTGTAGGCAATACCATCCCACCCCTTGGTGTCCATGTGGTAACGTTCAAACGACCTAACCGCAGAGGCACCAGAAGGACCATTCCTGACACCACTATGATGAACAACAATCCCCTGAACCCGCTGAGAAACCAATGGCCTAAAACGGCTATGAGGAGGGCGCGCACGCCACTCCACCCTGTCAACAAACTTCATCGCAACCTCAGTTCAATGTCGATCAAATCACGCATCTTCTCATTGAAAGCCTTATCGTCTCTCAACAACTGGTTGCGTGTCTCACGCGGATCCACAACCCGCACCTGAGTACCAAACACAACCGATACCGTCGTCGACGCCACACGGCGAGAATACCTCGACTCGTTCGGCAACAACCGACGGAACCTAGCCATAAACGGCATCCACCCATCCATCTGATAGATGTCATGGTCACGCATCTTCCACGTACCACTCTTGTTTTTCTTCGCCTTGCCGACAGAAGCCAACGCCTCCATTAGGAACGGCACCCTGGCGTACACAGGCGGCACCTGCTGATAGCGGCCACTGAACGGCAAATCCGCAAAGAACTGTTTCTTCGCCCAGATCTCCAAAGGCAAACGTACGGGAGGGGCAGCCGACTCGGCAAACACCCTCGTAATCGACGTTGGTTCCTTCACCAACCTGTTCAAATCGCGGAACGGCAAATCAGGAATCCAATACGTCTGATAGTTGTTGATCTTCCACGGCAACCTGATCCCCATGTTTTCCAAGAAATAGTCAGGAACAACACCTTTCTGCTCCGACGTTGACTCCATGTTGCCCTTCAACTGCTGCAACCTGCCCCATGCCCTGGGATGCTTCCCCAACGACTCCACCAACACAGGCACCACGTTCTTCTGCCAAGTCCAGAACGGAATAACCCGACGAGCCTTACGCTCCGTCGGCGTCAAATCCGCATAGTTGAACTGCAGTTTATAGACAGCCCCCGCAGCCTCATCCAACGAACCACCCTTCTGCAACACATCAAACGCCAACGACCCACGCAACACAGTTTCCATCTGCTCATTAGCAGACCTGACAGCACGGAACGGAGCAAACTCCGTGGAGAACGGATTGAACACAATGTCAACAGGGTTGCCCGTGATAGGCATCTTTGTTTCCTTCACCAAACGAGTAGCCACAGCCCGCTCAACCTCAGTGATGACCTGACCGCCGCCAGTGATCCCCGAATCCAACACACGTTTGATCTGACGCAACTCGTTGATGTCGACCTTCGCCCCAAACCCAACCCTCAACGTCGACTTTGGTGAACGAGCCAAATCTTCGATCAGCAAATCCATGCCAGCCAAATACCCAGCCTCACCGCCACGCTTTATCGCCTTGAAATATGTTCCAGCAAACTTGTTTGTCGCCCCCAACTCCATGCCCCCAAACGCATACGACATCCACGACCCACCGAATCCGTTACGCAAAACAAAGCCAGGGGTCGCTACCGCCTGCGCTTTCCAGTAGTTGAGAAACTGGTCGTACCATTTGAAAAACCCAGTAAAGTCGCCGCTAGTGCGCTGAACATCGAACAAACTGTTCAACATGTGAAACATGGCAGCCTGCTGATCGGCATCACCAGGAGCGGACCACCCCGTCGACCACCGACGCAACTCACTGTTCGGCCCCCACTGGTCGGCGTATGCCTCAGTCATCGCCGACTGGTACCCATCCCGTGTTCGACGATTGTCGAACGCCCGCAACGCCTTCTGAAACTCTGTCGCCGCATCCTGCGGATACGACGTTTCCGTCATCCGATGCAACTCATGGCTGATCTGCCGTCGCCTCGCCAACATCCCAAAGATAATGGCATCGTCCTCCAACCCGTCAGACAACGCCCTACCCGCCAACATGTACAACGCATCGGCCTCAGCCAACTCGTACAAAGCAGCCGACTGATGCAACACATCGGCCTCGACCTGCGTCATCGGTGAATCCGTCTCCCACACCTGCCCCTTGAACCCACGGAACTCCGTCACCTCCGTAGCACCCGCTATCTGAGCAATAGCGTGGCGTACAGCAGGATCCTGCGCAGCGTTCTGCATGGCGCTCAACGGGGTGCGCCGCCGCAGATTGATCTCCGTTGCCCACCGCTCAATCTTCTCCAACGCCTCATCAACATTGCGGGCAGTAGCACCTTTACCGACGAGAAGATTCCTTGGACCCTTGATCACACCAGCAGGCGACGCAGTAACCGTCAACTTGCTGCGAGCCTTACCAACTGTTTCAAGTTTGAAATCACCAAACGGTGTGCGAATCACAACACTCTTAGTGCCACCGTATCCAGGCGACGGCTTCGGCGGCGGGACAGGAGGCTCGGGTGTTGCATCTCGTAGAGGTTCCGCGAAAGCGCGTTCCTCCACGGTGACGGGCACATCTTCCAAACCGATCTCACGGGCAGCCTTCAAACGATGGTTTCCGTCGATGCCAAACAGTTCTCCCGTTTTCGGATCTCTCCCAAGGCGTATCGGGGTCTGCATGCCCCGCTCTCGGATGTTCTGAACGAAGTGTTCCCACTTGAAGAAACCTTCGACGTTGTCGGTCGAGACGTCCCCGAACAGGGGGGCATCGGGATCGACGTCAGGATGGGGCATGCCAACATCTCGAATGTTGTCAAGGGAACTCACGGGTACGTCCTGCTTGGGTGGCGTCGACGGAGGAAGAACCTCAAACGGTTCAACCTTCGGCGGCGCCGCTCCCACAGGGAACGACTCCTGCATCTGATTCAACAACTTCTCAACCTTGAGCCGATCCTTCTTCTCCAGGGTCGGATAATCCAACATTCGCGTCAAGGCTGTTCTGATCTTCTGAACCTGCGACTCGGTTTTCGCCGTAATCTTTATAGACCCAGGCTGAATGGTGACACCATCCATGCCGCCCAACAGCGACACAACCGCTTCGCGGATAGAACTCCTGGCGGGCAGCATCAACGTTCTGTGCGTCTTCCACTCCGAACCGATGCCGCCACCCCTGGCTACGGCAGCACCTGTTTCGCGGGCCGCACCAGCAGCAGGCACCTCGCTTATCGGAGGAACCAAATCTCTCGGAGGTGTCGCCGACGGCGGCACCTCAGGCCCCCGCCCACCACCAGACAACTCGTTCAAATCAGGCAACCTACGCTCGCCACGCCTCGACTGCCACAAATCAGCAAACTGTTGAGCCTGCACCTTCGCAGCCTTCAAAGAAGAAGCCTCCCCCTGATCCACCCCATTCAAAGAAATAACCCACCCCTTCGCGCGCTGATCCTGGTCGATACCCCAAATGTCCATCAAGCGGCGACCATCAGGACCCGTACCCCCCTGTACGACAGCAGTATGAACACGCGGCGACGGGAACCGTGCCCGCCTCCTGTAAGCCTTCCCAGAAGCAACATGCTCGGCGTTCACCTCAGAACGCAAAGCATTCCGCTGCTTCACCGACATCCCTTCGGCCTTCGCAAACTTCGCAACCATGTCCTTTTCCGCAGCAAGCACCCTGTCGCTGCGAACAGTTTTACGAATACGCTTCAGTGTCGTTTCCAACCCCGCTTTGATCTGGTATTCGTCAGGAATCGGATACTTCGGATACGAAACAACTGTGTCCCTTATGAACGCATCACTCTTCGGAGCAGACCACTTCAACGTCACCGCATCAGCCGAAGTAACCGCATCAGCCGCCGCCCGCAGCGGCGTCACCGACGCCGTACCACCACCAAACATTTCCTTAGCCTTAGTCAGATCCACCTCTATGATGCCCCCGCCGCCACCCCTGGCGGACTTCGGACCCAACTGCTCAATAGCACCCCCAGCGCCACCAACAAAGTCGTTCAACGCATCTGCCTCGTCCAACAACCTTTGCAACTCGGGAGGCAAATCCTTCCAGTTGACAGTGCCATCGTCGGCAACCCTGCCAGCAGCCGCCAACCCCTCATCCAACTGCTCAAGCAACTCGTCGATTCGCAGATACGCCTCAACCTCAGGGGTCCCCTCAGGAACCGTGAAACGGCCCTCGCTAACAGACACCTGTGGCGCATGCCTCCTCGGTGGGAACTTCGGAACAATCTGCGAAACAGTAGACCCCTCGTCACCAATCGAAAACAACCCCACAGGTCGACGGCCCCTAATCGGCCGAACCATCAGATTCAAACTAGGCGCCAACCACCACCCAGGCTCACTCAACTCGGCCTTCTGAAACCCCATCCCCTCATACATTTCAACCAACTCGTCGCTGGCATGCAAGTACACGCCTGCAGGAGCAAACGGTTCATCCGTCGCCTCAGCCACCTCCATAACGTGTTCCACCATCCGCCTCGCACGCCCCTGCCCGCGGTGAGCCTCAGGAACCTCAAGACCCGTCAAGTACCAAGTCTTGCCTCGCTCCTCAGCGACAACACGAACCTCGGACCTGACATCATCCCTGTACGTGGTCGTATTGCCGCGCCGCTCACCCCGCCTGATCTGATACCCGTACCCTGGAGATGCAGTCGGACCCTCGCCCCCAAACGTATCCACCCCACGCAACGAATCAGGAACAGATTCCGCCCACGACCGCAGGTGACGCATCTGCTCACCCTGACCGCCCTTACCATAAACAACTTTGACATCATCATTCCATATGCCGCGCTTTCGGGCGCGAACAATCAAACGACGAACCTGCTCACGATACGCCTTCGAACCGTACACATACAGTTCCTCAGGAACACCACCCTCCCCAACCAAAGCAGCAAACTTGCGCAACAAATGAGGACCAGCAAACACCCGTGCGGCTATGGAGGCCGCTGACTCATCCTTCGTCTTCGCCAACGGCTGATCATACGTCTGCACATGCTGCAACGGATCCAACACCCCGTACCGACCCGACAACACCCCCGCCAACTCGACATCAGTCTCAGAAACAACACCCCGAAGCACAACAAACGACGGCCCCGTGTACAAATCCCTGGCCGCAACCGACGCACCCTCCTCCACCGCACACTTCGTACCAGTACAAGCAGCGATAACCTTGCGTCGACCAGGCTGAACTTCCATATCAGCCACATTGCCAGGATCGTAAACCGACCCATCCGACCAAACACCCGTCTCAGGATCCATCACCGTTTCGGCACCACCGCCTGCCCGCTGTACGCTCACACCACCATCATCAAGCGACGGTCCAACAGGCGCCCCACCAGGGGCACCAGACGGCCCAACACCCCCAGGAGGCCCATCAGGGGGCCTCCCATTGATCTCCACAACCTCCGCCAACCTGCTCCCAGGGGCACGCGCCCCACCAAACGCTATCTCCCGCGCAGTCGGCTCCGCCAACGCATCTGCCTCCAACCCCTGACGGCGAACAGCATCCCGATACGCCCCATGCGCAGCATCCAAATCTTCCTGAACCTCACCCATCCAACGAGGCAACTTGTCAAACGACAACGGATCAAACAACTCATACGGCACCTCCTCCATAGCCGCACGCAAATCGGCAACCCCCTCAGCCCAACCCCGCAACTCAGGCGGAAACGAATCCAAATCCAGTTTCGCCAAATCCCCAGTCAACACATCAATAACCTTCTGCGCAGCATCCACACTTTGATCATGCAACGCAACCGTCTTCGCCTCCTCCATAGCGACAGCAAGATGCGTCCTGGCCTGCTCCAACGTTTCTTCCAACCCCGCCAAAATCTCGTCACCAACAGCGGACCCGCCCTGCTGGGTCCGCACCGATTGCAAAGCCCGCAACGTCCGCTCCAACTGGATGCGGCGATACCCCAACGTTGCAGCCTCCTGAACCAGCGGCTCCATAAACTTGGCGACATCCTCGCGTCGACCACGAACACCAGAAACAAGTTCCCTCAACTTTTGATGAATCTCGATGAGCCGACCCTCCAACAGGTCGGCTTCGCCAGCAACGGCAGCCATCTGCGCCTCCGCCGCCGTCGCCCCATCAGCCTCAGCGGCAGCCATGCGTACAGCCTTCACCTGCTCGGGGTCCAACCCGCCTTCAATGGATCGAAACACCCTGTCGAACGTTCGTTCACGCTCCCCGTAAGCGACCCGCAACTTTGCTGACAAATCTTTGATCTCGGACTTAGACCACGCCATCGGATTCTTGAACATCGCCCCCTCTTCCGCCAAACCATTCATCACAGCCTGACGGCGAACCTCTTCCCCAACCATGTTCATGTACCTGTTCATCGCTTTCCAAATGTCGCGATCAAACAGTTCCTCAGCGTCGTCACCCAACTGATCTTGAAGAATCTGACGGACCTGCTTATCAATGGTCCAACCCTCGGCATGCTCGGTTTGAGACTGCAGCAACACACCACGGTACCGTTGCCCAGGACGCAGTTTCCTCGCCGCCGTCGGCGAATAATGCCCCTCAACCGCCAGACGCATCACCCACAAATCGTCAACATGCTTCATCAACCAGGGGGCACCGCCACCAAACTGGTTGGCGTACCGCAACGCATCGTCCATCCACCCACGGCCATCAAACCAAAAGTCTGTAATGGCCTTATCGCCATGAATGCCGATAGGGCCAGCAAACAGTTTCTCAAACTCAGGGTTTCTTTGCAACTTGCCCGCATCGTCCAATATGGGCACCCCAGTCAACGGTTCCATGAGGAACCGTTCCGTCCGCCACATTTCGTCGACAACCTCAGGAGCCAAGTTGAGATCCCTGGCAGTGCGACGCAACTGAACAGCATCGGTGGACATCAAATCCATGAAACGGTTACGCATCCGCCAACCACGATTATTTTTCACCAACACATTGTTGGCATTCAACACCATCTCATAGTCGCCGCTGCGCAACCCGTCTCGAATCGACGCCTTCGAGTTGAACGCCGTGTCGATAGCCTCAATGCCCTTCCGCGTCATAACAGAATGCTTCGCAGCGCCGTACGCTGGCATCGCCACATACAAAAAGTTGCCGAACACCTGAGGCAACGACACAGCCTCAACAGGCATCCGACTAGCGACACGGGCAGCCGCCACCAAATAATCCCCCAATATGTCCTCACCCACATCGACACCAGCAACCAAATCCCGTGCAATCTGCTCAATGCGAGGAGCCGCAGCAGCGGCATCCTCGACAGCACCAGGCCCAAACCTCGCCACAGCCGCCTGAGCATCCCTCAGAGCCGCCCCAGACACAGGACGAGCCAACTCGTCGATATACGGCAACCGAGCCGCCTGAGCCGCCCTAGCGGCCGTCATACGGCCACCAGACAACGAATCCAACGCCCTGTCGACCCCCAGCCAACGCCCCAACCGACCAGTACCAGGAACAGACAACCCCATCTCCCCCAACAACCCAACCTCTTTCAAAGCCTCACGCCCCGCAGACGACATCGCATTCGTCTCCCCCACCTTGACAACAGCCTTCTGCAACACCGCAGCCTTACGTGTCGCAGTCGACGTAGAAATCCCCGCAACCGTCGTAACACCCCTGGCAATATCGTCATAATACTTAGCACCAGCACCCAAAGCATGAATCAACTTCGGAGCCGACATGCCCGCACGGGCAGCAGCACCAACAGGCCCCAAAGCGTACGTAATGGGATCCAACGCAATGTCCATCCCCAACCCCAGGAAAAACCCTTTCACACCCCCCATGTCGACACCCAAATCACGCATCACATCCTGCATGAAAATGTTGTCACCCGTCTGCTTCCACCAGTCCCTCAACGAGAAGCCACGCCCCTGGGCCAAATCACCAAACTCTTTGATCGCTGACGCCGCCATAGCCCGCGGCGTATCAATCATGTCGATGAAATCCCCCAACGGACCCAGAAACTCTATATCAGTAGACGGCTTCGGAAGGGCAGCAACCGTGTTAGACGGCGCAGGCAACAACGACGCCAAATCCAAAGCAGGCGGCGACACCTGCCCGCCCCCCAGGGCAGCAACCATCTGTTCACGGGTAAGCGGCGCGGCCATTAGCCCAACGCAGCGACTTCTGCAGACCTCTGCAACTCGGCAAACGACGTCACAGGCAGCGTTATCGTCTCCCCATCAGGCAACGTCACGGTACGCGTCGGCACCGACGCCTCCGTCATCATCTCCAAAACCTTACCTGCATACCACTGCTCGTTGACAGTGAACTCCTGCCCCCCAATAGGAATCTTGATCTGTCCAGAAGACGTAGGATCCATCAACTTGCCTGCAACTGTCCCGCCAATACCAGCCTGCATGGCAGCGCCAAATATTAGCCCCAAACCCTCAGTGCCATACTCGTTTGCAATGGCAGACCCAGGAGACCCCTCAAACGCCCCAAGTAGCGGACCCAACAGGTCCAACAACCGTGCCTGCTCCGCACCAGCAATCCCCCTGGCGGCAGCACCCGTCTCAATGTCCGCCAAAGCAGCATCGTATTCCTGCTCGTTGGCAAACCTCTGCGGAGCCATCTGGCTGTACAAATCAATATCCTGCTGCGCCCCAGCAATGTTGATATTGGACAACGCCTGCTGCAAAGCAAGATCATTCTGCGTGTTCTGCTGCCACAAACTATCCGCCAAGTTGACACCAGCGCGATCATACATCGCCCCCAAACGCATCCCCCGATCCACGGCATCATTAGCGTATGTACCAGCCAACGTACTCAACAAATCCTGCTGCGACAAAGCCTGCGATGTCAACAAACCACGTTCCCTGGTCGCATCCCCAAATATTGACTGCGCAGGCGGGCCAGAAAGCCCGCCCAGCGAACCCTCCACCCCCGACACAATCGAATCATAGTTCGCCAAAGCCTCATCGCTGCGAGTCTTCACATCGTCAGACAGTTCATCCTCACGATCAACCCGCTTCTGCTCCAACGTCGCCAAATAAGCCTTAGCCTCAGCCTCATCGTTTCGCAGACGAGCGAAACGAGTCGCCTCCAACGTAGCCAACGCCTCTCTGACGGCGTCGGCGGCACCCGTTGCACCATTTCTTTGCAACCTTGCCAACTCGGCAAGTTTCGTCTCCAACGCCGCCTCAACCGAAGTGAAGTACTCGCTCTTCGCAGTGAACGCATTCAACGCCGTGTCGCGGGCAAGTTGATCTTTGTTGGCGTACAGGTCAGCCAACGACGGCAACTGGTGTGCTGTGGCCGTAGCAGCAGCACCGCCAATAGTCGGTGGCGGCGGGATGCCCTTAGAAGCAACTCCAGGGGCATTCGGATCGAGCAGGGGAACAAACCTGCCAGTGGCAGGATCAATCATTGCATCTCTCTCGGACTGAGTGGGCATCGCCCGCCCAGGCCCAGTCACCCAAGACCCAGAGGCATCGTCCCATATTGTTGCCGCACCAGGATTGGGCTGTTGAAGCGTCGGAGGAGACCACCAATCTTGAAACTTCCCGACCGCATCTATCGCTGTCCCAGCCGAAGGCACCCCTGGTATCGACGGGTACGCAACATTGACCAGGTTGTCCGCCAACCAGTTTCTAAAAGCATCTCCAGCGGCGTCAGCGCCACCACCCGCTGGAGCGATGCCCTCAAAGCCACGCAACGCCTCGGCGATACGCCCACCAGTGGCATCCCAAGCACCACCGAGGTCCTCCATTCTGTCGCCGAACCAGTTTCCCCCAGTCATCAGATGGCCCCAAATCCGACAGTACCAATACTCGCAGCATCAGCAGCCAACTTATCAGCCAACGCCTGCAGCGCAGCAAACCCCTCACTGGAATAAGCATTATCGGCATCACCCTCAGACAACGCCAGATTGAAATACTGATCCCTCAAATCGCTCATAAAGCGACCCGACGCCCTCGAAGCAGAATCCCCCAACAAACCCTTACCACGCGCATACTGCCCCGAATCCAACAGGCCGCGCCTGTTATACGCCCCAGGCAACGCCCGTTGCGCCAACAAAAACTCTCGCTCAATATCAGCAAACCCGCGCAAACCTTGTCGACCCAACGCATCCCGCAAAAAGTTGATATACGCCAACTTGCGGGCGTAATCGCTACTGTTGCCATCTACCCCCTCGAACGGTGACACGGGATCCGTGTCAGGGTTGACGATGTCGGCAGGATCACCGCCACCGAAGTCACCGCCACCGAAGTCACCGCCACCGAAGTCGCCACCAGGCACAGGCATCTGAGGGTTCGGACCGTACATTGAAGGAGGCCCAGGGTCCGAAGTGTCAGGCACAGGCATCTGAGGGTTCGGACCGTACATTGAAGGAGGCCCAGGGTCCGAAGTGTCAGGCACAG
>Ga0181375_1000326_pt1 | contig 11499 bp, 14 predicted proteins | sample LowvirmetaG_FD_130090 | JGI IMG/M metagenome (GOLD analysis project Ga0181375, IMG submission 130090) | Marine viral communities from the Subarctic Pacific Ocean - Lowphox_11 viral metaG | ecosystem: Environmental > Aquatic > Marine > Oceanic | place: Subarctic Pacific Ocean | collected 2015-12-09 | reverse complement strand
TATCTCGCCAGCCTTCCTACCTATCAGGCGGGAGCATGATCCATGCGGCAGAAAAAGCAAAACCGGGGCGCTGGTATCGCCCCGGCTTCGCGCAATCAACTTGGAGGCTGGTTGCATACTCCCCTTACAGCTTCGGACCGGCAAGCGCAATTGTTTGCGGCCCGCTTTTGCCTGTCTCGCCATACGGCGCGGCTTATGGCGGGACACTGTTACGGGGAGGCGTCCAATGACTGAGCGCTACCCTGAAATTCCGGGCGCGAAAGGGCTGGATGGAACGAGCCAGGAGGCTGCAAAAGCGATCGCACCGAGTGTTACGTGCCTTCGCAGGTTGGCGCTGCGAACCTTGGCTGAGATCGGCCCCGCGACCGTCCTAGAGGTGGTTGCCGCAACAGGTATGACACGGGAAAGCCTGCAGCCTCGGATTAGCGAACTGAGGCGCATGGGACTGGTCGAGCCAACGGGTGCGCGCAAACGTAATCCCAGCGGCAAGAGTGCCAGCGTGCTGCGTCATACCGAGCGCGGTTGGCGGGCACTAGCCAATGGGTAGGCGGCGCAAGCGGTCAAACATACTTCCAAACGGGCGGAGCAACATCAGCCGCTTCGCCCGTCTGGATCACCGCATTCTTCATTCGCCAGCATATCGCGCGCTTAGTCCAAATGACCGGTCGCTGCTGGTGGAGCTGATCTCGATCTACAATGGCGACAACAATGGCAGTCTCTATCTGAGTGTTCGAGACGCCGCGAACCGCATGGGGGTAGCTGATCTATCTGCTGCCAGCCGATCATTCGATGTGCTGCAATCCTTGGGTTTTATCCAGCTAACGCAGGACGCTCACTTTTATGTGAAAGCTGCCGAAAAGTCGCGGGCGCGTTGCTGGCGTTTGACTTGGCAGGTTGGACCAGGGCGCAAGGCTCCGTCCTGGGAGTTTCTGGACCGGGAACCGGACACAAAAACCCCGGCCCGCAAAAGAATGGAGCGCGGATTGCGCGCACTCAAGTCGTTCCGTCAGTCAAGGGACAACGGCAAATTCCCGGTATTGGATTCCGAAACGTTGAGCCAATATTCGCCCAATCAGCAGGCCACACCGGTATTGGATTCCGATACGCCAAAAGGCCGAAACGGCGGTTTTCCGCCAAATTACTGCGTTCGGGATTCCGCTACACATATAGCTACACCATGGGGTGAGGGCGTAACCGGCAACCCTTGCGGCTGGTGGCAGCCCGATTGGACCCCTTCAATCAAGGCATGGACCCTAGCGGCGCATATCGCTGCGCATGGACCTGCCCTCGCCCACGAAAGGAAGGCGGCATGAGCAAGAGAAAAACAGCAAATCCGAGTCGCAAACGGAACGCTATCTCTGGCGATGAACTGAAGCCCGATTCGGCTTTGCAGGTTGATCAGAGCAAAGATGAAACCGGAGCGCGTGCATTGGCCAGGAAGCTGTTGCAGCCCTCATTCAAAAGCGCCGTCACCGCTTCGACAATCGCCAAAAAGGCCTTGGGCGATGACATGGAATTGCCGGGCATAGGTGACTACATCCATTGTGTGCAGACAGCGGCCAAAGCTGCCGAGAAGGGCGATCTGAGCATGGCCAGCCGGATGCTGGCCTCGCAGGCCATTGCGCTAGACAGTTTGTTTGGAGAATTGGCGAGGCGCGCAGCCCTCAATCTGGGCGATTATCCAGATGCGAGCGAACGCTACGGGCGGCTGGCGCTGCGAGCGCAAGGGAATTGCCGAACGACGCTCGAGGCGCTCTCAAAGCTGCACCAGCCGAGAGAGCAAACCGTGCGGCACGTTCACGTCAATGAGGGCGGGCAAGCGGTTGTGGCCGATCATTTTCACAATCATGCCGGGGGCGCAGCAAATGTCGAAACGAACAAACAATCCCTTGCAACCGGAGCGGCTGGCAGCGGCCCCCCGATGCTTGGCAAAGACGCGCAAGGGAACGGCGTGCCAATCCCCTTCGGTGAAGGGACGGAAGCGGTGCCGGATGCACGGCGGGACGAATCCCGGCGCGCCTAGGGGCAATCGCAATGCTTGGAAGCATGGGGGGCGGTCTGCGAAGACTGAGCAAGTGGCCTGCTATCTTAAAAAGATTAGCAAACTATCTTTTAGCCCCATCCTAGCTAAGGCGGGTCGGTCTAACGGTTAAGGGTCACAGTAAGCCAAGTTATATTGGTCGAGTTTGAGATCACAAGCCAAGTCAATAGTGCAGTGATCGCAAATTGTATCCTCATCGACCAATCCAGCAGGAAGCCGAGCGCATATTTGTAGAAAGGCTTGTCGCTCAAGTTTTCACCAATTTTGACGAAGTTTGGTTTTTCGATCTGAGCCATATCGTTCGAGGCGAGAATGCGTTGCGCTTCGTTAACGAAATTCCAAGCAACCCTCTTGTCCATTCGATGCCTAACCCAGACAGACTGAAGCCAGAATGCATGAAGCACAGGAACGGCTGCCGCGAATATCCAGCTCATCTGATCGAACCCATAAACAATGCCCCCCGCCAGCACTGCCCACAGACCAAATGCCATCTTCCACTCTGAGGCTTGCCTCAATTCGGCTTGTTTAGATGCAAACTCGGCGACTCGAAGGCAGGGCTCGACCAATTCGATCTTTAGCGGGGCGTTTGGTTCGCCTAGCTGCGCTTCATTCTCGACAACTTTTGGCTTGTCCATATGCCCTCGCCAATTGCAGCTATCTTCACTTGATAGAATGCGCTGGCAGATGGTCAATGTTAAGATCGGTCCGTGGTTGGCATTTTTGCATGACAAGCATGATGCGCGGTAGTGGAAAAGTTCGATCTTTGCTCGCAAAGTGAAGGCGGCCCGGCCAATATAGGGGGTAAACCTCTTCGACCGGACCGCCTTCTTGCTGCCACGAATATCCTTCTAGTGAAGCGAAGGTCCGCAACGGCAATCCTAGTTGTGGTACTCGGCAGCGGCGTAATCGGCCACCTCATCGACCGCCTTGTCGATCCCGGATTTGTTAGAACCGCCCATGAAACCGCCGCTGACAGTGCCTTCACCGCGTACGGTGGACAGCACTTCACCCTCGGGGTTCACGAAGTCCACTTCCAGTAGCACTTTTGAGCCACCGGTGATGCCGCCAAGCATATAACGACCGAGGCGCGAACCTTCGTCGAATGCGACATAGCGATAGCGCACCGTGATACCATCGCCCTTTTGGAACAACGGCGTGTCCCCACCGAAGAACGCTTCTTCCATTTTGTTCTGGGTATAGGAGACATTGTCAGCATCCACGGCGACACGAGACTCGTCATAAACGATGGTTGCAGAATCGGTCCGGTAGCTAGTGGTATTGGGATCTTCGACAATCAATGCACTATTGGCGCAAGCGGAAAGCGTGAGCGCTGCGGCACACGACAGAAGTATCTTTTTCATTAGGCCCCCAAAATTGAAACGCGTCTATAGTAACGCGATGAGCCCATTAGAAATTTTGAATCGCTGGCGTCAAGCAACATCGGAGCGGCGGAGTTGAATTTTTCGACGTCACCCGAATGCTCGCCAGCGGCAAAGCCTAGATCGACGTCTTGTGGCCAGCAGCAAGCGAAATGACAGCTACGCAGAGCGTCGAATCATTGACCGGTGTTCTGGTTATGTTTCATTTAGGGCGATGGTCCGAATCGCCGAGCAAAAGCTGCGCAACCTCGCGTTGCAAACGTTGGATGAGGCGCTGGCCGAAGCGCTGGAACGGCCAGTGCGCAGAAGTATCGGGCTTCGCTTCGCGCTGGCCTACCTTGCATCAAGTGCGGATTGCGAGCGCGAGCCATTCGACAGCTATTGGCGTTGTTTGTCCCTTCGCAATGACACCATGCGCCGCGTGAGCGCGAGCCGGTCGCTATGCGCCATTCATCTCGCACTGGGACTGATTGATACGAGAGAATACGCTGCACGCTGTGTGTCTCTGCCGAGCCAGACCAAGAAAGGCTGGCGTTAGGCTGCGGGTTAGGCGTCGCTGGTGGCGACGCGTTCTGGCAAGCACTTTCGCTAGCGTCTACGGTGGAAGGGTGGCGGCGGTGCCGGATGCACGGCGGGACCGATCCGGGCGCACCTAAGGGCAATTGCTACGCCTGGAAACATGGTGCGCGTTCTAGCGAGATTATCACAACGTCTGTGGCTGAAGATTAAACGCGCCAATCAAGATTGTCGTGAATGTTTGGTTTATCGACTGAGTGGAAACGTGTTGCGTTTATTTCGTTTAATGGCTATCTCAGATGCGCCACGGAGAGCACAACATGACATTGCCTGCACATTCAGAACCCTTAGGTGGTCGCTTGCCATCTCTGGATGATCGACAGAGCGCAAATCACTTGCGCCGTATCCTTGCGTCTCAAAAAGATGGCGAGGCGTCGCTGAAAGTCATTGAGCCGAAAACGAAGGAACGCGTTGAGATAACGCTAACCCCCGCTATGTCGGATTTGTTCTTAGAACTGCTGCGGCATATTGGAAGGGGTAGCGCAGTTACCCTTGTCCCAATTCAAGAGAAACTGACGACCCAGCAGGCCGCCGACCTCTTAAATGTTTCTAGGCCACACCTCATAAAGTTGTTGGATCAAGAAGAGATGAAGCATTCATTGGTTGGTCGGCACAGGCGGATCGATGCCGAAGAGGTGTTCGCTTACAAAGCCCGGCGTGACAAGGAGCGCTCAGCGGCGATGGAAGACCTTTTGTCGCACGACTCCGATCTGCTTTGAGAGCCGCTTTTGTTTGCCAACAGATATACCGCAGTCATCGACGCTTGTTCGCTTGTAAGCGTTTGGAGGCGCAATCTGTTGCTTTCGCTCGCTGAAGCCGAGTTTTTCAGGGTGCGCTGGACAGATGAAATTCTGACGGAAACAGAAGCTGCGTTGGCCAAAATACACACCGAGAGAAATTCAGAAAATCCAGAAGGGCGCGCAAAGCGAGCAATCGATGCGATGAAGCGGGCGTTCCCCGAGGCAAGTGTCGCCGACTATCAAAACTTAATGACAGCCTGCGGCACATTGCCGGATGATGGCGATAGACATGTTGTTGCTGCCGCTATGCGCACTCAGGCGCAGGCGATTGTAACCGAAAATCTGAAAGATTTTCCATCTGCTATCCTGGAGGAAATGGGCTTGGAGGCAAGGTGCGCCGATGACTTTATAGCAGACACGATCGCGCTAGACGAAGGGCGCGCTGTAGCAGCGATAAGGCAAATGCGAGAGCGGCTAGCGAAGCCTACTATGGACGCTGAAGCGTTGCTACGCTCTTTGGAGGCTCACGGCCTCACGGAAACAGCAACAATTCTGTATCCGCACAGCGCGTCACTATAAATGGAAGACGAAAATTTACGGACTTAGGACAGCATTCGTAGCGCTTTCCGCACCCCCGATATTCCATACTCATTCCATACGAACCGAATAACACTTCGCTAAGTCATTGAAAAGATGGTGCACCCGAGAGGATTCGAACCTCTGGCCTCTGCCTTCGGAGGGCAGCGCTCTATCCAGCTGAGCTACGGGTGCCGATCGCTTGAATTGCGAAGGGCGCGTCTAGCAAAGGCGGGGGCGGGCCGCCAGCCTGTTTGTTGCCGCGCGCGGCGATCGTGGGTCAGGCGGATCCGCTGGCCACGGGCGGTGCATCGCCAAACGCCCACATGCGCTCCAGATTGTAGAAGCTGCGCACTTCGGGGCGGAACAAATGGACCACCACATCGCCCGCATCCAGGAGCACCCAATCGGCTTGCGGCAGACCTTCCAGCCGGACCGGCCCGAAGCCGCCCTGCTTGACGCTCTCGGCCAGCTTCTGCGCGATCGAGGCGACTTGCCGGGTCGATCGGCCCGAGGCGATCACCATGTAATCGGCGATCGAGGATTTGCCTTCCAGCGGGATGGTGACGACGTCCTGCGCCTGATCTTCATCGAGTCGCTCGTGGACGAGCGCCAGCAGCGTGCCGGGCTGCGCCGCGACCGAATTATCCGAAATGGGAGTATCCTCCATGCCGAGGCCAAGGGTGGCCGAATTGCGATTGCCGGACGGGTCCGGCTGGGTCTGCGCCTGTGTCATAGGCGATATATATGCTCCTGATCTTGCGGAATGAAAGGGTTGGCGCATGCGCAGGCAGTGTCATGCGCCGCCTGCACCGGGGATTATAAGCTGGTGAGTGACCTGGTCCCGTATGGGCCTGCCTTCATAGGCACCGGCCCAATTCGGATTATCGGCCCTGATCGCAGTGGCCGAGCGAGCGTCTGGATCGAAACGCAAATATACCAGTGCCGGAGCGCTCCATCTGCCCCTGCTTCTGAAACTGGCTGCGTCCACCCGATAGCGGCGCAGCCATGCCATCGCGGGGCTGGCGACAGCAGCGCCATCATAGCCCGGCCGCGCGATCACCGCAATCGGCATCGTGCGGGCGATGGCGCGCCAGTCTTTCCAGCGATGAAACTGCGCCAGATTGTCCGAGCCCATCAACCAGACGAACCGCCGTTTTGGATAGCGGCGCACCAAGGCGCGTAGCGTATCGACGGTGTAGCGGGTGCCCAGCCGCCGTTCGATTGCGGTGGCGCGGATGGGCGCCCGACGGCTCTGCCGAACGGCCGAGGCGAGGCGCGCAGGCAGCGGTGCCATGCCCTCGCGCGGTTTAAGCGGGTTGCCGGGTGAGACCATCCACCATGTCTCGTCCAGCCCCAGCGCCCGCATCGCGAACAGGGTTACGCGCCGGTGCCCGCCATGGGCCGGATTGAAACTGCCGCCCAGAAGGCCGGTATCGGCAGCGTTCATCCGCGTATCTGTCCGCTGCCGCGCGCTTGCCATTTATAGGTCGTCAGCCCCTCGAGCGCGACCGGTCCGCGTGCATGGAGCCGGCCGGTTGCGATGCCTATTTCCGCGCCGAGGCCGAATTCTCCGCCATCGGCGAACTGGCTGGAGGCGTTCGCCATCACGATCGCCGAATCGACCTGCGCCAGAAAATCTTCGACGATTTGCTCGTCGGAGGCGACGATGGCATCGGTATGCCCCGATGAATGGCGCGCAATATGGGCCATCGCCGCAGCCGCCCCGTCGACCACCGCTACCGACAATATGGCATCGAGATACTCGGTATCCCAATCCTCATCCGACGCTGCCCCGATACGCGGGTCGAGCGCCTGCGCCCGGGCATCGCCGCGCAATTCGCACCCCGCTTCGATCAGATCGCCAAGCAAGGGCTGCGATCCGGGAAACGCGGCATCGAGCAGCAACGTTTCCATCGCCCCGCAAATGCCGGTGCGGCGCATCTTTGCGTCGAGCGCCACTTGCCGCGCCATCTCGGGATCGGCGGAGGCGTGGACATATGTGTGACAAATGCCGTCGAGATGGGCGAGCACGGGCACGCGTGCATCGGCCTGCACGCGCGCCACCAGCCCCTTGCCCCCGCGCGGAACGATCATGTCGATAAGGCCGCTTGCGCGCAGCATGGCGCCCACCGCCGCGCGGTCCTGCGTCGGCACCAATTGCACGGCTGCTGCCGGGACCCCGCCCGCTTCCAGCCCGGCCACCATGGCGTCATGTATGGCGCGGTTGGAATGCACCGCCTCGCTGCCGCCGCGCAGGATCGCCGCATTGCCCGCGATAACGCACAGCGCCGCTGCATCGGCGGTCACGTTGGGGCGGCTTTCGTAGATTATCCCGATGAGCCCGATGGGGACCCGAATGCGCGAGAGCCGCAATCCGTTCGGCCGGGTGCTCGAATCGATCTCCTCGCCGACCGGGCTGGGCAGGGCGGCCACCGCTTCCACGGCGCCCGCGATCCCGGCCAGTCGCTCTTCGTCGAGCCGCAGCCGGTCGATCATGGCCGAAGACAGGCCCGCCTTGATAGCCGCTTCGATATCCTGCGCATTGGCTGCCAAAATCTGCGCTGCCTTGTCCTGCAAAGAGCGGGCGGCGTGTAACAGCGCGGCTGTGCGGTCGCTGCTCGGCATCCTGGCCAGCACGCCTTGTGCGTTGCGCGCTGCTCGCGCCAGGGTATGAATGAGCTGTTCGGAGTTGGCTGAAGACATGGCCGAATCGACTAGCAGGCCCGTAACTCGCTGTCAGTCTGCATATCCTCGCTTGGAAAAGAGGGGCAGCGTAACACCCATGAACTGGTTCGGTTCCCGAAAAATGTGCGATTCTGCACAAGTTGAAACGTTTCACCGCATCGAGCCTTCGTTTCACCCCTTATGAAGCGGAGTCGATTCGATTCATTTACGATCGGGTGATAGCGGCCATGTCATTGGAAACCGGGACGAGTGGGGTCGTTTTGCATAATCAAGAAAAGGCGCGCAGTTGGCGCGACCGGGTCGATAATCTGTTCGTGGATCGCGAGTTCATCATGCGCTCGCAGGGACAGGTTCGATTCATCAATATCGGCGCGCGGTTCCAGAAGATCGTGGCGACCTCCATTATCCTGGCCCTGCTGGTCTGGGGCGCGAGCCTTGGCGCAATGTCGTGGAGCCAGTACCGCGCGCAGGCCGAGCGGTCCTCGCTGCTGCAGCGCGAGGCGCAGGTTGCCACTGCGGAAGACCGGGTTTCGGAATATCGCGAAAATATCGGCGAAGTCGCTTCGGATCTGAAGCGCCGCCAGGATTTCATCGAGGAAATGACCAAGGCACTGCCCGAGGATATCAAGGCAGCCGAAACGGTCAGCGATTCCAGCGGCGAGACGGCCGAGCTGGTCGACGAAGTCAGCCTGTCCATTCCCGAAGCCGCCGCGCTGGCTCGTATCGAGGCCCGGCAGCTTTCCTATGTCGAGCGCCTGACTCGCTTCGCCGATCGCCGATCGGCTGCCGCAGAGCGCGCGATGCGCCGCCTCGGCCTCGATCCCAAGGCGATGCTGGCAAATGCTTCGCGTGATGCAATGGGTGGTCCGCTGGAACAGATGTTTACCGGTGCCGATGGCGAGATCGACCAGCGTTTCGAACGGCTCGGCCTCAGCCTGGCACGCATGGCTGCGCTGGAGCGCGGTCTGGACGGTATCCCGCAATTCAGCCCCGCCAGCGCCGGCTCGATCAGCTCCGGCTTCGGCTATCGCCGCGACCCGTTCAATGGCGGCGGCGCGATGCATTCCGGGCTGGATTTCAGGGGACCTACCGGCGCACCGATCTATTCGGCGGCCAAGGGCACCGTCAGCTTCGTCGGCTGGAAATCGGGTTACGGCAAGGTCGTGGAAGTCAGCCACGGCAACGGCTTGATGACGCGTTACGCCCATATGTCCCGCCACAAGGTCACGCGCGGCCAGAAAGTGGCGGCGGGCAGCGTGATTGGCGCAATCGGCTCTACCGGACGGTCAACCGGACCCCATCTGCATTTCGAAGTGCGAGTGAACAACCGTGCGGTGAACCCGCGCACATTCCTGGAGGTTGCCCCCCATGTTCTCAAAGAAACCCGCGGAAGAACCGCTCACGAGCACAGCACCGATGGCGAGTAAGGCACGCTCCGGTTCGGCCGGCAACTCCACCTTTTCGATGCTGGGGCAGGATGTCACCATCGTCGGCAACGTCACCGCTTCGGCCGATCTTCACGTCGATGGGCGTATCGAAGGCGATATTACCTGCGCCTCACTAGTGCAGGGCGACAGCAGCGAAATCGAAGGCGCCATCGTGGCGGAAACCGCGCGGCTGTCCGGCCGGGTCGATGGATCGATTTCGGCAAAAGAGCTGGTGATCCTTAAATCCGCCCGCATCAGCGGCGATGTTCATTACGACGCGCTGACGATCGAGCAGGGCGCGCAGGTGGAAGGCCGCTTTGCACACCGGGCCAAGGGCGCAGCCGCAGCAAAACCTTCGGCAATGAAGGCGACCAAGCCGGGCAGCAGCCCAGCCAAGAGCGAACCCAGCCTGAGCCTCGCGAACTGAGGCCACTCGGCTAAATCGCACCAGCCGAATTATTCCGGCATTATTACAGCCTGAACTTAGCCGTCCTGCGGCAACACTTCTGCGCGCAGAGCCTTGCGGTCGAGCTTGCCGATCATGGTCTTGGGCAGATCTTCGCGCACGGTTACGCCGCTAACCCGCTCATGCTTGCCGACGCGCTGGTTAAGCCATGACATCAGATCGTCGCCGCTATTGTCGAACCCTTCGTTCAGCGTGACGAAGGCGCGCGGGGTTTCGCCCTGGTAATCGTGCGGGAAGCCGATCACCAGCGCCTCTTTCACAGCCTTGTGTTCGACCAGCACCGCCTCGACCTGGCTCGGGAAAACCTTGAAGCCGCCGACGGCGATCATGTCCTTGCTGCGATCCACGATCTTGAGAAAACCATCGTCGTCCAGATCGGCAATATCGCCGGTACGCAGCCAGGATTGGCCTTCGAACTCGGCAAAGGTCTCGGCCTGGGTGTCGGGCCGGTTCCAATACCCCTGCATGACCTGCGGCCCACGAATAACCAGTTCGCCCGGCTCCCCCTCCGGCGCCCGCCTGGCCGGGTCCTCCTTGTCCAGCAGCATCACATGGGTGCCCGGAATGACTTGGCCGATAGTGCCGGGCTTGCGCATCCCTTGATACGGATTGGCCGACACCACGCCGGAGCTTTCCGTCAGTCCGTAGCCTTCGCACAAGCGCGCCTGGCTCAATTCTTCGAACGCATCGCGGGTCGGCGCAGACAGTGCCGCCCCGCCCGAAATACACACTTTCAGGCTGCTGAAATCGGTCTTGCCCGCCTTGGGATGGTCGAGCAGCGCCTGATACATCGTCGGCACGCCGGGAAAGGCGGTGGGCTTCACGCGGTCGATCGTGGCGAGCACTTGCTTCGCATCGAAGCGCGGCACCATGGCGATGCAGCCGCCTTTCAGCACCGTGCGATTGAGCACGCAGGTATTGGCGAATACGTGAAACAGCGGCAGCGCGCCCATGATCATGTCCGGATCGCCCCGAAACGGGTCGATCGCGTCTACCTGGATGGCATTGCTGGACAGGTTGGCATGGGTCAGCATCGCACCCTTGGGCGTGCCGGTGGTGCCTCCGGTATATTGCAGCAATGCCAGATCGTCCGTCGCCATTTTCGGCAGATCGCTCGCCGCACCGCCGCGTCCGGCAGCGATGACCGTGCGCCAGGCAAGCACATCGTGGCGCGAGGGAATCGGCGTGAGATCGCGCCGCTTCAGCAAACGCATGGCCGCGCCCTTCAGGGGTGAAAGCATGCTCGGCAAGCGTCCGACGACCAGCCGGTCGAGCGAAGACTTGTCCAGCACCTTTAGCGCTGTGGGCAGAAGGGCGGAAGAATCGATGGTGACCATCGTCTTCGCCCCGGAATCCTCGACCTGATGGGCCAACTCGTCCACGGTGTAGAGCGGCGAGAAATTCACCACCACGGCGCCCGCCATCATCGCGCCATAATAGGCCGAGATGTAGATCGGCACATTGGGCAGGAACAGCCCGACTCGGTCACCCTGCCCCACCCCCAGCGCGCGCAGGCCGTGCGCAAAGGCCGTCGCCTCGGCAAATAGCTGCTGGTAATTATACCTCCGGCCCAGAAAATCGACCAGCGGAGCGTGCGGCACACGCT
>Ga0181375_1000313_pt1 | contig 11821 bp, 3 predicted proteins | sample LowvirmetaG_FD_130090 | JGI IMG/M metagenome (GOLD analysis project Ga0181375, IMG submission 130090) | Marine viral communities from the Subarctic Pacific Ocean - Lowphox_11 viral metaG | ecosystem: Environmental > Aquatic > Marine > Oceanic | place: Subarctic Pacific Ocean | collected 2015-12-09 | reverse complement strand
GACGAGGACGGCTCCACCATCGCCTTCGTGCCCGACAGCACGGGGGAGTACGCCCTCGGGCTATCTGTCTCGACCCCGTACCGCACGAGCGACCAGGCGACCGCAACGGTCGAGATTCAGCAGATCCTGACCCCGTACCTTCTGCGCACGACGCCAGACGGCAGCCAGATGTTCAAGGCCCTTTCCTCCTTCTGGAGGATGGTCGAGGAGAGGCGGGTATTCAGCACCATCTGGTCCGGGTACATGCAGATCGCTGCTGCGGACCTGCTGAGGCTCTTCCAGGTGGACTTCGCCAAGTCCATCAAGACCGTCCAGCCCCTCTTCCAGCGCCGTTGGCTGAAGTACGCACCGGGGCTCGAGCTCGACCCCGCCCTTCACACTGGGATCTTCGGGTACCACCAGAGCGGGGACAGCGCCTTTACGGCCTCAGGGAGTACCGCCGCCATTGGAGTCATCGTCTCCACCCAGGAGCTCATCCTTTTGGAAGGGACCCCCACCTCCGATGCTGTTGGGGAAGAGATCGAGGTCTACACATCCGCGGGGGACCCCGGCAACATCGGCAACTACACGGTGAACCGCCTCAACAGTGCGGGCACGGGCTACACCGTCTCCGCGTCGACGCCCTTCCCGGCGTCTGCAGAGGAGGTTCTGTCCTCCGGTGTAGACCTGGTCACCTTCAGCAGTGACACGGAAGTCTACGTTGCGGACACAGGGGTGGATTTCACCGCCCTCGGCGTGGTGGCTGGAGATGTTCTCCGCATCCTCTCGGGTACAGACTCCGGGCTCCACCGGATTTCTGCGGTGGGGACAGCCGATGGCCTGGACAATGATCGAACTCTGGAGCTCACCACCGCTCTGAAGGTCTCCAAGTCTGGGAGGACCTACACCATCTTCAAGGCCCTGCGCATCTTCGCGCAGAGGACCTCGGCAGCGAGCACGAACACCGTGTACCTCCCGGAGGACGAGGCAGACCTCGCCGCGTTTGAGACCTCCGACCTGAAGGGAGAGGGCTCCATCGAGAACGTCTTCGAGGTGGCGGTAGAGGAGCGGCATGTCTTCGAGGCCCTGATTGGCCCGCAGATCACCATCACGTCGGGGTCTGACGGAGGAAAGACCGTCACCATCTCAGGCTTGAACGAGTCAGGGACCGGGTACCTGATCAGTACGGCGTTCTCTTCTGAGACGTTCCCGGAAGAGGTCACCTACACGATCCCAGTGGTCACCGACGTCAGCAGCCGGGTCCTGGTGCTGGAAGACCAGGCGTATGAGATCGTGAGTGCCGTCTTGGATGAGACGGGCGTGAGTGTGGATGAGGGAGGCTTCGGGAACGTCTGGATCGTCACGCTCTCCAAGGCAACTGCTCCTGCGGGCCAGGAAGGGCTCTCATGGCGGATTGCGGCGACCATCGAGTCCGATGAGTACGAGGACTTCGAAGGGCAGGGACTCACTCAGGGTGACCTGCTCATCCTCGAGGTGGAGCGGGAGGATTCCGGCCGTATCGCGGAGGTCCCCTGCACAGTTCTGGGAGCAGTGGGCAACAAGATCGCCTTTGACATTGGCACGCAGGAGTTCAGCGCCGGTGCTGACGGGGCCCTCTCTGGGGCCGAGAAGATGGCCACCGCTCAGGAGCTCAACATCCCCCGGATCTACGAGGACCCTGAGGACCCTGATGAGATCCTCGTCAGCCTCACAGCTGCGGAGATTCAGGGGTACCTGGCAAGCAGAGAGTTCAAGAGCGCCTACTACAACCTGCCCCTCAGCGCGTCGACCCCTCTCGACATCGAGCCCTACACCTTCCGGCTCCGGACCGCTCGAGTCATCCGGAACCGCCGCATCCTCGTGGATGAGACAGTCTCATCCATTCCCGCCCTCTTCGAGTACATCGACGAGCCGGAGTACGGCGAGGACGAGGAGCTGGGCGACTTCTATCTGGCAGGGAAGGACGGCAGCGTCACGGCTCTGGACAGGGAACCTTTGGAGCTTTTGGAGAATAGGGACTATTCGGTCAGTTCAGAGGACTCCCTCAACGGGACCAATCTGGAGACGACTGCCGGATCCGGGCTTCTGAAGATCCCCAGCGGGGACTTGTACGACCGGGATGTCCGCGTTGGGGACTCAATCGACATCACCAGTGGCTTCGACCAGGGCCGGTACGTCATTCAGGTGATCCACGACAGCGAGACGATCAAGGCGGCGACATCCCTTGGCGACATCCCGAGCACTACCGCCACGGGCTTGAGTTTCACCCTCCAGAAGAAGACGGAAGGGACGTTCCTCCGCTTCGTAGAGGGGATGTTCAGCCCGGATGCCCCGGCTCCTACCCACCTCTGGGCTCAGACCTCCCTCTTCGACAACTCAGGCTACGTCGAGGACAACTTCGGCGTGCTCGTGGGGGCTACCCGAGCCCAGCTCGACGAGTACGGGCCCTCCCAGGTCTCCTACAAGGGGGCCGTCACTGCCCTCATGTACGCCTGGGCGAATGGCCCCACGCTCCGCAACATCACTACGGGGTGCCAGGTCCTCGTGGGGCTCCCTGTCACAGAGGTGGCTGGGAAGATCATCCAGATCGACCCGGACTACGACACGTCAGACGGTACGGGTCGCATCCTCGTTGAGGACATCGACGCTGCCGGAGACGGTACGGGCCTGGTCCGGATCTACTACTACCCGGCAACTGCCGACTCGGACACGCTCAGCGACTTCGCAGGCATCTTCACCAACCCGGCCACCAACCAGCCCTTCGACATCAAGGACACCGTGGGGCCGTTCCAGACCCTGTCGAAGTCGGTGGTCGTGAGTGACTACATCACCAAGCCGAAGTGGTGGTCTCTCGGGAGCCGGCATGAGCTGCAGAAGTTCCACTCGTGGCAGGTGGAGCTCGACGCACACCAGGTCGACTCCAGGGACATGCCCCTGATCTTCGATTTCTGCATGGGCATCCGGCCCATCTACACCTTCCCCCACATCGTTCTGGTCCTGTACCTCTACGATGAGGTCACGGTCGAAGACCAGCTCCAGCTGGACCCCACCCTCTTCCTCGCGGACGAGCCGGCTTTCAGTCTGGAATCCACGCACATGCTGGACTCCTACAACGGCAGCAGCCTGGCCCAGCGCATCCTCGACCACGGGTCCCTCTCCACTCGCACCTTCTTCGAAGGCCGTGACCTGGTCACTTCAGCAGCCTCCGGGACGGTCACCTCTGCTCGAGGGGGCTTCGCCGCCACGCTCGATGCGGACCCGCTCGACCATGCGCTCGATGAGGATGTGGGCGTGCTCTCCGGCATCAACGAGTGGTTCGAGGACGACGTCTACATCCGAGGCACCCCCCTGGTGGCCGTCGGAGACGTTCTCTTCATCCGGGAGGGGGTCAACCGAGGGCGCTTCGAGGTGACTGCGGTCACCGACGACAACACCTTGGAGATCACGCATCTCACGGGGTGGCCGCCTCGGACCCGCCTCACGGCCGCAATGGAGGCTGAGACTGCTCAGGTCTTCCAAATCCAGCGCAGGGACTCGTCAGACATCGCATCTGGTACCGCAACCGTCGAGAGCTACGACTCCGACGGGGATATGACGATGATCGAAGACACCTCGGCCTCCTTCCGGTGGGACACTGTCTCGGTCGGAGACGTCCTCGTGGTGGAAGACGGAGACGACTACGGACTCCACACCATCCTCCAGGTCGGCAAGCTCGACGACACCTACGATCCAGACGGGCTGGAAACCCCGCAAGAGCACCTGGAGAGCCTGGAGAGCCACCTCATCATCGCTGGTGAGCTCACGGAGTCGGGCCCCTTCGCCTACTCCATCCGCAGGGACTCCATCCGTTCCAACCCGTTGCTGGACCGTGCAGACGGCAACACCACAGCGGGCTCAGACGTCCTCACTGTCGACGATGACGGCCTGCTGCTCGCGGGACTGCAGTATGGGGACCTCCTCATTCACGATGCGCCTGTGAATGCAGACAACGGCATCTACAAGATCGTGGACGTCCTCACTGATGGAACCCTGCTTCTCGATCGAGAGTTCACGGACTCCCACCCAGGGGCGGGGGGTCCCGACCCTGTTGAGTACCGCGTCGTCCGCCCCGCCCTCTTCGAGGCAGACGAGCAGCGAGATCATGACTGGGAGCAGGAGTCCCTGACAGCCCAGGACGACGTCGAGATCAAGCTCATCGAGCCCATCACCTCCTTCCTCTCAGTGGCGGACCTGGGGCTCTCAGGGGCGGACGCTGTGTCGGCCGCTACAGACCTTCAGGCCGCTGGTGTGGTGGCCGGGATGCTCCTGGAGATCGACGTGGCTGCCGAGAGCTCAGGAGCCTACGAAGTCCTCTCGGTGGCGACGGACACAGCAACCGTCGAGTTCAACTTCACAGCTGACGAAGACCCTGTTTCCGGGGAGTTCTTCTCTCTCGACGATGCGTGGGAGGTCCTGGACGACACCGTCACTCTCTCGGGGACACTGAACCTCGAGTTCGGCCCCATGATGGCGACGGAGTTCCCGGATGCGGTGAACTCTTCCACTTTCCTAACCGTCAGCCCCCAGACCTTCACTGGCACTGCTGGCACTGCCTTTGAGACGGACTTCCAGGTGGGAGATGTCGTCCGCCTGGAGGGGGACAGCGACCTGGACTGGGCCATCATCGCGGAGATCGTCTCCGACACTGAGATCACTCTGGACAGGAACTACACTGGGACCTCTCCCGGTGCTGGTCGTGTCGAACGAGGGACGCCCGGCGGACTGGTCCTGCCTGGTGACTACTTCACTTGCGACGAGGGCGTCTTCGTGGTGAAGACGGTGCAGGCTGCTACGATGACGCTCACGTCCGATACAGGGGTCTCTCCTCTGGCCGACTACACCGGCAAGGTGACAAGGAAGCTCAGATGATTCGCTCCCTCTTCAAAGATGTCCCGAGGGTCCTGGACAGGATCCGTGTGTCCGGAGGGGCAGGAAGAGCTAAGTTCAGGGGCATCCGACTGCCAGACGGGTCCCCAGTTCCAGTAGAGGTCGTCATGGAGCAGTTCCAAGTCAGTCGAGAAGCGGCTGAGAAGATCGCAGCGAGGATGACCCGATGATCTACAAGTCCGCTGAGGACATCCGGTCGGTGTACAAGGCAGCCTCCGGGCCAGACGCCTTCGACCGCATCCTTGCGGACCACCCGGACATCCGGAAGGGTGCAGAGGCAGAGGCCAAGCGCCGTGGCGTGACCCCCAAGAAGCTCCTGAAGGACGAATGGAAGGCCTATCTGGCGGAGCATGCAGACAGGTTCGCCAGGCGGGAGAAGAAGAAGGTCAGCAAGGCAGTGGGCCGAGACGTGCTGCAGGCAGGCCTCTACGGAGGGACCACCGGCGCAGTTGTTGGCGGTCTGGGGGCGCTCACCAAGCACCCGGCCCTCCTGACCTACTCCAAGGGCCCCCTCAAGGATGCTCTCCTTGCCGGGTTCATCTCCGCGATGGCCGCGACCCTGGGTACGGCAGCAAAGCATGCTCCCACCCTGATGAAGAGCTACTCTGCCATCCGTAGAGTCCGCAAGGACGTCGATACCCCAGAACCCCGCAGCTTCTACCCGCACAGCGGATATGGAGCACGTCTAAGCCGCATGAAGGAGTCTGAGGCATGATCGGAATCTTGCGCCACATGGCACCGCCCAGAGTCCTGCGGCAGATCTTCAAGCACAACCCCCTCATCGAGGGACGCGTGCAGATGGAGATGCGCGAGCGTGGCAAGCTCGTCACCCGTCGTGAAGGCTTCAACATCTGGACCCTCTCCGGCCGCGAGTACCTCTCCGAGATCATCGCGCTCGAGGCAACCAGCCCCCGCACTCTCTTCCGCAGCGACCGAGTTGCCTACCTCGGTATAGGCTCTGGAGCGCAGGCCGAGGTCAGCAACATCACCTCCCTCGTGGACCCGGTGGTCTACAAGACGGGAGAGTTCCTCGCAGCCCTGGCTGCTCCAGCGACCTTCCCGTCGTCTGGCACAACGACTACCAGCACGTCGACCCGCTTCATCCGGGAGTTCAGCACTGGTGAGCTCTCGCTTGGCTACAACGTGGTTATCACGGAGGCCGGGCTCTTCACTGACGGAGACCCAGACAACGACTGGCTCCATGTGGATGCGGAAGGGGACGACGCGTGCCCGACAGATTTCTCTACGGCAGCTGGGCGAGCTCCTGTCGCCTACAAGACCTTTGAGCCCATCACCAAGACCACGCAGTTCACTCTGCGTGTCGTCTGGGACGTGAGGTTCGTGTGAGCAGCTTTACCCGCCGCCCCTTCAACATGGGGAACACCGAGAACCCGGTGCACAGCCAGCCGGAGATCCGGGGAGCTACGCCCAAGGACTCAGATGGGAGCTTCGCAGCTCTCACGGCTGTCCTCCCAGCAGAGATCGCCATTGAGACCGAGGACTTGGCCACTGCCGGTGGAATCTCGGCCGTCTTCTCGGAAGACGGGTCGATGACCCACGTCCTTGCTCAGATCAACTCAGCACTGAGTGGCTACGCCACGGCGGAAGAGTACGAGGGCTGCCTCATCATTCGCTCTGCCGGGTCAGGACACGACTCGTCGTACAGCTCCTCCATGGAGGAGCGGGCCTACGTCCGCATCATGCCCCCTGTCTCTGGGTACGCGGATGCCGCTGACATCCTGGGCTTCCCGAGCCATCCCAACCTTGCGGCCACTGTGGCTGCCGGAGACCTGCTCGACGCACCTGCCCGGCCCCTGCAGCAGGGCAACCCTCCTGGAACAAAGTTCCTTGCTGCGGGCGAGGACCGGATCGGGACGTCCTTCAACCGCGCTCTTCACGCCATGGGCCGGAACGAAGATCAGCTCTACACCTGGCTGAAGAAGCCCGTAGCGCGCCTTCTGGATGTCGAAGTCGACGAGACCACCTGGGCCTCGTTCATCGACTCGAGTGCAGACGGGACCATCGACCAGATCAATGTCTCAGGTGGCCTGGCTCTCCTCTCCCTGGAGTCCCGGATCTTCGTTGGAGGTCTCTCCAAGGCATCCACGTTGGAAGAGATCGCTGAGATGTTCGGAGTGGTGGACAACGACCACAACGAGCTGATGTCCGGAGAGGACATCGTGCGCATCGGGGCGGTCACGCGTGGCGAGCGGGGGATCGCCCGGCCGGTCTTTGCAGACACCATCAGCGCGCCTTCCCCTACCCTCTCGGACACCACCGGGGTCCCTGTCGACGGGAAGAACGCCCTAGGCGTGGACCGAGTCAAGGAAGCGTCAACGCAGATCACCGGAGTTCGGCAGAACACGAGCATCATCTGCTCCTCTGCGACCTTCGAGACCAACGAGGTGGCCCCTGGCGACATCGCAACCATCACCGGGGCCTCCATCGACACCCCGTTCAACCACAACGGGGAGTACGTCGTCGAGGTCGTCGTCTCTGAGACCGAGCTGGTCCTCCGGCCGCACCACGACTCCGCCTCCGTCCGTGAGCTGAACCCCGATGACGGCGGCAACTTCGGCTTCGTGACGGTCCGCGCGGGCGGTGAGTGGGAGACCGACATCTGGGTCACCTTCGAGCCCCCTCTGCCCCGGTTCCCCACAAACGGGAAGATCCGCCTCGTCCTTCCCTACGAAACCACCCTCGCAGACCTGGGGCCCGAAGACTTCACTGCCAGCACCGTCCGCGTCTACGACGAGGCCGACGGCTGGGTGATGTACAACCTCTGGCAGCAGCTCTCCATGGGAGGGGCGTACCAGGGACAGAATCATGACAATGGTGGCGGCTACCGAGGAGAGGTCACACATCGGCCGATCACGCTGGTCAACGCCCGAGAAGGGGGCTCCAATGGCGGCTCCCTGGTCCGCTCCAGCACTGGGGCAGCGACACTGGCTACAGACACACTGCGTCTGACCGCTGCCTCGACGGACTCCTTCACTCCTGCGGATGTCGGACGGACCATCTTCCTGAACGCGGCCACGATGCTCACGCTCGAGCACTGGACCATCGTCAAGTGGTTCGATGGAGCGACCGTCGAGCTGGCCCCTCCCGTCTTCCGGACAGGGTTCCTGGAGGCTGCAGCCTCTACGGTCGCCATCACGTCCTGGGAGATCATGGACGACCTGGTGTCCGACCTGCAGTCGGTCCTCCGTGTCATCGCTCCCGAGTACTTCGGGGAGTCGGACACGGCTGGGGCATCCGCTGGGTTCTCCTACATCCGCGAGCAGCGGGACGAGGCCACTGCAGACGACCTGGTGCCCGGTGCCATGTCCTTCGTCCACCTCGAGAAGCTGCGGCATTTTGATGACGGGGCCAAGACCAACATCACGACCTTCGTCGCTCCCAACATCACGGGTCAGAAGGTCGAGCTCCCCTTCGATCCGGAGGAGTCTGGCAACATCTTCGCGGAGGCAGGCGATGTGCTGCCAGCAGCGGACACGGAGTGGGCCGGAGGCGTCACCTTCCTCCGCATCTTGCACGGACTCAACGCAGGCATCTACCGAGTGCTCAAGACGGAGGTCGCGGCCGTCAGCGGGGCTGATGCCGTTGACGTGCAGAACCTCGATGGCTCGACGCCCGCCTTTTCGGTCGAGACCAACATCAGCTGCTGCCTCTACAACGCACGGATGGCCGTCGCGAGCAACGCGCTGGCAGGTCCTGCGGCGGCCTCTGGCATCTTCCGGACGGTGGCACTGAGCCTCTTCGAGGACGGCCACGCTTCGGGAGCAGCAAAGGTTGGAGCACTCCGTGTGGGGTGGCGAGGAGATGGAGCGGGCATCCTCGCGACGCTCAACGATGCGACCTATCGAGCGTACGCCAACGGCACTGCAGCTGAAGGGCCGCTTGTGCGAGCGAAGATCTTCTCGCCCGCCACCGGCATCTACCTCACGGTGGGCACAGCAGAGACAGCCACCGACGTGCAACGAGGCTACGGCTTCCGGATCGTGTCGGAGACCGAGTACCACTCCTGGGACAACCAGGACCCTGGGGCCGGCGGTGCGGTCTTCACTGATGATGACGGGGCTTCCTACGGAGGCTTGATCACGCAGACGGGCGAGGACCCTGCCTTGGTCCTCGTCAAGATGACCGGGGAAGACCCCGAAGACGCAACCTCTTCGTACTCGCGCCTGTCTCCTTCAGCCGCCCTGGTGGTCGGCCGTGCGACCAAGAACAACCCAGCAACGATCGGAAATCGTGTTGCGACTTCCGGGCAAGGCTCCGCCATCGAGACAGCGGGCTCGGTCTATGTCCTGCGGAAGTACAATCTCGCCGATACAGCCTCGGCACCCGGATGGGCCGAGGGCGGGGTCTTCGTCGAGGATACGGTCGGAGCGGGCCGCTGGATGTACCCCATGGTCGGTGGGTACAACTTCCTCGTCGGGAACAGCGGAGAGGGGGAGAGCCCGTTTACTGGGTGGGACTCGCCTACCAGGCTGGGCAACCCCGGTATCCTGGTGCCAGCAGGGGCTGCAGATGCAGACCCGTCGGCGGAGCTCTACGAGCCAGCTTTCGGCACGTTCAACCTGCGTCACCAAGGAATGCTGGAGATCAACACGGGCACCGTGACGGACGTGACGGAGCCCTTCAACCGGCTGGTCGGCTGCAGAGTGCGAATCACGGAGTCCGGCCACGCCTTCGAGGACGAAGAGTACGCAATCGTCGCGGTGAAGTCGATCGACGCAGCCAAGGTGCTCTTGGCTCTCTACGGACCGGAGCTGATCACTGGCGTGGAAGAGGGGACCGTCGAGTTCCAGATCCGGGGCCAGCGGTGGCACCAGGCGCACCTGGGCATCGGCGACTACATGCTGATCGGCACGCACGATGCCGCGCTGGGCCCGTCTTCCCTGCCACTGATGACCTACGACCCGGACGTGGTGTCGGACCGTCTGGCTTCTGCACCCCTTTCCGGGAACATGCCTACGTTCCCTCTGCTGTCCCCAGTCTCTTGGGGGGCAGCTTCGGACGGCACCGGCCTCGGCAACGTCAAGGACGTCACGACGCTGACGGACCTGTATGTGATCGAGGCGGACTTCGAGACGGCTGCTGGCTGGAAGTCCGACAGCACTGCGGAGCAGCCCCGGTACGAGCACGGGGCCATGGAGACGTACGACGCACGGCCTCCGTTCAGCAACGTCTACGCCAAGGCGGGCACCCTCCGGCTGTACGACTTCTACTTCGAGGAGCTCTCGGGCAGCATGACGCTCGAGTGGAGCAAGGCGTGGTCCGGCTCGCTGCACATCGCCGGGGACGAGGGAGCTCAGTGTCGGGTCTGGCAGCGAGGGCGTACCTACCTGTCCAAGGGGCACCTCTCGGTGACCGTGAAGATTCGGGCTGCCCTTCAGGGGACAGCAGGCTCCGCAGCGGTCGTGGCCCTCCGAGACGACAGCGGCACGCTCTTGGCGTCGTCGTCGTTCAACTTCGTCGCCAACGAGGTGCCGGGGGACTACGAAGTCACGCTGAGCATCGGCAGCCCCTACGGGAAGGCCGCTGACTACCTCGCAGCCAACAAGGAGAGCGAAGCTCTCTACGTCACGCTGGACTACACGAGTTTCGCAGCCCACGACCTCTACATCCTGGAGTTCAGGTCAGAGCCCGCTACGCTCCCGCAGGTGGTTAGTGGCCCGCAGATCGTGCAGGGCACCGCCCTGGCTCACGGATTCCGCTTCACAGACCCCATTCGGGGCTTCCAGACGATCCACCCAGCCAGCGTGTCCATGCTGGGGGGCTTGGACTACGCCCGCAACGAGAGCTGGCCAACCAACGGCATCACCAGCTGGGCTCGGAAGGATGCAACGGGCACGCAGGAACTCCGTTGCGGGCCTGGCCTGGTGCGCGGCACCAGCCTCGCCAAGTACCTCGAATGGGAAGCCGACCTGGCCACAGCAGGGGCCGCCTTGGGAGGCAGCCTGGACGACTGGCTGAACGAGCTCGATGCCGAGATCAACGACTTCAACTCCAGCATGGACACCCCCTCCTATGCGGAGGACATTGTCGAGGGTACGGGCAACCTGGAGTGGCACATCGCCGCGGCCCTCGCAGAGGCCGTGTGGGACGACAAGCTCGACATCGTCAGCAACGAGGTCCTCCCGAGGGCCTGGCAGCTGCACGCGGCGGTGTTGGAGGTGAATCAGGGCCCGCACACGTCCAACGACACGGAGTACGAGAACGCTATCTCGGCAGTCCTCGCAGACAGTTCAAGCCACCTAACCTTCTCGGAGGAGTACCTGGCCATCGCGAGCGCAGAGCCCTACACCGGGTGGATTCGGCCGTTCGTGGACCAGTACCGGTTCTTCTCGAAGGGCGTCAACTCCGCGTCCCTCACCTTTGCCAACAACGCGTTCGACCCGCTCTGGTACGCCTACCAGGCAGAACTCATCCACAACAACTACGGGACGTCGGGCGAGGATGTCCAGGTCGACGCCTTCGTGCCGTGCGGGATGACGGGCTTCATCGTACCCCTGGACCCGCCGCACGGGTCTATCCTGTCGGCCCTGGCGGTAGGCTTGAGCTTCCGGGCGTTCAACGAGCACGAGTGGGGCATCTGGCGGGACATGACAGACCGCCTGCGGGACATTCCCACGGGGAACGACGAGGGCTTCAACGACCTCCAGAACCCGGAGGAATGGGATCTCCTTGCGGGATGCAAGGTGGAGATCTGGCGGCACAACGCCATCGACTTCGACGTCGCAGAGGGCGACTTCGCAGCCTTCTCGCAGCACCTCCCGGAGCACGGCTTCGGCGAGCTCATCCTCAGCTACGACATCGACCTGAGTGAGGAGACCAACCCCCAGGACTCCGCCAACTTCGTCACCAACTCGTGGACGGAGGGTCCCAGCGACCAGGCCACGGCCTATGTGGG
>Ga0181375_1000309_pt1 | contig 11881 bp, 14 predicted proteins | sample LowvirmetaG_FD_130090 | JGI IMG/M metagenome (GOLD analysis project Ga0181375, IMG submission 130090) | Marine viral communities from the Subarctic Pacific Ocean - Lowphox_11 viral metaG | ecosystem: Environmental > Aquatic > Marine > Oceanic | place: Subarctic Pacific Ocean | collected 2015-12-09 | reverse complement strand
GCTATGATCCGCAGCAAAGTCTCTGAGCAAATGCGCGGCTTTATCGCCCAGACCAAAGCGCGACACAAAGATGAGGCCAAGCCGCTGATCGCAGAAAAAGCCGATCTGATCGCCCAACACCGCGAAGAGCGACGTAAGCTCGCCGAAGGACAGAAATCCCGTTGGCGAGACGAAACCAAAGCCCGCAATGACCGCCTGAACACAGGCCTGCGCGGGTTGTTTGATCGGTTCTCGGGCAAAGCCAAAAGCACACGTCAGACAAATGAAGCCGAAGCCCTTGCCGCGTTCAAACGCGACCAAGCGCAGAAACAAGCTTTGATCGAAGCCCAGATGCGTGAGCGAAAAGCTCTGCAAAAGCGGATGATCCAGCTCAGGGATAAACAGAAACAGGAGCGCAGCCTGTTGGCGCGGGACATTGCTGCCAGCCTCAATCGCACCTCGCGGTTTCAGGCTGAGATTGAACAAAGGACCCAGACCCGCAATCGGCCCCGCCCGTTCGGGTTAAGTCGTGGCCCATAGGGGTATGACAATGTTTGCCATTCATTTTGACAATCTTTGCCAAAATGCGCTATACTATCCTCATGAAGGAGTCCCCCATGGCCACGATGAATGTTTCTCTACCGGACGGTATGAAGTCTTGGGTCGAAGACCAATCGACCACGGGCAGTTTTGCCAATGCGAGCGATTATGTCCGACACCTGATCCGCAAAGATCAAGAGCGCCAATCTGCCATTGCCATGCTGCAAGGCGCGATCACCGAAGGGCTGGAGAGCGGCCCGGCGGAACCGTTTGAGATGTCCGGCTTCAAAGCCAGCCTCAAGGCCCGTCATGACGGATGAGCCGCTTGCGCTACATCTGACGCCCAAAGCCAGAACCGACCTCGAAGAGATTTGGGCCTATACGGTTGAAACGTGGAGTGAGACCCAAGCCGAACGCTATCTCGACACGACTTCCGAGAGCTTTGATATGCTCTGCGCCATGCCGACCATGGCCCGCGAATATCACGAATTCACCCCGCCCGTGCGCATCCACCCGATTGGGCCGCATTTGGTGGTTTATGTGATGGACGATGCAAAGCTGTCCGTGATCCGGGTGCTGGGCGCAAAGCAAAACTGGCGGGCGGTGTTGGAGCAGGTGGAGGGGTGAGGTGATGCAATAGACTCAATGCAACGTTCGGCCGGCGTCGAATACGCCTCAAAACGGCGCACCTAACCTACCGTTTACAGGGCTTGCGAAATTGAAGACTAGCCGAAATCACAAAACGCACGACGAAGTGGTCGTCAGCCCAAAGCTTCTTTTGGAGGTTGCCCATTTGCCAATCGCCTCGCTAATCCGACCTAGTGCTGATTAGGTCTAGTTCCCACGATGCCCGTGCATTAGGTAGTTCGCTAACTTTTGGTACTCATCAGTTTCACGCCGGGGGACGTCCTTCAGAACCATTGCTATATGCTTCTCCATGTCCCCCTGGGTCATCGGTGCTAGCGTCGCCATAACGGCGCTGATGTTGTCTTTTCGAGCTGTTCGAGGGCGAAAATCCTTGCTAACCCGTTCGCCAAACCTTCTCAAAGCTTCGTTTGTAGGTAGGACTTTCCCTTGCCTAACCAACCGGTCGAACTCTGCCAACACTTGATGTTTTTTCGGGTCAGTCTTCTCAAGGCTGAGGACGGCCTTGGAGGTCATCTGATCAATCGGCTTCGTAGCCTTGGAGATGCTGGAGACCTTCTTTTCTGGCTTTGTTGATTGCTTCTGAGAGGCTGCAGACAGATACTTAAACAACTCAGAGCTGTTGCCACATTGTCTCAAGACATCAATGGCTTCCGCGAGGTCCTCAGGCGATGTCTCCTCAATAATTAGTGCGATCTTAAGTGCTATGGCGTGAACGGACTTGCTCATATTGCACCCACCGTTTTCAAGAACCGCTTGGCAACTCTATTGAACTCACCTTTGACATAGTCTCTAGCGTAATCTGTTCTAAATATTGGGTCACCCTGACGTGATCCAGCTGGATACGAGTCTGAATGGTGCGCCACCTCTTCGAAAACGGGCCATCCGTGATTTGCAGCTAGACTGGTTACATCGGACAGTGATTTTGTTTGTTCGGGGGGCGTGTTGGTACGGCGAAGCCCGTTGAATATTATGCCAGCCATTTCAAGAGATTGATCTTGGTGCATCATTTTGAATTCATCAAGCGACCGCGCCAACAAAGGCAAACCGATGGTGGCCAAGAACTCAGGACGGACCGGAACGGCCACATAACGACTTGAGCGGTATGCTGCAGTTGTAAGGATCGACTCTGTAGGAGGACAGTCGATCAAGATCAAGTCGTAGTTTTGAGAAACCTTAGAAAGGAACTGAGGAAGAAGATGTGCCTTTTCAGTCGGGTTTTTGAGTGTCCAAGCCAACTCCAGTCGGGCAGGAACCAGATCAAGTAAACTATCGTCGTCCCATGCGTGCAAATGATGAATGACGTTTTCTGGGTTGAGAGGGCTCGGTGAGCCGCTCCCAATTTTTGGGGACGAAAATTGTTCAAAGACCTCGACCACAGTGGATTTGTTGGCCTGCAAATACTCAACGTATTTCTCCGCGCCCATGAAGTACTGACTCAGGTTCGATTGCGGATCTAGATCAACGGCTAGAACTCGCAAATTGGCTTTCCATGCAGCATACCATGCAAGATTGAAAGCCAAGGTTGTCTTTCCTACCCCACCTTTCATGTTTATAAGCGAGACTGTCACCGACAATGCACTACTCCATATATTCCATCTATAATCTCTCGCACTTTTCTGTAGAGAGCACTTTAATATTCCTAAACTTCTACCCTGAAATCTAACAGGCGGTCTAGTGGTCGCCACTCCCTAACCGCAAACTACCGCCTCCCCCCTTACCCCTTACCCCCAATTACCCCCGTCTGACCTCGCCTCATAGCGCGCTTTCCCTGTCATCTGTGTTGGCACTTTCAACCTTAATGCAAAGGAGAAGTGCTATGACACGGCATCATATTGGCGCTTGGATGGGCGCTGTTTTTCTGATCGGGCTGGCCGATCAAAGTTTTGCGCAAAGCGCACAAAGCCTGTTTGGCGGCAGCCGCTACGGTTATCGCGATTACACGGTGGAGCTGACACTGGCGCGGGCTGCGCTCATGGTGGTGTCCACCATGGCTGGCTATGGGCTCGGGTGGTTTTTCTCGCCACAGGCCAAGGAGTTGCGGCGCGCTGTTTTGGCGGTGGCGGCCTTGGGGGCGTTGGCCATTGCTCTGTTGAACCATGGGGTTCTGGGCTGGAGCACCACGGCTTTGGTCTCGATGGTCGGGTTTTGTCTGGCCTTGGGCTATTGGATCGGTACGGCGGTGAAGTCTTTGGGCGAGGTTCCCACCACTTTTGGCTCCGCCCGTTGGGCCACGGCGGACGATCTGGCGGAGTATAAGCTCTGGGGCAAAAGTGGGATTTATCTCGGCGATGCCCATGATGGTGAAGCCGCCCGCCCGCTGTCTTACAAAGGGGATCGTCACCTGTTGGTCGCCGCCCCGACCCGTTCGGGCAAAGGCACCAGCCTGATCATTCCGAACTTGCTGAGCTATCAGGGCTCCACTGTTGTGATCGACCCGAAGGGCGAGAATGCCCTGATCACCGCCCAAGCCCGTCACCAGATGGGGCAACAGGTCTGTATCCTCGATCCGTGGGGCATTGCTCCGGTTGAGGGCATCACGCCTGTGCGGTTTAACCCGCTGGACTGGCTGCAAGAGGGTGATCCCGAGATTACTGAGAACGCCATGATCTTCGCCGATGCTTTGGTCCCCGCGCGTGAGGACAAGGGAGATCGTTTCTGGGTCGAAGAGGCCAAGGCGCTGATCCAAGGGCTGCTTTTGTATGTCGCCACCGATCCGCATGAGGACGGCCACCGTCATCTGGGCCGCGTGCGGGATTTGCTCCTGCTCGATGGCAAGGACCTCACCGCCCTGCTCGAGCGGATGTTGGGCTCGCCGCATCATGTGGTCGCCAGCACCGGGGCGCGCTGTTTGCAAAAAGAGGAGAAGCTCCTCGCCAATGTGCTGGCCTCGGCGCAGGCGGAGACGCATTTCCTCGACAGCGCCAAGCTGCGTGAGAACCTGTCGGTGTCGGATTTTCGGTTCGAGGATTTGAAGACCACGCCGATGTCGCTCTATCTGGTCCTGCCCGCAGATCGCCTGCATCCTTTCGCCAACTGGCTGCGGATGCTGCTGCAACAGGCCCTGACCGTGACCGCCCGCAATATCGCGGTCCAACCAGACAAACCGATCCTGTTCATTCTCGATGAGATGGCGGCGCTTGGGCGGCTTTCGATGATTGAACAGGCTTATGGTCTCATGGCGGGGTTTGGGATGCAGCTCTTTGGCGTGGTGCAAGACCTCTCCCAGTTGGAGCGCATCTACGGCAAGAGCTGGCAGAGCTTCATCGCCAATGCCGGGGTGGTGAGTTATTTCGGGTCCACGGATCGGATGTCGGCGGAGTATTTTTCGGCGCTGTGCGGTGAGACCACCGTGTGGAATTTCAGCTCGGCGATTGCAAAGGCTGTTGGCACTTCCACCGGCAAAGGCGGCATCAACAGCTCCAGCTCGACCACCACGACCGACACCCGCGCGGCGTCACAACGCAAGCTCGCCTATCCCGATGAGCTGATGCGGATGCACCGGGACAAGCAACTGCTGTTGGTCGAGAACATGCCGCCGCTGCTGGCGCAAAAACGGCCATGGTTTGCCAATCCCGAACTGGCGGACAAAGGCGTCAATCTGCGCGCCACGAAAGCCTGACACGAACCCTGCAAACGCGGCCCCTGTGGCCGCGTTTGTTCTTGTCCCCCATATTGACAGAGGCCCGTCATGACCGACCGCCCAAAATCCCCGTTCAACCTCTCAGCCAATCCCAAGCAACAAGACATCGCAGATCGCAGCAACACCGACCGTCGCCATGAACCCAAACAAGACAAGCCCCGCACGCCCAGCCTCGCTCCCGGCGGTATGATCGGCGTCAAGCGCGGGCTGCCCAGTCCAGAGCAATCCAAAAGCGCGCGGCCACGGTTCGAGCTGGGCAAGTCCGGCGAGATGACAAAAGCGTTCAATCGCGTGGTGAGCAAGGATATCGACCGCACCCGCGACCGATAGGAATATGCTCTTATGGCGAGACTGGCGTGGGGTTTGGTACACTATGACCATGACCCCACATCAAGAATTTCTGCGATGGCTGCGCGATACGGCCACCATGTCCACCAGCTATGATCTGGTGACCCGGACCTATCCCAACAGCGCCGGAGCCGACGAGTTGATCACGCTCCACCGTAATTATTGGGACTATGTGGACTGGCTGGAAGCGCGCGGCGATATCAACTTTGGCGATTGGGTCATTCACTGCGAACAAAACACCGAAGACGACGCGCCGCTGTCCGAGACGTTGATGTATTGGCTCTGGAGAGACGAATGCAACCGCTGGCTCTACTGCGCCCCGACGCCCTCAAAGACGCTCCCGGCGGGGTTTTCGTTTTGGAAGGCGAGCTATGGGGATAGGGTTTGGACGGTGGGATGTGGGCGGCTGTAGATCGTTTTCAGGAGAATAATCCGTCCGGTCTTGACCTCAAAGAACCGTCTCGGCGAAAACTGGAAGACAGGCCAATTTATACAAACAGAGGTTTTTCTCGTGTCATATTCCAGCAGCTATCGCGACTATTCGATCTATCTCGATGAAAAAGAAGAAATTTCGCAAAGGCGCGTTCATTGGAAAGTGATCGGCTATGGCAGCGAGCGCGCGTCAGGTGTGGCAACATCGAATCAAGAGGCCTACCAAAATGCATGTGGAGCCATCGACGCCATTCAAGACGATCCATACCGCTTCCCGGTCAATCTTGTCGGGTACTCCAAACAATCGGAGGGTGAAGTCATCACCCAAGATAGCGAACTCTTGGGCCGTTGGCGTATGTCCGATTGCGTAGAACTGGACATCGTTGAGTTCATTCCAGAGGGGTCACAAGAGGTGCTGTTCTCTGATCACTTTATCGGAATATTGTGCAACACGATCCGCGCATGGCACGAATCCAGCGGCTCCAAGGAACAAAGCGTTCAGAGTACTTAAACCCTGTTTACTGCTCTACCTTACCTATCTGATCAAACCGAACCGGGCTTTTGGCAATCTTCTTCGCCAGGTCTTTCTCGGGAATTAAGTAGACCTGCTCGGCTTGAGAGAGCGCATCCAATGCGGTGATGAGTGCGGGCGATGGGTTGGTTGGCATGGGTGGTGTGGTCTTCGTCATGGTTTCAACTCTTCGGCCTGCGCCTCAATGGCACGGGCAAGTGTGCGCGGCGAAACCCCATAGTCACGGGCAAGCTCGGCCATACACTTCTGGCCTGTATCCAGCCGCCGTATCGCGCTTTGGACCTGATCTGCGGTGAGGGATTTTGGCCGTCCGATCTGCTTGCCGCGTTTCTTGGCGGCTTCCATGCCTGCCTTGGTGCGTTCGCGGATATTTTCCCGTTCGAACTCGGCAAAGACGGCCAACTGACCATAGAGCATCCGTCCTATAGCCGTGGTTGTATCAATGCCTTGGGTGATGGCTTGGAAATCCACCCCACGGTCCCGTAGCTCACTTAGCAATTGCAACAGGTGAACCGTGGAGCGCCCAAGTCGGTCGAGTTTCCAGACCACCAGCGTGTCACCGACTTTGAGAGCGACCAGCAAGTCGTCGAGCCCCAAACGACGTGTGATCGCGCCGGAAACGCCATGATCGCCATAGATCAGATCGCAGCCCGCGCGCGTGAGTGCATCGACTTGTAAGTCCTCGCTCTGATCCCTGTCCGAGACGCGAACATATCCGATCTTGCGGCCTGTTTTGCTGTAGGTCATCCAAGGATCGTAGCACGCGCCTTCCCGCTCACAATCGTCAATCATGGCCGTTTCTCCGTTGCCAAAAGGGTTCCCTTTTGAAACCCGCGCGGAGATTGGGTCTGGGCGATCAGGCGCGTTCCATTTTTCTGTGGAAAACCAAGAACGACCTGACTTTTCGGGTGATTTATGAAAAGAGTACCAAAAGGGAAGCCTTTTGTCCGACCGCGCGCATAGACGGAAAGATGCGCCGATGACATGGCTTCGTTTCAAGACCCTGACCCTGCGTTTGAACCTGATTGTGCTGATTGGCGGCTGGCTGGCCTTTTGGGGCTATGGCGTGGCCGTTGGCGAAGTGCCTCCGCTGAGTGACGTCTGGCAAGGATTGCTGGCCCTGTCGCTGATCGCGATGTGCGGGGTGACGGTGCTGTCCTTCATCGGCAGCCGCCTTTATCTGGCTTTACGAAAGGACTATCAAAACCCGCACAGGCTGTCCGCTCTGTCGCGTTATGCGCTGATTGGATTGGTAATCGCGATCTTGGCCTCGACGCTGGCATCCGAGGTCGATTTGATCCCGCTTTGGGATGAGATCATGACGATCCTGACGTTCGGGATCGGACTGCCAAGTCTCGGCATTGTGCTTTTCTTGCTGCCCACCGAACTGGCTCCACGTCTATTCCATTGGCCGAAAGAAGGATAATCCAGCAGTTATTTTTTTCTACCTTTGTCTTTGGCCGCTTGTTTGACCGAGGCATACGGATCAGTTTTGGGCGCCACATTCCGCCCGTCGTCCTCCATATCTCGTCCCGCCGCGATGTTTTTCCGTCGACGGCCAAAATTCTTCGCAGTTCCTTTCAGACCAGCAGTCGTTCCCGTCACTCCACGAGACAAACCAATCGCTGTCGCGACCCCGGCGGCAGTAATGGCTCTTGAGCCCTCAATTGGATCACCTCGACTGTCACTGAATGTCTGCGCTCCACTGCCCATCCAACGCAGAATTCCCTTGGGCACGTCGTCGATCATTTTGAAGCACATTAGGGCGATATTATAGATCAGGAAGGCATACATCACGACATAGACAATCACTCCGATAGCCCCGACGGACTGATTGGATACGAGATCGCTTTGGGTAATGGCTGTCGCCGCCGTAAACAGACTGGTGAAGAAATACGTTGCCGCGCCAAAGATGACATAACCACCAACGAGACCGAAGACGATCAGCGTTGGGCGAAGCAGGATCATGAAAAGCAATTGATAGCCCGGCAAGGCTCCCGGCCCCGGCATTCCGCCTTCCTCGATCCGCAGATGTGCCAACGCCCAAAGCGGCATGGCAATAATAGCCTCAAAAATCTCCAGAACCCATCCGATGATGGCAAAAGCAAAATATACAAAAGGAATGAGCGGCAGAATATAAGCCAAGAACACCCCCGCTGCGAGGCCAATCCCCGCGATAATAAACATAAAGCCAGCAATGGCTCCTGCGGCCTCCCCTCCGGCTTTCATTCCCGCCCCTGCGACCGGATTTGGATTGATGGTTCCTAGGCCTGACAAGACAGAACCACCGATTCCTAGAGCACCACCGACACCAGCAAAAATGAGCGATCGACGCACCATGCCGTGCCCAGCCGCCGTCAAACGCGCCAGCGGGTCCAAGGTTGGCTCTTCTTGAAGCTGGCGAAGACGTTTTGCCCCCATTGCCCCAATGATTTGCCGTGAGAGCCAGCCAGCCTGTCCAGAATTGACCGCATCATCCGGTCCCATATCCGATGTATAGAGGTTTTGATGCGCGGGTACGACTTCGGGCACATAGGCGGCGAAGTTTTCACTCGCATAGATGATTGTGTTTTCAAGTTGGTCTGTCGATGATCTGGAAAGGTCGTAACGGCTTACACCGAAAAACCTTGCCAAAGGACCGCGCTCATTGTCCTGCACATTTTCTGCAGTAAAGAGCACGTCCAAGGTAGGAACGGCACTCGCAAGCGCATCCATATATTTCTTGTTGATTGTGCCCAGCGTTCCGTACCAGAGCCCCGCAGCCCCCCAGCCACGTTTGACCATTTCATCATACCCGCCGGATTTCGCATATTGAGACTGGGTGATATCCTCATAGGTTGAGGCGATGGTGGTGTTAATATTCTCACTGGCGGCTTCGGCTTGGGCTTTCAACAGGTCAGGGATGAACTCTAGCGTGGTATCATCACCATAGCCGGATTTCTTATTGATCGAGATATTATAGGCAGCCAGTGCCTTCGCTGCCGGTTGCAGCGCCTCCGACAGGCGTCCGATTTCTTTGATATAGGCGTTCTTCACATCGGCGTGGATGCCACCCAACTTCTTATCCATGTCCTTGCCAACCAGCGGCAAGTTCCACCACCATTTTTCGCTCTCAGCCGTCACGCTCTTCCCATCTGAGAACATATCAAACTCCGTAAGGCTGATCGACATCTTCCCGCACGCATAATCCGTCGCACGCTTGCCTGCTTCACCCGCACTCCACGACAGAACCACATCGTCTAATCCCGCCCCTTGTGCGGCGCTCACCATGCCGTCAGGATTGGATAAATTGGCCGCAATAGATTTGCGCGGTTGCAAAACTTGTAAGATTTTGACGCTTCTGTTCGAGCCTTCTTCGATTTGGTTAAAAGACGCCGCACAGACCTCGTTGAAAAAGACACGCTGAACCAAAGCTGTCGTACTTTCCGCTGAGGGTTTAGTCACAATGTCCGTTGCCTCGGTGATTTCCTCGACAAAGGTTGTCCAGACGGTGGTTCCAAAACCCGATCCCATTTTGGCAAGCCAAAGCGTCAGATATTGTGCGGAATTCAATCCCGTGCCCAAAGGCACCAAAAGCCCCAGCGCAATGACCAAACGGATGGGAGCCCATAGCGAGTCAAAGCGCTTACCAAACGGTGTGCCGGACTTGGCCGCTTCGGCTACCACGGTTGTCAGATAGTAGACGATGATAATGGCCGCGATGATCATCATGGTCGTGCTGTATAGCGCAAGGATGGCATGTAAGGCCTTATAAACCGGGGTCCCTAAGGGCTGTGTCGCTGCACCAAATAAATTGAGGTTCGGGCCGAAGACCTGTTCAAGAAAGATAAGCACCACGTCAGACGAAACATTCGCATCAGGGGTCGAAAACACGCTGGTGGAGGCCGAAGCATGAGCCGTCCCCATCAAGGCATAGGCAGCGATGACAAAGGCCTGAATAACAGTCATGATCAGCCCGATCACCACCGCACCGAAAATCGCGATTTGGTCAGTGTTTTTCCAAGACCAAGTGATCTGGCTGGCTGCAAGCGCGAGCACATATCGCACACCAAACCGTCCAATATGTGCAGGATTCAAACAGGGATGCCCGGCGGGAATAAGACGGGCCGATTGTAGAACGAGCGCAATCAAATAAGCAAAATGACCAAAGTGAATTCCAAGCCCACGTATTCGGGGCAGAATGTCAGGTCGCGTGGCATAGCGCCAAACCGCCTTTGCATTGTTTTTGGTGAGTAGTCCGCCTGCCTGATTGATTTGTCCGTTGCTCATAATCCCTCAATTCTTCTTTTTAATCAATATACTACACATTTTATAAGAATTGGTTAATAATATTTACCAATATGAACAAATCGGAAATAGAAACCCTCATTGAGGCCATACTACATCAAATCCCGGATCGGCTGCGCGGCGCGGATAAAGCCGATTTCTATGTCTTGCTAGGAGAAAAACTCGGCATGGCTCACCTGTTGCTGCCGGAGCTGCGCCCGTCGAATCCCCCAGAACTTCCTCAGGAAGCCCCGGAAATATTCAAGGCCCGCAAAGACCGCCGGGAGACGATCATCGACTTCATTGCGCGTGTCTATGAGCCATGGCTGGGGCGCGGTTTGGCTCGGAGCCATCTCTGGTCTCTCGACCGCAGCGCCTATTACGCTGTCGAAAACTGGGGCCGAAAAAAGCCCGTCCCCGATTGGTTCGACCTACCAACAAAGCAGGAGTTGAATGATCGCGAATTGGATCAGCTCGGCGTCCTCAAAGGCGAGATGCTGCCGTACCCCAGCCATTCCAAAGACCTGCGCGAGAAAATCCGCCTCTATAATGCGGCAAGGCATCGCAGGAATAGTGGCAAGGATGAATCTAATAGCTAGAACATTGCATATGTTTTGCAGTCCTAATTCCTGCTTCTATATCATGGCCAATAATCACATTCATGAGAGAGCATTTTGATGTCAAATGAATCTTCTAAGCTATCACAAGTAATCAATATTTTAGAAAAGTCATGGGAAATGCCATGGGTCATTCGCCTGCTATGCCTAGGTCTCTTCACCGACATCATCCTGATTTCGTCAAAATCTGTGGGAATACTCGACTGGGCGCAAGGCACTGAGCCTGACCTCAATATCGGCTGGATAATTTTTGCGCTGTTGAGCTTTTGCGCAACCGTTGGACTATTGATGCCGATCATACTGTTCGTCTTGAAGGCGCTTGTGATTTATTTGCCAATTTCCCGTGAACACGCCTTTAGTGACCAGACCAATTATGTGCCACTCCTCATGGTCAAAGATGAAGCATTAAAAAAAGAAAGCCCGTTTCTCTTAGAATATCATGATCAGGGGGAACAAAAATTGCTCAGCGCAAACAGAGAACGACAGACGTTTGCAGACCTGATCGCCTGCTTACTTTTATTCTGCGCAGTCGATAACTGGTTGTCTTTGTTGCCGACTGGGAAAAATGCATTAGTTCCAAGCCTATGGAACGCATCAAACGTATTTTTACAATGCGTTTGGACATTCATTATCATCACGGGGCTCGGCATAATATTATACGCTTGGAACGAATTATCCTCCAAACAAATATACCATCCGCCATTGGCCGCAAAAGCAAACAAAAACAAAACACTTTAAGCAACCGACTATCGGGCCGCTTACGCCGCCCGATAGATCAACCGCTCCCCAGCGATTGTGGTCTCGGTGTAGTCACAGGCCAGATCGCGGGCGATAGCGCCATAATCGAGATACGGGGCCAGAGCGTCGGGAATATCCCCG
>Ga0181375_1000304_pt1 | contig 12058 bp, 10 predicted proteins | sample LowvirmetaG_FD_130090 | JGI IMG/M metagenome (GOLD analysis project Ga0181375, IMG submission 130090) | Marine viral communities from the Subarctic Pacific Ocean - Lowphox_11 viral metaG | ecosystem: Environmental > Aquatic > Marine > Oceanic | place: Subarctic Pacific Ocean | collected 2015-12-09 | reverse complement strand
TCTCTCGGGGTCCGGTGCCGCGGACGAAGAAGTTCTCTATCAATTCATTCAAAGTCAGCACTTAGTGGAGAAAATCGATAAGTCTCTGAATTTGCGAAAAATATGGTCGCCCCCCGCAACAAACTCTGATCCGGTCTTCGGCTACCACGCCCCTGGTACGATCGAGGATCTGACCAAATACTGGGGTCGCATGGTCGATGTGTATAGCGATAGTAGCACCGGTCTGATCGAGGTTAAGGTGCAAGCATTTGCTCCCGAAGACGCGCGGGCCATTGTCCAAGAAATCTATGCTGAAAGCGCAAAACTGATACATGAACTTTCCGCGATAGCGCGCGAGGATGCTACCCAACATGCTGAAGAAAACTTGGCACGCGCAGCGCAGCGCCTCAAAAAAACGCGGCTTACGCTGGCCGAATTCCGCATAAGGAACCAATTGGTGAGCCCCGATACACCGCTTCAAATTCAGACCGGGTTATTGGCATCTTTAGAAGCAGAAATGACGGAAACGTTGATTAGCATCGACATGCTTCAACAAACCAGCACGCCAACCGATCCCCGCTTGAAGCAAGCGCAACGAAGGCGCGAAATAATAGCAGCGCGTATCTCGCAGGAGCATCAGAAATCGAATGCCATGCAGGGTGCAATGCACTCCATTGGTTTCGCGGATCTTTTTGGGCAGTTTGAAAGCCTAAAGGTCGATTTGGAATTTGCTGAACAGTCTTATACCGCCAGCCGAGCCGCTTTTGATACAGCGGTTGCAGAGGCGCGAAAAAGATCCAAATACTTGGCGGCGCATATCCCTCCGACACTTGCAGAGACTTCGATTTATCCAAATCGCCCATTTCTTCTAGGCGTCACATTCGCATCTAGCTTCGCCCTGTGGGCGCTCATTATGCTGGTTTGGCACTCCTTACGAGATCGGCACTAGGCTCGCCGATGATTGTCTTTCAAAATTTGACCAAAACCTATCATGTGCGGGGGCGACGGAAGACAGTCGCTTCAAATATTAACGTTATTTTTCCCACTGGTATTTCTGTCGGGCTGCTAGGGCGGAACGGCGCGGGAAAATCTACGCTGCTCAAGATCATTGCGGGGGCAACTGCCCCTACATCAGGCGATGTCATCTCTGATGGCAGTGTATCCTTCCCAGTTGGCTTTGCTGGGTCGTTCCACCCCGACATGACGGGGGCACAAAATACGCGCTTCGTGGCACGGATTTATGGTGCAGACACGTCTGCACTGGTCGACTACGTCGCCGATTTTTCCGAGCTTGGGGTTCACTTTCATCTTCCATTCCGAACATACTCCGCCGGTATGAAGTCGCGTCTGGCTTTCGGCGTTTCCATGGGGCTGCAGTTTGACACCTATTTGATTGACGAAATCACCGCTGTCGGAGATGCGCGGTTCAAACAGAAAAGTCGTTCCATTTTTATGGACCGCCTGTCCCGATCTGGTGCAATATTTGTAAGCCACTCCAATGGCATGCTACGAGAACTATGCACTGCAGGCGCTGTTCTAGAGTCCGGAAACCTAGAATATTTTGCCGACATTAACGATGCGATAGCACATCACGAATACAACATGGGGAAATAATCACCTCATCCCAAGGCGTACCGTATGGCTCTATCTCTTCTGCCGGAAAACACCAAGCTTGCCTATTGCATCGGGGCTCAGAAAGCCGGCACGACTTGGCTTTATGAAACTTTACGCACCAGCAGTCAGATTCATTTTTCGCGCAATAAGGAACTTCATTATTTCAATGTGATCGCGGGTAAGTCTGACCAGGTTTTTGACCTACGTATGAACACGGCGAAAACCTTGGCAAGGGAATTGGTGTCAGAACGCGGCCCCAAGAACCGGCGCAATCTTAGGGTCCTCAGCGAATTGGCTGACCTTTTGTCCATCTACACGGATGCGCCTGAACATCACGAGGCCTATCTTTCCTATCTTACTCAGGGATTTAGCGGCCAGCCTGTGATCTGCGACATCACCCCGGCGTATGCGATACTGGACGCAAAGGACTTCTCTGAGATGGGGAGCCTTGGCGAAAGTTGTTTCATCTTTATTTTGAGGGATCCGATTGATCGTATGTGGTCCCAAATTAGAATGGCCGTTAGCGCGGATGCCGCCCAGGTAGCTGACTTTCAAACGGCTTGCGAGGCGCGCGCGCAGCATTTGATCGACAGTAAACGGCTGCCTAAGTTAGAGCGGGCGAACTATCGGCGCACGATGAGCGAGCTGGAAGCAGTGATCCCCCTACATCGAATTAAATATGTATTTTACGAAGACCTTTTTCACGCTCATACCATGCGCGATATCTGCACGTTCTTAGGTATTTCGCCGATTTCACCCAAAGCTGATCTTCGCAGTAATTCTGGTCGTCACGCCATGTTGCCAGAGCACCTAAAACACAGTTTTAGAGAGGCCTTTGCCCTACAGTATGACTTCATTTTAAATCGTTTTGGCGCAGCGACGCCCGCCCGATGGCAGATCAACAGCGCGCAGAGGGTACCAGGATGATAGGTCGGGTTGCACGCGGACGAAATACAATGGTCTTTGCGACGCCACGCATTATCGTCGCGCTGATACTTCGCGAAATCGGGACCAGCTATGGCCGGTCCCCGGGTGGGTATATTTGGGCATTGGCTGAACCCGTTCTCGGGATCGCGCTGTTGACCGCAATATTCTCGATCGGGTTTCGTATGCCCCCGCTCGGAAACAATTTTCCGATCTTTTACGCTGCAGGTTTGCTGCCCTTTTTGATGTTCGTCGATCTCAGCAACAAGGTCGCGCAGGCGATCAACTATTCGAAACAGCTACTAGCCTACCCGCGCGTGACTTTCGTCGACGCCATCTTGGGGCGGTTCATCCTCAATTTTCTCACTCAGCTTCTTGTAGGCTTTATCGTACTGAGTGGGATCATTTTTCTGTTTGATACGCGGGCCGCAATAAATGCATCAGACATCGTGTCAGCTCTGACTATGATTGCCGCGCTTTCACTGGGCGTGGGGGTGTTCAACTGTTTCATGATGTCGATGTTTCAGGTCTGGCAACGTGTCTACGGGATTTGCACGCGGCCGCTTTTGCTACTGTCCGGCGTCATCTTTTTATACGAAACGATACCCGAACCCTACCGCAGCTATCTTTGGTTGAATCCGCTGATCCACGTGGTCGGCCGCGTCAGGTCCGGATTTTATCATACCTACGACGTACCCTACGTCTCCTCAGCCTATGTCTACGCCGTTGGCGCAATACTGGGGCTTTTCGGCCTTGTATTATTAAGGCGCTATCACCGTGACATTCTGGAACGGTAACGATCCCCGCGTGGCAGTTTAAACTTCAAAAGCTTTCGAAGTCGCCGTTTAGGATAGATAGATTTTCGACGCCCAACAGGTCCAGTGTTTTGCCGCTGCCAAAATCCAGCACGATATGCCCCTCGGCCCCTTTGCGTGCGAACGACTGAAGTTGGCTCATCGATAAACTTCCCCCGCCCCAAAGGGCAGAATCCAGCGAAAGAGTGTCAATTTCGTTTTGAAAGCTCAGGATTGTGTCTTGGCCTGCTCCATAGATAAACCGATCAGCCCCGATCCCACCGGACAGCACGTCGTTTCCCGCGCCGCCGTCAAGCGTATCGTGACCGGCATTGCCTTTGATCAAATCATCGCCGTCGCCGCCGATCAGCCGATCGGCACCATTGTCGCCAGACAGCGTATCGTGACCGGATCCACCGTTAACCGTATCGTTGTTGATCCCCCCGGCAAGACGGTCATTTCCGCTGTCCCCCTGCAGAAAATCTGCCCCCGCATTTCCGAAAAGCTGATCATTCCCGCTGCCGCCAAGCAGTTGATCCGCACCGGCGCTACCCTCCAAACGGTCTTTGCCGGCACCGCCCCACAGGCTATCGGCATTTAACCCGCCGATCAGATGGTCATCGCCCCCATCCCCATAGAGCCGATCCGCACCGTTATTGCCGGTTAACGTGTCGTTCCCGTCGCCACCGCCAAGCGCGTCATACCCGTCGCCACCCCACAGGGCGTCGTCCCCATCACTACCGCGCAAAGTGTCCCAGCCGATACCGCCCCAGATCTGATCCCCCTCGGTCCCACCGTCAATCAGATCGCTTCCGCCGTTACCATAGATCGTATCGGCGCCAGCTTCGCCAAGGATCGTATCATTGCCGCCTGCGCCGATCAGACTGTCACCATCCGCGCGCCCGCTGATATGATCATCCGCCGCATCCCCTTCCAGCACATCCGACCTTGGCGTGCCAACCAGAACCAACGGCGACGGTTCGGCGGGAAGGGATGGCGTATCGGGTTCCTCAGGCAGGGTCCAATCCGGCATGAAACGCGACTGCCCAATCAGATCGAGCGCTTGAACATCATCCTCGCTAAGGGACTGTCCGTTCGATGTTTTTATCTCCAGTCGCTCCTCACCAAAAGACAGAACGGCACCGTCTTTGGTCGAAGATATGGTCAACTGAGACCCATGTCTCAGGAACGGCCAGGCCGACAGATCAATACTGTCTTGCGCGCTGTCGAAATCGGCAATCGTATCGGCCTCCCCATCTGCGGAAAGGACAAAAAGATCGCGGCCGGAACCGCCGGTCAACAGATCACGGCCGCCGCCGTCTCGCAAAATATCATCCCCTGCGCGCCCGGCGATATGGTCCGCGCCATCCCCGCCGGATAGCAAATCGCCCCCCGTGCCGCCTGTCAGCGTGTCAGCTTGATCACCCCCTGTTGCCGCCGCAACCCGGTCAGAAATATCCACCGTAAAGATGCTCAGCCCCGCTTCGGCACCCGAGGCGACGGCGAGGTGCAGTAAATCTCCTTGTACCGAAAAGTTAAGCGCCGACACCGCGTCGAGCGTGCTCCCGTCCGTGTCTTCGATCGACACCAGATGCATCAACCGGCCATCGTCCATCAATTCGAAGACCGAAACGCCATCATCTCCGCCCGCCGCCGCCACATAGGCGCGGCCGTGATGTGTTGCGGTCTCGATCACATGCACCCCGTCAAAGCGCGTGTCCCGCGTGTCGAGGACGTGATCCGTTAAGGTTAATCCACCATTTGCCCCCAGCATCGCGACACTCAAACTCGCGCTTCCCGCCGCGGCCAGTATCGCAAATCCATGCCCCCCAACCTCTACAAAGGCTGTCGCGCTTGGCCTGCCGATCCCCACGCCATCCTCCGCCGCGATACGAGAGACCTCTCGCGGGATACCATTCCCATCCAATTTGAACGAAATAAATGCGTCGTCCCGCGCCGAGGCCGTCAGCAGATACGGCGTGCTTCCGACATACCCGACGCTCAGGCCGGTCAGACCTGCCTCTGACGCGACGCCACTGTCGCCCGATATGCGCGTCAGCGCCCCATTGTCGCCCACGCGCCATGACCCGATGCTATCCGCCCCCCGCACCAGCCCGTATAGATAGCTCTGGCCGCCTAAATCCAGCGTCTCAACGGCCAGTAACTGGGCAGGCACGGCACCACCGGTCACGGCAGAAACATTACCAAAGCGCCCATCATCTGTTAACGCAACGCGGGTGAGCGCGGCGTTATCCGCCCCCGTGAGCAATAGCGCACTGTCTACAACCTCCAGCCTGCTGGTGACCCCGGCCCCCGTGTCCCCGGCGATCGCCCGACTGTCCAGAAACCGAAGCCCCCCTTCCGCATCAATGCGATAGGCCAGCAAGTCACCGCCACCAAAGCGCGAGGTCGTGTACAGCACCGCCCCGCCAGAGGATTGGACAACCGCCATATCCGTCACCCCGGTCAGCGCCATATCCTCCCGCGCGGACAATGTGGTTTTATGCTCAAGCTCCATCGGTTTATTCCCCTACATGTTCCGGGGATAAAGATGGGCCGAATTCCTTAACGGCAGCTTCAGCTTTTAAGGCGGCAATGTGGCCCTTTCATACAATTGTCAGGGTTTCGCAGATCAGAGGTATAGACCGCCGCTGTGCGTCGTGCCCGCAATATCACCCGGCAGCACGGTCCCGCCACTTTGCACCACAGCGTTGCTGCTCACGTCAAAACGTTTGCCCGTGGCTGTGCCGGTGAAACCATGCCCGCTGAAATCCGCCTGCCCGGCCATCTCGCAACTCACAAACGCAGTGGCAAAGTCGGGCGTATTCGCCAGTGTCACCGTCTGCATCCCCCGTGCCAGTACGGCCCCCTGCGACAAACGCAGATGATACGCGGCATCGCCGTCGATAACATACGAACCCCCACCCTCGACGCGCCCGCCGACGATATCCAGATGTCCCCCCGCCGTGCCAAAGACGACCTCATCAACCTCTAACACAGCTTCCGGCAACACCCGGATCGCCGGGTCGGCACCGGAGGTTTCTATCCTCATACCGCGCAATCTCAGACGCCCCGAAACCAGTTCGATCACCGACCCTGTCGCTGTCATCGTGACCGCGTCGGGGTCGCCGGTATTCCCGACAAGCTCAACCAGACCTCCCCCCAATGCCGCTCTTACCGCGACTGGCGAAGCGCCCAGATCATAGCTTCCATCCGCCAACTGAACCGTCACGGCGTGGCCTGCGCTGTCCAAACGGACGACTTCCTCCATCGCACGGCCTAGCGACGCAAAGGCAGCCGCCCCCGTGCCCCGCCCACTTTGCCCGTCGCCACCCTCAAGCGGGTCCACATAGTAAATGCGGGGGGCAGTCAGCCGCTCTCGCCACCCCGAGACTGGGGCGGTCACACGCCCGCTCGCCGCTTCAATGCGCAAAGCTTCCGCCCAATTCGCGCCGTCTGCGCTGACCTTGATGGCGAAATCGTCGCTCCCCGAGGTCCCCATCTCGGCCCGCCCCCCAAAGGCGGTCTGAAACAGCAGACTGGCCGTGTCCCCTTCGGCTGCCTTGTTGATCTTCACCTGATGCCCCGCCCCGGCATTGTTGAACAGCACCGCATCCGACGCCACAACCAACCGGTTATACGCATCCGGCGCCGCCCCGACACCCAGCCGAGGCACATCTTGCAACGCCGGCACCGCCCAGCGCGCGCCGTCGTAAACCACTTGGGTTTGGCTGGGGGCCACAGATGCCACCCAGCCCGGCATCGGCGCGACAAACTGCCACGCCCCATCCACGAACACTGCCACCGCGTGGTCATGCCCCGCCCAATCCCCCACAGCGTTTGAGGCCACCAGATACCGATCCCCCTCGGCTGCGGTCGCGGGTGGCGTAGTTTCGGTGAAAGACAGGACCGACAGTTGCACAATCGCATCCAAAAGCCGCAGCGCCTCGTTATGGGTCACATGCTTTTGCGCTTGCGACGGTTGAATATACGGAAGGGCGAGAACGGGGGATGTATCGGTCATATGGTGGCTCCTGTTCGGTAGATGGTGATCAGGGCTCACCCTGCCGCAGACAGGTTAACGCGAGCCTGCACCACCGCACGCCCCTATCGCGTTTGCCACTGCGCCCTTTCAGTGCTTTGCTACCGACATTGATTAGCTCGGGGGAACATCATGGCAGGACCGCTTTCAGGTATACGCATCATTGAATTCGCGGGGCTCGGCCCAGGCCCCTTCGCCTGTATGATGCTCGCGGACCACGGCGCGGAGGTGATCCGCATCGACCGTCCGGGCGGCACCCGTGGGGGCCCCGAAAGCGACCCGAAAACCGATATTCTGCTCCGGTCCCGCAGAACAATCGAGGTCGACCTCAAATCCGCAACGGGCCAAGCCGTACTGCGCGATCTTGTCGCCTCCGCTGACGGGCTGGTCGAAGGGTTCCGCCCCGGCGTTATGGAACGTTTAGGCCTTGGCCCTGGGGATATGCTGACCCTGAACCCCAAGCTCGTCTACGGGCGCATGACCGGATGGGGACAAACCGGCCCCTACGCGCCAATGGCCGGGCATGACATCAATTATATTGCCCTCAGCGGTGCGCTGCATGCCTTTGGTCGCAAGGGGGATAAACCCACGCCCCCCGCCAATATGGTCGGCGATTTCGGGGGCGGTGCCATGATGCTTGCATTTGGCATGGTCTCTGCCCTTTTGGACGTACAGCGCGGTGGTAAAGGCACTGTGATCGACGCTGCAATGACCGATGGATCGGCCCTGTTGATGTCGATGATCTATGCGTTTCACGGTCAAGGCTGGTGGCAGGATGACCGCGGTGTAAACATGCTTGATACAGGGGCGCATTTCTATGATGTCTATAAAACAGCGGATGGAAAATTCGTCTCTATTGGCGCGATAGAGCCGCAATTCTACGTTCAACTACTGCACCTTTGCGGTCTGTCAAACGATCCCGTCATGCAGATCCAGAACGACCAAAGCCAATGGGACGCCATGCGCGATAAGCTTGCCCGCTTGATTGAAACCAAGACCCGCGCCGAATGGGACGAGATCATGATCGGCCACGATGCCTGCTATGCCCCCGTTCTGTCATTGGCAGAGGCACCTTCCCACCCTCACAACACCGCACGCGATACATTCGTCACCGCAGGGAACGTGCTACAGCCAGCGCCAGCGCCGCGATATTCGACCCATAAAACCACGCCGCCACGGATGCCCGACGGTCAAACCGATACCCGCACTATCCTCGCCGAGCTTGGCTATGACACCGATCGCATCGCCACCATCCTTAACGCAGGCGGTATTGCGTAACGGCTCTTATCCTTCATTTCGCAACCAGCGGCTGACAATCCAAAACCGACCCGCTACAAGACCGCCTAGCGCAGAGGGGCCAGCGGGCCGCAAGGAGCGGGGCAGCCGGATATGACATCGCCACAACGCCACCCGAATGGGGCAGCCACATGACCACGATGATCCCCGCCTGGGTCAACGGCAAGCTTACCCCCGTCGAAAAGCTTGAGGTCCACCAGCGCGGTCTGCGCCATAAGGCTATCTCGGTTTTCGTCATGCGCGGACGCGAAACCCTGATCCAGCGGCGGGCGCTTGGCAAATATCACACCCCCGGTCTCTGGGCGAACGCCTGCTGTACCCATCCGTTCTGGGAGGAACCCGCGCTCACCTGCGCCAAACGGCGACTGGACGAAGAGCTGGGGATCAGCGGCCTACGGCTCGACCATCGAGACCAGGTCGAATACCGCGCCGATGTGGGCGGCGGCCTGACCGAACATGAGCTGGTAGAGATTTACGTCGCCGAAGCCGTCGCGCTCACCGATGTGACCCCGAACCCCGCCGAAGTGATGGACACCGCCTGGGTCGACCTCTCCGACCTCGCCCGCCAGACCCAAACCACGCCAGAGCGTTTTACCCCCTGGCTGCGTATCTATCTGGCCGAACACATGGACAGCATCTTTACCCTTTAATCCTCAGTCTCGTCCGATGGTTTTGGCGTAACGCGTATGATTAACGTGTAGTTAGTTCGCCAAATCAATTGTGCCGATAAGCCTCGGTACGACACTTTTCGCCCATATCAGCCAATGGCAGATTTCTCTCGAAAATTGGGCTCTAATGCGTCGCGTCGAGCTTCGCGCGATACGCCCCGAAGGCCCACAGGCTCATGATGGTATAGTTCTGAGCGGCCATATAAAACGCGATGATCGACGCCGTCATCCATGCCGGGAATCCCATACTGGCAGACAGCACAACAGCAAGAGCCGACGACACAATGCACCCAATGGCCGCCATAGCCATAAACTTTTCGATTTGACTGCGGCTAAGCACTTGTCGTTCGAAGGTAATGATCACGTGGCCAATGTATTGCAGTATGCCCGCGAATAAGAATGCCAGTACATTTGCCCACAAGGCCGGCAGCTTCAGCGACGTTAATATCACATACATCGCCACGTATAACATCGCAGTCCCCGTGCTGACCAAAGCAAATCTCGTGGACTTTCTGTAGGGCCGCGGCATTAGATACGACATCTTTTTCCATGTTCGTATCTGCAGCTCTTTCGACTTGGTATTTAGCACGTGAGCCACAGCGCCTCGGCCCGATCTTTCCACGGCGCGATCGCCTGCGTCAGCCGCGATACCAGCCCCGGGATCGAGGCTTCTTCGTTCATGCAAGGGATCACAACAGAAAGATACATATCACACCGCCTGAATAATTGACCCGTTCAGGGGTAATGAGGCGATGTGGCTGAAATAGGGCACCGATAGGTTCAATTTGCGGAACCTCTGGCCGTTAGACATACCCTTTGAAACGTAAAAGGCCGGACATTTCTGCCCGGCCTTTGGTCATCAATTGTGGTCAGATCATTTGGTGACCGCGTTCCCCACACTCAGGATCTGCGGCAGGATCTGCGAAACAGCGCGGCTCCATTTGGTGACGGGCTGCTGCGCGATAAAGATGATGTCATCAGGGCGCAGCTCGAACCGCGGGGCCAGCGCGAAATTCGCGGCGTTGCGGGCATCCAGATGCCACGCGGTAATGGCGCCCAGTTCGCGCGGGTCAGAGGATGCGCGCAACACATAGACCTGCGATACATCGCCGGTCGACGACGCCACACCACCCGCATCATACAAGGCATCTGCCAGACTTGCCTTACGCTCGTACGGCAAGGCAAAGCGCGACTGAGTTCCAACCTCACCCGCGAGATAGACATAGTCGCGATCATCGGCACCTAGATCACGGCGTGCTTTGTAGTTGTCACGGGCTTCGTCCAGATTATCACGGCGCAAGGACACCTCAAGCTGAAGCTCTTGCAATGCCGAGGCGCGTGCCGCCTGACGCGCCTGAACCAAAGTAATCTGCTGCGCGAAATATTCCTGCGCACGTGCCAGTTCATATTCCGTATCAACAAAGATCGCATCGCCGGGCAGCAGGCGGGTCTTGGTCAGGCTCGCGCGGGAATAAAGCTGCGACAGCGGGATCTGATACAGCGTACCATCACGGTACAAACGGATCGAGGCATAGTCCTGATCCTCGACCGTGATCCCGCCGGCAGCGGCCAAGGCTTCTTCCAGATAGAGCGGCGTCAGCGTTACCGGCACAACAGTCGGCTGCGACACGGCGCCCCCGATGGACACACGGCGCGAGTTGAACTCGGAAATCTCGAGGCTGAAAGTCGGGTCAATCTGGTTCTCGACCAGACGCTGGAACAAGGCCGCTTCGGCGTCTTCAATGGTCAAACCGGCAATACGCACACGGCCCACATCGGGAATGTTGATCGATCCGTCATCCTGCACCGTATAGCCTTGGCGCGCGTTTTGTGCGGCCAGAAGCCCGGTCAACTGTTCAACCGATCCGGCGGCACGCGGCGTGGCCAGCAGCACCACATCACCGATACCAATCTCGTAGGGACCGGGATCAACCGGGGGCGGCAGGCGCAGCTCAAGCGCGTTGGGCCGGGTCTGAACGTCGAGTGTGGGCGATGGCAGCGCCCCGGTTCCACGCAGCCCCGAGCCAGAGCCTGCGGTGCGGGAAAACACATCGGGCAGGCTCCGTGGCGCATAGGCGGACCTATTCGCCTGAATGACGGATTCAGCAGTGAGGTTCATCACCCGTACATTGGTGCCGCCAGCGGCGCCCTCTACAACTTCAGGTGTTCGGTAAACCGTACCACAGCTTGCAAGGGTCAGGCCCAAAACAGCTACCAATAGGTATCGCACTTTAATACTCCCATTCATCATGTGACACCTCGCCCCCAGACAGGTTCGGCCCCTGTTAACCTTAACGGGCGGCGGCCTTGGTCATCAAATACCCGACCTCATCGCCCGCCCATTGCCGCGCCTGTACAATGGCACCGCTCTTTACACTGACCCAATACGTATTCCGAAACGACTGGTCCAGACTTTTACAATCCTCGGTTACAACCCGCGTCGGCACGGTGCCGATCTCAAGCGCGAGCGTCGCGCTGCCCTGCGGCTCCACCAGACAGCGATACGCGCGGGTAGAAATCTCATCCAGTCCTGTCAGATTGCTGTGCAACCGGTCTGAATAACCGCGCCGCCCGGACAGGATCAGCGCCTTGGGCTCCGACACATCAGCGGCGAAAAGTTCAGACCCAAGGCCGCGTGTCCCTTGCAGCATCCCGTCTTCCAGCATCAGCGCCGTTAAATCCGAACTCAGCCATGTATCGACACCGTTCACACGCGCCTCGCGCAGCATGCGGCCGGTTTG
>Ga0181375_1000303_pt1 | contig 12061 bp, 9 predicted proteins | sample LowvirmetaG_FD_130090 | JGI IMG/M metagenome (GOLD analysis project Ga0181375, IMG submission 130090) | Marine viral communities from the Subarctic Pacific Ocean - Lowphox_11 viral metaG | ecosystem: Environmental > Aquatic > Marine > Oceanic | place: Subarctic Pacific Ocean | collected 2015-12-09 | reverse complement strand
TATTTTTACTCTTCTCTAAATATTTTTTTTCATATATCCTATCAGCAGTTTTTAATGGACCAAGCACATTAAGCTGTTCTCCTACTGCCGTTTCTTCTTTTATAAATTTTTTACGTTGCAAAAGTTGTTCTCTTAAAGAATGTGGCTGATGCGTGTCAACATTTTTAGTATCAAAAGAGCCATCATCTAGTTCTTTTTTAATCCTAGACCAATGTTCAAGTTCTCTTACCCTATCTTTTCCAACTAATTCTGCTTCACCTTTTAACCAAATTTGTTTATCTATATCAACTTGAAGTTCTTCTTTCTTAAGCTCATCATCAGTTTCTTCAAACTCTTTTTCAAGTCTTTTTAGCTTTATTAAATTCTTGCGATACTCAAAGGACATTTTTATAAGTTCTCTGTGCATTACATCCATTTCTCTAACAGACTGCCAATATTTACTAGCAGGTGTTGGGAACGAAGCATCATTTAAAACTGCTACTCGCATCTCAGTCTCAGTTCTATAAAGCTGAACCTTATGACTGTTATCAAGCAGCTCTTCTTTTAAATCATTTAAAAATTTATTCTGGTTTTCTGGTAACATTGGAAACTTATTCATGGTATCTCTCCTTCACTTGGTCTATATTGACCTTTAACATCTGCATCTGAAATATTATTCCAAACAGTAATATTATTTTCTATTGCAGTTTCTTGTATTGTAACAGCTTGTGCTCTAGTTTTTTCAGTTAAATTATTTCGTGCAGCCCAAGCTACTGCTTCATCCGAATCGTTTGTGACCCAAATGTTTCCTGCATATCCTATTATTTTATAAACTTGTTGCTCTTTATCTTTTATAAAACCTGCACCTGTATTTGCACCTAACCAATACTTCATGTTGATATTGTCCTGCTAAATGTGTCTGTGTAATCTCTAAAAGAACCATCATATCCATTCGTAGTCAATCCGTTTCCTGTAGGACCACAGCCACTGCTATGTCTTCTTGCTCTTGTTAAACTGTTTCCTGTTTGCCAAGCACCACTATTAAATTCAAAGGTACTTGCAACTCCTGTGTCTGCATCTGCAGTTTTACCCATAAATGCTACTATGTCAGTAGCATCTGTTTGCCCAAAAGAACCACCTGCAGACACAGCAATAGGATATGATGTTCCTGCAGTCCAAGCATTAGTTGACAAAGTGTATATTCTAGTAGTTGAAATAAAACTCCCGTCTGCCTTTCCAGCAATCGCCATTCCTTGTCCAGCTCCACCAGAATCACCATTTTGGTGTTCATCTCTGCGTGTATCTGTTGCCTTATCAGTCCAACTGCCACTTCCAGCAGAATTATATTGTTCTGTATTTGTATTTGCTCCTAATAATACGATACAAGCATTAACTGCAGCTCCACAAGTTGTTCCTCCACTATGGTCATTATTTGTAGAAGTTTTATTAGTCCAAGATGAACCATTATATTCTTCAACATATTGATAAGTAAGGTCTCCATCTTGACCCGCAATTTTTATTGCTGCACTTTGAGTTCCTGCCCCCATAGAGTTATGAGAGTTATTGTTTAAACTGCCTCCTGCAGACCAAGAACTTCCTCCCCATTCAAAAGTATTTGTTCCTTTACCATCACCATATGGATATCCACCTGCGTATAAGCCCGATGTTCCAGTACCTGCCATAGCCCCTACATATTTGTTTTCGCCTGTACCATTACTTGTTCTAGCAGTCCAAGTTCCAATAGCATAAGCTGAAGCAAATTCTTCACCATTTAATTCTTTTATATCTGCTGCTGCAATACCATTAACAGCTTTTATATCTGCTATTGCTATACCCATTATATTTTTTATATTATTAGCCATTATTTCCTTCTTTTACTTTTCCTTTTTTATAACTCTGCTACTATTGGGGATATACTTGGTACCTCATTTGCCATTGTATTATGCTCATTTAATGCGTCTGTATCTAGTGACCAATCAGTATCATAGTAAAAAAACCCAGCAAAAAACCTAGTAGGAGCAGTAACACCAGTAATTATTTCATGGTCATTAGTAGTAAGGTCTTGAGAATAAGCATTTATGCCATTATGTGTCCATGAACAACCATTTGAAGTTAAGTTTATTGTTTCAGAATCCCCAAGACACCTTTCAACAAGGTGATTATCTTTTCTCTTAATTATTTTTGCCATAGTTAACCCCCTGAGTCTATTATGCAATAATATGGTTCCCTCTCATCATAATCCACTCCAGTAAGTAAATGCCCATTAGATAAAAAGGAATCCATATTTGAACCCCTGCAAGATGAGCCATAATAAAAACCATCATTGTCGTTAACTATTTCCACTAAAGAACCACTATTTATACTTGTATAACTACTTCCATCATAAGTAAATACTTCAAATTCTTGGGAACTGTCATCAGTACCATGCACCACTATTCTCTGCCTACTTTCATGATAAGAAATCCCTCCTGCTTTACCATCTTGAGATAATACTTCTCCAGTTGCAACTGCTTGCCCACCTTCGTTAAAAGTAATACCTGAACCACTATTTGTAAATGCAAATATTTCAGAAGCAGATGCGTGACAACTGGCTACATGAAAAACATTATTACCAGTGTCATAAGCAAAATGGTCACCACCATACCTACCTGTAATACCTGCTGTAGCCCCATGATCTTGACCTTGTAAACTATGTCCACTATTATTAGCAAGTGTAGTTTCGTTAGCTTCTGTAGGTGTGCCTGAGTTATTTGTAATTCTTAATGCCCTAATATCATTAGCAGGGTCTGTAATACCAACCCACTCTGCATTATCAGGGTCGTATGCAACAACAATCATTGGATAATTTTGTGCTGAACTTCCTGTTACCAACTGACTTGGTGCTGGTGCTGCTGATAAATCATTATTTGTGCTGACATCAGCAATCTCTAGTATTACTCCATGTGGGTGATTGTCACTACCACCAGCCCCACCAGAAATCGCTTTATCGGCAGGATTCCAAGCAACTAGACATGCTCCATCAGTCTGGTCTACTGCTAGTCCCTGTCCAAGTAATCCTTGATTATATTTACCGGGATAGGTTCCTGAACCCTCACGTATTGTCAAAGTGGTACCCCAAGAAATAGTTAAAGGGGATGCTGAATCTCCTATCACAGGACCATTTATTGTTCCAACTCTTGCAAAAATTTGATTACCTGAACCACCAATCCAAGCTGCCCAAAGCCTATTATTATATTGGTCGTAATCCATAGACAGACCAGAAACTGAACCTGAAGTTGCAATCGACTGCTCTGCACCAAAATCTATGTCATTATTACCAGAATTATATGCCCCAACAACACATCTACCTCCACCACCTGCTTCCCTAGTTCCAATTACTACATAATTATTATCTGTATCATAAACAGCAGATACGTTTGCTGTATCACAAGCTATGCCACTTCCTGATGCTTCTACTTGTCGATAAGATACCAATATACTAGGGTCAACTGATACTGAAAATTCTTCACCATTTAATTCTTTTATATCAGCAGCAGCAATAGTATTTAGCTTTTTTACATCTGCTATTGCTATTCCATTTATTTTTTTTACATTATTTGCCATTACGCTGCGTGTTCAATGGTTGTTAAACAAGGTTGTACGAATAATAATTTTTCCCCAACAGAATGTCCTATAACCTGAACAACTTCATCTTCTCCTGATGGTGCAGTGTTTGTCATAGTTCCAACAGTTGTAGATACATATACAGGTGCTCCATTAGTTCCAAAATCAGTAAAACTTTCATCTCTAATTAGTCCAAGCATCATTACTTCTACGGGGTTACCATCTGTTACATTACTTGTATTTACAGATACTCCAATACAAGGCATTGTTGCAATCGCATCAGCATTACATTCGTGTACTTCATCATCAGTATGTAAATATACTGGGCTAAATGGTGTAATTGTTGAACCTGCTGTAAATGTCATTATGATACCTTGAGCATCGTGGTCATCTATACTGTCTTGTGTTATCGCATCAGTAAATTTAACATTTGCACCTTGAGGTAACTTAATACTTTTATCAGCAGCCATAGTTATATCGCCAGCAACATTTACACCTGCTGCTCCATCTAGGATTCTAAATCCTTCATCATCATTATTATCTGTAAATATTAAATCTTTAGCATCTGTTTCTAATTTAATTGTTATATCACCAGAACCACTCTCAGTGATTCTAAGCATCTCTGTATTTGCATCTTGGAAAATCCATATACCTGTATGTGAATCTAATGTAATATTTCCACCAGAGTCAACCTCAAATGGATTAGCGGCTATAGTAAGTCCTGTTGTTCCATCATGGGTAAACGTAGCATCAGCATCTGCTCCTAAACTAAGGACAGCATTATCTGAACCTAATAAAATATCATTAGCAAAAGTTGAGTTTAAATTATCACTTATAGTTAAAGCTGTTGCCAATGCATTTAGTGAGCTACCAGAACCTGCTGCATTTGCAGTTTGGAATACAATGTCTCCACCAGCCCCTGAACCCTTACCTTGTCCACCTTGGAATGTAAGTGCTCCACCAGCTATATTGTTTGTAGTTCCTGCTGTAGTTGCTCCGGCTGACATAGTTAATGTAGTACCTGCCGCATCATGAGCTGATGCAGTTGGTATTAATTTGTTACTAGAAAATAATAAATCGGCTTCTGCTTGTATATCTGTTGCTCCATTACCCGTTAAAATAGCATTTGATAATAAAGTGGATACTCCTGTTCCACCATGTGCAACACCTACATCTGTACCTTCCCAAGTACCCGAAGCAATCGTGCCAACCGCATCAATACTGCCTTCAATATCTGCGGCAACTTCAGCAGCGGTACGACTCTCTAAACCGTTAGCAGTAAACCTAGCATATTCATCATCAGCTACATCCGCTGCGTCTATCTTTACTGCATTAGTATTTGAAATCCCAAATGTCAGAGATGCCTGACCGCCAATATCAGATAATACCTCAGAAGCGGAGCGTCCTTCAATTGATGTACCATCTACTCGTAAGAAATCATCATCTGCTACACCTGATGTAAATACTGGAACATTGGTGTTAGAAATACCAGTTGCAGCAACCGCAGCAGTGCCAAGACCTAAGTTAGTTCTTGCATCTCCCGCAGACGATGCTCCAGTACCACCATGGACTACGGCAACATCAGTTGCTTCCCATGTTCCTGAAGATACTGTGCCTAATCCTGTAATACTAGACTGATTAGCAACGGATACTAATCCAGCATTTGTCATAGCTGCTGTAGAACCCATTGTTAGAGTACCAGCGATTATAGTTGTCGATGCTGCTCCAGCACCAATTGTTACATCTATTTCTCCGTCAGCATCTTTAACACCTAGAATTTGTAGCCCTGCTGTCATTGTAGCATCATTTTCTGCTACATAAAATTTAATTCCACCAGCTTCTGAGCCATCGTCTGCTTCTATAATGTAAGCTTCCATTCTTGCAAGTTCTTCAGGGGCATTATCTCCAGCATCAGTACCATAGAATGTTATAGTTCCAATAGTATCATTATCAGCACCTTGTCCTGAGCCCGGATTTTTGATAAATTTTAAGAATCCAGCAGTTGCATCTGCATGTGTATTTTCAATTGATACTACAGGCTCATTAGCACTTGATGATGTAGCTGCTAAAGAAGTGGCAGAACCAGCTCCTACTGCTGCCCATTTCATACCTGTGGCTTCACCTGAATCTATAGTTAGAACATGGTCATCTGAACCACCCACAGAAAGTGCCTGTGGATTACCACTACCATCACCAACTAACAATTTACCTTTAGTTGACATATCTACTGCTGTAACATTCGATGTTCCATTACCAATTAATACTCCATTAGCAGTTAAAGTAGATACTCCAGTACCTCCATGTGCAACACCTACGTCTGTACCTTGCCATGTGCCTGAAGTAATTGTTCCAACACCTGCGATGTTAGATTGATTAGTTACAGTTACTAATCCTGAAGAATTTATAGCTTCTGTAGTACCAGAATAAATAGATCCATCGAATCTTACATTTCCAGTATCAACCCACATAGCCCAATTTCTAGTAATAGTTTGATTAGTACCTGCTGTTGCTGCAGCATTAATATATAAAGTAGCAGCATCACTTGTAGTTACTGATGAATTTGTAGCCGCCAATGTTGGGGCTTCAAGAGTTACATGTGTATATTTTGCAGCAGTTCCTGAACCTGAAGTATTACTATCTGTAATAGTTGATGTGTCAAGATGAATCATAGATCCATCACCCGGAGTCACACTCTTATCACCATCTAAAGTTAAGCCTGTTAAGGTTCCAACAGATGTTATTCCTGATTGTGCAGCATCTACACTAAGAGAGTGAGCTATACTTTCTCCACTTGTTGCTCCTGTAGAGGTAAGACCTGTACCAGCTGTGACGGTTGTAACGTAGTCTCCTGTAGTATGTGTACCTAATGTAATAAGGTTATTTAAAGATGTGGTACCTGTGCCACCTTGAGCAATTGCTATTGTAGTCCCTAGCCATGTACCCCCATCAATATTGTTTGCAAAAGTTACATCACCATCAGTATCTAATGTAATAGCTTTCGTATCAGCTTGAGCAATGATAACATTGTGGTCTCCAACAGAATTGATGACTAAATCACCATCTGCTGAACCTGTAACCATATCATCTGTAGCATTTGCTATACCTATTTGTGCCGAGTTTTCATCATTAAGTAAATCTAATCTAGGTTCTATATCAGCAGATGCTCCAATTTGTAGTACATTGCTAGCAAAAGTTAAATTTGTTTCTGAATCTAATTCAGTTGTAGTTGAACCAATAGTTACAAGTTCACTTTCAGTAGCACCATTTAATGCAGTAATTGGACTATCAACGAGATCAGTTCCATTAACTGCAAAAGTCATACCTGAAGCTAGATCTATACCACCATCGTCAATAGTTGCTATATCTGTGCCATCAACATCAAAAATATATTTACCTCTGTTTGCTGTACTAGATGCTTCAACTGTAGAGAATTTTACATAATCAAGTAATTGAGCTCCTGATGTATAAGTTGGTGTAATTAAAAATCTTTCAGCAGAACTGGAACCTATGCTAATACTAGGGTTACCATTATTAACTGCGTTATACATAGTAACGTCACCTGCTGCTATATCTGTAGTAGCTCCAGCAGCTCCTATTGAAGTTACCCCAGCAAGAGTAGTGACGTTTGCTTGCGAGGCAGTTTGTAGTGTTCCTGTTAATAGAGTAGCAGAAAGATTTCCACTATTTGGATTGTAGTTTAGATTTCCATCCATTTCTAATCCATGAGCTCCAGTTGAAGTAGCGGCATCAGCTACGAATGTAATTAAATTACTTTCATCAGTACTTTCATTATCTGTAACTGTTATAGTAGATACACCACCCATAAGATTAGTTTTGGTAATATATTTAACTTTATCAGGTGTTTCCGAAACGTCAAGAATTAATACTAGATCATCGCCTGCTACAGAACTTAAAGCCTCTTGATCAGAAAAAATATCCTCATCAATAGTAGTGGCTTTTATATTAGTATCAAATAATGAACCCCTAGCGAGTCCACCTGTCATCCCTCTTCGTTTTGGCATTACTACTCCTATTGTTTATTAAGGTTTACCTACCCCAAACGATACCTCTGATTCTCGCTCCAGCTGAACCACGAAGTATACTTATTTTATCTCCTATATAAATTCCTTCATCAAAATATCCCTCATTTTCAGGGATAAGCATAGATGAAGAAGTTGCATCTTCATCAAATGCAATATAAGCATCTGCTACTTCTACAACAAAAGAAATCTTATTTACTTCTTCAAAAGTTGCCCCAATATCTACTGCTGTTTCAGCAGATCCACTACTTGTAGTAAAAGTAAATGTTTTATGCTTCGGATAATTCTGAAGCAGTTCTATTTCCTGTCTCCAAGGTCTTGCCATATTTTTCTCCTTATTTAAACTTTAATAATGTAGGTTTAGCATTACCTAGATGTAATTTGTTATAGTTTTTAGCTGCTGCAATTCCGGGTATTTTAAACCCTTCCTTTCTAGCTATCGACTCCATCGACATGTATCTAGGCTTTTCTAATTCTGTTTTATACTTCTGATTTAAACTAACTACATATTGCATTTCAGACATTAAATCATCAATGGTTGAAGCCATTTCTTCAATAGTTTGCTCTGCTTGTGATAGTTTTGTATCAGTGTATCCTATCTTCGCTTTTTCTTCATTAGATTTATGTTCTAAAGAATCAATCCAAGTTTGTAATTGATCTTTAATTTTTTCAGCTTGTTCCATTTTTACTCTGGCTCCAGCAGCATCTGCTTCTAGAAAATCAAGCTTTACAGTTAAATCATTAATTTTATTTTTCTGCTCTATACTTATTTTACTATTTTCTTGTGAAAAACCCAACAGATTATTGTACTCTTTTTTCAACTGTTGATAAAGATTCGCAACATCCAGATGAGTCTTCTTTTCTTGATTATATTTCTTTTCTACATCTTTTAAGTCTATTTGAAATTCAGACCTTTCTTTTGATAACAAATTAATATTTTTATCTTGTTGAATCCTACTTCTTTTATAAGATTCAATATCATGTTGCAGTTGTTTTAACTGTTCTTGATACTGATTAGAACTTTTTATAGTATCTTCCATAGCAGTTGCTTTGGGCGTTAAAGTTTCAATTTCTAATTCAAAAGTTTTATTTTCCTGTTTTAAGTCATTGATTTCCCCTACTAAACCCTTTCTATCTTTTTCATATTCATGTTTAGCATTATTTAACCTATCATTATTCTTTTCAATATCTTTATATCTACTAAGTTGAGATGTTAAGTCATCTATTTGTATTTGAAATTCCTTATCTCTTTTCTCATTAGTAAAAGAAATTACTTTTTTAACAGTTTTTCTAGCTCTATTCTTCTCAAAAAATTTATTCAGTTTCATAATGTGACACTGCCTCTGATGCAATATATGGTTTTCCTAATACAGCTTTATGTAAATTTTGAATCCATGCTTTCGGATGGGTTGTCTTACTTATAACTGATTTTGCTCCAGTGTCAGGATCTATTATTAAAATATCATTAATAAATATATTTTCTACATCTGCTCCATATGCCCCATCTTTACCAAGTATAATTCTCAGTTCATTAGATGTTTCATAATATCCAAAAGTTGCTGCATATTCATCTAAATTAGTTTTAGAAAATCTAGCTGCAACCTTAATTTTAACTTCAAGTCTTTTAGGGACTGTTGTTTTTTCAACTATTTCTTCCTTTTCAACAATCTTTTCTTTTTTTGGCTCCTCCAAAGTTGCATACCTTGGCTTTTTTTCTTCTTTCTTTTCTACTCTTTTTGTAGTTACTTTAGTCTTCTTTTTGACTGACATTTAAATCTCCTATCTTTTCTGAGTTAATCTCTTAAAAGCTCTAATTTTTGTGGCTCTTCTAGATGGTCCTTGTTTAGTTTTAGATGGACCTCGTTTAGCTCTAGATGGACCTTGTATTTTTTTTCTGGCAGCTCTTCCTGCAATTCCTCTTCTTGCTTCTCTTACTAAACCTCTTTTATGTCCACCCACAGATCTTTGAGCAGCTCCAGTTCCTGCTCCCCTAATTCTTCTTTTACCACTAGTTGCAATATTTACTCGTCCAGTTTGAGCTGCAACTTGTCCAGCTTTTTTCCATCTATGAGAAGTTGGGTCAAATTCTGCTCCTTGGAATGGTGGGCTTGTAAGAATTTTTTCAAGATTTACACCATTTTTAGCTGGCTTCCTTCTTGTATAAGTATCTGATTGATCTTTATAGAAATTTTGTAAAGCTTTAAACGTATCTGAATCTAAATCTATATTCTTTTTTCTCATTTGATTTGCAAGAGTTCTTTCCCATTGTCTTTGTTGAGCTGCTGTCATTTCACCCGGATTTACTCTAGGTGTCAATGCATAACCTGCTAACATGGCTAAAAGAGCACTCCCAATACCTTTTTTTAATGTTTCTTTCTTTTTCCCCTCTTGTGAAGTTTTATTGGAGAATAGAAGTGAGCCTACAGCTAATGCTGGTAAAATTTTCTCAACTTTTTTATCTTCCTCTATATTTTTTAATATTTCATTATTACCAGTAGCCACTCCAAAGTCATCAGAATGTTTTTTCATAGCTTGATTTAATGCAGATATTAAATCTTTTTCAAGTTGATCGTTATCTACTGCAGTTGTTTCTTTTAGTATGTTTAGGAATCGTCTAGATGTTGATTTAGATTTCTCCACCTTTTTTGGTAGTAAATCAAATACTTCTTTTAATCCTTGATTAATTGTTTCTAGACCAGCTTTAAAAGCCTTTTTACCTTTAGGATCTTTTTTTCTATAAGCATTGAAATGATCACTACTTAAATTTGATAAAGCATCTTTTGCTTCTTGAACTTTAGAATAGATTGGGGTTTGTTCTGATCTTGGAAGATCTTTATATCTTTCTAATGAAGAAAGTCGATTAAGAGCTCTTTCAATATCTTTTTCACTCTGTGTATTATATTCATTATTTTTTAAATTAAAATTTTCAGCTTTTATTTGAGGAGCTCTATCAGTCTTTTGTGCTTTTCCAGCCTTGATGTTTTTTACATTTTCAATATTTTTAGTTGTAGGTACTTTTTTTCTAGTAGTTACTTTTTTTCCAGTAGGTACTTTTTTTCCAGTAGGTGCTTTAGCTTTTTTTCCAGTAGGTGCTTTAGCAGCCTTTTTATCTTTTAGACCATATCTTTTATTATAAGCTTTTTCTCCTGCTGTGGTATCTTCTCTTTCTTTGTCACTTAAAGGTTGATCATATTTTTTGCTTCTGGGCATATGATATTTGTGACCCTTTTTTTGTTTTGAACTAGTACCATGATGTGAACCATATCTTTTCATGGCTCCCTCTAATCCATCTGGTGAATTCCATTCATTACGTTTTATGCCTTCAGCGATAGCATACATACCAGTTTTAGAAGGGTTTCTACCCTCTGGATTCTGTTCCAACCACGCACCTACAGCTTCAGGGTTTCTCACCCTCTGAGCCTTTTTTAATGCTAATTTTGCCAATCGTTTTATAATGTCCATATCTTATTATACTCTCTTTTTCAAAAAATCCTGTAAGTTTTTTGTATCAGATTTTTTAACCTCGAAATCTACTTTATTACCATAGTTTAATTTATCTTCTGCAGCTCTTTGTTTAGCTCTTTCTTCTGCTTGAGCTCCCTTTAATCCAGCTAAAGCTTCACGGCGATAATTTTCGCTTGCTGGTATTATTTTACCTGCTATTGGAATACCTCTTGCTACTGCTTGTAATTGGTTTTTAAGTTTAGCATTTTGAGCTTGAGCTTCACCATAACCTCTAGATCTAGCTAAATTCCTAGCTAGACTACCAGCAAATGTAGGACCCATTATATCAGCAGTTTCTTTTAGATATTTCGATGCTTCAGAAATTAATTTAGATCTATCTTCTTTACCCTCTTTTCCAGCGAATCTACCTAAAGCACTAACAGCAGAACCAATTTTATCTCCCCATGAAGATGCTTTGTCTCCTACAGGTTCATCTGTAGATACTTGATCTTCTTTTGGTATAGATGGTTCAGGAAGTTTTTCAACTTTTCCATCTTCACCTGTTTTGGTTTCACCTGTTCCATCACCTGTTTGTTTTTTAGCTTCTCTTTTATCATAAAATTGACCACCTTCTGGTCCAGTATATACTCTTAAATCTTCTGGGGCTGGTCCATATCCTCTTGCTTCAGGAGGTATATCAGAACCTTCATAGTCTTCTTTTACTTTTTCATCATCAAGTTCAGCAGGTTTTATCTCATCATTTTTTAGTTCATTATTAAGTTTATCAATATTTTTAGAACCCATTAATTTACGAGCAACTGATAATTGAGTATTCATATGTTTGACTGATTTTTCATCTAATCCTTTACCACCATGTTCTTCACTATGTGCTAGTGAATGTGATATCATTTCTTTAGCAGAATCATAAGCTTCATCTGGACTTGCATCTTTTACATCCCATCTTTTTTTATTTGGATCAGCATCAGCTTTAGCTT
>Ga0181375_1000299_pt1 | contig 12207 bp, 10 predicted proteins | sample LowvirmetaG_FD_130090 | JGI IMG/M metagenome (GOLD analysis project Ga0181375, IMG submission 130090) | Marine viral communities from the Subarctic Pacific Ocean - Lowphox_11 viral metaG | ecosystem: Environmental > Aquatic > Marine > Oceanic | place: Subarctic Pacific Ocean | collected 2015-12-09 | reverse complement strand
TGCGCGGCGCAGTGCATCGACCACCGTGTAGATGGTGAAGCCCATTCCGGCCTGCCGCAGGTAACGATAGAATGCGCGCAGCCAGTCCGCCTCGCGCGATTCCAGCCCGGTTCCGATCACCAGCCGGTTGAACGGATCGTCCTCCGCATTGCCATTGAGCACCGCGACGATGGCCTGCTCGATCGGCGTGCTGCGTTCCAGCAGAATGTCGGCCTGTTCGCCTTCGCCCAGCGCCAGCGTAAAATCGTGGATCGTGCCCAGCCGCCCTTCATTGAGCATGGTCGGTACCGCGTCGAGCACATGGAAGCCGAAGTTTTCCAGCGCGGGCACCACGTCCGACAGGGGCAGCGCGCCTTCGTGCTGGTAGATCTTGAGGCGCAGCCGGCCCGGCTCGTCGCTGTCCAGATGGTACAGACGGGCATCGCGCAGACTGTTCGCGCTGCCTTCCTCATCATGTTCGGCCAGCGTCAATCGGCGCATCCGGCGGATGTCGCGCGCCGCTTCCGATGCGCCGTAGCCGGTGCGGTAGGATTGCGGGAAAGCGCCTGCGAAACGCGCGGCAATGGCGGCGGCGCGCGCCGGTTCCTCGATCTCGGCCAGCTCGCTTTCGACCGCTTCGGTCCAGCCGCGCAGCATGGTCTGCAGGCCTTCTTCCAGCGCGGTTTCATCCGGAAAGCCGTCGCCCTCGCGGTAATCGAGTACGAAGCGCAGCATCGCCAGATTGCCGCCTTCGACCATCAGCGACCAGTCCAGCAGCCTGGCCCCGTCGATACTTTCGAGCAGTTCCTGGATCTGCAGCCGGACCTGGGTTGCCAGCATGTCGCGCGGCAGCCAGATAAACGCGAACAAATGCCGGGCCAACGGTGCCTCGAACAATGCCAGGCGCGGGCGCGGGCGATCGACCAGGCCCATCATCGTGGTCGCCACGCGCGCAATATCGGCATCGGAAAAACCGATCAGCAGATCGTGCGGCAACACGGTCAGCGCATGGGTCAGCGACTTGCCCGCATGGCCGCCAGTATCGAAGCCGAATTGCGCAGTCAGCTCCGCCAGCTGGGTGCGCAAACGCGGCACTTCGCGCGGCGGGGTGGCCAGCGCGGCACTGGTCCAGACCCCGGCATGGATCGACAGTGCGGTAATCTTGCCGCCTTCTTCCAGCGGTACGATGAACAGGTCCAGCGGCACCCGGCGGTGGACATTGGAGACGATGTTGGCCTTGATCACCAGCGGCACGCGGCCCTTGTCCTGCTCCTCGCGCCCGGCTTCGTTGGCGCCGGGATTGTCGAACCAGTCGAAAGCCAGGTCGAACGATGGCTCGGCCAGCAATTGCGCGGCGCTCTTGCGGCAAATTCCCAATGCGCCTGTTTGCGTGCCGTCGCGGTGGCGGACCACATGGCCCAGCTGGGTGAGCATCCCGTCATTCAGCCAGCGCAGCAGTTCGGCGCCTTCCTTGTCGTCCACCGCATGGGCATCTTCCATCATGCGCGCCTGGACCTTTGGCCAGTCGTTCACCGCCGCGCGGACATCGCCCAGCGTGGTGCGCAGCGCCTTTTCCAGCTCGCGCCGCTGCCTGGCATCGGTGCGCGAGGTTTCGATGTAGATCATCGATTCGCTGGCGCAGTCATCGCGCCCGGCCGAACCATCATCGCACGGGCCGATATCGGTCAGCTTGCCATCGGCGTTCCGCGTGATCGGCACGACGGGATGGACCAGCCTGTCGATCGCCAGGCCCTGTGCATCGATCGTGGCTGCAAGAGAATCGACCAGGAACGGCATATCCTCGTTCACGATGGCGATGCGGATGAAACGCCGGTCTTCCCCGGTGACCGATTCGAGCGCCAGCGCAGCGCGGCCCGATTGCCGCTCCTTCGCCGTATCCAGCAGGAACCCGGCGGCCTGCGTCACGGTTCCCTCGGCAAACGGGATGTCACCCGGTAACAGCGAATTGTCGATCCACTGCTCCAGAGCCGCGGCCAGAGCCTCGGCTTTCCTGGGGGACCGATTGCCAGAAGATTTGGACGAAGATTTGGACGTCATTAGCCACCGCTGGTTCACCGCAAGCGGGCCGGGGCGCTACCCCTGCACGGCGGCAGGAAAATTCTATTGCCGCCTCGCGCAGCAATCATGCGTTCGGATAGGGCTTGGTGGATAACGCTGCAAGGATAGTGAACTCAGATTTTTTACCTACCGCATGACCGCGCGACCTTTGCCCGTCCTACAATCGGGATATGTGCGCCGGACACAGGGCAACTTCCCTTCCGTCTTGTGGCCGGTGCATATCGGGTCAGTTTGCAACCCTTCGACCCGGCCGGCTCCCCGTACCGGCAACCGGGTCCGCTCGTTATCGGTTCCCCGCCGCATTGGCGGCCAGTTCCAGCGAGCGGACCCGGACTGAAGGGTCGTAAGTCGCTCCCGCCACAATCAGCTCATCCGCCTGCGTACGGTCCAGGAAAGCGGCGATGGCCTGCCGCGCCTGTTCGGGCGTGCCGATGGCGCTGGCCTGTCCGATATGATCGAGCATGGCGCGCGCCTGGGCGGGCAATTGCTCGCGGTAATTTTCGACCGGCGGTGGCAGCTTGCCCGGAGTGCCCGTGCGCAGGCGGACAAAGGCCTGCAATTGCGACGAGGCTGCCAGATGCGCGTCTTCCTCGCGCTCCGCCACGAACACGTTCATCGCGGCCATGACATGCGGCTGCGCCAGCGCGTCGGACGGCTGAAAATCCCGCCGATAAACCGCCAGCGCCGCATCGAGATGGTCGGGTGCGAAGTGGCTCGCAAAGGCGTAGGGCAGGCCCAGCTTCGCTGCCAGCTGCGCACCGAACAGGCTGGAGCCGAGCATCCACAATTCTACATTTGCGCCATGTCCAGGCGTTGCCTTGATCGCCAGCTCGGGCTCTCCGGTCAGCAATGCGCGCAATTCGGCAACGTCCTGCGGAAACATCTCGGCGGCCTGGTGCAAATTCTTTCTCAAGGCGCGCTGCAATTCCGGCCCGGCGCCGGGTGCGCGGCCCAGTCCCAGATCGACCCGGCCGGGAAACAGCGCATCGAGCGTGCCGAATTGCTCGGCAATCTGGAACGGTGTGTGATTGGGCAGCATGATCCCGCCCGATCCGATTCGAATGGTGCTGGTCGCATTGCCGATATGGGCGAGCACCACGGAGGTCGCCGCGCCGGCGATGCCTTCCATGGCGTGATGTTCAGCGACCCAGAACCGGTGATAGCCGTGCTTCTCCGCCGCCCGGGCGAGATGGGCTGCCGCCGCATAAGCTTCGCCCAGAGAGCCGCCTTCGCGGATCGGTACGAGATCGAGGACCGAGAGTTTCGTCATTCTGCGTCCAGCTGCGCCAGATAGGCCTGCGCCGCATCGGCATGCGAACTTTCCGGGGCGAGCGCGATTACCGATTGCCAGCTGCCCTTCGCGGCTTCGTCCCGCCCCAACAGAGCGGCGATCACCCCTGCCTCCAGCCCGATGGCCGGGTCTTCAGGATCCAGCGTGGCGGCGCGTTCGATCTGCTGCTGCGCGCCGGCCAGATCGTCCATCCGGCGCGACAGCGTGGCCGATAGCAGCCAGCCCAGCGCATTATCCGGCGCGATCTCGCGCGCGCGGGCCAGTGTCTGTGCAGCATCCCCGGCGCGGTCCAGCGCCACCAGCGCGCGGGCCCGGTCGATCGCTATCTCGCCTTCGAGAGTACGCGCGCCCTGTGCATCGGCCGCGTCGAGCAGGTCGAGCGCGCGCTGGTTCTCGCCCAAAGCCAGGCGGGCATTTCCGGCCAAGGCGAGCAATTGCGCGCGGTAATATGCGGGGGCATCGGCGGCATGGCCATGCGCGGCATCGAAAGCCTCTGCGGCGTCCTGCCACTTGCCCTGATTGGCCAGCGCGAGCCCGAGGCAATGCTGCGCTGCCGCGCGTTCCCCGCCGCGCGCAACCGCCAGCCAGCTTTGCGCATCGGTTTCGGCAGCCACCCCGTCGCGCAGGGCCTGATCGCGGCATTCGGCGATCAGCTGCGCGGCGGAGCCATCCTGCCGGGCATCCTCCCGTTCGCGCTGCTCGGCTTGCTGCCGCTCGCGCAATTCGCTCAGCTCGGGCGGAACGGCGCTGGGCGAGGGGGGCAGCGACGGGGCCGGCCCGACTTGCAGCAGGGCGGCGAAGAGTGAAATCGGCAAAGGGGACATAAGGGCGTTCTCGTCAATCGATCGGGTCGGACAAAGCACCGACGATCCGCAGCAGCAGCGCGATCTCGGCGTCGCCCGACAGGCGGTGATCGCCGCTCTTGACCAGGCTCACCTGTATATCGTCCGAACGCAAGGCCTCGGCCAGCCTTAGCGAGGTCTGCCACGGCACGTCGGCATCGCGCTGACCATGCAGCAGCCGCACCGGGCAGTCTGCGGCGATAGTACGCTCCAGCAGCCTGTGCGTCTCGGCATCCTGCCAGAACTTCGCGTAAGTCGGCGTGGGTTCGGGGCCGTAGGGATTATCTTCGAAAACCGTTTCGCCATCAGCCAATTGCGCTTTTTGTGCAGCGTCGAATCCCCAATCGGAAAAATCCGGCGCGGCGGCGATGCCGACCAGCGCGGCAAGGCGTTGGCCCAGCCGCTCGGCAATCAACAGCATCAGCCAGCCGCCCATCGACGACCCGATCAGGATGACCCGCCCATCGATTGTCGCATCGATCAGCGAGAGAACCTCTTCCCGCCAGCGCGACAGCGTGCCATCGGCAAATTCACCCGCACTCGACCCGCAGCCCGAATAATCGAGCAGCAGGCATGTCCTGCCCGCCCGCGCCGCCCATTCGGCCAGCGCGCCCGCCTTGCTGCCCTCCATGTCCGACATATAGCCGGGCAGGAACACCAGCGCCGGACCCTCGCCTCGGTGAAGCCGATAGGCGATGCGCTGGCCATCGGGCATCGTGTGGTATGAAATGTCGCTCATCGCCGCGCCATGCCCGCAGCATCACCGGCTTGGCAAGGTCGAGTCAGTAGACCAGCGGTATCGCAGGCGCCGGGTCGGGCGCGCACTCGTCCTTGTCGGCCTGACCGCAAGAGCCGAGTGCCAGAGCGAGCAGAGAAATGATCAGGAAACGTCGCACAAGGGCCTCCCTACACTATTTCGCCGGGTGAGAAAATATCCTCGATCGGCATTTCGAAGACTTCGGAAATCCGGAATGCCAGCGGCAGCGAGGGATCGTATTTGCCGGTTTCGATGGCGTTGACGCTCTGCCGCGAAACTCCCAGCCGTTCGGCCAGATCCTGCTGGCTCCATCTATGCTCTGCGCGCAGCACTCTCAGGCGATTGTTCACGAACAGGGCCCGAAGTCGCCATAGGTGAGCTTGTTCACGAGGCCCCCCAGTCCTTGGCCAAGGAAAAACAGGATCGCCCACCAGAATGCATCGACATGAACCACGATTCCGTAGAATTCGAGAAAGCCCCATGCGGTAGCGGCGGCTAGCGCCAAAGCGGTACCAACCAGAATTTGCCGCACTAGCAACATGCGCTGATATTCGTCGGTCGTGTCAACCAGCAAGCGCCCTATTGCCCAGAAGACGCCGATCACAGGTATTCCCGGCAGGATCGCCACCAGGATTGCGCCCGGACCGGTCAGCGGATCCGGCGTGTCGAGCAGCTTTTCCGCGATAAAGAGAAACACCAGATAGGCGGACATTAAACCCATCATCCTCGAGATATATTTGGCATTGGGCTTGCCTTGCGCGCGCCGGGCCAGCGAACGATAGAGCGGCCAAATCAGAGCGAGCGGGACCAGATAAAGGATCCATGCTGCACCGCCCTCTACCGCGCCGCTTATATGCAAAGCTGCGGCTGCGCCGTACCCCGCAATCATCGATCCAGCCCACAGCCAGGGCGACCCAGTTTGGGTAGAAAATTTATTCGAAGTCATACTGTTTCGATCATCGCGTTGCCGCGACAATTCCCCTTTGCGCTATGTCAACTAAGCTTTACAAACTCTATCGACCTTAGTCAATGGTGCTTGACAAAAAGATTGGTTCGCTTGGCAAGCGGCGCTAAAGTTGCGCTTTGCATCCAGCGTCGGCTCAATTACGCGAGTTACCATGATCGCCACCGAACCGCCCGCCGCCCCTCTGTCCGCCATTTCGCGCAGGGGTTTGCTGCGCTCTGCCGGGCTGGCGGGGGCGGGTCTTGCGGCAGCGGCGCCTTTATCGGCGCAACTCGGGGCGCGCGGTTTCACTCACGGGGTGGCGAGCGGGGAACCGGGCGCGGATGGGGTTCTGCTCTGGACCCGCTTCGTCGGCGCGCAGGACATCGCGCTGGAATGGCAAGTCAGCGAGACGCTGGATTTCGCCCGCACGGTTTCTGCCGGCACGCTCGCCGCTTCGGCGCAGAACGACTGGTGCGCCAAGGTGCGCGCAGATGGCCTGGCTGCCGGCCGGTGGTATTATTACCGCTTCATCGCGCCCGATGGCAGCATCAGCGATACCGGCCGCACGCGTACCTTGCCGGTCGGCGAAACCGCGCGGTTCCGGATCGCGCTGGTCGGCTGTTCGAATATGGGCTTCGGCCATTTCAACGCTTACGGCGCGATTGCGGAAGCGGATCGAACCGACCTGGTGATCCATTCGGGCGACTATTTTTACGAATATCCCGGCGACACCTACCCCTCGCAAGACCAGCGCGTGCCGGGCCGCCTGGCGCTGCCTGCGGATCGCGAAACGGTGCTGCTGGCCGATTACCGGCTGCGCCATGCGTCTTACCGCGCAGACCCCGATTTGCGCCGCCTCCACCAGCTGTTCCCGATGGTGCTGGGCTGGGACGATCACGAAAGCGCGAACGATTCTTGGAAAGGCGGGGCGCAGAACCATCAGAGCGAAACCGAAGGCGAGTGGGACGCGCGCAAGATTGCCGCGATGCGCGCCTACCGCGAATGGCTGCCCGTGTCGGACGCGCCCTGGACCAGTTACCAGGTGGGCGATCTGGCCACGATCCTTCGCACCGAATCGCGTTTGCTGGGCCGTGACAAACCGCCCGAACTGGCGGATGTTCTGGCCAAGGGGATGCGCGGCGATGGCGCTTTGCAGGCGCTGGCAGAGTTTCGCAGCGGCGAATGGATGAGCGACGAGCGATCGATGTTCGGCGCCGAGCAGGAGCGCTGGATCGCGCGCCAGTTCAAGGCCTCCACCGCGTCCGGCACTCGCTGGCAAGTGATGGCGCAGCAGACCGTGATGGGCTCTCTCTCCATGCCCGATGCGGTTGCCGAAGGGATGACCGCCGACATCCCCGATTACATAAAGCAGCGCATCCGCGCCGCCGCCGCTGCCAGCGCGGTGGGCCTGCCGTTCAACATGGATGCGTGGGACGGTTACCCCGCGGCGCGCGAACGCCTGCTGCGCAGCGCGCTCGATGCCGATGCAAACCTGCTGGTGCTGTCAGGCGACAGCCATAATGGCTGGGCTTGCAACCTGGATGTGGACGGGACGCCCGCAGGGGTCGAATTCGCCGGCCAAAGCGTGACCTCCCCCGGCGCGGAAAACTCGCTGCCCTGGATCCCTGCAAACGACCTCGCCCGCGCGTTGGAAGAAAAGAACCCGCAGCTGGAATGGGCCGGGCTGCAAGGGCGCGGCTACGTCGCGATAGAGCTGACGCAGGACCGCGCGGTGAGCGAGTGGCGCTTCCTGAAAACCATCCGCCAACGCTCCACCCGCATCGCCGGCACTCACCGCATGGCCACTGCGCCGGGGGCGCAGCGTTTTACCGGGTAAGGCGAACATACCCGGCAGCCGTGTTCGTTTTAGGCGGATGCCCCGAACGCACCAAACAAGAAATTTGCAAAAAACTCTCCGCTTCAAGCGCGCGCCTGCATGTGCCATGGCGCGCCAAACGACGGACGAGATCAAATGACCGAAATGCTGAAAATCAACCTGCCCGACGGATCGGTGCGCGAGGTCGAGCCGGGCTCCACCCCTGCCGATATCGCCGCTGCGATTGGGCCGGGTCTGGCCAAGGCCGCGATGGCTGCGCGCGTGGATGGGGAGGTGCGCGACATTATGCGGCCCTTCGAGGGCGATGCAAAGCTGGAACTGATCACCAGCCGCGACGAGGCCGATGCGCTGGAGCTGGTCCGTCACGATTACGCGCACGTGCTGGCCGAAGCGGTGCAGGCGATCTGGCCCGATACGCAGATTACCTTCGGCCCGGCCACGGATGATGGCTTCTATTACGATTTCGCGCCGAGCGAGGAACGCGGCCCGTTCACCGAGGAAGACCTGCCCGTTATCGAAGACAAGATGCGCGAGATCATCGCGGCGGACAAGCCGCTGATCCGCGAAGAATGGACGCGCGACGACCTTATTGCCTGGTTCAAGAGCCAAGGCGAGACGTTCAAGGCCGAATGGGCAGCCGAGCTTCCCGAAGGCGAACCGCTGACGGTCTATCACTCGGGTGAAAAGGGCGCGGATGGCACGTGGCTGGACCTGTGCCGCGGACCGCATCTCGCCTCCACCGGTAAGCTCGACCCCAAGGCGTTCAAGCTGATGCGCGTGTCGGGCGCCTATTGGCGCGGCGATCAGCGCAACCCGCAGCTCAGCCGAATTTACGGGACCGGCTGGCTCAACCGCAAACAGCTCAGCCAGCACCTCGTCCGGCTGGAGGAAGCCGCCAAGCGCGATCACCGCAAGCTGGGCCGTGAGATGGACCTGTTCCACTTGCAGGAAGAGGCCCATGGCAGCGTGTTCTGGCACCCCAAGGGCTATGTCATCTGGCGCGAGCTGGAAGCCTATATGCGCCGCAAGATGGACAAGGCCGGATATCGCGAGATCAAGACGCCGCAGCTGATGGATGTGCGCCAATGGACCCAGTCCGGACACTGGGGCAAATATGCGGAAAACATGTTCGCCGTGCCCGATATCGTGCCCGATGTGGACGAAGCTGGCGAAACCGGCGCTGCCCCGAAAGTGGCGGACGATGCCGACTGGATGGCGATCAAGCCGATGAACTGCCCGGCGCATGTACTGGTGTTCAAACAAGGCATCACGTCCTACCGCGACCTGCCGATCCGGCTGGGCGAGATGGGCTGCTGCCACCGCAACGAACCGCATGGCGCGCTGCATGGCATCATGCGCGTGCGCCAGTTCACGCAGGACGATGCACATATCTTCTGCACCGAGGATCAGGTGGTCGGCGAAGTGCGCCAGTTCTGCAGCCTGGTGCACGAGGTCTATTCAGATTTCGGCTTCGACTATCAGGTCAAGCTGGCCCTGCGTCCGGAAAAGCGGTTTGGCAGCGAGGAAATGTGGGACAAGGCCGAACAGGAACTGCGCGACGGGGTGGCCGAGGCGGGCATGGCCAGTGACGAATAGGGCTGGGAAGAGCTCGAAGGCGAAGGCGCGTTCTATGCTCCCAAGCTGGAATGGCATCTGACCGACGCGATCGGTCGGACCTGGCAGGTCGGCACGATCCAGGGCGACCGCGTGCTGCCCGAACGGCTCGATGCGACCTATGTCGGCGAAGACGGCAATCGCCACCGCCCGGTGATGCTCCACCGCGCGATCTTCGGCACGTTCGAACGTTTCATCGGCGTGCTGATCGAACATTTCGCGGGCAAGTTGCCGCTGTGGCTCGCCCCGGTGCAGGCGGTGGTGGCGACCATCGTGTCCGACGCGGACGATTATGCCGGCGAAGTGACCGCAAAGTTGAAGGCGGCCGGGCTGCGCGCCGAAAGCGACCTGCGTAACGAGAAGATCAACTACAAGGTGCGCGAACACAGCCTGGCCAAGGTTCCCTATCTGCTGGTCGTCGGCAAGCGCGAGGCGGAAGAAGGCACCGTCGCGCTGCGTACCCTGGGCGGCAAGGAACAGCGGGTTATGCCGCTGGACGAGGCGCTGGCAATGCTGACAGGCGAGGCGAAGGCGCCGGACCTAAGGTAATATGCCGGACCCTCGATAACATGGAAGCGCTTGCGGGCTTCACCGCCCTCCAGATCGCGGTCGCGATAACCGCCACATTTGCCGCCGCCTTCGTGCGCGGACTGGCAGGTTTCGGCATGGCAATCCTGATGGTGCCGGTGCTGGCCCTGGCGCTGACCCCGGTGGAGGCGGTGCTGGTGACCAATTTCGTCGCCCTGTTCCTCGGCCTGACCGAAATCCGCTGGATCACGCGGACGGCGGAAAGATCGGCCTGGACACTATCCGGACTGGTACTGTTATCGACCGCGCCGGGGCTGATCCTGCTGGCCGCAACTCCGCGCGACCTGGCCACGTTCCTGATCGCGCTGGTGGCCCTTTCGGCATTCGGCGCGATCCTGCTGCCCAAGCGTGCAGCGGATTTGCCGGGCCGGGTGAATACCGTGCTGACGGGCGTATCGAGCGGGCTGCTGACCGGTTTTGCCGGGATGCCTGGCCCGCCGGTGGTGCCCTATTATGTCGGGCGCGACATCAAGCGCACGATGGCCAAGGCCTCGATGCTGCTGATCTTCACCATTGCGGCCTTTGCCGGGCTGGGCTCGGGCCTTGCCATCGGGGAGCTGCGCTGGGGTCAGCTGATCCTCGCGCTGATCCTGTTCCCGGTTGTGATCGTCGGCAATTGGCTGGGCACCCTGGCTTTCGGCAAGGTCAGCGACTCGGTCTGGCGCGGGTTCACGGCGCTGGTGCTGGGCGCAGCTGCGGCAGCGGCGCTGGTCAAGCTGGTCGCCTGAATATCGTCAGAGCGGGAGCGGGTTTCCGGCCATTACCAGTGCCAGTCCGCAGCCGCTTACCAAAATGATGCGCAGCGCAGCCAAGGTGTCGGTCAGGTCTATCCGGGCGGCAATAGCTTTGTGCATGGATGCCATTTTCGCCGCTGCGGCCTAAGGAAGCGTTAAGGGGCTGTCGCTGAACCGCAGCGCGCTAAGTTACGCTGAGGTCACGCTGGGGTCAGGCTGAGGTCGGGCTGGGCATTTGCTGGCTGGCGCAGTGAAATCCCCCGCCCCCGGCCAGCACCGCGCCGGCAGGCAGCCCGATCGCCGCCCGGTCCGGGAACAGCGCGCCGATCGCCTCCACCGCATCGTCGTCATGAATCGTGCCGAATGTCGGCACCACGACCAGCTGCGTGGTGATCGCGAAATTGGCGTAGCTCGCCGGTTCCACATGGTCGGCGGATGTGATGAGGCCGGGGGAGGGGATGTCGTGTACTTGCAGCCCTGCCGCGCCGAGCCGCTTGCGGGCATCGTCATACACTGCGCGGTTGGGATCGGCCTTGCCGCTGGCCACCGGCAGCGCCACTTCGCCCGGCGCAACGAAGCGGGCGAAATTATCGACATGGCCATCGGTATGATCGTTCAGCAAACCCTCGCCCAACCAGATCGTGCGGGTAAAACCCAGATCGCTGGCAAGGCGGCTTTCGATCTCTTGGCGCGTCAAGGCCGGGTTGCGGTTGGGGTTGAGCAGACATTGCTCGGTCGTCAGGACCAGCCCGGTCCCGTCGCCATCCACCGCCCCGCCTTCCAGCACGTAAGGCTGCGTATCGAGCGGCAGGCCGGCATCGCTCGCCAGCTGTGCGCCAATCGTCTCGTCGCCCTTCATGCGGTATTTGCCGCCCCACCCGTTAAAGGCGAAGCGGGCCGCGCGGCGGGCCTGGCCATCGGACACGATCAGCGGCCCGGTATCGCGCAGCCAGATATCGCCATATTCGCGCCGTTCCAGCCTGACCGCGCCGCTCGTCAATGCGCGGGCCCGGGCCTCGTTCGCCGCGTCGCGGACCAGCAGGCGGACTTCCTGCCCGCTCTCCGCAACGGCATTGGCGAAGGCTGCGATCTCCTCCTGCGCCAGCGCGAGCACGCCCGGCCATTCGGCCTCGTCATGCGGGAAGCCGATCCACAGCCAGTCCTGCGGCGCCCATTCGGCGGGCATTCGGGGGGTCATCGGGCGGCCCGCTCAGGCGCGGATCAGCACCCCTCGCCCGCAGCGCAGCTTTCGTCGCGGATCTGGCGGAACTCGTCGCCATCGTTCCAGTTGGGCCAGCTGCTGCTCATCGCGAGGCTGCGACCGATGCGGTAATAGAGCTGCAAATCGCCCATCACTCCGGACCAGTCCCAATCCTCGTTGAACTCGTCATTCGGACCGTGATAGCGGTTTTCCGTGTAGTCCTGCGCCACTGCTGCGCCCGCCGCGCGGCCACCTTCCTTCAGGTCCTCTCCGCCATCGATATACAGCATCGGCACGCCCTGCTTGGCGAAGGCGAAATGGTCGGAGCGGTAATAATAG
>Ga0181375_1000286_pt1 | contig 12617 bp, 9 predicted proteins | sample LowvirmetaG_FD_130090 | JGI IMG/M metagenome (GOLD analysis project Ga0181375, IMG submission 130090) | Marine viral communities from the Subarctic Pacific Ocean - Lowphox_11 viral metaG | ecosystem: Environmental > Aquatic > Marine > Oceanic | place: Subarctic Pacific Ocean | collected 2015-12-09 | reverse complement strand
TCTCTTGCTCCAGCGCTTCGCTGGCGGGGGGCAGGGTGGTTTGCGTGATCTCACTGTCTGTCTGCGTATCGGTGGGGGATGCAGGGTCAACCGGTGCGATCAGCGGAATGTTCAGGACATTCGCGCCCACGGGCCAGAACTGCTGCTGGAACCGTTCAGAAAGCTGGATAAAGCTGTCGCGCGGAATCACCCCGTCGCGGCGGTAGCGGCGCAACAACAGCTCTGCGTCATCACGGCGATAGGGGCCGACCGCGATTCCATACCAGCTGCCGCCCAAGGCAAAGCCGTTCACATCCTCAAGATTGGCGCTATAGGCACGTGCGCGATCTGTCGCCGCGGCCAGATTGGGCTGGGCTTCGACCTGTATCCAAACCACATCATCGGCAGACTGTGCAAAGGCAAACGGGGCAATAAACAAGGCGGCGATCAGGGCCGCAAACAGTCGCGTCATAGGTATGGGTGCTCTCAAGGATTTAAACTTGCAGTAGATAAGCAGGAACCTGTGCAAAATACCATGCTTGAGACAGCGCAAATCATCACAAAGCTGCCAATTGACCCTACCGCGACAGCACCTTAGGAAAGGCGCGCAGCAGCAAAGGCAAAATCTTATGTCCGACCCGGTCCAGCGCCCCCGTTCATTTCAGGAAATCATCCTCGCCCTACAGTCCTATTGGGCACGTCAGGGCTGTGCGGTCCTGCAACCCTACGACATGGAAGTCGGTGCGGGTACGTTCCACCCGGCAACGACCCTGCGCGCGCTTGGCACCAACCCTTGGGCCGCCGCCTATGTGCAGCCCTCGCGCCGCCCAACCGACGGGCGATATGGGGAAAACCCCAACCGTTTGCAGCATTACTACCAGTTTCAGGCACTGATCAAACCCAGCCCGCCCAACCTGCAAGAGCTTTACCTCGGATCGCTTGAGGCGATCGGGATCGATATGGCGCTGCATGACATCCGCTTTGTCGAGGATGACTGGGAAAGCCCCACTTTGGGCGCATGGGGACTGGGCTGGGAAGTCTGGTGTGACGGCATGGAAGTGTCGCAGTTCACCTATTTCCAGCAGGTCGGCGGCCATGATTGCCACCCTGTCTCGGGAGAGTTGACCTACGGGCTCGAGCGTTTGGCAATGTATGTTCTGGGCGTCGATCACGTGATGGACATGCCGTTTAACAGCCCCGACGCGCCGATCCCGCTGACCTATGGTGATGTGTTCAAACAGACCGAGGAAGAATACGCCCGCTGGAACTTTGATGTCGCCAATACCGACGTGCTGCTGGACCACTTTGTCGAGGCAGAGAACGAGTGCAAGGCGATCCTTGCGCAAGACGCCGTGGACCCCAAGACCGGCAAGCGCATCGTGATGGCGCACCCCGCCTATGACCAATGCATCAAGGCGAGCCACATTTTCAACCTGCTGGACGCACGCGGTGTCATCTCGGTGACAGAGCGTCAGGCCTATATCGGGCGGGTGCGCACCCTTGCCAAAGCCTGCGCTGACGCCTTTGTTCAGACACGGGCCGGCGGTTGGTCGGAAAACGCGGCATGAACGGTAAAATTGTAGGAGGCGTCATCTTGGTTGCAGCAGCCATTGCGGGTCTCGCGCTTTATTATCTACAGGTCTACGGCTATTATCACGAGGCACCGGCACCGGATGAGGGCGTCTCGCTGGTGTCGATCTCCAGCAATGCGTCCGAGCCGATCCTGACCGACAATTTCCGCGCCATTGACGCCGACAGCTCGCCCATCCGCTACCGCGCATGTTTCGACACCTCGCTTAGCCTCGCCATGCTGTCCGAAACCTATGTCGTCAGCGACGAGGTCACGCCGCGCAATGCACCGGGCTGGTTCGACTGTTTCGACGCCAAAGCCATCGCAGAAGAGATCGAGGCAGGCACGGCGCTGACCTTTCTGGGGCAGAAGAACGTGCATTTCGGCGTTGACCGTATCGTTGCGATCACTTCGGACGGGCGCGGCTATGTCTGGCACGAGCTGAACGATTGTGGCGACAAAGCCTATGATGGCACCGTGGTGGGCGAAGCTTGCCCGGAACGCCCCGCCGACTGATCCGACCCGGATCGACCGGCCCTTTGACATAAGCGCTGTTTGCGCGACACATATTTAACCGCACCCAAGCGACACGCGGCCCCGAAAGGTACGAACCCATGCCCGACCTCCTGATAGAGCTTTTCTCGGAAGAAATTCCCGCCCGCATGCAGGCGCGCGCGGCGGATGATCTAAAGAAACTGGTGACGAACGGTCTGGTGGATGCGGGGCTGACCTATGCCTCTGCCGCGGCCTTTTCGACGCCGCGTCGTCTGACCCTGACGATCGAGGGGATGCTGGACGCCAGCCCGTCGCTGGTCGAGGAACGCAAAGGCCCCAAGGCCGACGCGCCGGAAAAAGCCATCGAAGGGTTTCTGCGCGGTGCGGGGCTGACCCGCGACCAGCTAGAAGAGCGCGACACGCCCAAGGGCAAGATCCTGTTTGCCATGATCAACAAGCCGGGCCGTCCCGCAGCCGAGATCGTGGCAGAAGTGCTGGAAAACACCATTCGCAATTTCCCATGGCCCAAATCCATGCGGTGGGGCAGTGGCAGCTTGCGGTGGGTGCGCCCGTTGCATTCGATCCTGTGTATCCTGTCAGCCGAGGATGGCGCGCAGACTGTGCCCTTGACCATCGACGGGATCACCGCAGGCGACACCACGCGCGGGCACCGTTTTCTGGCCCCCGATACAATCACCGTCAGCAGCTTTGACGACTACAGCGCCAAGCTGAAACGCGCCTTTGTCGTGCTCGACCCGGCAGAGCGGCGCGATACGATCTGGAACGACGCGACCAATATGGCCTTTGCCAACGGGCTTGAGGTGGTCGAGGATGCGGGCCTGCTGGCCGAGGTCGCAGGGCTGGTGGAATATCCCGTCGTGCTGATGGGGCAGATTGGCGATGATTTCCTTGGTCTTCCGCCCGAGGTGCTGCAAACCTCGATGAAAGAGCACCAGAAGTTCTTTTCCGTGCGCAACCCCAAGTCGGGCCGCATCGAACGCTTTGTCACCGTCGCCAACCGCACCACCGCCGACGATGGCGCGACCATTCTGGCGGGCAATGAAAAAGTGCTTTCTGCGCGCCTGTCGGATGCTAAATTCTTCTGGGAAAACGATCTGCGCATCGCGCAATCGGAGGCCGGGATGCAGACCTGGGTGGACCGTCTGTCCAACGTGACCTTCCACAACAAGCTGGGCACACAGGCAGAGCTGATCTCGCGCATGGAAGCACTGGCTGGGGAACTCGCCCCGATGGTCGGGGCCGATGCGGAAGAGGCCCGCGCCGCCGCCCGTTTCGCCAAGGCCGATCTGTCGTCCGAAATGGTCTATGAGTTCCCCGAACTTCAGGGCCTTATGGGCAGCTACTATGCCAAAGCCGCCGGCAAATCCGACGCCATCGCCGCCGCCGCCCAAGACCACTATGCGCCGCTGGGACCATCCGACGACGTGCCAACCGCGCCCGTGTCCATCGCCGTGGCGCTGGCAGAGAAAATCGACAAGCTGACCGGCTTCTGGGCGATTGACGAAAAACCGACCGGAAGCAAAGACCCGTTCGCGCTGCGTCGCGCGGCCTTGGGCGTTATTCGGATTTTGGTCGAGAATGATGTGTCGCTGAAACTGCGTGACACCATCCTTGAGCATTTGTCTCAAGCCCCTGCACCGGCTGCTGGAAGCGCCGAAGAGACGGCAGAAAACCTCCTCTCCTTCCTGCACGACCGCCTGAAGGTCTACCTCAAAGACCAAGGCGTCCGTCATGACATCATCGACGCTTGCATCAGTTCTTCTGATGGCGCACCTGCTGGTGCGACGGACGGCAACGACGACCTGACCCTGCTGGTCAAACGCGCCAAGGCGCTGAGCGAGACGTTGAAAACCGACGACGGGGAAAACCTGATCCAGGGGTTCAAGCGCGCTAACAATATTCTCAGCCAAGCCGAGGATGCGGATGGGGTGGAATACTCCTTTGGCGCGGACATCAAATTTGCCGAGACGGAAGAAGAGCGCGCGCTGTTTGCCGCCCTTGATACCGCAGAGGCGCAGATCAAACCGGCGATGGAGGCACAGGATTTCGGCACAGCCATGTCCGCGATGGCGTCCTTGCGCGGCCCGATTGATGCTTTCTTTGACGCGGTGCAGGTGAACTCTGATAATGCGACGGTCCGGCGCAACCGGTTGAACCTGCTCAGCCGTATCCGCACGATCTGTAGCTCGGTCGCGGATCTGACGAAAATCGACGGGTAACGCAGCAGACCCGACACGTGGGCAAGGCGATCACGCCTTGCCACACCACGGCGAAAGCCTATGCTGCGCAGGAACCAAAAGGTGCCGCAGTGCAGAAAACCGCCATGACAACCCTTGTGACCCAAACCGCCCCCATCGCGAATGATACGCATGGGGGGCGTGCGAAATGTCTGCAACGTCTGGTCCGTCTTGATCTGCCGGTGCCGCGCACCGTGGCGCTGCCCTTTGATGTCGTGCTCGAGATTGCGCAGGGGCAGATCCCCGATCTGCAAGCGGTCGCTGATGAATTCCCCCAAGACGCGCTGCTATGCGTGCGCCCCTCTAGCCAGGATCCGGATTGGGGCGGGCCGGGGGCGGTGATGAACATCGGCATGAACGATGACCGCTATGCCGATTATTGCGAACGCATGGGCGAGGGGCCCGCATCGGCGCTTTATACCCGTTTCGTGCAATCCTATGCCGTCAATGTGGCGCGGCTGGACCCCGATATGTTCGACGACGTCGAAGGCGACGGGCGCGAGGCGCTGCTGCAATCCCTGCGGGCCTACGAGCTTGAGACCGAAGAAAGCTTCCCCCAGGACCGTGTGACCCAGTTGACCGCCGTGCTCAGTTCCATGGCGCGGGCGTGGGAGGGCACTTCGGCGCGGCTGTTGCGCCAGGCCAAGGGGGCGCCTGCTGATGCGGGGCTGGGCCTGATCGTGCAGCAGATGGTGTTCGGTGTGGGCACGGGGATTTGCGGCTCGGGCGTGTTGCAGCTGGTGGACAGCACCACCGGCTTGCCACAGATCACCGGGCGGTACCTGAGCCAGTCGCAGGGGCGCGACGCCTTGCAGGACACCGCCGATGCGCTTTACCTGACGCGCGATCCGCGCGGCCCGTCGCTTGAGGAACACGCCCCCGAAGCTTTCGAAATGCTCAAACAGCACGCGGCGCTGATGCGGGTGCGGCTGCGCGCCGAGATGCAGGTGGAATTCGTCATCTCTGACGGAGAGTTGTTTATCCTTGACGGCGTGCGCGTGTCGCGGTCCTCGCGGGCGGCGGTGCGGATCGCGGTGGCGCTGGCGGACGAAGGGATCATCCCCCGCGAAGAGGCGCTGATGCGTGTCCAGCCCCGCACCCTGACAGAGCTGTTGCACCGGCAGGTTGACCCACGGGTGAAACGCGATGTGATCGGGCGCGGCATTGCCGCCAGCCCCGGTGCCGCCACCGGCCGGATCGTGTTCAACGCGAATGACGCGCAAGCCAGTGCCGCACGGGGCGAGAAATGTATTCTGGTGCGCCGCGAAACCTCGCCCGAGGATATTCGCGGGATGCATGCCGCCCAAGCCGTGCTGACCGAACGCGGTGGCATCACCAGCCACGCCGCGGTGATCGGGCGGGGCATGGGCTTGCCCTGCGTCGTCGGTGCCTCGTCGATGCGTTTCGATCTGGTCAAGGGGGTGATCACGGCCCCCGACGGGCGGATGTTCAAGGCAGGCGATGAAATTACCCTCGACGGCACCTCGGGAGAGGTGCTGTGCGGGGCCGCGGATATGCTTGAGCCGCTGCTGGACGCGACCTTCCAAAAGCTCATGTCCTGGGCCGAAGACGCTGCCGACATCGGGATACGTGCCAACGCCGACACCCCCGCCGACGCACAAACCGCGCGCAATTTTGACGCGCAGGGGATCGGGCTGTGCCGGACAGAGCATATGTTCTTTGACCCCAGCCGCCTGACCGTGATGCGCGAGATGATCTTTGCCGATACCAGCGAAGGCCGTCGCGCCGTGCTAGAACGCTTGCTGCCAATGCAACGCGATGATTTCATCCAGCTTTTCCGCATCATGCAGGGTCAGCCCGTGTGCATCCGTCTGTTCGATCCGCCCTTGCACGAATTCCTGCCCTCGACCCGCACCGGTCAACGCGATCTGGCCGAGGCGCTGGATTTGCCGCTGTCCAACGTGACCCGCCGGATCGAGGCGATGACCGAATATAACCCGATGCTCGGCCTGCGCGGCGTTCGTCTTGGCGTGACGGTGCCCGAAATCTACGAGATGCAGGCCCGCGCGATCTTCGAGGCCACGATCGAAGCCAGCCGCGACGGCGACCCCGTGGTGCCCGAGATCATGATCCCGCTTGTTTCGGCCAAACGCGAGGTTGAACTGATCAAAGCCAGCGTCGACAAGATCGCAACGGCGGTGAAATCCGAACGCGGCGCGAGCTTTACCTACCGTTTGGGCGTGATGGTGGAAACGCCCCGTGCCGCCCTGCGCGCCGGAGAGATTTCGCCCCATTGTTCCTTCCTCAGTTTCGGGACAAACGACCTGACGCAGATGACCTATGGGCTTAGCCGTGATGACGCGGGACGGTTCATGTCGACCTACGTGCAGCAGGGCGTTTTTCCCGAAGATCCGTTCCATATGCTGGACCGTGATGGCGTCGGAGAGCTGCTTCAGCTTGGTGCCGCGCGGGGGCGGGAAGCACAACCTGGGATTACCTTGTCGATCTGCGGAGAGCACGGCGGCAACCCCGAATCGATTGCTTTTTGCCGTGACGCGGGTTTTGACTACGTTTCTTGCTCACCTTTCCGTGTTCCGGTCGCCAGATTGGCGGCGGCACAGCTCGCAATCGCGGACAAGATCGGGTAGTTTTGCGCGGCTGATCGCCTAGATGTTGTTTTCCTGTGCGGGTTCCCGCGCAGGCGGTTTCGGCAGGGTTTACGCTTGGGGCCAGTTTGGGTAGGGGGCGCTGTCCGAAACTACTTGCGAGGCGCTCAATGCGTTCTTTTCAGAAATTCTCGTCCTGCGCCCTGCTGGCGCTGTCTTTGCTTGCTCCTGCCGTGGCGTCCGCCAGCCCGCAACAGGCCAAAGCACTGGCTGACATCGAAGCCAAAGGGCTGCGCTCTGTCGGGTCGGAACGTCTGGAAAGCATGATCGCATCGAACAACGCAAGCGAGGTGGAGTTCACCCGCGCATGGCTGGCCGAACAGCCGAAAGCATCGGGCGGCGAACAATGGCGCTGTCTGGCAGAGGCGCTGTACTTTGAAGCACGCGGCGAGACGGTCAAGGGCCAGTTCGCTGTGGCCGAAGTGATCATGAACCGTGTGAAATCCGCGCAGTTTCCCGGGTCTTTGTGCAGCGTGATCAATCAGGGGACAGGCCGCAAATACCAGTGTCAGTTCACCTACACCTGTGACGGCAATGCCGAAGTGATCGCCGAACCGCGCGCCTATGCGCAGGTCGGCAAGGTCGCGCGGGCGGTGCTGGACGGCAAGGCACCATCGCTGACAGGGGGGGCGACGTATTATCATACCACCGCCGTGAGCCCCCGTTGGTCGCGCGTCTTTACCCGCACCACCAAGATCGGCGTGCACATGTTCTATCGCGACGGCGTTCAGACCGCGTCGAACTAAGCGGCGTTTCTGTCGTCTTTGATGGCTGGCCAGCCGTGTCTGGCTTTGGTACATCCGCGCAAACGGTCTAGGATCGTTTGCGAGTGAGACAAGCAAAGGCCCAAACCCATGACAAGTGACACGCGGCTTGCCTTTGCGCACCCGTCCGAACGCGCTGCTGCGACGGCGGGGCCTGAACCTCTGGACCGGATTTCCCTGCGCGATCATATCGTTGAGGTCGAGATCGGTGCCTTTCAGGCCGAACGTGGCGTAACGCAGCGCATCTGTTTCAATGTCGTCGTCGAGTTGCAGCCGCTGACCGGCCCCGTGGACGACGATGTGGACCGTATCCTGTCCTACGACCGCGTGACCGAGGCCATCGCCTACGAGCTGTCGGACGAACGGCTGAACCTGCTCGAGACGCTGGCCGAACGGGTCGCGGATCGTATCCTGCTGGAACGGCAGGCGATGCGGGTGTTTGTGCGCATCGAAAAGCTGGACCGTGGCCCCGGTGCTTTGGGAGTCGAGATCGTGCGCGCCCGCGATGATACCCCCGACAGTCAGGCCGAGGCGCGCGAGGTGCCACACCCCGAGCTGGTCTATCTGAGCAATGATGCCATCGCCTCGCCGCATCTGGCGGGATGGCTGGACCAGTTGCACCAGATGGGGCGGCCCCTGATCCTCTGTGTCGGCGCATCGGACACCGCCGCGCCGCAGGTCGGGCATAAAATGGCGCAGCGCCGCATTGATCTGCTGGCGATTGAACAGAACGCCTGGGTGCTGGCCGCAAAGGATGATCGCTGCGTTGTGGTGGCGACGCGGACAGAGCTGGATTGGGCAATGAAGAACGGCCAGACGAGCGTTTGGGCCCCGTCGAAGATCGTGCTTGATAGCGTGGATACGCCCTCGGCGCAGCCGCGCGATGCCGTGGCCTTGGCCGCGTGGTTCGCCGCCAGCTTCGACGCGACAGAGATGTTGGTGATCGCGGCGGACCTGCCGGCTGACGCCTCTGTTCCGCTGCGCGCCGTGGCGGTGGACCAGGACAGGCTGTGAGACATGACAGATTATTTCCGACCTCTCGTCCAGATCGGCCCCGCGCGGCCTGACACTGCGCTGCCTCTCGCCGGGGGGTGGGGCTGGTTCACCCATGCCGAGGTCTTGTCGCGCAGCACGCCGCCTCGAGTTGTACCCGCGGCCGATATCCCGGCGAGCGTGATGGCAAGGCTGACCGCGCCCAGACCCGCGATGGCAGGGCTGACGCTGGACCGCCCGCGCATCATGGGCATTCTGAACACGACGCCCGATAGTTTCTCGGACGGGGGGCAGCATAATGCCGTGCCCGATGCGCTGCGCGTCGCACAAGAGATGGTGGCCGCCGGCGCGGATATTCTGGACATTGGCGGCGAGTCCACGCGCCCCGGCGCGGATTTTGTGCCCGTCTCCGAAGAGATCACGCGCACCGCTCCCGTCATCGCCGCGTTGCGGGGGGCGGGGCTGCACACGCCGATTTCTATCGATACCCGCAAGGCCGCCGTGGCCGAGGCCGCGGTCAGCGCTGGTGCCAATCTGGTAAACGACGTGTCGGGCTTCACCTTTGATCCCGCCCTTGGGCCCCTGTGTCAAAAACTGGCGCTGCCGGTTTGCGTTATGCATGCCCAAGGCGATCCCGCGACCATGCATTTGGACCCACAGTATGACAACGTGCTGCTTGATGTTTTTGACGCGCTGGAGCGGCAGATCAGCATGCTAGAGGCATCAGGCATCCCGCGGGGGGGCATTCTGGCGGACCCGGGCATCGGGTTTGGCAAGACGCAGGATCACAATCTGGCTCTGCTGGCGCGGCTGAGCCTGTTTCACGCTTTGGGGACGCCTATCCTGCTAGGCGTGTCGCGCAAACGGTTTATCGGAACGATCGGCAACGCACCGCAGGCACAGGACCGCGCGCCGGGGTCGATCGCCGTGGCGCTTGCAGGATTGGGGCAGGGTGTGCAAATGATCCGTGTGCATGACGTGGACGACACCCGCCAAGCGGTCGCTCTGTGGCATGCCGCATATTTTGGGAGCATTTTATGACAAAATTATTTGGAACAGACGGTATTCGCGGAAAGGCCAATGTGCATCCGATGACAGCCGAGGTCGCCCTGAAAATCGGGGCCGCTGTGGGGCGCTATTTTAGCGCGGGTCGTGACGGTGTGCACCGTGTGGTCATTGGTAAGGACACGCGGTTGTCGGGCTATATGTTCGAAAACGCGCTGACGGCGGGGCTAACGTCCTCGGGGATGAATGTGCTGCTGCTGGGGCCGGTGCCCACGCCTGCGGTCGGACTGCTGACGCGGTCGATGCGGGCTGATCTGGGGGTCATGATCTCGGCCAGTCACAATCCGGCGACGGACAATGGCATCAAGTTCTTCGGCCCCGACGGGTTCAAGCTGAGCGACGCTGTGGAGGCAGAGATCGAGGCGCTGATCGAAGGCGGTGTGGAGTTGAACCCCGCCGATAAGATTGGCCGTGCCAAGCGGATCGATGACGGGCGGTTCCGCTATGTCGAGCGGGTGAAGTCATCGTTCCCGCGCCAGATGCGTCTGGACGGGCTGAAGGTCGTGATCGACTGTGCCAATGGGGCCGCACACCGCGTCGCACCCGAAACCCTATGGGAATTGGGGGCCGAGGTGATCGAGATTGGCGTGTCGCCGAACGGCTTTAATATCAACGAGAATTGCGGCTCGACCCACCCCGAACGTGCTGCAGCGGCAGTGGTGGAGCACGGTGCCCATGTGGGCATTTGTCTGGATGGCGACGCGGACCGCGTGATCCTGATTGACGAAACCGGCAAGGTCGGTGACGGGGATCAATTCATGGCCCTTATGGCGTCCCGTTGGGCGGCCGAAGACCGGCTGGCCAATGGCGCCCTAGTTGCCACCGTGATGAGCAACCTTGGCCTTGAACACTTCTTGCAGGGCAAGGGGCTACGGCTTGAGCGGACGTCCGTCGGCGACCGCTATGTGGTCGAGCGGATGCGCGAAGGCGGGTTCAATCTGGGCGGCGAGCAATCGGGCCATATCGTCATGACCGACCACGCCACCACGGGCGACGGACTGATGGCGGGGCTGCAGTTTCTGGCAGAGATGATCCGGTCGGAGAAGACCTCCTCCGAGCTGCTGAATAACTTTGAACCCGTGCCGCAACTGCTTAAGAACGTAAGGTTTTCTGCCGGTCAGGTGCCGTTGGAAGACGCGCAGGTGCAAGGGGCCATCGCACAGGCCGAAGCCGATCTGGCTGGTCAAGGGCGTTTGCTGATCCGCAAATCCGGCACCGAGCCGCTGGTGCGTGTGATGGCAGAACATGAAGACGCGCAGCTGATGGAACGCGCGGTCGATTCCGTCGTGGATGCGGTCACCGCGGCTGTCGCACCTTAAGCTGATCGCAGGGCTGCTGGCGGGGATGTCCTGCGCGGCGGCCCTGCCTTGCCCTCGCGGGACGCGCCGCCTGCGGTGGCTGTGCGATGCCTTCGGCGAGGATTTAGGGCCATTTGGAAGCTAGGCGCGCGTGCGGGTGAACAGCCGGCGGAATGCGCCATACTGGCTGAGTGCGACGCCCGAGAGGATCAGCACCATCGCGTAGAGCAGGGATGGCGGCAGCGGTTCGTTCAGCAAGAGCGCACCGAGGCAGACGGACCAGACGGGGACTTGGTAGTTCACCAGTGACATAAACACCGGGCCGGCGCTGCGGATCACCAGCACGCGCAGGAAATTCGCGGCGGCGGTGGGGATCAGGCCCAGAAACGCCAGCGCCGCGAAGATGGACGGCGAGGGGCGGGGCGGCAGACCTTCGATGATGATCGCCATGGGAACGGTGATGCAGGTGGCAATGATCAGCAGGATGGTCGCAAGGCCGATCGCGTCCACCGCGGGCAGGCGGCGCATGATGATCGAGCTGGTGGCGTAGCACCCCGCCGCACCCAGGCAGGCCAGACGTCCTTGGGTTTCAAGCGCGGTGCCGGTGCTTTCAAAGGCTTGCGCGCCGATCAGGATGATAACGCCGACAAAGCCCAGGGCAAATCCGATCACCTTGCGCGGGCTCATCGCTTCGCCCGGAACGAAGAAATGCGCAAGCGGCAGGATGATCAGCGCCGTCGCCGCCATGGTCACCCCCGCGAAGCCCGAGGTGACATATTGCTGACCCCATGCAAGCAGGCTGAACGGCACGGCAGAGCTGGCGGCACCGATAAAGATCACGGCGGCAATATCGCCGCGCGTGGGGGATTGGGTAAATAGCCGAAACCCGCGCAGACCCCAGATAACCACCATCACGGTGGCCGCGAACCCGACACGTGTGGCTGCGATCCAGAAGGGTGGCATTTCAGTCAGGGCGATTTCGGTCACCAGAAACGTGCCTCCCCAGATGAAGGCAAGCAGCAGGATCATCAGCCAGCTGGATTTGGTGATCTGGGGCGCGTCCGGCATGACATATCCTGTGGGAAAACTCGGCCCGCCAGATGTGACAGCCGGTTGCGCAAAAGAAAAGGCCCGGTGCAAAACCGGGCCTTTCCACATCGCTGCATCAGCGATCAGTTCTTGGATTTGTCGACCATCTTGCCGGCAGAGATCCAGGGCATCATTTCGCGCAGCTTGCCGCCGACGACTTCGATCTGATGTTCGTCATTGGCGCGACGCGAGGATTTCAGCGTGGGCTGACCGACGGAGTTTTCCAGCATGAAGTCACGCACGAATTTGCCCGACTGGATGTCGCTGAGAACGGCTTTCATGCGCGCTTTGGTCTCGTCGTAGGGCAGGATGCGCGGGCCGGAGACGTATTGGCCGTATTCCGCTGTGTTCGAGATCGAGTAGTCCATGTTGGCGATGCCGCCTTCATAGATCAGGTCAACGATCAGCTTGGTTTCGTGCAGGCATTCGAAATAGGCCATTTCGGGCTCGTAGCCGGCTTCGACCAGTGTTTCAAAGCC
>Ga0181375_1000278_pt1 | contig 12852 bp, 2 predicted proteins | sample LowvirmetaG_FD_130090 | JGI IMG/M metagenome (GOLD analysis project Ga0181375, IMG submission 130090) | Marine viral communities from the Subarctic Pacific Ocean - Lowphox_11 viral metaG | ecosystem: Environmental > Aquatic > Marine > Oceanic | place: Subarctic Pacific Ocean | collected 2015-12-09 | reverse complement strand
AGGATCTGAGTTCTTTTTTAGACGCCCCGTGATCGAGGCACGATGGGATTCAGCCAAAAAAGACGATAGAGGCAATTTCTATTATAGTAGTTCTTTGGCTCCAGCCGAAGACAATTTAAATACTTTATATTTATATAATCGCGTTAGAGGCAGGCTACGAGACATTCCAGGCATACCACAAGGAGAAAATATATTAGTAAGTCTTTTTTCAGGCTCTGGAGACAACTCTAAGCCCCACGGTTCAGCATTAAACCTACCTATTTCGGTCCCCTCAGTCAAAACGATTGCTGATTTAAATGCTACTGGCGGCTGGGTTGCAACTGGCATTTATTCATGTTCTTTTGCTGCAACCGCATCGGCTACGCCTCTAACTAAACTTTTTGATGTGTGGCACAGTTCCAGCACCCAGCAGTCTCCTCAATATTTTACTGGAAGCATTGTTCCTACAACACTTGCGCCATCTAATATTAATCCATATGTTAGGTATGCTATGAACATTTCTAATTTGAGAGATGTTTATTATCGTGACGAAACGGCACAATTTAGATTGTTTACAAGACAAAAAGATTGGAGTCCTACAATATATTCCAAAGCCACAGCAGAAGCTAAGCCCACAATTATAGATAGCGCTTCATTTAAAGTAGTACGAATCGTCGATGAATATGAGGCAATACCCTTCGGGACAGGATCCGATATGCACACACAACTTTCTTTTGACGCTTCAGGCAGTTACTTTGATTTAGATTTAACCATGTTAGAAGCAGGTTATGCATATGGAATTAAATTCGCTTTTTATGATGAGGGCGCAAAATCTTGGAATGAATACCCAGATGTGTTTAAGTTCAGAGTAGAGGAGTAATATGTCTGTAAAAGATCTTTTTAAAAGAAGTCATTCAGTTATAGCGTCTGCGAGCCTCGAAACTATGGGAGCAGAAGTTGAATCTGCTGACTATTTTGAACCATACATAAAAGATCAAGATCGCCTTGAACCTCACGTAGACTTCAGTGATCCAGCAAACTTCGTAAAATACGGTTCTGCTGAACAATATTATGATACAGCAATCAAGTGGATTTGGGGAAACTATCCATATGATGGCTCCTTAAAAGAAAAGCTTGAGTGGCGTAATCAGTCAACACTACTTGACTTGTACATTTATGATGTGCGCTATCCAAAAACAACTGGATATGCTACTTTTGCGCCAACGCGATGGGGAACTCATACTGGAAGTCTTTATAGTGGCTACGGAGCACCCGCATCATCAGATTATGAATATATTAATTTAAAAGGCGGTCCTGGCACTCCGTATGGACAATCAATCGGCACAGCTTCTTTAAAGGGAGTTTTTGACTCCAAGGCGAATGTTTGGGACGCCGATGTCACCGGATCCGGTACCAGAGAATCAAACTTAAAAACCAATTTAAGTGGCGGTGTCACCGTTGAATTCTGGCTGAAAACCGGCTCTTTGAACACCTCAACCCAGACAGCAAAACAAGTTGTTTTTGATATGTGGAATAATCAGGTTTCTTCAAGTACTGATTATGGTAGGCTTAGAATAGAACTTGACGGCGCAACCAGTGCCTCCTCGGGCGAGGCCACCTCCATATTTAGGGTGACATTGATGTCGGGTGCAGCGGGCTTAGGTCGGACCACTCTTGATGATTCAGGCTCTTCAGGACTTCCTGTTGGTACCAATATTGATCTTAACTCGCTTTCATCTTGGAAACATTATGCATTTAGCTTTGTTAACAAAGACAACCAAATACAAACCAAATTTTATGTAGATGGGACTCTTAGTGAAACAATCACTACAGGTTCAAGCATTAATGAAATAAGAGAGCCTCTTGAAGCCAATATAGGCGCTCTTTTATCTGGAACATACAATACAACCTGGACAGCCGCAGGTGTCGGTTCTCCAGCCCACGGCTGGGGTAAATTATCCGGTTCTATTGATGAGTTCAGATTCTGGAAAACGAAACGAAGCTCTAAAGATATCAAGCGCAACTGGTTCACCAGTAATATAGGTGGTGGTACAAATACTGATTTTGCAAATACAGCACTCGGTGTTTATTATAAGTTTAACGAGGGTATTACAGACAAGCTCCCGACAGATAAAATCGTTTTAGACTATTCGGGACGAATCACCAACGGAACATGGACGGGTTATGAAACAGGCAGCGCTGGAGAACCGTGGCTTGCATCTAGAAATACAGGTTCTGCAATTGTATCAGCAAGTGCGGGTGTCGAAGATCTAGATCCAATTATTAGAGCAAACCATCCATTAATTGGGGCTTTAACTACCGAATTAATTGCTAGTGGTACCGTATATGATTATACAAATAATTCATCTATGTTCTATTCAATGCCTTCTTGGATTATCGAAGAAGATGAAGGACACGACGGCACTACCGGAGACTTAAAGAGGCTCACCCAAATATTGGGAAGCCATTTTGATAATTTAGATCTTCAAATTGGAGAATTGTCAAAATTAAATATGGCATCTTATCCAAGCAGCAGTGCGGATTTAAAAATGTTCAAGCCATATCCCTATATGTACAGAGCGGTACAGTCGCACGGGCTGGAAAGTCCAGAGCTTTTTTCGGACTCATCACTTCTTGAATATTTTCGTAATCGAAATGAAACTAAAGAATTTGAAGAAGATCTACAGACAGTTAAAAATTTAATTTATGGTAACATTTACAACAACCTATCAGCGATTTACAAATCAAAGGGCACAGAAAAGTCAATTAGAAACCTTATTCGCTGTTTCGGCGTGGACAACGACGTAGTTAGACTAAATGTGTATGCTGATAATAGCACCTATAAGTTCGAACCAAAGCGAAGATTTGCCTCTCATAAGACCAAAGCAGTAGATTTCAATAGCGTTGACCGATTCCAAAGTACAATTTATCAATATCAGGACGCCTCTAATGCCAATAGTGTAGGTTATATATCAGGGAGTGCGACCGGCAAAGCCAATGCTGGCTCAATAGATGCTTTCCAATTCGAAGACGGTTTCCCGATAACTGTTGAAGCCGAGGTTATTCTTCCCAAAAAGGCATCGATGGACTTCGATGTAGGCAGAAGCCAAGCGTTTAATTTCCTTACATCTTCTCTTTATGGACTCCACACCCCAGCAATAACCTCAAGCGCGACAACACATACTACTACTACAAACTTGACCTGGGCAACCGGCGATCCAGCAAACTTCCAGGTTTTTGCAATAAGAGATAGTCTGCACTCTAAAGATGTAAAGTTCTCACTATCTTCGTCTGCTTTACTTCCCAATCATCCTGGTATATCAAGTAGCTATTTTTTGGATGTCTACGATGATCAAAAATGGAATCTCGCCGTCAGGCTTAAGCCCCATGGCTATCCACAATCTTTTAGTACTGGAGCATTGGCTAACGATTACACGCTTGAATTTTATGGTGTCAACTATATTGCCGACAGAAAGGTTAATGAGTTTATTGCAACGGCATCAGTAACTAAAGCAACAGCAGAAAACTTTTTAGCTAACCCAAAACGTCTCTATGCTGGCGCACACATAACAAACTTCACAGGCGCTGCATTACAATATAGTGATGCCAAGATAGTCTCTTTGCGTTATTGGATGAATTATTTGGACAATACCGTAATTCAAGATCACGCAATGGACCCAAGCAACTTTGGCGCTGGGCGACCTGATAGAAGTGCATATTTGCTGCACTCAGATTTGGGCACATTTACTTCTTCCAATGGCATTGTCTCAGCCAGTGTGGAAGTACCACAAATAGAGACATTGGCATTATATTGGGATTTCGAAACTCTTACAGGCTCTGATAATGGCAGTGGCTCTCCCACTACGTTTGATGGCAAGTTTACAATACAGGATGTTTCTTCTGGTTCCACGGCACTGGCAAAACGTTATGATTGGTTGGGTAAAATACTTAAATATCAACACACAGGACGAGGAAACTTTTTCCCAATTAACAATACATCCTCTATCGACACTGTATATTTGTATGCAGGAAAACAACAATTGCCCGAAACTGTATTTGGAGACGATAATATTCGCGTCTTGTCTCAAGCAGAAACAGAGGTTTTTACAAAAGAAACACGTCCTACAAAAACATATTATGCTTTTGAAAAAAGCATGTATCAAGTTATTTCCGATGAGATCATCAACTATTTTAGCTCCATACGCGAGTTCAATAATTTAGTAGGTAATCCTGTTAATCGTTATAGGCAAGAATATAAAGATATTAAATACTTACGTCAATTTTTCTTTGAGAGAATAAGGAACACTCCAGATTTAGATAAGTTTATAGATTATTATAAATGGCTTGACTCCACGCTGGAAGCCATGTTGATGCAGCTTGTTCCAGCTTCTGCACAAACGAGCGACGGGATTGATAATATTGTAGAAAGCCACATTTTGGAAAGAAACAAATACTGGAACAAATTTGCCCTTATCGAAACTGTTACAGCCACAGAGGGTGGAGCCAAGGGCATTAACAACCTTCTTTATAATTGGAGAACTGGGCACAGACCTTTAGGTGGACTAGAAGCGGATAATTGCCCTTATTGGTTCCATCGAGCCGAACGCGATACCGCTCCGTTAAGTAGCAGCGATGGAGCTACTGATTGGCAAGCGGTGAATACTGATAGAAATAGAATTCTTAGCGCATCGCTACAAGTATTAGAGCGTCAATGGACCACCCCGTTTAAATATACTGTTGACCGTACCAAAAATATACATGGCGGCATAAACTATAGTGACAATAAGAAATATTATTATTTCCGGGGCGTTAACATGCCTCACGGAGAAGTTACGGAAGCTGATTGTGGTCTTTCTGGAGTTCCAAAGAATGTTATCAATGCTTGGAATATAGACGTGCGACCCCTTAAAGTTTGCCTCGATCCCTATCTTGAACCAAATCCAAATATAAAAACAAAATATTCTTTTGGCACAAACAATGGTCGCGAGCAATTGGATGGATTACATGATACCGTAAAGGGCGCAATCGCAATGCCCTTTAATATTTATAGTGCATCTCAAGGTCTTGGCGGGTATAATGAGACTGTACAGGCTGAGTTTCTTACAGGCTCTCAATTAGTAAACTTACATAATGATGGATATGGTGTTCTTAACGAAGTACCCATGCAGGGTCCGTTTGCTGAAAAATATGTTGGCGGACATCAAGCGCGACATATTAGAATTAATCGATATGCAGATCCAACCCTCGTCGGCGGCGACGGAGCTACCACTCCCAATAATTTAGACGGCTTATATTCTAGACCTGAATCCTGGCGATTACTTTTTGGAGGAGGTCCAGAGTGTCCCCCAGGAGCGGGCGCGATTGGTCTGACCGGTCCTGACTATGGTGGACCCTACCCAGATTCCACAAAATATAGAGCATGGTGGTTTAGAGAGGAAACCGCAAAACGTCCAGTCAATATTCGTAATATTTTACAGACGACTGCCTCGGTCGATGTGCCGCTTTCGGGCGTACTTCAGCATGGACCAATCGGTAATTACGAGAAATCATATCAGGTTGTGCAAACATCTGGAAGAAGTACAAACAATCCTTGGTTTAACGATGGGCAGACAGAATTATTACCAGCACGATATGCCAATGATCTGCCAAAAACAACTAATGTTCATACACTGGTCGCCGTGCGAGATGCCGAATTTGACAGCCATGGAAGAGGCAATACGTTTATTCCCGGTACTACACCGGCAGCTACCGATGCAGCCGCCGCTGAACAAGGCGCTCTTCGAAGGTTATCCTCACGATATTCTCCTTATAATGTCGTAGCGGCGCACGAAGGAAGACAAACAGTCTTTAACTTACCAACCAGAACTAAACAAGATACTGTAATTGTTGAACGCTTCTCTGCTCCTGGCGGACCCGAGATTAATTCCTTGGGATTCTTGGATATTGCAGCAGCAGAAAAATCAGTTTATAATGCACTGCCGTATAGAAATCTAACTGTTCGTGGTTCTGGCTCAGGCGAAGCCTCTGGTTCTGGTGGCGATACCATGCGTTTGGAAGACCAGACTGGCAACCGGCGCGGATTACAAACACTTCTATCTCTCCACTGTGGTCAATTTGGATCTGATGCCACACACGGCGTAATCAAAGAACATCGGGGTGATGGTGATTATCTTTCCGCTTCGTTCCACAAGGTTAATCGTAATGCGCTTTTGCGCCCAGAAGCCGCCGTAGCAGCAGCAGCAGGGGATCCAGGTGGGAGGTCACTAGAAGCGGTCACAAACATAAGTGCTTCATTATATGACAATTGGTATGTACAGCACCCAATTCCACAAAATGATTTTCAATATATGTGGATAAGCGCATCACTAAGTGGCACTGGTAATTTTCGAGCAGCCACAGGATATGCACCTCGTTCTGGGCTGGTTTCCGGCACCAACAGTTTCCATTCAGCAATTTCATTCTTAACTGCTTCTGAAGCTCTTGCGGTTCTCGATGGAGCTAATTGTGTTTTTGGTACCATTGAAAGAAAAACCGCCGCTACCGCATTAACGCACATCCCAGTAGATTTTGTAGGATTAAATACAATAGTCTATGATCCAATTGGGGTACAATTCAATTATCTTGGAGGCGCGGCAGCACTGGAAGGCGCAGTATCTTCATCAACTGATTATCTTAATAAATCTATATGTATCGCTGGCTACACAGAAAACGGTGAGGTCGATATGTTTAATGCAATCATGCTACATCGTAATGGTCCATATGGATATCCAACATGGAAACAAATTAGAACAGGCGAAAGCTCCATAGTTCGCGCAATGAGAGCAAACAATACATCATCAATCATTGATCCGGCCACATTGCCAGAGAACTTAAGTGGTCTGCATTTTTATAACTGGAGATCGATGAAATCTCACGATAGCACCGTTTCATACAGTTCCACTGGTGGACAGATTTGGTCTATCGAAAATATCTTTGGCGCAGATGGGAATTGGATTGCCTCTCAAGATAGGGAAGTGCTCACTTATCCCGAACCTGTTGTGATAACAAAATACCAACCATTATTTATTAACGCCAAAACATCAACAGAAGGGGCATGGGTCAACACTAATATCAAAGCAACATATGGAAATTATAAATCGTATTTTAGCAACCTCCCGCTTAATGACAAGCTATCACTAAATGAACATGGCGACACTCCAGCCGATAGAATTCTTACAGGCTTACATGTGGACACAATACCTAGCGTACTTAATTATGTCGTATATACAGAAAATGTATTCCCGACATCAATAAACAAACACAAGAAACACACCAGAGGACGCCCAACATTTGATTGTCCATTTTGGAGAAATGATAGGCGAGATAGAGTTACAAAAGACGGCGGACCCGTATACGATGGCAGAGCCTTCTCTCAGAAAAACTCTCAGGGGTTTCCAATTTTGACCTCCAGCATGTGGCCACTGGATGCCCGAGCAGCCTTTCACCAAACGTATGAAAGCGCCGCAGACCCCCAGACACCAACATCAATCCTCACATCGTTCTTTCCCTCGTACCCTAGCTGTGGGGAATTACAATCTCATGAAGCAACAGTGTTCAACAAAGCCGGAGGCGCTCTTGCCGGGGGCCCCGGCAACCCAACCGCATGCACTGCTGGAGAATCCACGACTCGTGGTGCTGCATTCATCACAGCATCAGCGTTATACGCAAGGCGTCATTTATTACCCACCGGTTCCAGTGCGGTTTCTCCCTCTTCGGGAATAACAGGCTCGTCAGCATCTGATACTGTTTTTGGCTCAGGAGATGCTCCCTGGGATACTGGATTGCAGTCTGGTAAAAGTCCATTTTATAATTCGTATGATGAATATGCTGAATATCTGCACAAGATTGCCAAAGGTGGTTCTATTTTGCCCGAATATAGAATGAGCGAGAGAATAGATGACTATCTTATAAATGGCGTAGATCCTTTTAAAGACACAGCCATGTTTAGTTTGACTGGTGCTCTCGCCAACCACACTTCAAGCCAAGAAGCTAATTTTGCTAAAACATATAGTAATTCTGAGTTTCAGAAATATTTTGATGTTCTTCAAACCAGTTTGAAAGTAGAAGCATCGGCAAAAGCCCGTCAAATTTCAGTAACCTGCCACGGAGCAAAAAAACTCCTTCCATATGAGGGATTTCACCCAGCGCTTAGAAGTGTACAATTGGCGTCCCTATTCTCTCAGTCATATGGTGCAAACGTGTTGTTGACAGGATCTGGACCAAGAGGTGGCCCAGCCTCTCGCTGGCGTGCATTTTTGTCACCAATGTTCGCACCAGGAATATTTTTCAATTCTATTAAATCTGGTATTGCCGTCGATTATCCACTAATGTTAGGCGATGTCTCCCTTGGCACAGGTTCATCTTTCGGATACGGCGCAGGCGGCGCTGGCTATCAATCAACTTCAAAGAACCACTTTCTTTCACACTGTACCAGAAGCGCAGACAGCGATATGAACCCGGATAATGTTTTTAGTGAGCGATTACCCTTTGAAGCGCTAGTGGATCCAGAATCATATTATGCAAACAAATCAATAATAGACCTTGAAACACACCCTTCGGCCACTGTTAATATGACCGCATCTTGGGATGGGTCTGGAGACGATAGATACAAGTTGGCAATGCACAACTTTTTAGCAGAAGTTCCAGACTTTTACTTGAAAGATGGAACATTACCAGCATTCTTCTCTCAGCCAGAAGACACATGGAAATCCAACACCGCGAAGTTCGATCCTGATAAGTGCTATCAAATGGCTGTTAAAATACGAAAATCATTTGAATATAATACAGATGCGTTCATCAACCAAGGTGGAGCCGGTGCCTCCTATGGTTCCTTGTTTCCAAGAGGGTTCGGAGATGTCCCGCAAATTGTTTCGGGAACGGAAACAATTTGTATGTATAGTAGACCCACCGCATTTGGGCCCCCAAGCGATGCGGGCTCTCTTACTAAGACCGGCACCACCTCAGCTTATAGTAATATCATTTCCTATGGAATCAATCAGGAAAATTATTGGTTTGGAGGGGGTAGCATGCTTGGATATAATGCCCCATTTACTCCATGTTATTACGATGGGTCTGCGTGGTGTATATTAGAGTGGAATCCATCCCCGGGAGCCACACAGGTACCGGACTTAAACACTTTGATGTCTGAGCTAACTGCTTCTTATATACGATATAAAGGATGGCAACCCAGTGGAAGTGTCGCTGGCGGCGGATTTCAAGTAGGGGAAAATATAAACACAAATGCAAATCAAGTTTCTTCTTCTATAAACCTGTTCGGAACATCAAAGGGGTTGGCTGATATTTTGAAATATACTGGCGTCAATCTCCAGGATTCGGAAAATCGATGGGTTATACAAGCGAAATGGGCAACGCCCATATTAAACTTTATTGATTGTTCTGAACAAGCTGGTGCATTGTTGACCGATGTAAGGAACGCAACAGCAGACGGGGAATTAAATTGCAAAGGCGGTAGGCACACAAGATCAATAGGTATGTGGCATCAATACGGGCGACTTCCAAAGGGGAAAGAAGGCATTTGGCTTGAAATTTCCGATCATAGCGGCAGTCTCACACCTGCTCGACAGAACGAAATATATCACGCAGATGCCACCGGCTCTTTAGCGGATTTGGTAGGCTTTCCTAAAACCTCTATTAAAATGGGGCAGGTTGCCCCAAGTAAAGTTATCCGCGAAGCCGTTGTTGCAATTCCATATGTGCAGACTGACACTGCCAAGGATGGCTCTACAATATTCTTCAATGAAAAAAAATTATTTACACTCCCGGCAAACGATATTCAAGCCGCATTAACCCCAGGCAAAGGGACTACACAGTCAGTTCAATCCATGGTTGATGCAATGCAACGATATGTATTTCCTCCAAGTTTAGATTTTATTACTTATCCCGATTCTGTTCGCCCGTTTACAATGTATATTTTTGAGTTTGAACACAAATTAGATCAAGAAGACCTAGTTGATATGTGGCAAAACTTGCTTCCGAAAATCGGACGTTCGTTTGAAAAGAACGGACCCGATAGAGTAGGTACCGAACAAGTCATACAATCTCACACAATTACACATCGTTTAAATATGGGAGAATTACTATCTTCTACGCAAGATAATTTACGATGGATGGTTTTTAAAGTAAAACAAAGAGCACAAAGAAATTATTTTAGAAAAGTAGCCGCAACAAATTCAGAGATTGTTCCAAGTATTCAATATGGGTCGTTATTAGGAGCGTTGTCGCCACTTGGGCAGGCACTTCCTAGCATCATCGCTGGCGGCGCGGCAAAGGGCGCTGCACAAAAAACAGATGAAGCAAACCTGACATATAACTGGCCATATGATTTCTTTTCATTAGTTGAACTTGTTAGCCTTGACTCAAGCTTTACATTTGAAGTAAACAGCAAAGCAGCCAAAGCTGCGGAGTTAACGAAGGGAAAGAAATGATGAAGCGAATATTTATTATAGAGTGTAAACATTAAATGGAATTTTTTAATAAAAAAGAAGAAGTAATTGATTTACAACTGACACAGCATGGCAAACATCTCTTGTCAAGGGGGAAGTTTAAGCCAATTTATTATGCCTTTTATGATGATGGGATTTTATATGACGGAGAATACGGGAGTGACATCAGAGAAATACAAAACAACACAGAAGGCAGAATTCAAGAAAACACCCCAAATTTAAAGACACAATACGTTTTTCACGATTTAGATAAAGGATTTGGTGAAGCTCTGCACATCCTTACAAATACGCAGAATCAAGTCGCCGCCCAACAAGTCCTCGCAGCGACCCCTGAGCAAAGCCAAATTTTAATTACTCCACTGGGCAGTTCTGACTTAGGCAACGAGTACCTTCCAGCCTGGAAAATATCTACTCTAAGTGGTGAATTCCTTCCAGGTGATACAACTCCAACTTTAGCTTTAAGTGGCTCTAACACAATTTTAAATATTCCACAAATTGGATGCGAGATAGTGTATAACGTTTCTGTTGAGGATATGACAGAGAGCGTGACTCAAGATATGCTTGATGCAATTGCTAGGGGAGATCTTGATGGAACCCCACAAAGCGTTTTAGAAGAACAATTGGCTGGGACTACAGGCTATAGTGATGTGAATTATAATGTACATGTTTTTGACGACAACACGTTTCTAAAAGTTGAATCGGATTCCCTGATCATGCGAATTATAGAAGATAACGTTAATCCGAGTATTAAAGGCTATGAAATAGAAGTATTTGAAGTAGAAGATATTGTTCTTGGTAATAAAACAGTGACACAATTAAACGCACTTAGATTTATTAATGAACCTGACTTGATTGTTGATAATATTCTTTTGGATGAATCAGAAGTGCAACAAGCCAAGATAGTAACTGATTCTAGTTTTGTTAACCACTATTTTGATATAGAAGTCGATGACGAAATAGAAGCAGGACTAATATGCAGCAAAATTCAGAATGCTGACAAGACTCTATATAAACTTGTTACATTAGATTTCGAATGTCCTGACGCAACATCTAATTACCAATTCTTGAGCCCCTATGCTCAAAAGACAGACGATGAAGAGTGTGGAAATGGTTAAAGTTCACTATTCACAGATAAACCTGGGAGTGCATAAATAAAATGGCACATGTATGTTCGATAATTCCAAAAGTCTATATTGATAAAGTATTTTTAGGGGATGCTACTTTGTCTACGAGTGACGATGGAGAAATAACCGTTAACACGGGCGACATTATGGTAAACTTAAAGTTTGAAGAATTAATCGAGGCGTCCATTGAAGAATCGCCCTGGTCTGCTTTTCGCACCATGGAGTTTCCAAATTCAGATATTGATATACAAAATTATGTTAAAATTGTATGTATGTTATCAACTTCACAAGAGGTAACAGATATCATAAAAGAAAGGCTTGATCCCCAAAATCGATATGAGGGTGGCTGGCCAGCCCCCTGGACGTTCAATCAATATAACATGCACGGACCAACCACTTGGGATGGCAGCGCTTATTGGACCCCATTTACTTCTGACGATCCGCAACTGTACCAAGGTGGGTTGCGAGCAGGACAGTTTGACAGTGACCCCATCGGTAGCCAATATTACGCAGAAATCCATTCCGTCGATGAGTTTACATGCACCCCAGACATCACCTATCAAGAGGAGCCGTCCGTTGCCAATAGAGTATATAGGTTTGGCTCTTTCCGCAACAATGCGAACTTCCAGTCGCTTACCCACTTAACTTGTTTCGCTTATGTGGTAATAGACACTGATCAATTAGAGACAGATTATAGTATATCATTACCTTCTCAATATAAATATTTTACAACAGGACATTATGTGCAAGAACGCATTATAGAAGGGGGCGACGTTGCACCCAAGTTTTTTGTTAAAATGGATTCGGGGAAGACTACTGAATTCTCTGACGCAGACTCTAACCATACCCATACCCATACATATCAGATTGACGCCAATGGCAATGGCATTACAGATGCCTATGATCTTACCTCTTTCGGTGAAGTCACCGAGTCCCACTTTCATGAAATAGTAAATTATGCAGTCCTGATCGGTTCGGACACCGTGGGACATGAGACTCATCATACTCACAATATTGAAGAGATCACTCTTTCTGTCACAAATACTATTGATTATAGAATACAAGCCGAATTGGATGCGCTACACACATCCCTTGCGGGCATGGGAACGCGATTGCTCGCAGAAGAAGAAGCAGTTTATTTTTCTGATATGTGGCTAACAAAAGACGCCTCCAGAAATGCTAGATATGCTTTTACATTTGATTATGGAAAGTTTATTCTCAACGAATCCGATGATAGAGATTTTATT
>Ga0181375_1000274_pt1 | contig 13043 bp, 15 predicted proteins | sample LowvirmetaG_FD_130090 | JGI IMG/M metagenome (GOLD analysis project Ga0181375, IMG submission 130090) | Marine viral communities from the Subarctic Pacific Ocean - Lowphox_11 viral metaG | ecosystem: Environmental > Aquatic > Marine > Oceanic | place: Subarctic Pacific Ocean | collected 2015-12-09 | reverse complement strand
GTGCCCCGCGCAACGAATGACCGGTCCCAGTCAGCCTGGGGCATTCACAACAGGTTTGTAATAGGCCTCGCCCTATCCGCAGGCATACCAGGCCTTGCGAACACCAGACGTGAACTTTGGCGTGACGCAGGACAAGCGGGCGTGCTCTGCATGACCCTCCGCCGACCGCGAGATAAATATGACATCTATGTTGGTGGCTTGTTCTGGACAACAAAACCTGCGAAATTCTCCCCCGCTCCCAGAGGCCCGGACGCCAAAGGTCGAAATCCATTAATTGATGAGGAAAATATTGAGCATATCACCTCATAGCGCCCAAAGTAAGAGGCAACATGTTAAGACATAGCGTCAAAATCCGAGCGCACTGAAAAGCAGAAAGCTCAAAGAAGTGTAATTGCTTTCTGAGTTATTGAAACTCTTTCTCGCGCGAGTGATCGCGATCATTGAATGAATTACCTAATTGGGCGCAGGGCGATATGCTTACTCCAGAAGAAAACGATCAACTTTGGTATAGCACGATTTCACGAGGGGACACAGATCTTCACGCCTCTCTCACAACTCCGAGAACGTCGAGTGATTTTTTCAACCGACTAAAAGCTGAGCCGCTGCTCGATCACACACGGCTATTTAGGGTTGCCAGACATAGGCTGGAGTCTGGAAAAATCGCCAACCTGCTGGATGATCCGCACAGGTCAGATTTCCTTGAATACTTGGATAGCATTGATGAAACGTCGAGGATCATTTCGGATTGGATCCCATTTGGATACGTTCTTAATAATAGCCCAGAAGCGCTATGCATGAATACCGACGGCGGGTCAGTTATAATTGTTTCAGAAGTGGTCAGATATGCATTGTTCTTCATGAACATTGGATTAAGTGATCTTTTCGGGTTTGACGATGTGCCGGATGACGTGCAGTCCGCCGCGCTTATGATAGCAGCTCGAACAATGACACTAGATGAGACGCTTGACTTTGACATGGATCCACGAGGCGTTATCCCGCAGCCAATTCTAGCGCGAGCGTGGGGAATGGTCTCTTGGCAAATGAAGTTTGTCATAGGTCATGAGTTCTCACATCACAGGCTCGGGCATTTGGCAGAGGGTTCAATGCCCTATCGTGCAGCTAGGTCACCAAGTTTTTCTTCGGTTGAAAGGGGGTGGCTAGCAGCAAAAAGAAGTTGGGAGCATGAGTATGAGGCTGACCGTGGTGCTTTGGAAGCTGTCACTGATGATTCCAACAGACTTCATGTCGCGAATGGTGCAATTCAGTTTTTCTTATGTCTAATTTTTTTCGAAGAAGTTTTCGAGGGTCTCGACGCTGATCTAAAGGAGGTCGATACACATCCTCCAACTGAAGAAAGGCTTAGAAGAATCGTGTTGGAATTCGGAAGTGCTGTCGGGATTGATGAAGAGTGGGGAGTAGCCGCCGCTAGCCACATGAGATCAATTTCTAAACAGTTAATTGAAATGAGCATTGATGCCGCGAACATTGGAACGAACGAACTCGAAAGTCGGCCCTTATTTGGCTGGTATGGATCACTGTACTTAGGGCGCTGGAAAGGGCCTACCCTAATAGACCGGGTGGACTTCTAATTCATGCTAGCTCATACGCGCCCATTGCGTCACGTACGTATCCATTGATCATGACGTCTCGACGTAAAAGCTTTCTGCGCAATGCGGTCATTGGTTAGCTGCGCAGCGAAGGTCGGCTTTCCTCCCTCCCTTCATGGATCAAGCCGACCGAGCATTTTGAACTGTGGACCAAGATAAGCCCATAGTTTTTGCGATGCGATTGGTCGTCCATCCTAGCTCGAAACATTCTTGTAGACGTCTCTGGTCATATTTTGGGTTTGAATTTCGCGGCTTAATCTGGCGGCCAGTGGATTTGATCCACTTGGAGATTGTCTGTGGCAGGGGGCCGTGTTGAGCGCTTAGGTGACGTAGGGCAAGTCCATTTTGCCAAGCAACTGCAATTTCTTCGATGACATCCACACCCGCGGTCCGAATCTTATAGATCGCAGTCTTGCGAGTTAAACTTAAATGCTTCGCAAAGGCGTCGAGGGATGCGAGTTCGCGATAGAGAGAAACTATTTCTTCACCGGGCATGTGAATATCCGTATCTCGTTTCATCTCGGGGGGGAAAAATTTTTGGATTTCATGGCTTGTTTGCTAGTTCGAGCGGCATTCCTTTGTTCGCTCGCTGACGTCAATACGCTCTGCGGCCCTCCGCTTCTTTCTTCGAGCATGCCACATTTTTAGGTGATATGCGGATCTCTTTTGGCGGAGATATTCAAGTTTTGCATGTTCTTGGCGTGCGAGACGTAGCTTTTCATCAGCCTGCTTAAGGCTCAGCTCTTCCGCTTTCGTCAGTCCTGCATACGGTTCTGAGACGGGGCCGTAGGCTGCTTCGTATGGAGTCTGTTCATGCATGTTGGTGCCCCCAGATGTCGAATCGTTTGCGGGAATATCGTGTGCCTGCGCCCTATCAGCCTACCTGACATCTCGCTTTGTGTGATGCGTCATGGACCAAAATCGAGATATTAAACCACACAAAACAGAAACCCTTGCGCAAGCGGTTCCTAGGTATGAGTGTCTGACCATCAAAAGAGTTTGACGGTGTGATGCACCCTGATCTTGAAAAACATGAACTGGTGAAATTTTTGCTTCGTAAGAAGTCAAATTCGCTTGCTCAAATCTCGAGAGACCTCGGTATTTCGCCGGGCAGTGTGACGGCTGTGTGCCAGGGTGTAAGACGTTCTAGGCGCGTGGAAAAAGCGCTTGCGGATGCTTTGGACACCACACCAGAGGAGTTGTTTCCTGACCGCAATATAGGGAGGAAGAAATTATGAGACCTTAGAAAAGAAAAGCCCCTCGAAAGCGGTAACTTTCGAAGGGGCTGGTGCAAAAGAAATCGACCCTTTGCACCTCCTTCATGACCTAAATTTCGAGATCCGTCAACCGCGCAAAGCGTTTCTGCGGGCGGGTCTCGTTTGTCCCAACATCAAGGAGTGCCGATTGGTGCCGGAAGTCCGGCAGCCACGGTAAAGAGATATGTCCAAAGATGACGATGACGATTTCTATCGTCCCCCTCTGCCGACGACGGCAGGGCTGATGTTTCCTGCCCGTTCAAAACAGACCGTGCGGGGGTTCACATTGGCAAAGCTGCCCGCCGAAGACCAATGGCGACAGATCATCAGTGCGTCGCAGGGAGAGCGGGAAACCTGCCTGCTGGCGCTGGCCGATCCCGACCTGTGGAACCTGCACGATCAGCCCACGCCGGTCAGCTACACAGACGTTGATGGGCGGCGGCGTGCACATCGTTTCGACTTCCTCAAGGAATTCCGAGACGGTAGCCGCGCAGCCATCGCGGTTAAGCCCGAAGAATTAGTCGAGAGGCTGAGTTTTCGCGCGACGTTGATCGCGATCCGGCGGGATCTGCCGATCGGCTTTGCTGATCGGGTCTGCCTGGTCACAGAGCGAAACCGGCACCGGATCGAAGTACAGAATGCAGAGCTTCTGAACTTCTTTCGGCGCTGTCCGGATGATGAGGCTGATCGGATCATCGCGGAGCAAATCAAGAAGCTCTCCTGCGAAATAGCGATCTGTGAACTCATCAAGTCGACAGGTTTGGAGGCACGCGGTTTTCGCGCCGTATTTCGCGCGATCTACGCTGGCGAGCTTCAGACCAATACCAATGAGCGCATCACACTCAACACCATCGTTTCAAAAAGAAAGGGGCTGTCATGAAAGATTGGGCACCCCAGATCAATGTCACCCCCTGCGATGCCATCGTCGCGGGGGGAGAAATTCAGATTGTCCATAAAGTCAGTGATCTGTTCATTCAGATCGCGCCGCTGCATGGGCGCTCAGAGCCGATTTCATTGACCCATCATGAGTTGGCAGAACTCATCGACGCGGGACGTTTTTCCATCGAATACGGCTATTTTGAAAGCCGTCAGGTTGCACGCCGTGCGCGGGCAGGGAGGGCGTTGCTCTCTCGCCTTTCGCTCAAAACACAGCTCGAAGCCTTCTGGAAAGAATGCTGGTGTATCGTCATGGAGGAGGCGGAAGAGGAGGGTTGGTTCAATCGGTCTGCGGAACGTTGGGCCGAGTTTCGTCCTGAACTCGAAAAACGCGTCACTGAAAGACTGAAGGTAGGCTTGAAGAAGGCGACGCCTGGCGCGGTTTTCGACAGTGTGGAAATACGCCGGGCGCCGGGGCGCACTGCGGCGATGGGAATGCTTCGCGAGTGGCAAAAATCCAAAGATCCGATGGTCTTTGTCAAAAAATCGATCTTCAACGGCAAGAATGCCAAACAGGTTCATGCCGAGGTCGAGGCGATCATTCAGCGCGAGCTAGAGGCCTATCTGCACCCCAATGAGATTTTCCCGGCACAGGTCCATGACGCGGTAAATGCGGAGGTGCGCAGCAAGAACCGCGTGCGGGCGCTGGCAGGGGACGCGCCCCTGCCCGAGGTTTCTCAGAGTACGATTGAACGCCGGATTGCTGATCTGGACAAGTTCGAGGTTCTGGCCGCGCGTAAGGGCGTTGCATTTGCCAAGAACAAGCTCGGAGCAACCGGGGGTGGGATCAAACGGCAAGCTCCTCTGCATCGCATCGAGATGGACGAGTGGGAAATCGACTTGATGGCGATCCTGAAAAACGCCGGTGTCGATATCACCCAAGGCAGTTTGCGTGATGTTCAGGTGGGGCGGTATTGGGTCTGCGTTGCATTTGATACGGCCACGCGCAGCATATTGGGGCTGAAACTCTCCACCGCCCCATCGGCAGACGATGCGAAAGCGGTGCTGTGGATGGCGATGCGCGACAAGACCCAACTTGCGCGCCAGCTTAAATGCGAAACCGCATGGCGGCAACACGGCCATCTCTATCATGTTGCTGTCGACAATGGCCCGGCCTTTGTGAATGTCGAGTTCAAGGCGGCGCTTGCGGATTTGGGGATTGATTACTCCGTGCTACCGGCAGGTATCCCCAAGCTTCGGGGGCGTGTGGAGCGCGTGTTTCGCACTCTTGCGACACTGCTGATGCCCTATCTGACCGGGCGCACCTTTTCCAACCCGCGGGAGCGCGGAGATTACCCGTCGGAAAAATATGCGGTGCACACTGCAGAAAGCATCATTGAGCTTTTGGTGCGCTTTGTGGTCGATGTGTATCACAACCGCAAGCACCGCGGGCTGGAGTATGCGACCCCGAACCTCATGTGGGATCGGCTGATCGCGGAATTCGGCTGGTCCCCTGCGATGAGCAATCACAAGCTCAGACATATTTTGGGTGTGCATTTCTCGCGCGAAACCGGGCGGCACGGCGTGCTGGTCAATGGGGTGAACTATCATTCTGACCGTCTTGCCAAACATGTTCAGAAATATGGTCAGAAGACGGTCGATATCCGCATCGATCCCGAGGACATGGGCCACATCTCTGTTTGGCTGGATCGGGGAAATGAGAGTGGTTGGTCTACGTTGGCTGCCCAGATCGACGGTTTGGAGGGGGTGTCATTTGCCTCTTGGGAACGTGCGATCTTTGAGCTTCGGCAGAACAACCGGAATGCAGCATCTCTGACCCAAGGCGTGGTGGACCGCGCAATCAAACGCATCAAGGAGATCGACGCGGAGCAATGCGCGATGCGCCAGCTTGGCCCAATCAAGTTGACGCAGGACCAGATCCGGCGCGCGCAGCGCGAAACCTTTTGGGGGCTGTCGCTCGGGCGGGACCCTGAAGCGGGTCCTCTGTTGCAGGATCAGAGCGGTGCCCCTGGGGCTATCGGATTTCTGTCCGATGAAATTCCCTACATTCCAGAGCCTTTGCCGGAAGAGCGCCCGGTTTTGGACAATCCGGATGAAGTGCCGGTCGAGTTCTGGTCCTTCAGTGACGAACTCGATGACGACCAGCCGAATACCAATCCTGACATTCTAAATGAGGAAAACGACAATGACGACAACGACCTCTAAACCTTCGCACTCTCCGAAAGTGCGAAAACTTGTACAGGGGCTGCGAGCTCTCTATGTGCCGACGCCATCCTTCCGGGCTCTGGACGAGCGCCTTGGCGAGTTGATTGAGCAGCGGCGGGCGGATATGGCAGACGGGGTTACGAGTAACACGCGTGGTCTGATGCTGGTAGGCCAATCGGGCAGCGGAAAAACCACGGCGATCCGTGAGCTCACGCGTAAGTACAGCGGGGTCTTGCGTACGGACCCGACACAGGAAATCTGTGAATATATTGGTTTGCAGGTGCCCAGTCCGGCGACGATGAAACACGTCGGAGCATCGACGTTGCGGGCGCTCGGTTATCCGTATTCAGCGGATAAGCAAGGGCCCGCGATATGGGATCAGGTCAAAGTACAGCTCAAGCTCCGTGGAACCTTGTTTCTCGGCCTTGATGAGGCGCAGGATTTGGCGCGCCATCAAACGGATAAAGAACGCCAGTCGGTTGTGAATACGCTCAAGTCCTTGATGGAAAACTCGGTGTGGCCTACTGGCTTGATCCTTTCCGGTATGCCCGACCTCAAGAAGATCGTGAATCAGGACCCGCAGTTGGCACGCCGCCTTTACCCCGTCGAAATCGGGCGGTTGCATGGCATTCGTGATGTGGCCCCGGTTCTCAACATTGTCCTGAAATACGCGGCCCGGGCCGAGATCGAGGCGCTGGCTTCTGTACGCAATGAGCCCTTTGCTCAAAGGTTGATGCATGCAGCGGATTATCAGTTTGGTCTCATGGCGGAAATCACGGTGCAAGCGGTGACAAAAGCACTGTTCTCAGAGGGAACGGAGGCAAGGCTGGGCATTCAGAATTTTGCGGATGTTTATCACGACCGCAACGCTGCCATCGACGCGATGAACCCATTTATTGCCGAGGATTTTGCACGCATCAATCCGCGTCTCATTTTCGGCGATGACCCGGATGCCGAGGATCAATGATGGGTGCCCATCTCATTCCCACTCTCCCCCTGATCAAGGGGGAGACACCTTCGGGCTATGTCAGTCGGACCGCGCAGCTCTATGAAACAACCGCGAGAGATTTGTCGACTGACCTCGGCATGCGCTGGCCGCATCTGTGTTCGGGGTATGTCGAGCAATTGAAGCGCTTGTCCTGGCTAACAGGTTTTGCGTTGGATGATCTGCGCCAAGGGGCTGCGCGTAAAATCCTCAATGGACATTACGAGATTGGCCGGACAACCGCGACGACGGGGGTGTTCCGAAAGACAACGACTGCGCTCTGTCCGCAATGCGTGATGGAGGCATGGGAAACCCATGGGGCGGCTGGGCTGTACCAGCTCTTGGAGTGGTCGGTGCGTTGTCTTGGTCGATGTGAAAAGCATAGTTGTGCTTTGATCATTTTGCCGTCGGCCGGGCATTCGCATGTGACCTATGATTTTGCGCGGCAGGTCATCAAGCATTTTGAAACTGTTGCCCGGGCCGCAGAGACACCGGTTCTCTTACATGCGACGCAATTTGAAACCTATGCGCGGACGCGAATTTGGGCCGGTAGTGCTGCCGATGACTGGCTGCAAAATTTTGATTTGACACATCTCTATCGCGCCAGCCTGACTCTAGGGGCGGCGTTGTCGGGGCGGATGAAACTGGCGCTTCCTGAATTGACGATGGAAGATGAACGATATCTTTGTGAGGTTGGCTTTGCGGCGCTGCGCTATGGGCCGGAGAATTATGGTCAGGCTTTGTTGCAGTTGCGTCGACAGAGCATGTCCGAGCGGCCTTACTATACTGCGAATTTGGGACCCTTTTATGAATGGCTCTGGGAGATGCAGGAAGAGCCCGCGCTGAAACATCTCATCCCGCTGACCCGGGCGCATATCTTCCAAACCTATCCGGTGCCGCTCGACAAAGAGGTGTTCGGAGAACGGCCTGTGAGAGAGATCTGGCTCACGATGGAGGAGGCGCGGTTGCGGTCCGGGTTCGGTGTGACGTTCCTGAAAAAGCTGTTGGGACATATGAAAGGCGAGAGCGAGGACGTCGCTCTCCGAAGAACCGATGTACGCGTTGATGACCTTGAGGCTGTCCAAGGGCTTTGGGCGGGGCATATGAACTTGTCAGAGGCTGGAGAGGCTCTTGGCGTGGGGCGAGAGCATGTTAAGCAGCTCCATGCTTTGGGGGTGTTTAGAGCGATCCGCATCAATTCTGCATTACGCTATGTGAACCGCGCCGATGTGGATGCCTTGCTCGAACGAGTTGCCTTATTGCCGAAGGAGGCAGGGGCAGGGGATTTTATGCCGCTTCGCGAGTTTTGTCGTTCTCGAAGGTTCGCCCTTCCTCAACTCATTGAGGAGTTCTACGGCGGTGGATTGGAGGGGGACGTTCGGCGTGGTGAAGGAACGGGGCTGCTCACCCTGGAGATCGCGTCCCACGCGGTGCTGGGAAAAAGACAGGTCTTGTTGTCGCGTGACCTCTCCCTGTGTGAGGCTGCCAGTTATCTGAAGCTCAATGTTGTGGCGGTGCGCAGGCTTAGGGACGGAGGCTATCTGACACAAATCCGCCGCCGCAATCCGGATACGAATTTCCAGAGATTCTATATAACCAAAGCCAGCATTAAGCGATTTGAGGCGTCATACATCACGCTGGGCCAAATGGCCGATCTGGAAAATGTGGCCGCGATCCATCTTGCTCGGCGTCTTGACTGGGAGGGTATTCCGACGATCAGTTGCACCAGCGGATATGTCCGGGCCTATGAAAGGAGGAAGGTTTGCTGATGTGCTGGGTGCGGCGAAGGAGGGCCGGTTTGGAGCAGGGGTATGTCCGCGATGTGGCGACCCGTGGGGCTGCGGTAAGGATTTTGGATGGGGAACTTTTCTTTGGCCATGACGCACAGGCACCCGTCTGCTAAACCATAATGAATGGGCTGCACGATCGCGGATGCGCAGTGCTTCCGAGTCAGGACATAAATTCCAGAGTAGGATTGGCTTCCGTATAGTGTCGCCCAACTACAAATTTTTCATCGTCTAGATCGGGTGAAATCTTCGAGGTAGCAAAAATAATTTGGTGTTCCACGTCAGCCTTTTGGGAGCGCTCGACAACCAAGTTCTGCAAGTTGTGACTCCGCAAATCCTCCATGCCCTTGTCTTCGATTGTATCGATCAATGCCAAGCGGAAGTGGCGGAAGAAATCGTGTTTGGTCGCAGCCATCAAGAATCCAACAATGAAACTGGTTTTCAAAAATGCTCGTGAACTCGCGGAGAAATAGCTACTGCCATTCACGCTGATATTGTTCGCACCAAAATCGAACTTTACGAAATCAGGCTGTTGGAATTCTTTCTCTCGTGGGAAGTCACGCTTCAAAAGAGCTTTAACTTCATCTGAAATCGCTGTGTAAGCCTTTGCAATTCGGTTCTCGATCGCAGCTTCAAAAGCGGCGTTCTCTTCTCTGAGTTTTTGGGTCAGTGTCGAAATTTCGCTCTTCTTCTGTGAAATCTCACCAACCTTGGTGGCGATGGCCGCGTTGCGATCTTGCTCTTCAACCTGCCGCTCGAGATAACCCCGCCGTGATTGTAGGTGTCGTATTTTCGCTTGTGAGCTAGACGTCGGACGTGAGCGGACTTCAGCAAGGCTTCTTGAGGCTCTTTCCCATTGGGATTTGGCCGCATCGAGCCCTTCGTTGACAGTATCAAGTTGTTCAGTTTTTCGAGCGATGATTGTTTCTGTGTCGCGAACCTGCAAGGCAAGTTCATTGATCATGGAAACCATTTGGTCGCGTAGCTTTTCGGGCTGGATAGGAGTTTTGCACAGATGACAAGCATGTTCTGGCACATCAAGAATAGGCTCCAGACACGCTGGACAGGTTTCAAACACAACTGAACCCAGCGTTTCCTGAACTACTTGTGAATTCCTTAAATCCGCCAGTTTAGCCTGAATACCGCGGAGGTAATTGCGCAAGTCAGCAATGTTGAATGCCAGGCTATCGCGGTTCTGACGTTGATTTGTAAGATTTGCCTGCGAATTTTCGAACTCTTCGTAGGCCCTTTTTGTAGATCGAGTGTAAACTCATCCTCGCTAGAGGCCAACTGTTCCTCTTCCGCCTGCGCTATTTTCTGATCAACATCAGCCAACTCCCCAAGCAAGCTCTTTTTTTGGGTTTCCACCCATTCGGGCGTTAAACTTTGCCCAGCTTGCCCTAGAGTTGCGAAGATAGCCCTAAGCTCAGCGTCCAGCCCCGAAAACCGTTTGTCCAGTTCACGAATTCGAAGCTTGTTTTCTAGTACCTTTGTTTCCTCCGATCCACACAACAGCCGTCCAACAGTATCTCGGATAACGGGGCGATCCCAAGTCTCGTCCGTCATGAACAGACTATCGGAAGGACTAAGCTGGTCAGCATAGTGCAGACGAAGCACTTGGTGCATCGTGAGCTTGCCGGTAGTTTCGCCCGCGGCTTCTGGAACATCCAGCAACCGAAATACCGCCTGCGAAAAGCTCTCTTTGCTCTGCGAACTCGGTCCACGAGCATAGGGGTATCGTAACCAGTTCTGCACCGGAGCCTTTAAAGCAGCGTCCATATCTCCGCTGAATATGTCCATAGGCCTGCGGTTGTCGTCACTTATTGGGCGCGACAGCGTGGCAACATTACCGTTTAATGATACCTCTGCCAAAACGCGAGTGCACAATTTCGCCTCATCGCTCCAATCTGTTTCATCGCCGCCTAATGCGAAGTAGATGAAATTTAAAATGCTGGATTTCCCCGATGAATTGTCCCCACTGATGATGTTTACACCAATGTGAAAAACCTCGTCGTAAACTGGATATCCATCTTTCTCGATACGTAGCCGAGACAGAAAAAGGCTAGGCTTAAACAACGTCATACCGATACTCCAATAACCCGGTTCGATGCTTTAGCCCGTCCTTGCCGGTAAGTGGGTAGTCCCTCAATAGTTTTAGAATTGCCTCAATGAGCTCACTATTCGCCGAATTTTCATCCTTTAGTCTGGTTGAGAGCTCCTCAGGCAATTCTTTCTCAGTTGCCTCCACTGTGTGCCGTTCCCAGCTTTCGGCTTCAATAAACCCCCCGTTCACAAGGCTCCCGATCGCGGCAATTTGAAACGGCTCAATGCGACGAAACAGTGACCGTTTGTCAGGTAGGCGGCTGTACGGCTTTGCCGCTTCGTATTTCTTACCTACAGATCGAATGCTACTGTGTTCGCGTTTGTAACGAACATCCTTGTCTTGCAAATAGAACGGGAACAGTAGGAAAAAATCTGCAATCCGCAAAGCGTCGTAGTGGATAGCATTTTCGATCCAACTACCATCCCTTAGCTGGAGAAGCCTAAACATTGCATTGTATGGATCAAATGCAGGTTGGTATGAAAGTTGCGTCATTTGTGCCACCTGACAAAACAACGGTCGGCCAACCAATACAGCATCCCAAGCGCTCGATTTGTATTCACGAAAAAATGGTCGACCTTGCTGCATTCACTGATAACTGGGATGACTATTAAGTCATCAACCAGCTTGTCGGCAGCGGTGTGAGCGACGTCAGGCAAGTGCGGCCATACCTGTCTCTTGAAGGTTCGTTCGACCTTTGCGAGTATATGGGCAAAGATCTCCTGCGCAGAGGCATAGAGGGACCATTCCTCTAAGAGATGCTCGAATTCAACTTTTTGCTCCAGTGCGTCTTCCCATAGGTCAAGCCGTTTTCCTGTTTCAAGCTTTGATTTGAGGCCCACGATACCGTCCGCCGCTTCCCGCCTGCGCTTGTAGTAAGCGAGATTGGCTATCGTCCCGTCGATGGTCTGTTCCTCGTCCACTTCGGCACGAAGTTTCGCAGCGAGCTTTTCAATTGCTTCGTATGCGTTGGTATGGTTGTTGAAATGGTAATTCTTCGAAATGTCGCCGCCAGCTATATCGCCTCCAGCTTGCGAGTGAGACTGGTTGACACTTGGGGCTTGTCTGTCCGTCATCAGCTATCTGTGTCTTTTCCGACGGTCTTATTGCCGCCAACAATGTCACCACCTGCTTTTGCAGATTGCTGATCCACAATCTTTCCGCCACTCTTGGCTTGCTTTTTAGAAAAGGTCAGAGTCAGCAAAGAACCTCCTGCTAGGCCGACAAGAAAGCTTGCTATTTCGGTCAAATATTCCATCAAATGCCCCGTGCCTGAAAAATGCTACCGAAACAATAGTCTCGTCGAGAGCTCTATTTCAATGACAAACTAATAGATCGGACGAGCGAGTTGCGGCTTCGGGCGCCATCTCTAGTGCCCGTTCTCCGTTCCCAAATCGTCATCCCGCAAGATTCGGTAGAGTTCTGCTTTGGCGCACCGCATTGCAGCATCGAGCGTAAATTTCGAGAGTTCGCAAAGGGCCGAACAAGCTTTGCCCCATCAATTAAAGACTACTTGTACAGTCCTATCGCCGTCTCCATGCGCAATTTACAATCGTGAAAAAAACTTATGATTTGCTCGCTGGTTGGGAGGGCAACCTTTACAGGTTCATTTCGAAACTTGTCCTTTTCTGTATCCTTTTTTGCGTTACTGCCAAGTTTGCTAAAGGCAACAACAGCATCGTCATCTAAAACTAACGCGCCTTCAATATCACCCCAATCCATTATGCAACGGTGAGCTAGAACAAATCCGCGCGGATGTTTTAAGAACCCGGCCCAACACCTTATCAATTCTTCATGGGCTGTTTCGCCATAGAGATCGCTTGGTATCAGGTCGCGGACATATTCACGAAGCACGTCGAGCCTTAGCAAGAGTACTTCAGCGAGGTCCTCACAGGCAACAGTTGATCGGGGCAATGACAGAATACGGTCAACCGAGTTGACGACTGCGGCAACGTTGCAGGCTTCGGCTACGTGAATTTCGGAACTTCCGTCGTCAAACTCAAACTCAACAGCTCCAGGGGTGTTTGCGCACTCATGGAGCCCACAAATCAGCGGCTCAGCCGTTTCAGGACGCACTAGGGCTTGTGGACAGTTAGGGGTTCCCAATTGGCCTGAGTTTTGATTCAACCTTCCAAAAGAGGAGGTTTGAATGGACCCGAGCAGATTTGTGCTTGCGGATCGTCAAGGGGCGATAGTCGCGCCGTT
>Ga0181375_1000267_pt1 | contig 13088 bp, 11 predicted proteins | sample LowvirmetaG_FD_130090 | JGI IMG/M metagenome (GOLD analysis project Ga0181375, IMG submission 130090) | Marine viral communities from the Subarctic Pacific Ocean - Lowphox_11 viral metaG | ecosystem: Environmental > Aquatic > Marine > Oceanic | place: Subarctic Pacific Ocean | collected 2015-12-09 | reverse complement strand
TTTAGCTGTAGCAATATCTCTTTGTACAACTTCACTAACTTTATATATATGTTGTCTTCCAGTTACAGTAGCATTATTTCTTTTAGCTTGGGCTAAAATTGCAAAACTTGCAGATGGACTACCTGTTACAGAACCTGTAATGTCATTTACTGTGATAAGATTTTGAGGGTCATCAAAACTAGCAGATGTTATTAAATAAGATCCAGAGGGAGTGGAAAAACCAATTGTATCATTAACAACAGTTGATGTGGCATTTTCAGATAAAGTAACAGAAGTATAATCAGAAGCAAAAGCGGTAATATAAGCACTAGTTGGAATTGCTCCACCTACCGAATATATAGATTGAGATGTTCTAAGTAAATTTTTATCTCCTGTCCAAGTTATATCACTTATTGTAGGTGAATCATTGGCAAAAGTACCTTCCGCAATAACAATATTTTGATTATTAATGGAATCGGCGGTAATTGCTCCGAAAAATTGTTGATTTACATATGCCATTTCATTAGAATGTTACTCTAATCATATTGTTAATTAAAGAGGTCAATCCGGATATGCTAAATCTATTAAAGTTTGATGCTGTATTTACTGTAACAACAGCTGAAGTATTTTGAGATCCATCGCTTAATTTAAATGCTTGTGTTAAAGGTGGATTTTGGTTTACTAAACTGCTATCACCTCCAGCTCCATTAGATATGGAAGCAGGGAGAATTAATAAAAATGATGTTGTGGATTTAGTACCTGTTACTATATTCATAGAATTAATTTGACAATCCCCAGCATTTGGTGATGCTATAGTTACTCCAGCTTCTGTAAAACTACTAGCTTTAAAAGCGGGAATATAAGCTCCTGTAGATCCTGATGTGCCACCTGTATCAGCAACTGTACAAGTTAATGTATTTGCATCTGTGGCTGTAACTGTAAGATAAGTATAATCAGTATTCATATTTCTTATAACAATATAATCACCTGTTGATAATCCATGTGCTGTGGATGTTATTGTTAATGTTGTTGTTGATCTACTCCAACTTAAATTACCTACGACTGGGCCCGTTGATAAAATTTCTACCCTACCATCTACTCCACTACTTCCCTCATCATGAGCTTCATATCTAATAGTAGGAGTATAAACTGCACCTGAAATACCTGAAGAACCACTTGAACCTGAAGATCCTGAAGAACCATTTGTACCAGAAGTTCCAGATGAACCTGAAGATCCTGAAGTACCAGATGTACCTGCAGCTCCTGCTGCTCCATCAGCACCTGAAGTACCAGATGAACCTGAACTACCTGAAGAACCACTTGTTCCATTTGTTCCACTTGTTCCTGATGAACCACTTGAGCCAGATGTACCAGAAGTTCCTGCAGCTCCTGCTGCTCCATCAGCACCTGAAGTACCAGATGAACCTGAACTACCCGAAGTACCATTTGTACCAGAAGTTCCAGATGAACCTGAAGAACCACTTGAACCAGATGAACCTGATGTACCAGCTGCTGATTCTAAAGATATTGTCCAATCACTATAAGTACCACTTCCTCCTACTGTAGTAACTGTAATAACTAATGTAGTACTAGAATAAGTTTTAACAGTACCCACCATTTTATTTGCAGTATTAGCATCGGAAGCTGCGGCGATAGCTTGACCAGCTGAAAATCCTAAACTTGCTTGTGTTGTAAATGTTTTATCTCCTGTCCCTATTGTATTTGCTGTTGTTGAAGTACCTTTATAAGCAAAACCTGAAGTTCCTGATGTACCTGAAGAACCTGATGTACCTGAAGAACCATTTGTACCAGAAGTACCAGATGAACCTGAACTACCTGAAGTTCCAGAATTACCTGAAGTTCCAGATGAACCTGCAGCACCATCAGCACCTGAAGTACCACTTGTACCTGATGTACCAGAAGTACCAGAAGATGAATTTGTAGTGTAAATATCTCCAGAAGAAGTATTATATGCTAAAATAACAGCTTGATCAGCTACATTTGTTATACTTCCAGTGGCAATTCTCATTGTTCCTGAAACATTTAAAGAACCTGAAATTACTATATCATAGGATCCAGTTCCGTTTAGTGCATTTATTGGTCTTAGAACGTGAGCTGGTTCTATTATACTTCCACTCGCTATTCCTGATGTACTTACTTGTGCCATTTTATTCTATTGGTATATTAATAAATATTAAATTATTCTACTACAGTTTCCTTAAATATAGTTCTAGTTACACTATAAGATTTTGGATTCGGTCCTGCCATAGCTGCATTTATACCTGTAGGTATTAAATACCCATTTACTAAGACATTCATTGTTGATCTATTGGCTCTATCTGAACCACTTTCAAGTAATATTGGGGTATTAAATGTATCTATATTTGCTCTAAATAAAAATCTTTCAGGATCACCCCAATATGCACGAGCTCCGAATTCAATACCTTCTATTATTTCATTTGCTTGAGTTGTAAAATCTGTAAAAATAGATAATGTATAATTTAGATCAATATAGTCAGGAATTACACCTAAAATATAAGATTTTTCAACTTTTTGACCTCTTAATACATTAAAGTTATCATATATATTATTTTGAGAATATTGAGTTTCAAAATATTCTACATTATTTACTCTATTTCCATCTAATTTATTTCCTAAAGTATTATTTTTGGTAAAGTTTTCTCTTTTAATCATAACAAGAGGAACCATTGTTTTACCATTTCTATCTCTATAAAAACCATCAGCTTGCATAGATTTCCATCTTTCAGGAGAACCATAAATAACTGGAACTTGAATTTGTTTACTATTTAAAGTAACTGTTGGTTTAATTACATTTTCTAAATAGAAAACCATTGCACTATCAATATCTTCTAAACCTATAGAAAATGTTTTATTCTTATTATCGTCTTTTAATGAAATTTGAGTTGCTCTATTAAACTCAGGTTGACCTGGTTTTAGGACAGTAGAAGAAACATCGTTTGGATTGCCAGCAACTTCATAATCTGTCTCAGGATTGACATAGACATCAGGCATTATAGCCATGAATTCTCTTCTTGTAAATGGTCTTGGTTTAAATTCCATTATAATCTTTGTTCTTTAATACCCCATTTTTCTGGTCTTGACCAGTAACATTCTGCTATTATTGAGTGACTTTCTCCAAAGTCATCTACTGTTTCACTATAAGGATAAGCAGGATCTTTTCCAACTACTAATTGATTTTCAACTAAATTATTTACTTCATAATAATCTTCATTCCATAGAATTACATCTCCAATTTCAGGGATTACATTGGCTTGAACTAAATCATATCTAAAGAAATTACAAGTTAATGTTCTTTGTCTATCTACTCCGAAATCACCATCTGTATCAGTTTGTGCTCCTCTATCCAATAAACATTTAAGTAAAACAGGGCCTATTAACGTTTTATCTTGCGCTTCGCCGTATATATTGGATGGTGTATCATCAAGTTTTACCTTATAATACCCAACCTGTTGTTCGATAATTTTATGTAATAGTTCAGTGTTTAAACCTCTGAATAATCTAACGTCTCTTGCTTTTCCGTATAATGCCATATCATGCTATATAAATTGGGATTGGAACTTGATCTAATGTAGTTGCCATAGCAGTGGCTTCCTCTGCTTTACGTTGTAATTGAGCTCTTCTAGAATTTTCATCTAAATCAGATCTTAATTTTTCTATTAAAGCGGCTTTCATTTCAGTTGCAGAAGAAATTAGCTGATCCTGGTTTAAGGTAACTTCAGCTCCTGGGATAGGAACTTGTGAATATTTACCTCTAATATATCCTAATAATTCTTTGGCCAAAGCTAAAGTATATTCAAATACCCAATACCTACCAGGGGCATTTATAAAATCGTAATTTGGATTTTCATAAGGCACATTAGACATATCTGTTACTAAATTACTTCCAGAGAATGGTGCTCTTATAGGAGAATTTCTCTCTTCAACTAAAATATATTGAAAACGCAGAGCTCCTCCATCTTCTTTTGGGATAGGAAATATTCTTAATTTATTATTTACTAATTCAAATGAAAAAGCTGATCTCCTAATTGTATCATTTAATTCAATAGCTTGAATTACGGAAACATCATAATAAATAGGCATTAATAAGAAATTAATTGCTGGTGAGTAGTTTCCAAATCCAAATACATCTAATAATTGTTGAGAACCATAACCTGTACCTGCGTATGGATCAAAATATCTTACAATTGAAGGAGTATTTTCATAAAAAACACGTTTTATTTCAATTGAACCTGTAATTCCTTGATCATCTTTCCAATCATTTAAATCATAGTCTTGTTGGTTACAACTCATTGTAACTGATCCTGTATACCAATCTATATATCCCCCAGCTCCTACTTCTTCTCCATAATCTTCTGCTATTCTAACTATATTACCTAAATTTGGTTGAATTACTGATTGGTTTAATGCAGAACCTGTATTAAAAGCTTCTAATGAAATAAAATTATTTCTTATTTGATATAAATAAAGTTCATTACCATATGTAGTTACTGCTTCTTCAAAACAAGCATATAACGATCCACTACCCATTTCAATATCTACAGTAGGATATCCTAATCGTTGAGCACAAAATGATGCTACTTTATCGGCATCTGTTTTAAAATCAACTTCATTATCATAAAATCCAAATGGAGTTTGACCTGGAGTGAAAGTTGAGGTGCCTGTCCATATTATAGGTGATTGTTCTGCCATATTACTTTATATAAATATTTAATAATTATGTTGTTGCTATTATGTATTCTACTTTAGCACTACTACCAGATGGTTCAACTTTTAATGAAGATACATCTCCATAAGTAAATACAGCATCACTACCTGATAAAATACTTCCTGTAATATTAGATGTAGATAACATAAAAGATCCCCCTACATCAATTTTAAAATTTAGTTGTTCAGTTGAAGAAGAAACTTTTAAATTTACTGGAACTGTTGTAGAATTATTGCTTACTCTAGCATATTTTAAACTACTAGTTAAAAATTGTCCCGCACCTACAGTATCTGATAATGAAAATATGGTAGTTTCTGATCCAGAAGATGTATTTAAAATTCTATTATCAGTATAATTAATTCCTGATATTGTTTTTGAAACTTCAGATCCTCTTTGAACCCCATTTAGTGAAATTTGTTCTTGTATTTTTATAATAAAATCAGCCATAAGTAGTATTTATTATAAATATTTAAAATTTAATGATAAAATAAAAAAACCCACCATGTAGGTGAGTTTTTATTTAAAATTATTTTAACTTTCTTAAATAATTACAGTTTGAGCTAATAAAAGTTTTTTGTAAAGCTTAATAGCTTCATCTTCAGATAGACTTTTATTCTCATCTAATTTCCTCCAGGATCTCCAATCTGGTAATTCGGTTGTGAAGTGTGACATATTTTTTATTGCTTAATTCTACATCGATAAATATATATAAAGACAAAAAAACCCGCCTTAAAGACGGGTTTTTCTTAATTTAAAGTATTAGTGTTAACTAAAACGTTATTATATTACGTTTAGGTCAGCACAAAGCACTTTACCATAGAATTCAGGACGTACCATTTTCTTAGCGTATCTAGTCATAATACCTTTTCTTGGAGTGAAGGTATTAGGATCGTACACTAGAGGTGTCATGATTAATGGGATATATGGAGCATAAACTGCACCACTTTCTAGGAATTGGTTTCCTCTAAATCCTAATAAGATTGTATTTTCAGTCATATAAGGATTTTTGTACACTTTATATCTGCTATTTAATGCACCAACTTTCTGTACACCAAAGGCGTAAGTAGCTTTTGCAACATCACCATCACTATCAGCAGCGAATCCTGGTATAGATTCTAATACTGTAGCAACAGTTGGAGAAACAACCATAAAGTTTGCTCCACCTCTTAATGTTCTAGCGTGAATTTCATTACTTACTTTTTGTAATTTAATTCCAAGTGTTTGGAACCAGCTCATTTGAGTATAGTATACACCAGATGTGTTAGAGTCGAATGCTGTACCAGCAGCATTGATTTGTTCTCCAACTTTGGCTGACCATACTTCTTCTATAGGAGCGTTTTCAATTAACATTGAAAGAATTTCAAGATCAATTTCCAATGAGATGTATTCTGAAAGAATTGAAGTCAATTCAGCTTCAGCATCTAAACTATGGAATGCATTTAAATCTTGAGAAAATTCTGGCGTCCATTGAGCTTTTAGCTTTCTAGTTTTCGCAGAAATAGTTTCTGATCTTAGTTGAACGTTGATGTCTGGGATAACAATATTTGGGTTATCACAACCATCACAACTTTGACTTGATAATGAGTTAGGAGAAGCGTTTGTACTACCAGCTTCAAAATCACCTCTTGAATTAAAAGATGTTTTGTGGCTATAGTATACACTACCTGTACCATTAGCTAAATGAGCAGCGGATGCACTAAATACAAATTTAATAGCTCCACCTGATTCAGTAGCTTCTGTAAATGCTGGTAATTGAGCAGCAATTGCTGTTTTTTCACCATCTATAGTACCTGAAGCAAATACAAATGCTTGTACAGCATCCATATCAGTTAATGCGTCACCTAAGAATAGGGATCCTGTTTGAATTGTAACAGTTTTAATTGCGGCAATAGCATTACCTACAACAGCAGCAGCCGAAGCTGAATAAGTTGCATCAAAATTTGCATCTTTCCAAGATCCTGATTTTACTACAAATCCATTTGAAGCTGAGAATTGGTTCATTGAGTAACCATATCTTCCAGCACCATATAGACCACCTGAAGCTGCGTTACCGAAGTTTTCAGTTATGTCACCATAAAGTGATTGTGTATTTGTAAACGGTTTTTTAGTATCACCATACTGGAAGTCTAGATAGAATACAAGACCTGCAGGTAAAGACATTGGCTGTACAGAAACGAATTCTTTAGCAGCGATTTGTCCAAATACCTTACGTACAAGTGGTAATGCTACAGCAGCATATTGTCCACCTGTTCCGTCAGTCCATGTTCCACCAGTACCAGTAGTTGAAGCTTCAACAACAAGTTGTTTAGCTTGGTTTTCTAGCATGATTGCCATGTTAGATTTATCAGTGTTATTACTGATTCCCTCTAGCAATCCTGACTTTTCCCACTTTCCAGCAAGTTTAGCAGCATCTTTTGCTACTGACTTGTATGGATTAGCGGTTTCTAATAGTTGATTTACTACGTTTGACATTTTTATTTTATTTAAAAATTAATATTTAAATTAGTTGATTATACCAGCTAATTTTTGCATTCTAGAAACAAAATTATCTCCTTCAACAATCGGCTGTTTAGCTTTAGGTGCTACTCCTGCTGCTTTAGAAGCAAATCCTCTGTTTTCTTGGATAGGCTTTTTAGCTACTGGTGTAATTGCATCTTTAATTGTTTCAAAGATATTTTTTACTTCTTTAACTGATTCTGCACGGTCGAATGCATTTATTACTTTTACTTTTTGTGCTTCAGTTAGGGTTTTATTGCGGAACAATTTGTTTACATAAAGAAGTTTAGCGTTTAAAAGATTAACTTCGTTAAGTTCTGATTTTAAAGTTGTGATAACACCAATAGCTTCATTTAATTCAGCTTGAGTTTTATCTTCTTTAACTTCGTCTTTAACTTCGTCTACTTCTTTCTTTTCAGAAATTTCAATTTCTTCTTCATCAGAATGCATTTCTATTTCTTCTTCGCCTTCTTCTTCAACATCACCACCACCTATTACGTCAGTAATAACGTCACGGATAATGTCTCTTAGTTCATCAACAGTAATCTCACCGACTTCATCTTCGTCATCAGCTTTACCAGCTTCTTTGCCTTTTTCGTATTCATATTTGTCTACGTCGGCTCTTTCAGCTTCAGTATCGTCTTTTTCGTTTACTGTATCTGCTGGAACTTGAGTTTCAGCTACTTTTTGATCAGCAGCTTCTAGTTCTGCAAGGAGTTCATCTAGGTCGATTTCTTCGATTGTACCTTCTTCGTATTTCTCTTTTTCAATTTTTCGAGTAACACTTCCGATGGAAGAATCTCTTTTACCGTCTAGATAACCTTCTTCTTCCGCATCAGTACGAGCATCCTCGTTCCTAGCGTCTTCTTCCGCATCTTTCATGCCATCTTTATATCCTTCTTCTTCCGCATCTGTACGAGCGTCTTCTTTTTTGATGGATTTAAGGGCATTTTTGATGTCTGCCTTAGCGTCTTTGATACCATCTTGGTACCCTTCTTCTTCGGCGTCTGTACGAGCATCTTCTTTAACGTCTTCTTTAGCTTCTGCTACGGCGTCTTCAGATTTTGCTTCGTCCATTTCGTCTTTTGTTTCATCCAAATCTTCGCTCTCTTCTTGAAGTTTTTTCTCAAGCATTGATTGAATTTGTGGAGTGAAAGCTTCTTCCAATGCTAGCTTAGCGTTTGCAAGAGCCGTTTCACGGATCTCCTTAGCTTCAGCGACAGCATCGTTGAAAAACTTAGTGTTTGACATTGTAAAAAATTTAATTATTGGGATTACTTATTAGGGAAGTAATATAAGGTTTTATATCTTGAGGGAGATATTATTGAGAATATCTATCTTATCTGTAGATAAATATATAAAAATTCAGAAAAAATGAGGAATATTTAACGAATACAGCAAATCCCTGACTGGGTGCAAATTATGTCAGAAACTATTTCGTTTAATCTATTGTATTTTGATTTTGATTTTGGGGTATAACCTTCATTTAGGCCAATTGGTCTGACAAATGCTCCGTGAGTTGATGGAGTTGATACAAAATCCCAACATAAAAGTTCAAAATCATCTTGAACTTCTACTCTACCTTCACCTAAAGGTTCTACTGAACCCATACCTCTTGAGGATATACCAACTGTAATAGCATTATTAAATAACTCTCTCAATATATTACCTGAGGGTGTAGGTAAAACTTCGATTTTGCCCATTAAATCATTTCCATCCCACCATAATTTTTTAATATTATGAGATGCATTTTTTAAGTTAATTACTGCTGATTCAGGGTGATCTAATTCTCCTAATGCTCTATTTTCAGCAATAGGACCTTTAATGTATTTGTCAACTTCTGTTTTTAAAACTTCATATGGATAACTTCTACCATTATGATTAAATTCTTCGGCACGTTGAACAACGCCTTCAACAACCATGTTTTTATTCCCTTCAATTCCTTCAGAGATTTGTGATTTATGGGGAGTGAATACCGAATATTCTATTAATAATGCTTTAGCCATTACTTAATTAATCAGTTTTATCTGCTATTTTAATATAAGCTTTTGGATCTTTTTTCTGAAGTGCAAGAGCAGTTGCTTCATCGGGAGCCTCGATAGTTTCTAATTCTAATTTACGTGCTTCTACTTTATCCTTTAACTCATTTATATCTACTCCATATTTTTGAGCATATCTTTCATAAATAGCATCATGTGTTTGTCCTAATTCAGCAATATCTTTAGCACTATCTTCAGTTACATCCCCACTACCATCTACATCATATTTGTCAGCATACATAGTATATGTGTCTTCATTTAGGAAACTTGGAGACTTTTCTTCTTTTATAATTTTTCCGTTAGTTTTCTTTAATGCTTCAATTGATTTTTTATTAACTTCAATATCATACATACTGTCACCTTCCATTTGGTATGCTACCATTTTTTGATAATATTGTGGATCCTTTGTAAGGTTTTTTAATACTTTTTTAGAAGCTTTTTTAACATTGCCTGTATTTAATTCTTCTTCCATCCAATCTCCTACTGCATTATTAGTCATGTTTAGTTCAACATCCATTCCTCTTTGATATTCATATGGATTAACCATATCAATAGGTTTAGCGATGATTTCAACACCATCTTCGTAAGATTCTTGTATGGATTCTCGATCTATCGGATTATAATTCGATGTTTCTTGTATTTTTCTATGTAAGTCTTTTAATTCCATGTATATAAATATTTATCTCCCTTGGCCTCTGTAAGCTTTGGTGTAGTTTCTATTATTTTTTCCTTTAGATGTTTTAGTCTTAGCATGAACACCGGGTCTTCTTTTTTTTGGTTTTTGGTTATATGCAGAACTACCTATAAATCCTCGCGACACTACTCAGTTAATCCTTTTATACGGTTATTTAATTCAGTTAATTTTTCAGAAATATTATTAATAGCATTTCTAGTACGTTTTAAATATGACATCCCTTCATTGCTTTGTTTTAATTCGGATTTCATTCTTTCTGTATGTCCTACTAATTTAACAATTTCATTCATTTTTAATCTTATTTCTCTAACGGCTCTATGAATTTGTTCAGTAGGAGTTCTTAATTTTGTATTCTTTTTAAATGCTGAATATCTTGCTTCTCGAAGGTATTTTTTAGATTTTATTACAGATTGTATAGCATTAACAGCATCTTGCGTGGAATAATTATATCTATCTGCTAGTCTTTTAATAAATTTAGTTACTAATCTTATTAGTTCAGGATTATTTGATTCTTTAATTATATTTTCTTTTAATCCTAAATCAATACTAAATTCATCTTCTATATGTCCTACTGCATTATAAGCTGCTTGGTCCATGGTTATTTCACCGTGATATGATATATCTTGAATTGCTCGAGTTATCTTTTGAAATAGTAATTCTACATTAGCATTCCATCTTTCTTCATTTACAAATACTCTTTTATAAGCATCAGGATATTCGTTTCTAACATGAGTTCTATATTTGTTAAATATGCTTCTTACATCATCATTAATATCATCAATTTTTTCATCATCTGTTTTTTTAGCTAATTTATTTAAAATATTTCTTAATTCTTTGAATTCACTAAATACTTTTTCGAAATTAGGAATATAATCAACTTTCCATTGAATTGCTCCTGTACGAGGATCTATAGAATTAACTGTATATTTTACTCCATCTTTAACATTAGTATCTCCTACTTTAATTTTATTTTTCTTATCAGCAACTTTAGCTAATTCTAAAACATTAGCTGCATCTAATGAATCCATATCAATTCCAGTATTAACACCAGCCCATGATTGACTAGCAGTCATATCTTTTATAGGATTATATTTAAGATGTTTTTGATGATGTTCTTTTGCTTCGCCCCATAATTGAACATAATCAATTGCTTTTGATTTACGATTTGGGATTGATGGGTTAGGTGTAGTAAAAGGTTCAGAAACTTTTATTTGATTTTTAACTGGTGATGTTTTAGCTATACCCAGTTGGCCTTGTCTTAATTTAGACCAATCTTCATTTCTTTTCTTTTTAAATGCTTTTGGAGTGGCATATTGTCCACCTGTACCGGGCGCAAAGGAAGCACCAGTACCAGTAGTGCTCATTTCTTTTTTTAATCCAGTTATTTTTAATTTTTTCATGCCGTCTCTATTTCCTTAGAAAGTTCAAGATATTGCAATAAAGCAACTAAATGATCATCTTTTAATTTCCTAGTTTTTAATATAGGGTTAATTAAATTTATAACTTCTTGGATTTTTATTTTGAGAGCTGGATTCTTTATTTTAGAAATGTTTTCATTTAAAACTTTAGAAATAATAGTAAATTTATTATTTAAAAATTCTTTCAATTTAGGAGCATCAGTTGCACTATTAATATATTCTTTTAATACTTCTTTTTGTTCTTTAGTTAATTTATCAAATTTTGTATTATATTTTTCTAACATTATTTTATATGCTAAAGAACGTGTACCTTTATCCATTTGAGTTAATTCTTCAACTAATGGTGATAAAGATATTTTAGAATCTGGATTTGAAGTAATATGTTCTAAAATTGTTATTTTAGATGTTATAATAGATTCTGGATTCCCGAATTTTGAATTGTTAACAGATTCAAGTAAAATATATGTAGAAGCTAAAAGTTTATAATTTTTAATTTTAGCTCCAAAAAAATCAGTTATATCAAAATTATCTTTGATTTCTCTAATTAAATTATATTTTTCTTTGGATAATTTTTCTCTATCTAACTTTCTAGACAAATCAAGTATAGTAGATAATACCGATTCGGCTTTACCTTCTGATAGAGATATTGATCTGTTAAGTGTTTGGTATAATTTGTTTTCATTAGCTAGTTCACTTTTAGTAAAATATTTTTTTACTAAACTTGCTGCTTTTGAATTACTATTAGACATAGTATCCGATGTAATTTTTCTGACTAACAGTTCAAAAAGGACGCCGGTATTTTTATACTTGTTATGTTTTATTTTCATAAGTAGTGCGCTACTGTCTATAAATATTATAATTATTCTATTTCTTCACGTATTTGATCTTCATCTAATAGAGCTTCCTCTTCAAATAAAGATACTTTTGATTTAGGGAACATTTTTCTTAAAGTATTTTCATTTTGTGCAAATACAGCTTTTGTAGATAGATTATCTGGTTTTTTATTTAATTCATGTAATCCAGGTCTATCTTCTGCTTGATCAGATGATGTCATTCTACGTGCCCCTGTTGGGTCTTTACTAAAATTACTATCTTGTTGGCCATAATCAGATGGACTATCAGCTGGTCTTCCTTGATCTAATACAGTTTCAGGATAATTTTTATCAGTAACAGCATAACCTGATGGAACACCTTTACTTCCTGGGTATCTTCCAGCACCATATAATGAAGCTAATGAATGTGGTGTACCATAAGCTTCACCAGATTCAGCAGGATCATTTCCTTCTGTTTCGATTTGATTTTCTCTAAATCTACGTTTTTGATCTTCGATAATTAAATCTCTATACTCTTGATATTGATCTTCACTAAAGTGGAAAATATTATCATAAATCCAATCAGTAGGCATTAATTTTTGTTCTATCATATTTCCAGCTAATTCTACTTTTTCCTTCATTAATGCTATTCTTTCTTGATCATATATAATAGATGGGGTAGTTAATGAAAGTTCAAAATTAGTTAATGAACCACCATCATACCCTTGTGCATATAAGTGTACTAATGCTATTTTTGTTAATTCAGATAACATTATTTTCTGTATACGTTCTACTGTACGGGCAAATCTAATATCTTCAGCAGCTAATGTTGCTTTACCCTCTATATCACCTTCATATCCTAAATAAGCTTTTGGAACTTTTAAAGCAGCAAATAATTTATCT
>Ga0181375_1000262_pt1 | contig 13356 bp, 14 predicted proteins | sample LowvirmetaG_FD_130090 | JGI IMG/M metagenome (GOLD analysis project Ga0181375, IMG submission 130090) | Marine viral communities from the Subarctic Pacific Ocean - Lowphox_11 viral metaG | ecosystem: Environmental > Aquatic > Marine > Oceanic | place: Subarctic Pacific Ocean | collected 2015-12-09 | reverse complement strand
GAAGCACCTAGGCGCACTCCGGTAATCCGTTTTCACTTAGGCGGCAGCGGCACCGCCGACGGTCAGGCCGCCGATCATCAATGTGGGCTGTCCAACGCCCACGGGCACCCATTGGCCCGCCTTGCCGCAGTTGCCCATGCCCGGATCCAGCGCGGGATCATTGCCGATGGCGCGGATCTGTTGCAGCGCCGTGGCCCCGTCTCCGATCAGCGTGGCCCCTTTGACGGGGTCCCCGACCACGCCATTGCGCACACGGTAAGCTTCGGTGCAGGAGAAAACGAACTTGCCGTTGGTGATATCCACCTGCCCGCCGCCAAAACCGACCGCATAGATGCCGTCCTTGAGGTCCGCGACGATATCACCGGGGGCCACGTCACCGCCCAGCATATAGGTGTTGGTCATGCGCGGCATCGGGGTGTGGGCATAGGATTCGCGGCGGCCATTGCCGGTCGGGGCCACGCCCATCAGCCGGGCGTTCTGCCGGTCCTGCATATAGCCTACCAGCACACCGTCCTCGATCAGCACATTCTTGGCCGAGGGCGTGCCTTCGTCATCAACAGAGATAGACCCGCGCCGGTCGGGGAGGGTGCCATCATCCAGCACCGTCACGCCTTTGGCAGCGATGCGTTGGCCCATGAGGCCGGCAAAGGCGCTTGAGCCCTTGCGGTTGAAATCTCCTTCCAATCCGTGACCGATGGCCTCGTGCAGCAGGATGCCGGGCCAGCCGGGGCCAAGCACAACATCCATGACGCCCGCAGGTGCGGGCACGGCACGCAGGTTGACGCAGGCGATGCGCAGGGCTTCGCGCGTTTTGGCCTGCCAGTCGGCAGGGGCCAGCAGCCCGTCCAGCCCGACACGCCCGCCGCCACCGGCGGTCCCGCTTTCGCGGCGGCCATCCTGTTCGACAATGACCGACACGTTCACCCGCGTCATCGGGCGCACATCGCGGACAGAGGTGCCCTCGGGGCGCAGAATCTCGACCTCCTGAATAGACGCAGAGATAGAGGCAGAAACCTGCACGACACGCGCATCAAGGCTGCGGGCGAAGTCGTCGATCTCGCGCAGGGTGTCGACCTTGACGGGAAAGGCCGCGCCCGCGATCGGATCTTCGTCGGTATAGAGCTTTTGATTGGTCGCGGCTGGCGCATCCGCCCATGTGCCGCCCCCCGCACCCACGGCCAGCCGCGCCGTCTCGCTTGCGCGGCGCAGGGCGGCTTCGGTGATCTCGGTCGAGTGGGCGTAGCCAGAGACATCGCCCCGCACCGCCCGCAAGCCAAAGCCTTCGGAGGCATCGTAGCTGGCCGTTTTCAGCCGCCCGTCGTCAAACACCAACCCTTCAGACCGCCGGCGTTCGAAAAACAGTTCCCCGTCGTCGGCACCTGCCACAGCGTCGCGCAGGATGGACAGCGCAGCGTCACGGTCAAGCTGCGCCTCAAAGGGGTTGAAAGGCGGCTGGCTCATAAAAATGTTCCCTGAATCGTGTCATAAAAATCGCTTCGCGTCCGTTTGACGCAAGCAGAAGTCTTTATCTTGAAGTTAGAATATGATTGTAAGCGTACAGATTACAACGGGACAGCTGCCTCCAATTGCGGGGTGCTGCTGGGATTCGCTTATCAATGGTCACAAGATCAGGACGACATATGAAACATCTTCTCTCTTTTTCGGGTCTCATGGCCGCTTTTTCCGCCGTGCCAGCAATGGCGCAGGAAAACCTTCGCATCGACGGGCTGGAAATCATTGGTGAGCCGGTAGACGGCAAGATGGGCTTTCAGCCAGCCGTGACCCGCGTCGCGCAAGACATCCACGATCTGGACCACCTGATCCTGATCATCATCACCTTGATCACCATCTTCGTGACCGGTCTGATCCTTTGGGTGGCGGTCCGTTATAACCGCAAGCGCAACCCCGTTGCCGCATCCTTCACACACCACACGCCGGTTGAAATCCTCTGGACCGTCGCACCGATCGTGATTCTGGTGCTGATCGGGGCCTATTCGCTGCCGATCCTGTTCCGTCAGCAGGAAATCCCGCAGGCCGACCTGACCATCAAAGCGACCGGCAACCAGTGGTACTGGTCCTATGAATATGTCGACGAGGGCTTTGGCTTTGACAGCTATATGATCGGTGCACCGGCTGTTGGCGGCGAAAACCGCAAAACACCTGAAGTGATCGCGCAGCTTGAAGCAGCCGGCTATACCGAGCAGCAGTTCCTGCTGGCGACCGATACCGCCGTTGTGATCCCTGTCGGTCAGACCATCGTTGTTCAGGTCACCGGTTCCGACGTGATCCACTCTTGGGCGATGCCTGCCTTCGGTGTGAAACAGGACGCCGTGCCCGGCCGTTTGGCGGAAACATGGTTCACCGCCGAGAAAGAAGGCGTGTACTTCGGTCAGTGTTCCGAGCTGTGCGGCAACGCCCACGCCTATATGCCGATCACTGTGAAAGTCGTCTCGGAAGAGGCCTATGCCCAGTGGCTTGGCAACGCGAAAGAAGAGTATGCGGGCATCCCGCAGACTCTGACCGTTGCGTCCAAGTAAGGCACAATTGCTGATGCGGGGTGCGCGAGGCGCGCCCCGGGTTCCTTTTGTATGAGAGATCGCATGACAGATACCAGCACGACACCTGCGGGCGAGTATGAGGCGCAGTTCGGCGATTATTTCGCCCTGATGAAGCCGCGCGTCATGCAGTTGGTGGTATTTACCGCACTTGTTGGCATGCTCGCCGCGCCGGTGCCTGTGCACCCCGTGATCGGCTTTGCCTCAATCCTGTTTGTCGCCATCGGGGCAGGGGCCTCGGGGGCGCTGAACATGTGGTGGGACGCCGACATCGACGCGATCATGCGCCGGACCCAAGGCCGCCCGATCCCGTCGGGGCGCGTCCAGCCGGGCGAAGCGCTGGCGATCGGTGTGGCGCTGTCGGGCATGTCTGTCGTCATGTTGGGGCTGGCGGCCAACCTGCTGGCCGCGGGCATGCTGCTGTTCACGATCCTCTTCTACGCCGTTTTCTATTCCATGTGGCTTAAGCGTGCGACGCCGCAGAACATCGTCATCGGCGGTGCTGCGGGGGCGTTCCCGCCCGTGATCGGCTGGATCATCGCCACCGGCAGCTTTTCGGTCGAGGCATGGCTGATGTTCGCGCTGATCTTCATGTGGACCCCGCCGCACTTCTGGGCCTTGGCGCTATTCATGCGCAATGACTATGACGACGCGAAGGTGCCGATGCTGACCGTGACCCACGGCCGCCGCTCCACCCGTCGTCACATTCTGGCCTATACTGTTTTGCTGGTCATTCTGGCGGTCGGCACCGGCTTCACCTCGATCGGCGGGCCAATCTATCTGGCGACCGCGGGTGTGCTGAACCTGTTGTTCCTGATCGGGGCCTTCCGCATCTGGCAGCGTGATGAAGACGACAGCGAAGCCGATGATTTCCGCGTTGAACGCAAGTTCTTCCGCCTGTCGCTTTGGTATCTCTTCTTGCACTTCGGTGCCATTTTGCTTGAGGCCACCCTGCGGGGCTACGGCTTGGGAGGCTGGTAATGGGCATTCGCGCTGAACACGAGATTCACACACGCCGCCGCGGGCGCAACCTTGGCGTCGGTCTGCTGCTGGCCGCCTTCGTCGTGCTGGTCATGGCGCTGACCTTTGTCAAAATCACCAACATCGATTTCAACGATCTGCCCGGTGGTGAGCTTCAAACACAGGAGAGCAACTGATGGCCCTGTCCGGACCCGCGAAGACTGTGGTGCAAACCGTCTCTGTCGTCATCCTGATGGGGGGGCTGGCTTGGGCATCGGTACCGTTCTACGACTGGTTCTGCCGCGTCACCGGCTTTGGCGGGACGCCGGGACAGGTCGCCGGAGCCGAGGGCGAGGTGCTGGATCAGACGATCAAGGTGCGTTTCGACGGCAGCTTGAACGAAGACATGCCGTGGGAATTCAAACCCGTCGTCAACGAAATGGAACTGCGCATCGGCGAGACCGGGCTGGCGTTCTACGAGGCCTATAACCCAACCGATCACCCCGTCGCGGGGCAGGCGTCCTACAACGTGACGCCCTATGCCGCCGGGGCCTTCTTTGAAAAGATCGAATGTTTCTGCTTTACTGAACAGGTGCTCGCCCCCGGTGAGCGTGTTCAAATGCCCGTCAGCTTCTTTGTTGACCCCGAAATCGTCGAAGACCGTGATGGCAAGTATGTACATACGATCACACTGTCTTATACGTTCTATGAAATTGACCTGCCCGAGGACTATGAAGCCCCCGATCAGGACAGCGAGACAAACCTGAATTAAGAAAAAGGTGAGGGACTGAACCAATGGCCCATGAAAAGAACCATGACTATCACATTCTGCCGCCGTCCACATGGCCATTGCTCAGCTCCATCGCCGGCTGTGTCATGCTGGTTGGTGGTGTCTTCTGGATGCACGATGTAACCCCCTTCGTCTTCTTGGGTGGTCTGGTTGCCGTTCTGTACTGCATGTTCGGATGGTGGTCCGAGGTTGTTGCTGAAAGCCACGTCGGCGATCACACCAACGTCGTGCGCATCGGTCTGCGCTATGGCTTCATCCTGTTCATCATGTCCGAAGTGATGTTCTTTGTGGCGTGGTTCTGGACCTTCTTCAAAGAAGCCCTGTACCCGATGGATGAATTCCCGGGCTCCACATATGTGCAGCCGGATATCATTCCCGTTGACGCCTTTCACCTGCCGCTGATCAACACACTGATCCTGCTGCTGTCGGGCTGCGCTGTCACATGGGCGCACCACGCGCTGGTACATGAAAACAACCGCAAAGACCTGATCGCCGGCCTGTCCATCGCGATCGTTCTGGGCATGCTGTTCACCGCGTTCCAGGCCTATGAATACTATGAACTGCTGGCCCATGACGACTGGACCTTCGGCGGAGACCTGTTCTTCTCCAGCTTCTTCATGGCGACAGGCTTCCACGGTTTCCACGTTGTGATCGGCACGATCTTCCTTGCGGTCTGCCTGTTCCGCGCGATGAAAGGCCACTTTACCCAAGAGCAGCACGTCGGCTTTGAAGCCGCTGCCTGGTACTGGCACTTTGTTGATGTGGTCTGGCTGTTCCTCTTCTTCGCCGTCTACATGTGGGGCATCTAAGCCCGCAGTCGGCTTGCAAACCGGGCCGCAATCACTAAAAGCAACAGGCGCGCGAGGGGGACCTTGCGCGCCTTTGCATTGCCGCCACCCGTTCACGGGTGCCAACCTCAAGAGAGCTTTATGCGTCGTACGCTATTCCTGCTGATTGTCGGCCTTGGCGGGGCTGCTATCCTGATTTGGCTGGGCGTTTGGCAGATCCAGCGGCTGGCGTGGAAAGAGGCGATCATCGCCGACATCAACACCCGCATCGCTGCCGCCCCCGTCGACCTGCCCCCTACGGTCAACGCCGAGGATGACGCCTATTTGCCCGTCGCTGTGACCGGTGCCTATCGCGCAGGCGAGGTGCATGTGCTTGTGTCCCAGAAAGACGTCGGCGCGGGCTACCGCGTTATCGCGCCTTTCGCGCTAGAGGATGGCCGCCGCATCATGGTCGACCGCGGCTTTGTCCTGACGACGGACAAGGACGCCCCCCGCGCTTTGGGCCCCGCGACGGTGACGGGCAATCTGCAATGGCCGCGCGAAACCGATAGCTTCACCCCCGAGGCCGACCTGAAGGGCAACATCTGGTTCGCCCGCGATGTGCCGGATATGGCGCAAACGCTTGGCACCGAACCCGTTCTTCTGGTTGCGCGCAGCAGCACGCCTCCGGCAGCGGGGATCAGCCCGTTGCCCGTTGATACCGCCCGTATTCCCAACGACCACTTGCAATATGCCATCACTTGGTTCTCTCTTGCCGCGATCTGGCTTGGGATGAGCCTGTTCTTCTTGCGCCGCCGCCGCGCGCCCAAAACCGAAAGCTGACCCTTATGCGTTATGTCTCCACCCGTGGTTCCGCCCCCGTTTTGTCGTTCGAAGAGGCGCTGCTGACCGGCCTCGCCCGTGACGGCGGTCTGTATGTGCCCGAAACGATCCCGACGCTTGGCACCGATGAGCTGCGCGAGATGGCCACGATGTCCTACGAGGATGTCGCCTTTCGTGTGATGAAACCCTTTGTCGGCGACACATTCAGCGACGATGAATTCAAGGCGCTGATCGCCAAGGCCTATGCGGGCTTCAACCACAAGGTGCGCGCGCCGCTGGTGCAGCTTGAACAGGGGCACTTCCTGCTTGAACTGTTCCACGGTCCTACGCTGGCGTTCAAAGACTTTGCGATGCAGTTGATCGGCCACATGTTCCAGGCCGTTCTGTCGCGCAAGGGTGAACGGGTGACCATCGTCGGTGCGACCTCGGGCGATACCGGATCGGCCGCGATCGAAGCCTTCCGCGGGCTGGATAACGTCGATGTCTTCATCCTCTTCCCCCACGGCCGCGTGTCCGAAGTGCAGCGCCGACAGATGACCACACCATCGGAAAGCAACGTGCACGCGCTGGCGCTGGACGGTGATTTCGACGACTGTCAGGCCCGCCTGAAAGACATGTTCAACGACCACGATTTCCGTGACGGGGTGCAACTGGCAGGGGTCAACAGCATCAACTGGGGCCGCGTGCTCGCGCAGGTGGTCTATTACTTCACCGCAGGGCTCGCTATGGGCGCGCTGGACCGCAAGGTCAGCTTTACCGTGCCTACGGGCAACTTCGGCGATATCTTCGCGGGCTATATCGCGCGCGAAATGGGACTGCCGATTGCCGATCTGGTTGTTGCGACGAACCAGAATGACATCCTGCACCGCTGCCTGACCACAGGCGGCTACCACAAGGGCGAGGTTCATGCCTCTATCAGCCCGTCGATGGATATTCAGGTCAGCTCCAACTTTGAACGCGCCTTGTATTTCGCCTACGGCCAAGACAGCGACGCGATCAATGCGCTGATGGGCGATCTGGCGAAGGGTGGGTTTGACGTGGGCGACAATGCTCTGCGCGACCTGCAAAACACCTATAAATCGGGCCGCGTGTCCGAAGAGGAAACCAGCGAGACGATCAAGGCCTTCTACGCCGACACAAACGAGCTTCTGTGCCCGCATTCTGCCATCGGGGTGCGCGTAGGGGCGGCCTTGCGTGATCCTGCGACGCCGATGATCACGCTGGCCACCGCGCATCCGGCCAAGTTCCCCGACGCGGTCGAAGCTGCCACAGGCCAGCGCCCGCCGCTGCCTGACCACATGGCCGATCTTTTCGACCGCGAAGAACGCGTGACCCGCGTGCCGAACGACCTTGAGGCGCTCAAGGATATCATTAAAGGGGGCATCGCTCAGTGAGCTTGCAACAACACCGCCTGTCCAACGGCTTTCGTATCGTAACCGAGCATATGCCGGGGCTTGCATCGGCATCTATCGGGGTCTGGGTTTCGGCGGGCGCGCGGCATGAGACGGCCACGCAAAACGGTATCGCGCATTTCCTTGAGCATATGGCGTTCAAGGGCACGGCCAAGCGCACGTCGTTGCAAATCGCCGAAGCGATCGAGGATGTGGGCGGCTATATCAACGCCTATACCTCGCGTGAAGTGACGGCATACTATGTGCGCGTGCTGGAAAATGACGTGTCGCTGGGGCTGGATGTGATCGCGGATATCCTGCGCAATCCCGTCCTTGATAATGGCGAGATCGAGGTAGAGCGCGGCGTGATCCTGCAAGAGATCGGTCAGGCGCTGGATACGCCGGATGATGTGATCTTTGACTGGTTGCAGGAAAAGGCATACCCCAACCAACCCATCGGGCGCACCATTCTGGGCCCGTCCGAACGCGTGTCGAATTTCAGCCGCGACGACCTGTCGGGCTTTATCAGCCAGCATTACGGCCCCGACCAGATGATCCTCGCCGCCGCAGGGGCGGTGGACCATGACGAAATCGTGCGCCTTGCTGAACAGCTGTTCGGCGACATGCCCCCCAAGCCTCTCTTCGACGTGGATGCTGCCAAGTTCAGCGGCGGTGAAGTGCGCCAGTTGAAACCGCTTGAGCAAGCGCATTTCGCCCTCGGGTTCGAAGCGCCCGGCTACCGCGCCGATGATATCTATGTCGCGCAGATCTATGCCTCTGCCCTGGGGGGCGGCATGTCGAGCCGCCTGTTCCAGGAGGTCCGCGAGAACCGCGGTCTGTGCTATACGATCTTTGCGCAGGCAGGGGCCTATGCCGACACAGGCATGATGACGATCTATGCAGGCACCAGCGGTGAACAACTGCCCGAACTGGCGGGCATCACCATTGACGAGATGAAGCGCGCCGCCTCCGACATGTCCCCGGCCGAGGTTGCAAGGGCACGGGCGCAGATGAAGGCTGGGCTGCTGATGGGGCTGGAAAGCCCGTCGAACCGCGCGGAACGTCTGGCGCGATTGATCCAGATCTGGGACCGCGTCCCCCCGCTGGAAGAGACCATCGCGCAGATCGACGCGGTCACCACAGGCGACGTGCGCGACTTTGCCCAGAATATCGCCGCCAGCGCCCCTGCGGCATTGGCGCTTTATGGTCCGGTAGACGGCGCCCCCACATTGGAAGAACTTCAGGAGCGTCGCGCTGCCTGATGCAACTGCTGAAACGAAAGCTTGCCATTGAAACCGAAAGGCTGACGTTGCGGCCACCGGTGCATGCTGACTTCCGCCCCTGGGCCACCCTGCGGTCGGACAGCATCACCTACCTCACCCCGTGGGAGCCGTCTTGGGCACCGGACCACCTGTCGCGCAAAGCCTTTACCAATCGGGTCTACTGGGCCAACCGGTCGGTCTCTGCGGGGACGGCGCTGCCGCTGTTCCTGATCCGCCGCAAGGATAATATGCTGATCGGGGCGATCACGCTGGATAATATCCGCCGCGGCCCGGCACAGGCGGGCACCTTGGGGTATTGGACCGGTGAACAATTCGCCCGCCGCGGCTATATGCGCGAAGCGATCGAGGCGACGGTGCACCACGCCTTCACCCGTCTGGACATCAGCCGCGTCGAGGCCGCTTGCCTGCCCGAGAACATCGCCTCGCGCGGGTTGCTGGAAAAGACCGGTTTCAAATACGAAGGCGTCGCGCAAAGCTATCTGCAAATCGACGGGCGCTGGCGGACCCATGTGCTTTATGCGCAGCTGCGCGGGGACCGACGGGGCAAGACCGCAGCGGGGTAGGGGGCTATGATCGCTTATGTTACTGTCGGGGCAGACGACCTTGCACGTGCCAAACGCTTCTATACGGCTTTCCTGCCAGCCTTGGGCTATGCGTTGACCGAAGGTCCCGAGGGCTTGAGCTTTGTGTTGCCGAAGGCTTCGGGGCAGCCCGCGGCCATGCCAGATTTCTACGTCAAACCGACCTTTGATGGCGCGCCGGCTTCTGCTGGCAACGGGTCGATGATCGCGTTCGAAGCACCCACTCAGGCACAGGTGCGCGTGTTGCACGCCGCAGCGCTGGCCGCGGGCGGCAGCGATGAGGGCCAGCCGGGGTTTCGCGCCACCTATGGTCCGCGCTTCTACGTCAGCTACCTGCGCGACCCCCAAGGCAACAAGATCGCTTTGTTCTGTGATAATCCGGCAGAGCCGGGCAGGGATGATCCACCCCCTGCGCCGATGCGTTGATGCGAAAAAGGCCAGACATCGCTGTCTGGCCTTTCGTTATTCTGATGTCCGCAGTGGCTTACTGACGGCTTAGCGGCGGCGGTCGCGCCGCGCGCTCATCGGTTGGAAGGCGACGCCGACGTGGGCCTCGCAATAGGGCTTGCCCTGCTGTACGGGCAGACCGCAGAACCAGAAATCATCCGTTGCAGGGTCACCGACGGGCCATTTGCAGGTCCGCTCTGTCAGGTCCATCAGGCCGATCTTCTTCGACTTTTTCTCCACCTCGCTCACCTTGGCAAGCGCTTCCGGGCTGATCTCGTTCGCGGAGGGCTGCGGTGGCAGCGGCTGACCGGCGGGAATGATCTTGGCGCGCGCGGGCAGGTTGGGGCGGGGCGCTGGCGCGGCCTCTGCCGGTTCCGGCTCTGCGGCTTCGGGGGCGGGGTCAGCCTTGGGCTTGGCGGCTGCGGCGGGTTTCGCGGCGGGCTTGGCCTTGGCTTCCGGTTTGGCCGCCGCAGCAGGGGCGGCGGCGGGCGCTGCGGTTGCGGTCCGGTTGGACAGCCCCAAACGATGCACCTTGCCGATCACGGCATTGCGGGTCACACCGCCCAACTCCTTTGCAATCTGGCTTGCGGATTGGCCCTCGCCCCACATTTTCTTCAGGATCTCTACGCGGTCATCGGTCCAAGACATTTGGCGTCCTTAGCTAACAAGCGGCCCTTCTCAGGACCGCCGTGGAAAAATCTCAAGCCCCTATACTAATCACTGACAGCTTGGGTGCAAGGCGCGAACGGGCGATTAGGGCGGCAGCGGGGGCAAGCGCTCCCTTAAAACCACAGCAAAGCAGCCACCGCACCGTTCGTGCGACAGATTGCGGCGGTCGCGCGCCAATTTTTGCTTTGCAAGCCGCGAAAAGCTGCTTATGCAAACGGCATGATCAACCGTTCGACATCCTCATTGCGACGACGCCAAGGCTAATTGGCGACACCGGCCCCTGACACGGGGGGCACGGCATTGATCTTTTGCGACATAAATTGCGTCGCACCCCTTCAAATCTTATTGACCCTCTCCGTCACACATGGCCTTTTGTGCCTTTGATGCGGCCAACCCATAAGGATGATCCTGATGATCCCATCTGTTCTGCCGACCTATTCACGCGCCCCCCTGAGCTTTGTCAAAGGCGAAGGGTCATGGTTGATTGAACAGGACGGCCGCCGATTTCTGGATCTGGGCGCAGGCATTGCGGTGAACGCGCTTGGCCATGCGCACCCCGCGCTGGTGGCGGCGCTGACCGAACAGGCGGGGCAGCTTTGGCATACCTCGAACCTCTACGAGATCCCCCAGCAACAGGAACTGGCCGACCGGCTGGTCGCGCTCAGCTTTGCCGATACGGTGTTCTTCACCAACTCCGGCACCGAGGCATGCGAACTGGCGGTCAAGATGGCGCGCAAGTATTTCTACGACAAGGGCCAGCCCGACCGGACCGAGATCATCACCTTCTCGGGCTCGTTCCACGGGCGGTCATCTGCCGGGATCGCGGCGGCAGGGTCCGAGAAAATGACCAAAGGCTTCGGCCCGCTGCTCCCCGGTTTCAAACATATCGAATTTGGCGATATGGAGGCGCTTGGCGCGGCGATCACCGATACCACAGCCGCCATCATGATCGAACCGGTGCAGGGCGAAGGCGGGATCCGTCCCGTGCCGGATGCGGACCTCAAACAGATGCGCGCGCTGTGCGAAACACACGGGCTGCTGCTGATCTTTGACGAGGTGCAATGCGGCGTGGGCCGCACCGGCAAGATGTTCGCCCATGAATGGGCGGGCGTCACCCCCGACATCATGATGGTCGCCAAAGGCATCGGCGGCGGTTTCCCCCTGGGTGCCGTGCTGGCTACAGAAAATGCGGCCTCTGGCATGACGGCGGGCACCCACGGGTCGACCTATGGCGGCAACCCGCTGGGCTGTGCCGTGGGCAATGCTGTGGTCAATATTATCGGCACAGACGCCTTTCTTGACGATGTGAACCGCAAGGCCGGCCTGATGCGCCAAAAGCTCGAAGGGTTGGTCGCCAGCCACCCTGACGTGTTCGAAAGCGTGCGCGGCAGCGGGTTGATGCTGGGGCTGAAATGCAAAGCCACCAACAGCGATGTCGTCTCTGCGGGTTACCGTCACGAGGTCATCACAGTACCGGCGGCGGATAACGTAATCCGCCTGCTGCCCCCTCTCAATATCACCGATGAAGACATCGCCGAGGCCGTCACCCGCCTTGATCAAGCGGCCAGCAGCCTTGCTGCCAGCTGACCTTCATTTTGCCCTATAAACTCCGGGGGGCCGGGGGGCTGGCCCCCCAACTCCCTAAAATTAAAAGAATACCCCATGAAACATTTTCTCGACATTCACCAAACCGATCCGGCTGACCTGCGCAGCATCATCGACAATGCCGCCACGATGAAATCGTCCCGTCTGGGCCGCCCCCGTGGTGCGCCGGATGATGAACAGCCGCTCAAGGATCACATGGTCGCGCTGATCTTTGAAAAGCCCTCGACACGGACGCGGGTCAGCTTTGACGTGGGCGTGCGTCAGATGGGCGGGCAGACAATGGTGCTCTCTGGCGCAGATATGCAACTCGGCCACGGAGAGACCATCGCCGACACGGCACGGGTGCTCAGCCGCTATGTCGATCTGATCATGATCCGCACCTTCGAAGAGGCAACCCTGCTGGAGATGGCGGAATATGCCTCTGTCCCGGTGATCAACGGGCTGACCAACCGCACCCACCCCTGCCAGATCATGGCCGATATCATGACCTTTGAAGAGCACAGCGGCCCGATCAAGGGCAAAAAGGTGGTCTGGTCCGGTGACGGCAACAACGTCTTTGCCAGCTTCGCCCATGCAGCCAAAGCCTTTGATTTTGAACTTGTGTTTACCGGCCCGCAGACACTGGACCCCGAGGCCGCGCTGAATGGCCTCTACACAACCGAGCGTGACCCGAACAAAGCGGTAGAGGGCGCGGATCTGGTCGTGACAGACACATGGGTGTCGATGCATGATCCGCAATCGGCGCGCGAACGTCGGCACAACCAGCTGCGCGGCTATCAGGTGAATGACGCACTGATGGCCAAGGCAAAACCCGACGCGCTGTTTATGCACTGTTTGCCCGCGCACCGCGACGACGAGGTGACAAGCTCTGTTATGGACGGCCCAAGCTCGGTCATTTTTGACGAGGCTGAAAACCGGCTGCACGCGCAAAAGTCGGTCATGCGCTGGTGCTTGGGGAAATGAGCGATCGGCGGCCCATCGTTGTCGCGGGTGCGGGGGCGATCGGCTGCTTTGTGGGTGGCATGCTTGCCGCCCACGGTCGCGATGTCACGCTGTTGGTACGCCCCCGCGTGGCAGAGCAGATCCGCAAGCATGGTCTGCGGCTGACGGGTTTTGACGGGCTCGACCAACAGGTGCCTGCCGCAAGCCTGACCCTCTCTCAGGACCCTGCCTGTCTTGCCGAGGCGGGGATCGTGCTGGTCACGGTCAAGACCGACGATACCGCCGACATCGCGCGGCTGGTGGCGCAGCACACGCCTGCGCTTTCGACCATTGTCAGCCTGCAAAACGGCCTCGACGCGGCCGAGATCCTGCGCGAGGCCTTGCCGCTGCATGATGTGCGCGGGGGCATGGTGCCTTTCAATGTCGTCCCCCATGGCGACGGGCGGTATCACCGCGCGACCAGCGGGGATATCTTCGTCGAAACGGGCCGGATGCCACTGGCGGGCTATCTGTCGGTGCCGGG
>Ga0181375_1000261_pt1 | contig 13366 bp, 15 predicted proteins | sample LowvirmetaG_FD_130090 | JGI IMG/M metagenome (GOLD analysis project Ga0181375, IMG submission 130090) | Marine viral communities from the Subarctic Pacific Ocean - Lowphox_11 viral metaG | ecosystem: Environmental > Aquatic > Marine > Oceanic | place: Subarctic Pacific Ocean | collected 2015-12-09 | reverse complement strand
GTCCAACATATCGGTACAGCTTTGGATAAAAGATTCGGTCTGCATTGCCCTGCTCAGTCAATTTTCATCACCCGGTATATACGTGCATAAACATGCACACGTCAAGCCGGCGCTTGGACCGCGCTGGTATTCGGCTTTGACGACTGGCGTCTATTGTTGGGCATCCTCCCGTCCCGGCTGGCCCATCCAAAGAATGTCCAGTTCCACGACACGCTGAAAAGCGCACGCGCGACAGGTTTCCGGCGGATTACAGCAACTGCGCACTGTGGAGGTTTGTCCGCAGCGTGGACATACTTCACACGCTTCTTTTGCGGGCGACCCCAGTTTCGCCATGCAGGTGGAGGGAGGAAGCACAATGTTTGATGCCAAAAAACACGCGCGCCCAGAATACGACGTCGATATCTATTCCGATGAAGCAATACTGAGGCCCTATGGGCACTACCGGGAAATCCGCGAGCGAGGTCCCGCAGTATGGCTGCCTCGGAACACCCTCTGGGCCATTGGGCGGCACGCGGATGTCGTTGCGGCGCTTGCGGCGAACGATGTGCTGATTTCAGGAAATGGTGTTGCGGCCAACGACATGGTCAATGCAATCGCGAACAACAACATCCAGTCGACGGATGAGCCGAAGCATGGCAAGCTGCGCAAGGTGATTGCGGCACCGGTGATGCCCCGCGGCTTGGCCGCGGTGAAAGACCGCATCGTCGCCACCGCAGACGAAACAGTGGCCGGGCTGGTGTCGCGCGATGGCTTCGACGGGATGCGCGATCTGGCGCAGATTCTGCCGCTGACCGTTGTTTCCGAACTGCTGGGATTGCCTGAATCGGGGCGGCTCAGCATGCTTCGCTGGGCGGCCGCGTCTTTCGATGCGCTTGGCGGGGTCAATGATCGCTGCGAGTCGGCCTTTCCCACAATTCTCGAACTGCGGGAGTTCTGCAACAATGGCGCAACGCGTGACGCGGTGACGCCGGGCAGTTGGGTGGCCGGTCTTTACGATGCTGCGGACGCGGGGCTGATCGAACCAAGTCTGGTGCCGCAATTTACGCGCGATTACATTGCCCCGAGCCTTGACACCACGATCTTCGCTACGGGCCACCTGATGTATCATCTGGGTCGGAATCCGGATCAGTGGCAGGCGTTGCGCGACTCCCCCAGTTTGATCGCGAATGCCATCAACGAAGCCGTGCGAATTGAGGCTCCGATCCGCGGGTTCACACGTTTTGCGGAGCAAAACTATGGCGTCGACGGCACTGTGATACCCGCCGGCGACCGTGTTCTCATCCTCTACGCCTCGGCCAATCGTGACGAAAGACGCTGGGAGAACCCCGAGCGTTTCGATGTTCATCGCCGCGTCCTGACCGATCACGTGGGTTTCGGCCACGGTGTGCACCAGTGCATGGGGATGCAGCTTGCGCGGCTGGAGATGCGGGCGATCCTGCAGGCGATGGTCGAACGGGTCGCCCGGATCGAGGTGGGTGAGCCGGTCTTTGAAATCAACAATGTGCTGCGCGGATATCAACAATTGCCGATGCGCTTTGTCGCCGGGTGAGGTGCCACCAAATGATGACATTCTTTCATTCGCCCGGGAGCTGTTCGAACGGCATTCTCTTCCTTCTGCACGAGGTCGGTGCGGCGTTTGAATGCGTTGTTGTCGACCTCCGCAAGGGCGAGCAGACTCAGGCGGCGTATCGGGCGCTGAATCCCAAGGGTAAGGTGCCGGCCCTGCGTCTGTCCGAAGGGTCCGTCCTGACCGAGTTCCAGGCCATTGCGACCTGGTTGACCGCCGCGCATCCGGAGGCAGGCTTGCAACCAGCAAACGAGCTTGCGCGCAGTCGGGTGATCGAAGCACTGGATTTCATCATCGGCTCGGTTCACATGCGGGGCTTCACTTTCGTGAAAGTGCCTGCAAAGTTCCACGACTCGCCAGAGGCGCAGACTGCAATCCGGGCGCATGGCCGCAAGGAGGTGACGAAAGGTCTGTCTCTGCTGTCAGAGCACCTTGGAGAGCAGGATTATTTGCTGGGTGAGTTCTCCGCTGCGGATGCCGGGTTGTTTTATGTGCTGACCTGGGCTGAAGAAGAAGGGTTCGGGTTGCCCAGAAACCTCGGCGCCTGTCTGGCGCGGCTGCGCGCCCGACCAGCCTATGCGGCGGCGGGACCGATGCTTCGCCACCAGACTGCCGCGTCCACACAGTGAACAACGTGGTGTCGCAGGTGGACGTGGCTGGTCCGCAGCCTTGGACTGGTTCGATTTCGAAGGCGAGCTGGCCGTCATCCTGTCCGTCATCATTGGTAGGCGGGGGCGCAACATTTCAGCAGCCGATGCGATGAACCATGGGCCAGCTGCAGTTGTTTCAATAATGGTTCGGTGCGTGACTACCAGCGCCATACGACCCAGTTCCGGGCTGGCAAGAACGTTGTTGACAGCGGGTCGATGGGTCCGTGGCGTGTCACCGCGGATGCGCTTGGCGATCCGTGGACGCAGACGATGGAGACACGGCTGAACGGGGAGGCCATGCGATCCACACCGATCAGTGACCTGGCGTTCAGCATTCCTGAACTGATCGCCTATCTTTCGATTGTGACAGAGCTTTTGCCCGGCGTTGTCGCCGCTGACACGGCACCACGCTTGATGTCAACGGTGCCTTCGTTTCACGTATTACAGATCGCGGACCCAAGATTGGGCGGACCTGCAAGATGGCCACTTTCTTTCACGGTGTCTTCCACGGTGTCTTCCACGGCGCGCCATCAGCCAGCTCATCCGCCAAAAAGTCAATCAGCGCCCTCAGTTTTGCGGGCATCGGGTGAATCTGTGGCCAAACAGCGCTGATCGGCATATCGCGGGTTGTGGCCTCGGGCAGGACCCGCTCAAGCTGCCCCGACGCGATGGCGGGGAATGCGATGAAACCCGGAAGCATTGCAAGGCCAATCCCGGAAATTGCGAGATCACGCATGGTTTCACCATTGTTGACCATGGCGGCTTCACGGATGGCCGGGTGCACGTCGCGACGACCGGTGCGAAACCGCCACAGCGTGGAATTTGGCATGTGGCTATAGCCGATCACGGGCTGGCCAGTCAGATCCTGCGGCGTTTCGGGTCGGCCATGCCGATCAAGATACGCGGGTGAAGCGCAGGCGACCGAGACATCGTTGCAGAGTTTCCTGACCATCAGCGCGCTGTCCTGCAACGGACCGATCCGAACCGCAAGGTCGAAACCCTCACGCGCCAGATCCACCGTCCTGTCATCATATTCGATACGCAGGCTCAACGCGGGATTTTGCGCGGCAAACCGTCCAAGGATCAAAGAGAGGTGCAGCGTGCCGAAACTCATGGGCGCGGCAATCGACAAGGTTCCGCGCAGCTGTTCTGTACTGCCCCAGGCTGCCGCTTCGGCAGCGGAGCGCAAATCGGCAAGTGCGGGCCGGATACGTTCGGCAAATCTCTGAGCGCTTTCTGTTGGGGCGATCCGACCGGCATTGCGCCGAAACAGGGCGGTTCCCAGTTCAAGCTCCAAGTCGCTGATCCGTTTGCTGATCACGGATTTCGACAGGTTGAGCCGCGCGGCAGCCGCCGTCACGGTCCCGAGTTCGAGAACGGCGAGGAACGTTTCCAGTTGGTCGAGATCATAACGCATAGGGCAGGAATACCCGTGTCGTTCGCATTTGTCGAACACCATATGCGGCATTGGCTGTCTGGATAAAACCGTGCCCCGCCCCCAAATTCGACGCAACGAAAGGAGGCCGATCATGCAACTTACCGGTATACATCACCTGACGGCCATCACCGCCGACGCGCCCGCAAACAATCGCTTTTATACCGAAACTTTGGGAATGCGGCGGGTCAAGAAGACCGTCAACCAGGACGACACTTCTGCATATCATCTGTTCTTTGCCGATGGCGCGGGCCGCCCTGGCAGCGACCTGACCTTTTTTGACTGGCCGGTTGCGCCCGAACGGCGTGGCACGCATTCGATCAGCCTCACCGGTCTGCGGGTGGCTGAAAACAGTCTGGAGTATTGGGCGAAGCGCTTGCGCGATGCCGATCAGACGGTTGGAGAGATTGCCGCACTTGACGGGCGCGCAAGCCTCGATTTCGAAGATCCCGAAGGTCAAAGGTTTCGCCTGATCGCGGATCAACCGGGAACCGCCCATCCTTGGGACCGCAGCCCGGTTCCGGCGAGCTACCAGATCCGGGGCCTGGGTCCGATCACGATCTCCGTGCCCGATCTTACGGCAACAGATCTGATCCTGACCAAGGTCATGAACATGGGAAAACTCCGGGAATACGCCAGCCCCGATGGCGTCGGGCAAGTCCATGTCTACAGCATGGGCGATGGTGGCCCATCGGCGGAACTGCATGTTGCGGTTCAGCCCGATCTGCCGGTGGCCCGTCAAGGGGCGGGTGCGGTGCACCATGTCGCTTTTCGCGTGCCGGATGTGCCGACGCTCCACAAGTGGGCGCAACGGTTGAATGACTTTCGCGTACCGTCCTCGGGCGAGGTCGAACGGTATTACTTCCGGTCGCTCTATTTCCGCGAGCCAGGTGGCAATCTGTTCGAAATCGCCACAGACACACCCGGTTTTGCCGTGGATGAGCCGTTCGAGACCATGGGCGAGTCACTGTCCCTGCCGCCTTTCCTCGAAACGCGGCGGGATCAGATTGAGGCGGGATTGAAACCGCTGGACTGAGCTTTTGAAGAGCTGCCGGTTTCGGCAGCTCTTCGCATGCACAGCAACAAAGTTGCTAACCGTCCGATAATTTTGCAGGATTTCAGGATGAACAGGGGACGTAGCAATGACTGAATTTCCAATCTGGCGAAAGCCGCAACACCACATGGATGTGGAAAACCCGACAAACCACGTTCATTGGGTCGAATTGTTCTTTGATCTCGTCCATGTGGTCACGATTTTCCTGTTGGGGAATTTCCTGTCGCATCACTTGGACTGGCATGGGTTCCTGATCTTCACGGGCCTCTTCATCGCGTTTTTCTACGCGTGGGCCGATAGTTCAATCTATAACTCGCTCTACATTTCCACCGACATTCCCCATCGCCTTATCATGGCGGCCCAAATCGTGACTGTCATGTTCTTTGCCGCCTCCCTGAATTCGGTGACCGGCAAGGGTTGGGTCTATTTTGCACTGGCATTCGCAGCCAACCGCGGGCTGACCGGATTGCTGTATTGGCGCGCGCGCGGCGGCGAGCATGATCGCTGCGGCTTGGCCTACGAACAAGGACGAAACTTTTTCATCCTTGCGACCGTATTCGCCATATCCGCCTTCTTGCCAAAGCCCTTGGCCTATTGGGTGTTTGGTGCAGGGCTCATCGCCATCCAACTGCAATACATGTTGCCGAAGATCGGCACGCTGAGGCTGGAGCGTTTTGTGCCGCGGCTTGGCCATATCTCCGAACGTTTCGCCCTGATCATGCTGATCCTGCTCGGTGAGGGGTTCTTCAAGATGGTCGTCACGCTGTCTGACAAGGGCATCTATAAACTTGGGGCCGGGGCCTTATTGAACATGGCCATCGGTGGCCTGTCGCTTTTTGCTATGGCCTGGATCTATTTTGATGGTGTGGGCAACGCAAAACCGAAATCCCGCACTTTGGGGACGTTGCTGGGCTACTGGTTCGGTCACATCGTTCTGATGTGGTCGACGGTCATGGTCGGTGTGGCGTTGGCCGGGGAAATCTATGTTGGCATTCTGGCCCCATATCCATACGACTATGGCATCATCGGAACCGTTGGCCTGAGCAGCTTTCTGGCATCGGTCTGGCTGCTGCAACAGCTTGTCGAAGGGCGCGACACCACGCGTCGGCATTCGCATGGCGGTGTGCGTTTGTTTGGGATCGCTGTGACGGCCGTCCTGCTTCTGGTTCTGCCCCATGTGCCAGCCATCGTGGGCAACACTTTGTTTGGGACCGCGCTTTTCTCGCAGATCGTCTGGCCACTTGGCACAGCCCTTCGCGAAAGACGTGCTGACAGATGACCGGGACCGCCTCTCACGTACGGCATCGGGTTTATCAGACCCTGGAAAATCCCAGTCGCACTGACCGGGTGTCTTGGGCGATTGAGATTGGCCTGATCGTTCTCATCTTTGCCAGTGTCACTGCTGTGGCTCTGGAAACCGTGCCCGACCTGTTCGCACGTTATCGGGTTGAGTTTCGCCTCTTTGATCTCTTTGTCACCCTCGCCTTTTCCGTGGAATATGTTGCGCGGGTCTGGGCCGCGCCCGAAGCCAGGCCGGACGAGCCCGCGTGGCAGGCCAGGCTGCGCTACATGCGTTCTCCGATGGCGGTGATAGACCTTGTCGCGATCCTGCCGTTCTATCTGACGCTTCTCATGCCGCTGGACTTTCAGCTCTTGCGCGTTTTGCGGCTGTTGCGCATCTACAAACTGACCCGGTATTCGCCAGCGCTATCCGTTCTGATGGCGGTGATCCGCGAGGAGGCGGCGACGCTTTTGGCCGCCTTTTCCATCCTGACGATCCTGCTCATATTTGCCGCTGCCGGTGCCTATATGGTCGAACACGAGGCACAGCCGGATGCCTTCGGCTCTGTTCCCGCCGCGATGTGGTGGTCGATGGTCACGCTGACGACCGTCGGATACGGCGATGTCACACCAATCACGCCGCTGGGGCGCGTATTTGGTGGGGCGATCACCATTTTGGGCGTCGGCATGGCCGCACTTCCCGCCGGTATCATCGCCAGCGGTCTGGCCGATCATCTGCACCGCCGCCGCGATCTGCTGCGCGAGGAATTCCGCTGTGCGCTTGAAGACGGGCAAATTGACTTGCGCGAAGGTCGCAAGATCGAAAAGCTGCGCCGTGACCTTGGCATCAGCAGAGAAATCGCCCACAGCATCCATCAGGACGTGCGGCGCAAGCAGTTTCAACGACCGCAATGCACATGCCCTCAATGTGGGTATGAATTCCAACACATAGGAGATGAAGAATGAGCACAATCCTTGGGATTTCCGGCAGCCTTCGCAAAGCCTCTTTCAATACAGGACTGTTGCGCGCGGCAACAGAGGTGACACCCGATGACGTGCAAATCGACATCGGGTCCATTGCCGACGTGCCGCTCTACAATGCCGATACCGAAGCCGCCGAAGGTTTGCCGCCGGCGGTGCAGGTATTGCAGGCGCAGCTTGCATCGGCGGATGGGGTGTTGCTGGTCACGCCCGAATATAACAACGGCATCCCCGGCGTCTTCAAGAACGCGATCGACTGGATGTCACGGGGCGAAGGGTTGAAGCTGTTCGTGGGGAAACCCATCGCCGTGATTGGGGCCTCTCCGGGCGGGTTCGGTACAATCATGGCGCAGAACCATTGGTTGCCGGTCTTGCGAACGCTGAAATGCGATCTGTGGACAGAAGGCCGCCTGATGGTTTCGCGCGCGGGCAGTCTTTATGATGAGGCGGGCAACCTGACCGACGACAAGACGCGCAGGATGCTGGGCGATTACATCAAGGCCTTTGCCGCCAGCCTGTAGGCCGGGAGCCGGGCTTTCCCGCTCCCGGCATCGGCAACCGGACCGACGTGCTGCCCTTCGGTCTGCCGGACGTTGGAAATGTCAGGCAGACCTCACCCCGGTCTGATTGATCTCCGTCACGCCTGACAATTCGGCCATGACCTCTTCTCCTTATGGATCTTCGCCAGGTTTGGTTGTGAACAGATCGGCCCATTCGGGATGCTTGGCGTATTGGCTGCGCACAAAGGGGCAAATCGGAATAATGCGGAACCCGGCGCGGCGCGCATCCTCCAGCATGTCGTTGAGCAGGGCCTTGGCAACGCCATGCCCGCCCATTGTGGCGGGCACGCCGGTATGATCCGCACTGATGATGCCCGCGCCTTGATGGCGAAACGTGATCTCGGCTTCGGCGTCGATCCCGGCGAGACGGGCGACGTATCGCCCGCGCCGTGCGCCATCTTCTTTTGACAATACGAGTTCGGTCATGTCGGTTCTCCTTGCGTGATCTTTGCCAGCCATTTTGCGGCGATGCGCACATCTTCGGGCGACAGGTCGTGTCCGGCGTTGATAATCTGGGTATTGAGCGTCGCGCCGCCCGACGTGAGGGAGGCTTCCAGCGGCGGGACCATGTGCCCGAACGGGTCCTGCGCGCCGGTCAAAAGTAGAACGTCGCTGTGAGTCAGCTCGGCTGTTGGTGCGTCTTCGAGCGCCTCGATCCCACGCAGCAGGATGGCTCGGTGCACCACACCGGGATACAACCGCAAGATTGCACCCAAGAGGTTTGCCCCGTTGGAATACCCAAGGAACGTCGTCGTCTTGGGGTCGAGCCCGTAACTCCGGGTCGCCCCCTCGACGAAAGCCACAAAGGCGCGCGCCTCTGCACGGATGTCGGCCTGATCATAGGTCACGGCGTCAAAGCGGCGGAACCAGCGCGTGATCCCCTCTTCGGTGGCTCGGCCACGAACCCCCAAAAGAGTGGCGCGCGGATTCAGCTTGGCGGCCAAAGGCATCAGATCGGCTTCATTCCCGCCGGTGCCATGCAACAGCACAATGGTAGAGCCGTCGGGGTTTTCCGGCGTATGGAACCGGTGAACGAATGGCAGGTCTCTCATGGGTCTCCTTTCCTCGCCCGGACGGGCAAATTGCGGCAGGGTCACGCGTAAATCAGCGGCGCGCGCCGCATCTGTGGCCGGGATCATCAGGGTCTCACCCAGATGGGCGGCGTCTTCATCCACGGTGAAACCGGGGGCATCGGTGGCGTATTCGACCAGCGTTCCCATCGGTTCCCGCACGTAAAGCGACAGGAAATACTTTCGGTCGTGCACATTGGTCACACCGTTCTGGGTCACACCGTCCTGCGCGCGCAGGTCCAGTCGCATCTGGCGAAGGGCATCGACATCACGGGCTCGAAAGGCCACATGGTCGAACATACCCGTGCCGGGGAGTGCCGGAACGAACCCTGCCGAGGCCCGCACATCCACCACGTCCTGATCCGACCGCAACCGGATGAACGGCCCGTCTCGCAACGCCTCAGAATAGCCAAACCGCGCCAAAAAATCCGCCGTCGCCTGCGCATCCTCCGACAGCAGGGTCACGCCGTGTATCCGTGTCGGCGCGACGGGATCGGTCAGCGGGGCGGTGGCCGGAGCATCGCCGCCCACAAGTTTCACGACAATCCCGTCGGGATCGCGCAGCCGCAGCACCGTTTCGCCCAGTTCCCGTGTCGGTCCGCTGGCCTGAATGCCTGCGGTCATCGCACGGGTCAGCCAATCGCCCAGGCTGTTTCTGGGCACCGTAAAGGCGACCTCAGACAGCGCGCCAAGACCGACGCGGCCCGGTGCGCCGTCCTGCCAGACCAGAAAGGTTATGATCGAGCCCGGACTGCCCAAAGCATCGCCATAGAACAGGTGCAATTGCTCTGCGTCCTCGTAGCCGCCAGTCTGTTTCACCAACTTGAGGCCAAGAAAACCGGCATAGAAATCGACGTTCTTTTGAACATTGCGTGTGATTGCGGTGACGTGATGGATGCCGGTTGTCATGGTGCCCCTCAATTGGAAACAAATCTCTGTCAGCCAAATGGGGACGTCACAACATTCACTCAACACTGACAATATGGAACCCTGCGTTCCATGGTAACGAACAGCTATCGCTTTTCAAGGGCGCGCTTTTGCGGCTAACCTGACCCTGAAAGGAGAGTGCCATGAGTTGGAACCCCGCTCTTGACCCCGGCTGCCCCGACGAGATCGGTGTGGATGCCATCGAGACCCTGATCATACCGCGCGCCCGCGATCTGGGCGGGTTCGAGGTGCGTCGCGCCTTGCCCGCGCCAAGGCGTCAGATGGTCGGCCCGTTCATCTTTTTCGACCAGATGGGACCGGCCGAGCTTTTGACCAATCAGGGCATCGACGTGCGCCCCCATCCGCATATTGGCCTTGGCACTGTCACGTATCTCTATCAGGGCCATTTTCAGCACCGCGACAGCCTTGGGACCAATCAGGTGATCCGACCAGGTGCGGTCAACTGGATGGTCGCGGGACGTGGCGTGACCCATTCCGAGCGCAGCACAGCCGAGTCGCGCAAGGCCCCACAAGAGTTGTTCGGTATCCAGACATGGATGGCCTTGCCCGAAGAGGATGAAGACCGTGCGCCGTTGTTCGAACATCATGGCCAGGGCACCCTGCCCATGATCGAAGCCGAGGGGATCGAGGCCCGGCTGATCCTCGGGACAGCCTATGGTGAAACGGCCCCGGCGACGATGTTCTCGGAAACCTTTTATCTGGATGTGACGCTTGCACCGGGCGCGCGCTTCCCTCTGCCGGACGATCATGAAGATCGCGGGCTTTATATCACCCAAGGTGAGGTCAGCATCGCGGGCGAGACCTTCGAGTCCGGGCGCATGATGGTGTTCCGCCCGGGCGATAAGATCACCGTGCAGGCCGGAGCGCAGGGCGCACGGTTGTTGGCACTTGGCGGGGCCACGCTGAACGGGCCGCGCCATGTGTGGTGGAATTTTGTGTCCTCCAGCAAGGACAAGATCGAGGCCGCCAAGGAAGAATGGCGCGCCGCGAATTGGGGCAAGGGTGTTTTCGATCTGCCCGAGGACGACAAAGCCGAGTTCATTCCATTGCCAGAGAAGTGACATTCATGAAAACAGCAAAAGACATTCGCGATTTCTGGTTCGCGGACACGGTGCAGCCCTATTGGTTTGCCCGTTCCGATGAAGTCGATGCGCGAATCAAAACCGACTTTGCCGAAGCTTATGAAGCCGCGCATCGCGGCGACCTCGAGCCCTGGATGGAGGATGCGGCGGACGCGCTTTCGCTGGTCATCGCCTTGGACCAGTTCCCGCGCAACCTGTTCCGCGGTTCGGGGCGGTCCTTCGAAAGTAATGATATTGCCCTGACCCATGCCCGCACGGCGCTGGATCGCGGCTATGATCAGGACCTTTCGGAAACCGAACGCCAGTTCTTCTACCTGCCCTTTATGCATTCAGAGGTGCGCGCCGATCAGGACCGATCCGTGACACTCTACAAAGCGCTCGGCAACGAGAATGCGCTGGATTTTGCCCATCAGCACCGCGACATCATCGCCCAATTTGGTCGGTTTCCTCACCGCAACGCAGTGCTGGGGCGCGATGATACGCCAGAGGAAGCGGAGTTTTTGAAAACTCATTCAGGGTTCTGAGAGCAATCCACGATCTGTGACACAATCTGTGACACACCAACGACCTGCGGTCAGCAGGTCCTCGCCAGAAGCACAGATGAAGCACAGTCACGGCAATCGCACTGGCCGCCTGACCCGGAGCCGACCGATAAATGCGGGGAGGGATGAAACGATCCTGACACTTCCGTTTCAACCGATGCGCCCCATACATGTTGAACGTCAGATGATTTTGGCCATCACGTCAAAAGCCGCCCTTGTTTACTCCATTTTGTTCCTGTAATGTTCTGTAAGATTTGCGGAACGTCGTTCGGAGAGATTCTGTCCGAGGATGCTACTTTTCCTATCGTTGCAAACGCGCTGGATACGGACATCGGTCTCAAAAACCAGTTCCATGAGTTTACCTCTGAGAAGCCGAACTGGTATGCAATCTGCGATGATGCGCCGCAGTCCGAGGGGCACCCCTCTTCGTGACCCTAACCGGGCGAAGCTGCGAGCGGACGAAATAAGAAAGCGGCAAGGAAAAATGATATGCTCAAAGTAATCGCACAGGACTTTATTCAAGCCAAGGCGGTCGAAATCGTTCGCCCACTTTATGATGAGCTCGTCAGGTTGACGCGAGAAGAACCTCTGTGCATCAGCTACGATCTCTTCGTTGACCGGAAAGATGCGGGGCATTTCATCTTTATCGAAACCTGGCCGAACAGGGCTGCCCTCGATGCCCACTGCGCGAGTGAGCATTTCCGTCGCCTCGTCCCACAGATCAACGCTCACCAGCGGCAAGACGCTACCTTTATTCTCATGGATGACTTCGCCTCGACACCCTGACTAGCGGGACCGCATCGGATCGGTTTAAGCCTGTAGCCGTTGCGCACTCAACGTCAGACATGCATGACGTTTTGGCCCGATATTGCGTGATGCGGCCTGCTGATAGGATTCAGAAAGTCAGCCACATCGCGTCAAAGATGTCCGACATTCGACAATGCGACTGCGCTTGTTGTGCGGGTTGCTTGGAAGGGGCGTCAGTCAATGCCCCTTTTAGGCTTGTGAATAGGTATTTAAAATACTAATACAAAAGAGGGAGCCGGACACAAGAGGGCTGATAAGGGGGCTGACAAAATGACTTGGGAGACGCAGAGCAAGATTGCCACCGTTTCACACATTTCACTCTGTGAAAGGATGCTCCCCGCATGACCGATAAAGATGCTTTAGACGCATTGCCCGGCGAATTGTTAATGTGGATTCTGATTGTCAGTGAGGTGCTCGTCTTCGGGGCGGGGCTGATCGTGTTCCTGTCTGTTCGGATCACCGACCCCGAGGGCTTTGCCGAGGCACAGGACATGTTGGATCGCACCGCGGCGGGGATCAACACGATTGTCCTGATCACCAGCGGCTTTCTTGCAGCCTTGGCCAATGCCTTGCGTCAGGGCGGCGCGCGCACGAAAGCGCGGTTTTGTCTTGTCGCGGCGGCTTTGCTTGGCGTGGTGTTCCTGTGGATCAAAGGGGCGGAGTTTGCCTCCAAGGCCGCCAGTGGCATCGTTTGGGACACCCATGTCTTTTTCAATTTCTACTTCATGCTGACAGGGTTTCATGCCGCGCATGTCGCGGCTGGCGTCGTCCTTTTGGTGCTCGTTGCCTGGCGCGATCATGTTGACAACATAGAGGACGCCACGGCGTTTTGGCACATGGTTGACCTGATCTGGGTGCTGCTCTTTCCCGTGATCTATCTTTTGCAATGACACATCGGTCGCTTTATATCGCCTGGGCGCTGCTGGTGGCCCTCAGCTTTGGCTCAACAGCTCTGTCGGCATCGGGGGTCTGGGCGCAATGGCCCATTGTGGCGGGTGTGGCGGTGATGGCGCTTGCCTGGCAAAAAGCCCGGATCATCCTTGCCGACTATATGGGACTGCAGCGGGCACCAAGGTGGCGGCGCGGGTTCGATGTGTGCCTGACGGGACTATGCCTTCTCATACTGGGGCTTTACGCCGCCCCGCTTGTGCTGTGAGCGCCAAAGCGCCAAGGCGATCCCAACCGTTTTCGGGGCGTCTGCACCTGAGTCGAGGTCTCCGGCAGAAGCGGCGCGATGCCCATGATGGTGACCAAAGCCGATATTCTGGCCGGCGCGTTCGAGTGGCGGACCGTCTTTGCCATGACTCTGCGCAGCGCGGTCTGGGCGGTGATCACGCTCTTGGCGTGTCAGAGGGTTTCCGGTCGGTAAACGCAATCGGCCAGTGTGCT
>Ga0181375_1000258_pt1 | contig 13418 bp, 18 predicted proteins | sample LowvirmetaG_FD_130090 | JGI IMG/M metagenome (GOLD analysis project Ga0181375, IMG submission 130090) | Marine viral communities from the Subarctic Pacific Ocean - Lowphox_11 viral metaG | ecosystem: Environmental > Aquatic > Marine > Oceanic | place: Subarctic Pacific Ocean | collected 2015-12-09 | reverse complement strand
TTTTCCGCAATATTCCTCACAATTAACAATCCAGCGTTCCCAGCCCCAACCTTTCTTAACGTGCTTCATTAATAATACATGATTATTTTCACTCATAATATCTCTCTCTCATTGCATTAAAAAAATCTACATCGGAAGCTCCTTTGTCATCAATGTAAACATCGCCAGCCGGCTTTCCTAAAAATAAATCATGGTACTTGGCCCCCCACTCTTCCAACTGTTCAATTGTCATTTCATAAAACGCATTAATGGCTTGGGGGGCGTTGTTTTCGAATCGTCCCATCCCGCGGGCAGTGTGGAAAATAATGGTGTTTCCTTGATCATAGAGATCATTAATCATTCCAATCCGCTCTCTCATAGGTTCACAGGCATCATAATCAAAATCCGCGGCTTTCGTACATATAGTTCCATCAATATCAAACACATAAACCACTAACGTCTTCCTCCGTTAAAACATACGTTCCAAACTTAGTAACCGAATATGAAGCGCAGCGATTGGCAAAATCAATGGCGCTATGCATATCTTGACTCTCCAAATAAGAAGAAGTCAGCGCTGCCAAAAATACGTCGCCCGCGCCGCATACATCAAACACCTCTACTTGCTCAGTGGGATATATTTCACCCTGGTATTCACAACCTTGTGCACCGAGCGTGATTATCAACTCATATGTGGTGGGTAATTTTTTAGCTGTTTCGTTTTCTTTTTCGTTAATCTTAAGGACGCATCCTTCAAAACAAGAGAGGTCTGCTTTTTTAGAATCTACAAATACAGCGATTTGTTGTTCTTTACAATAAAGGGACAACCTGTTGCACTCTTCGTGTGATAAAAATCCTTTGTTATAATCACTTATAACAACTATATCTTTGTTTGTCAAGTCTTTAGGATTAAATTTATAATTTTCAAGCATATATGTTTCGTTTTTATCTACTCTCAATAAGTGTTGGTTAAATCTGTGATCGATGTAACGATGTTTTTCAATTTGTTGGGAATCTGTAATGAAATCTACGTTGAGCTTAAAGGCTTCGAGATTATTAAAAACGTTTCCGGCCATCCCTACTCGGGTTTCACTTTTTATTTGTTTAAAAACTGGTACGGGTGCCTCCGGACTAAGCCGTTCACACGAACCGTAATGATATATATCATAACAGCTTTCACCGATTAGTAATACGTTTGATAATGCTTGTGGTTGAATGCTCATTCAGTTTCTCAAAAAATCCGATTATCTTTGCATGTTCTGACCCAATTACTTTCTTTTCCTTCCAGTCTGCGCCGACAATCATATAATCTGGTTGGTATTCTTCTACTAAGTGCGACAACTCTTCGTCGCTATTAAAAATTTTAACTTCATTTACCCACTTAATATTCATTAACACTAGCCGGCGCGTATCCTGGTCATTGATGGGTCGGTTATTACCTTTCATCTCTCTCACTCTCGCGTCGGAATCAATGCCCACCAACACATGCTCACCCATTGCTGCGCAATGCTTAAGCATACTTAAGTGGCCCGGATGGATTATGTCGAAACATCCGTTTGTAAACACTTTAGTCATTAAATTATCTCCCATTTTTTCTTATATTGTGGAAAAAAAGGATGGTTTTTGTCATGGGTTTGAAGCTCTTTTTCTTGCTTAATGTACCGATGTAGCACCATTTTTTTCACTTTTTTAGTATTAAGGTGCTCAATGTAGCACGCAAACGAACTATCGATACAATGTATCTCGTGTGCCTCCTCTATAACCTTGCCATAGTGAAAAAGACTGTTTAAACTCTTTTCTCCGAAAAGGTGTGCCGGTCTAATAACTGGCAGATCTGCACCAAAATGCTTATTATCAATTATGTAGTGGCGCTTTAGGTCATCATGGACAAACACATAAGGCTCATCTGTTGCTAGCTCGTGATAAAACTCTTCCTCCTTCTCTTTATCTCGTTCATAAAAAAAGGCGGACCACCGATCCTTAAAAGGGAATCCACATTGAGTATAAAAGGATTCATCAAAGCTTTTACAGTTTTCTAAAAAGTCGGCTCCAAAGTGTCCTATGTTAATTATTTCGTCGACATAAGATGCAAAAAGATCTCTTTTGTCTTTGGCATCCTGGTCGCCCTTTACTGGGATAATCTCAATTCCTGCGTCATCGTGGAAGAGATCTCGAACACTGTGGGCGTTGTGGTGCTTGGCGGGCATATAAACTATATCAAACGTTTCGCGTAATTTGCGAACAAGACCATTACAAATAATATGATCTCCTAGACCCAGGTGGGGCATAAAATACGCTTCAGGCATTGTTTAACCACTCTTCTAATTTCACTTGAGGACTCCAATTTAATATCTTTTGAGCTTTGGTATTGTTTGCTAAAGAAATTTGTGCTTCCGCGGGGCGATTTCCAATAAAAGTATATTCGCCTCCCATTATTTCTACTAGCTCTAGAATACTATAATTTTGGCCAGTACCGACATTAAAAACTTCTCCTAAACATTCGGAATACTTGCATGTTGCGGCCGCAATATTGGCAGCAACTACATCCGAAACGTGGGTAAAGTCACGCCGTTGTTTGCCATCTCCTACAATTGTCATTGGTTCGTTTGCTGCCTGCTGACGCATAAAGAGCCCAATGACAGGGGCGTACTGACCTTTGATAGGTTGCCGATCTCCATACACGTTAAAATAGCGCAAGCAGACAGTTTCCATTCCGTAGAGTTGGTAATACATTTTGACTAAATCTTCTCCGGCGCATTTCGTGATAGAGTAAGCATTTAAGCAGTCTCGGGGCATATCTTCGTTTAAAGGAGGGGTATTTTTCAACCCATAGGCAGCAGACGTTGATGAATATACAAGGCGCTTAACGCCAGCCTCGCGGGCGCATTGCAGTACGTTACATGTCCCCACTACATTTACTTCAGTTGCATAGGTGGGATTCAAGATGGCTGGCTGGATTCGAGACTCAGCGGCCAAATGAAATACCCAATCAACGTTGTCAAACCATGGACGAATCAAATCCAAATTACAAATATCAATTTTATGTTTTTCTGCATTGGAATTCCAATAAAATTGATCATGAGCATCAGAGGATTCATTGTCAATGACAACTACCTCGTGTCCCATACTTATTAATTCATCTACAATGTGGCTGCCGATAAATCCGGCGCCTCCAGTTACTAACGCCTTCATAAAAGCCCCTGTTGTTGAAAGTGATAAGCTAAAGCATTGCTGTGCTCTACCACGGTATGATCGTTTTCATCAAATACTTCGCCCACAAATTCTAAATTGTTGCGCTTCGCTGGGAAGGGGAAACCTCCAAAGAATTCATCGTGGATAAGAGTATTGTTATCTACCAAAGGCAATATAGCATGCGCGAAAAATTCATAGTCCGTTCCATAACGATCTTGTTGGTTCCAACTCTCGATCAATTCTTTCATATTGGGAATGGTGCCCTTTTTGGCACCCCACATCCCTCCTAAAACAGGAAATTTATGATACGGATGATCTCTCATAACATGGAAGCCTTTATCGCTTTCAATCCATGCGTCGACGGCCGTCTTCTCTCTTTCACTCAAGCGACAGTCGGTATCGCGTGAAATCATGATTTCCACGTCTTCTTCGCCGGCGGCATAAAATCTCCAAAACATACCCGTCCAATCTCCCGGTGTTGGCATTTCTACAACTTCTACATGGTCAAATGTTTCTAGTTGCCACTTAATAGGATCAGGTGTGCTCTCTCCGATATAATATCGACAAGTCCAGCCTGGATAAATCTTAGGTGCGAGTTCGGCATTACGAATAGCCCCTACAGTATATTTGAGATTGTCTCCCCATAGGGAAAAGGTAATCAGTTTCATGCATTGCTTTCCGGGGGTTGCTGCATCTTTTTAAAATATTTCTTAAAAACTTCTTTTTCTTCTTCTTGCTTCCAGCCCTTGTTGTCTTCGTTGGTAGAAACGCCTTTAGGATTAAAATAATATACTCCCAAAATATCGGCGCACTTCTTAAACTCCTCGCCATTAAACGTGCAGCGGAGCCAGAATTCCCAGTCGCCAGCAGAACGGTACTTTTCATCAAAGTAGCCATGAGTCTCGTGTAACGACCGCCTCCACATTGGATTATTGTGTGGAAGATTTCCACGCAACATCGCTTCTTGCGAAAACTGTTCAAAATTATAACGTTGGGCCGCCGGGGGAATATTTTCATATAAGACATTCGGCTCATGCACCACATAACTATCAGTATATGCCAGTGCGATCTTCGGATGACTTACAAGCAAAGATGCCTGCTCTTGGAAGGCCCAAGGGGCGCGCCTATCATCACAATTGACGTTAGTCACGAATTCACCGGTGGAGTCTTTGATCGCCTGATTCCAGACTCCATAAATTCCCGGGTCTTCTTCCAAACGTTTATAAATGATGTTGTCCGGATATTTTTCTGCATATTTCAAAATAATTTCTTGTTCCGCGGTTTTGTCGGCAGGATTTACATCATAGAGTAACCATTCACATCGATCCTTAAAAATTGTTTGCCGCGTGACATCGTGCAACAATTGTTCAATATGTTCTGCTGCATCATATACCGAGGTAATAAGGGAAATCTTTGGCAACGCTTCTATGTCTAATGTTGTATCTTGAGTGCCCAAAGTTGCCTCAACAAATTGAGTGTATAAAGCTTCAGCCGCAAACTCTCTCTCCAGGCGTTCTGCTAGTCCGGCAAATTCTTCGCGAACTCCCTCTTTGTTCTCTTCATAGCATTGACGCATCTTTTCTTTCGCAGATTGTTCGCGTGGGTATGCCCACATCGTGCCTTCGCGAATGACGCCTTCCCATACTACTTCTTTTGGAATTGGTTGAATATCAAACGCTACGTTGTAAAACTCTTCATTCTTGTCGCTGTCTATCAAAAAGTCTAATTGTCCCGACCACCCGGTGGCCACCACGGGTAAGCCACTATATGCTGCTTCAAAAATCGGAAGCCCAAAGCCTTCACCATGAGCCAATGTTAAAAAGGCGGAGATCTTAGGATGAAGATAGAGACTGTGAATCTCTTCATCGGTCATATCTCCATGTAACAAATATACCTTACATTTGTGATCTTTGCTAAACGAAGCAATAAACATCTTCATTTCGTGGTGAAGTTGAACTCGATCCATATGGCAGTTTTTCATCATATTGGTTTTAAGAACTAATCCGACTTCTTCCTCTTTAAACTCTTCCATAAACCATTTAATTGTATTTTGAATATTCTTACGTGGCCCGTATTGAGCCACCACCACAAAATTGAAATCGGTTTTTAAATCGAGTTCAAGGTCGGGCAACTCTTCATAATGTTTAACAGGATAGTTGACGGACTCAATGGGTTTTTCAAGACGCAATTGTGTTTCGCTTCCATCAGGGTGTTCTGCGTTATAAACGCTATTAATAAAAGTATTCTTAGAATGATTAGATACCACCACAATCCTATCGATAACTTCATTAGATTTTATTAGCCACGAAGGATCAACGGCCGTAGTTTCGATGCCGGCAGTATAACCAATATTAATCGGGGCTAGCCTTTCCCACTCATTGGGGATGGTCACCTGCAAAGACACATCAAACGTTCCTTGCTGCTGTAAGTGGTGAATGGTTTTTTCAATGGTTTTGTCGATCCATTGACGCTCCGGCGTGATCTCATTCATCCATGAGGTTTTGCCCCATTGAAGAGGCTGAATATAAATATCAAAGAGATCTTCTCTGCTTCTAAGGGACCGCAGGGCAAAACGTGCTTGTTCTCCATATCCCGAGCGTGTTAACAAAGGCCCTTTTAATAAAATCTTTTTACGCATTATGCCACCTCTAATAAGTGCCAACGGCGGTATCCGTCGCGAGTTTCCCACGATCCATGCTTTTCTACTATTTCATCCATTATTCGAACCCATCCTTTTTCGTAATCTTCGAAATTATAATTCTTCTTTACATGCTCTCGACCCAAAATCGACATCTTCTTATAAGTCTTGGCATTTAAGTTTAAGGCTTTCTTGAGAGTGGCATGAAAATCTTTCTGGGCTATTCTATCCTCATAAATATAAGGAACCTGAAGGGAGCCAATAACCGCCTTAGAGGCAGGTTCAATTCCAAAGCCAAACCAGTTTTCACCGTCTGTTACTTGTTCCTGCAGCCCTCCTGTCATATTAACAATGATGGGGACTCCGCATGAAAGAGATTCTAAAGTTGCCAAGCCAAACCCCTCTGCATCTGAGATATTGATGGTAAAGTCGGCCGCATTATAAAGTACGGCTAATTCTTCGGGTGGAACTTTTTGTGTCGATAAAAGAACCTGCCCCTCTTCTAACCCTAAAATATCAATCAAATGGGGCAAATCTTGGCCATGTTGATCTCTGGCATCTGTGTGCATTAAGAGAACGGCCTTGTCGTGCCCTACATCATCTAAAAATTCCTTAAACCACCAAATAAGAGTTCCGCTTTGTTTGCGGCGAGCATTGCGGTTGTTCCAAAAGAAAATTTTCTTTTTATCTTTGCCACGTAAAATATTCCCGCGCACTTCTTTAACTTGACTTTTTCTTTCATCAGTCTTAAATTTATAAAAAACATTAGAATTTACCGCATGGGGTAAATAACGACTGGAGGTGTCGGGAGCTACGTCCTGTAAAATAGCGTGTGTTACTTTGGAAATACAGATGACTTCATCGGTAGAATTATAAAAGCGAGCATTAAACTTGGGCGCCGGGAAATTATCCCACACATGATAATATACCATGGGCATGTGAGGTCTTATTTCGTTTTCGATCTCCCACAGCCATCCATAAAAACGAGGATCGGTCATAAACCATAATACATCCGGCCTTTCTTTTTGAATAATAGAGCGAATCGCTTCATGGTTTCCATATCCATCAATAGGATATACCACCCAATCGTCTCCATGCGGATCTACTTTGTGAGGTTCATAATTGTCATGCTTCATGGCGCCACCGAAGCAAATAAATTTATAACGTCCAGTTTTGAGCAACGCTTCAATCATATATTTAGTTTGGGTTCCCACTCCGCTAGGCGAGAGAGGATGATCCGAAAGTGTTAGAATCTTAATTTTTTCCATTTGTTTCCTTAAGGGCAATGTTTAGTTTTATAAAATTTGCATCCGTACCCTGCGGTGCATGATAATCTGTTTTTAATATAGCGCTTTTTCTTAATATTCCAAAGTGCCATATTCAAAAGCTTAAGAGCGTTTTGTGTCTTTTTCGGGCCACTCGTGACTCGAAAGAATTCTACTCTGTTGTTTTTGGCTGTTCTCTTAAGCAGCGCAAAATGAGTTTCAATATCTTTAGGATCTTGACACGCGCCCAAAGCAAAAAAGTGCTTATACAAGGTAAGCTGGTAAGTGACCATTTTGTCATTCTTTTTGCGGGCGTCCCAGCCCCATGAACACGTCTTCCAATCGAAGATATGAATCTTGCCATCAGGTGTGACTACAATTGCATCAATATAGCCTTTGAATTTGTAATCTTCTTCACCTTCAATATCAAGCATGAGAGGGAACTCTACAGCTAGGACTTCATATTCCTCAAAATATTCATCTAAAGCATCTTGAATTTCAGGAAGAATCTTCTTTCCCTGTTCTCGCATATCTGATACAAGCCTGGAATCGAATTCGACATCTTCGGGGAGCTTGGCAAGGTGTTTCTCGAAAGATTTGAGAAAATGTTCGTCGTCATCAATGTCTTCCTTTAATAACTTCTTTTCGCAAACATCATGAATTGCAGTTCCGAACGCTGTAAAGGCATTTCCCTTGAATCCATCGATTTTGTCGACGCGTGTTAGTTTATGATAGAAGGCGCAAAAGGCCCAATCCTTTAGCTCACTATAGCTTATGTGTGGCACATATACTCCATTTTATATATTATAACCTGTTTAGAGAGTGTTGTCAAGATTTTTTGCATCTTGGAGCAATAAAAGCTTTTCTGTCAGGGCCGGGCTAATCTTTTGAAGAAAGGTGTGATTAGGATATAAATAAAAATCAGCGAAGCCCGTAGCAAAATATTCTCTCAGGGACGTGGGGGCGTAAGCGTTAATAAATAACCCCACACATATCATTCGCAACTTATCATATCCAACTGTCTCTAGCAAAAACTCATCAAATTCTTTATTATACTCGGTCTCCATGAACCATTCGAGGGGAGCTTTGTGGCCCAGGGTCCAGAGTTTATCATGTAAGCGTTTTCGCTTGTGCAAAAATTCAGTTTTTATTTTGTTATCTCCATAAATTTCATAGCCATGGGGAGATTCGATAGAATGTGCAATTTCATGAACAATATCATCTAACATATCTTTTTCATTATCTTGTATATTGGAAACATGCAGAATGCCATCTTTGTAAAAAGCATTAATATTTCTCTCTTCGAATTCTTCAAACCATCCTACTACTATCATTTCTAGTTCTGATAATAAGTGTTCAGGAATTATTCCTTCTAATTTGGCGACCACAGCTTCAACGTCTATTTCTTCATTAATTAAATCGTCGTTGAAATATACATGCGTTCCCCGAGCAGTGTAAAAATCACTCCTCATTTCCTGCAACTGTTTCTGCTTCTGTTTCAAGTGTTGTAGCATCGTCTAATCCTAGTTTATATCCTCTTAAAAAATTCTCTTCAGCAACTGCAAACATAAATTCAGGAAAATCGGACGCGACTGTCTCTGCAATCATATGCACTGTGACTTCTTCGTCTTCGGGTTGTAGCTTGGCTCCTGTATAATTAATTAAAAATTGCTTTAATTCTGAATCCTTATCTGGTGTGCTCACCAATATTGGATTGTTGTGTAATTCTTCTTCTGAAATTACCTTTTCTGTATCACTCATGATAACTCCTTATTTTAGTTATAACATAATGTTTTCAATTATGCAAATATTTTTATAAAACTTTTGATGCGAGCGTGGCTACTTCGCTACGCTCTCCCTTTTTAAAGGTAACGTGGCCCGCTAATGGAAATTCTTTAAACTTCTCTACGGTGTGGGCCAAACCATTAGATGTTTCATTGACATATATATTATCAATTTGTTCAATATCTCCCGTTAGAACAACTTTTGTTCCATCACCAACTCGTGTAATGATAGTTTTAATTTCATGCATGGTAAGATTTTGAGCTTCATCAATTATCATAAAGGCATTAGCGATAGAACGTCCGCGAATATAAGTTAAAGCTTCAATTTCGATCTTACCCTTCTCCACATACATTTCCAAATTGGTTTTGTCCCCCATCAAAAATTTTAAATTATCTTGAATGGGCATTAGCCATGGCAACATCTTTTCTTCCATAGTTCCCGGCAGGAATCCGATATCTTTTCCAAGCGGTTGGACCGGCCGTGAGACGATTAAACGAGAATAATGGTTCTCATCGGCTCGAAGCCCAATGGTTTGCTGGAGACCTGCGGCGATTGCAAGTAATGTTTTACCAGAGCCGGCTCGGCCAACAAGACTCACTATTTTAACTCTCGGATCCATTAGCAAGTCGATGGCAAAGGCTTGTTCCTTGTTTCTCGACTTAATATTCCAATCCGGGATGGAACTATAGATTACTTTTTTCAAAGGGATATGATAGCCATAGAAGCGTCCTAAAGCGCTCTTCTTGGGGCTAGCATTGGAAACCATCATCACATACTGGTTGGCATGCCAAGTTCCTTCAGTTTCATCGTCTGCGATCATAATATCTTCATTGGCATAAAATCTGTCAATTACTGCATCATCTACTAGGTGCTCTACAAATCCTTCATACAATTCAGAGGAAGAAGTAACAGCGCTTTCAATAATATAGTCTTCAGATTGAATTCCAATTGAATCGCAAATTACGCGCATATTAATATCACGCGATACTACGATGGTTTTTCGGGGATTTGCAAATTCTTGTGACAACATCTTGACCGCTAAGGATGTAGCAATAATAGTGTGGTCAGGAATTCTTAAATCTAGATCGGGTGGAAATTGGAGTGATTTTTTAAGACACCCATAAGACATAACTTTAACGATGCCTTTTCCTTTGTCTATGCGAATCCCTTTGTTTAGATCGCCTTTACTTCGCAAGTCGTCTAAAATACGAATAATCTTGCGAGCGTTAACTCCCACGGCGTCTTGGCGCTTCTTATGTTTGTCGATTTCTTCTAATACTTTTAAAGGAATAAAAATATCATGATTGTCAAAACCATAGATCGCATTCGCATCTGTCAGATAAACGCTAGTGTCTAAGACATAATTTTTTTTAGCCATAAAAGTTATTGGTAACCGAGGTTAAATAGTGCAGACATCTAAATGAGTCCGGTTTTTAGACGTCTCAGGAAAACCGGGAAACCCCTGCCTACGTGACGGTCGGGCAGCCCCGTATCGTTATTATAATCCGACGATACAGCAGAATGCGCTCTTACTCGAAAGTAAAGACACCATTTTCTGTCGGCACAGAAATAGTCCATGAGTTTACGAGAGCGCTGGCATCAATAAGTTCACCCACAGGCACGTTTACTTCTGCTCTTAATTCGCAAAAGCCGCGCTTGTGATCAAATTTTTGAATATTAGCATCAATAAAATCAAATTCATAGAAATTATCATTGACAACAACCGTTAAATACTCTGAGAATGCGTGGGTTCCGCGTTCGTATTCTTCTAGTAATAGCGAATCGCGTAATTCTTGCAAAATATGAGTTCCATAGGGGGTTGTTACGTTTAGCCCGGGCGTTGCAATAAGTTCACACAACTCATTGACCACGTTGGTTTCCGAAAGTGCCGTTTCTATTTCATCTTCATTGTGAACAAAGACATCCACCCCATCAATATAAGTTAGCGTGGCCATGATGGTGGGATCCACATTTAATCTCTTTAATTTTTCAACGAATGACATTTAATCTCCTTTATTATAATTTTTCCAGTCAAACCAGAATCCGAGCCCAACCATAAAATGCATTAGAGCCGAGCTTCCTAATTCTATTATATCATGATAATCATGAAAATGCAAGTGTACATGCCCTACAATCCAGAAGGGGATGGCAAATTGCTGACTATACCAAATTAATGAAAACTTGGTAAATTTTTTCATTTAGTTATCAACGCGGTCAGTAAGATATTTTACATCGGCAGCAACATCATTCTTAAAGCGTTGTATTTCGCCCTTCAGAACGGCCACTTCGTCAACAAGACTACTAATCCGGGCGCGCATGCTCGAAAGTTCTTCTCTTATTTCTTTAGTTTCTTTGATACTCATTTTTTCTCCTTTAGTGAGTAGGGCTGGGGCGGCAGGACTCGAACCTGCAACCTCATGGTTAACAGCCACGCGTTCTGCCAGTTGAACTACGCCCCAATTTTTAAATAATCTTTTTATCCAATCCATGAATCAATTATATAACAAATAAAAAATCCGGATAGGGAAAACAGTATCAATTCATAATATAATCTAAATTTATTCACTTGTCAAGCTTTATTTTTCAGAGACGGGTGTTTTATATCGTCTCGGAGGTCTGTCCTCATCAAAATCTCTTACATTTTGTACCAGATCTGAAGAACTGGCTAGCTTTTTGTCGCCGCCTACACCCCATAATAATTCTACCCCTAAATCTTCGCATACTGATTGTTCTGGAGTATTGCTTCGGCCGCGGTCACCGCCATTCGCAAAATAAGTGGGACGGTGACGATAAATAGCTTCGCAAACGGTGCCGTCTCCATCATCTACCGAATCTACCGCGATGACTCCCTTAATTGCATTTAAAATTTCGGCCCGGGCGGCGAAGTCCATAAACACAAACCCCTTCTTTCGAAAGAGCCATTCATCAGAATTAGCTATTATGATAACATCCCCATGATCGGCCGCGGCTCGGATTAATCGAATATGACCAGCATGAACCGGATCAAATCCACCCGACACCATTACCGTGGGTTTTTCTTTTTTCTTTTCATTATACATGTCAGAATGAATTGTCATTCTTTTTTCCTCTTCTTTTTATTTTTTTTAGGTTCAGGCGGATACCAAGATTTAACTTTGAACCGGATTCCGTCCGGGCCACACCTCTTCACTTTTACTAATAGTTTATTATCAGTATTCATTGAGAGCATTACTGCTCGTGTGCTGTCGGCTTCTTCATAAGTATCAAAAATACCTTCTTGTTTCCAGCTTTTATTCTCTTCGTTATTCGGGTCCACTATTGCTCCTTGACTCGTCTTTATATTATAACACCCTTTAAAAGAAAGTCAAGTATTTTTATAAAACAACGTAACCAACTTCAATAAGTTCGCCGGGATCAGGCACGAAATCAAGATACACGATATTAGTTTCAGGTAGATAATACCATAATGCTGTTTCAAACCCATTTCTATAGACAACAATACTGTCAGTGAGGGGAGTTTGAGTAAGATTAATATAATCAATCTCACCAACTAAAAATGTGCTGTCTCCCAGCCATGCTTCCCAGTCGCTACAAATATCAATTCCAACTTTTCCATAATAAGCTACTAAATCAATATACTTTTGTCCAACATCATATTCCCAGTTAAGTGGGCATTCACCATTTTCAAGCTGAACAATCGCGACTACATCATGTTGAACTGACTCAAATTTTTCTACCAGCCAATCATGGAAAACATTGGTCGGGATTGCACCTTGTTCGTTCTCATCTGAAACAAAAATAATTAGCTTATCTGCGTCATCCCTGAAGAACTCTCCTCCTTCGGGGGTCGTTGTGACAAATTCGTACATTGACTGGAACCCTTGTTCATACCAATCTGCTCCTAGCAAATATGGTGCCAACAAAAAATCAATCGGATCGGCGGTATAATCGTAAGGACCAGCAAAATATGGACGCACCATCCCGGAATTGATAAACCCAATTTTATAGTCTAAGGTTAATTTCTCAATATCTCCCCGTAAAAGTTCTACGCCAACACTTACTTGTTGGAAGTTGTCATTCATGGAGCAAGATGTGTCAACTACGATTAATACATCTAGCTTTTCAGGTGGCTTTGGTTGCATAAAAGAGTCTACAACCACTTCTGTGGGTTGTATTTCTTCTATAACCTCATAACTCATCCCGTAATCAGGCTGACAACTCAATACTCCCCAAAGGACCCCTAGTAATAATAGTTTCAGTTTCTTAGTGATCATCACAATCGCAGGGAGCGCATCCACAGCATGGGCATTGAAAAGGCTCTTCCTCTTTAATATTTAGTATCCTGCTGTGTAAAGTGGCTATTAACCGTTTGGCTCGTAATAAAATGCGGCGAATCATGGTATATCTCCTTCGGTAGGGCTGTTGAGCACACGATAAATGTGCCCCTCAGAAACATATATAGTCTTGCCTTCCGTGTATACCATATACTTAAAATCAGTCCAAGTGGTAGATTCGATAAAAATTCGATCATGGTCACTCAAAACTTTTACTATTATGGCCGCCTTTTGAGGATCTTTTTTTCT
>Ga0181375_1000250_pt1 | contig 13762 bp, 17 predicted proteins | sample LowvirmetaG_FD_130090 | JGI IMG/M metagenome (GOLD analysis project Ga0181375, IMG submission 130090) | Marine viral communities from the Subarctic Pacific Ocean - Lowphox_11 viral metaG | ecosystem: Environmental > Aquatic > Marine > Oceanic | place: Subarctic Pacific Ocean | collected 2015-12-09 | reverse complement strand
TTCTATTGTCGTTATTATTAAGATATGAGATGGGGTCAAAATTATTCCCACTCATTACAGTATTATACACCGCTTTATCGCATTTGCCACCTAGCAAATAGTAAAAAGTATTTTCGTGGAGGTTGGTAATCACTTTAGTACGACCTAACATTTGTCTGTAATGTACATATGAGAAAGGCATGGAGGCGAATACAACAGCACTAAACTCGGAGGCGGAAAAGCCAGCACCCATTTGTGCCTGTATGATAAAGATACAATCGTCGGAGGCTTTGGCGTCCTCAATCACTTGGTCTTGGTCTTTGGTTGAACCTCGGAGTACATATACCTCGCGGTTATCACCTATCCGTTTCATATAATCGTCAATCTGCTCTAGGTAATGACATACCACGATTATTTTGCGATAGCCATTAGTTATCTTTTCAAGAGTTTTCCATTTATCAACACTTTGTTCAGCTCGGTGGCGTGAGTGCCATTCCGCGCTTGGTTCTTCATACTGTTGTAACTCTAATTGATTCTGGAGCTTTTGCGTCCACTTAATACTTATCTTTTGATGGTGTTGAATCGGGACGTCTGTAACATCAGACATTAAAACAATATCAGCTATCTCCTCAATATAAGGACGTAACATCTTACGCCATCCATCAACCTTTTCATAATGAAAGCGTCCATACTTGTCTGTCATATAGAAAAATTTGTTCCGGAACTCTCTTTTATCCCAGTATTTACCTAAATAACACGCTAAAGTGTGAATATTCCATGGAGTAGAGCGTACAGGAGTGGCTGTGAGGAGCAAAATGGGCGCGTGAGGGTGCTTGCGTACATAATTGTAAACTACCTCAGCTCGCTTACTTCTCGTCTTGTCAAAGAGCGGAGAGGCGAAATCCTGTGCCTCATCCAGCACCAATGCGTCATACTTATCAAGGTTTATCTTCTTTATCTCATCCCGCGTACAAACATCCGCGACAGCACCATCATCCTCCAAATCTCTTTTCCATTTACCAACAATCCCTTTCGGACAAACTACAAGGACGTTAAGATTGGAACGCGCATTGATCCATAGCGTAGCGCCGACAGTCTTTCCAGTTTGTGTTTCCCATACTAATAATGCTTTATCTGGGTTACGTCCTATGAAGTCTTGTTGATGTTTATATAATGTTTTCATTTTTTATCTTCACCAAACCAATACCACCTCATATACTCTGCTGGTGTCATATTGGCAACAGGAGGCTCACCTATTAGATACTTGATACCTTTTGATGTTCGTTTATTTTTCCAGATTCTTACTTTACTTATTTTCATATTTTCTAGTTAAAAGTATAGGGCTATCCGTAGACAGCCCTATTTATTAAAGTACTCCTTGATTCCGTAGTCTTTGTAAATCATTATCCTCACGCTTTTTACCAGCTTTCCAGTTAGTAAGGCAAGAATTATTATGCAAATGAATGGGATCGCCATTATCCAGAATAACAATATCGTCAAAATCATTCGTAGCAAAGCGACAGAACGCGCAGAAATGTACCTCATTTTTACTCATGCTCCTACTCCTTAAAGAACTCATCTTAATTATATACTGAACAACGTAAACATAACTAGCATAACCAGTTTATCTAGCACCCATAAAGTTATTAATAATGTTATTTTTTCGTCTGTGTTCATAGTCTTTTTCTAGCTTCCTCTTTAGCTTGGTTTACTCTCCTGTCTTGGTCTGCATACTCGCAAGTCATCAGGTGGTGGCATTTGTCACACACCTCATCATATCCTCTCAAATTACAATCCCTTATCGGAATATCCTCACCTATTATCTCCTCAACCTGCTCTTTGGTATAGAGAGTTGGTTGTAGGCTGTTTGAAAACTCATTAAGGGCTTTAAATGACTCATCTCGTATCTTCTGGTCTTCCCTCTCAACAAAGTGTTCGTCTATGAAGGCTTTGATTGGTTTAATATCTCCATCTTCCCAACCCTGTGGGTCAATAGAAACACCAAAATTCTCTATAACCTTATCCAATTCTTTTTCGGTTGCTTTATTCATCTTTCTTGTTGTTAGTGAGGGAGTCTTCTATTTTGTCTAGCTTTTTACCAATCTTTTTAGCCTCATTTGGAAATAGTCTTTGGATATCCATCCATTCAACAATAGTAGCTTTATATCCGTGGTTTAAATCTAATAACTTTGTCTTTCCTATTAAGTGATTAAATACTCTCTCCCTCTCCTCCTCTCTGGCTTTGGAGATAAGTAACTTAACCACTTCTCCTTTAAGGGCATCATCATAGCCAATCCTCATTCCTCTCTGCTCTGCCTCTTTGTCTATGGTAGTGAGGGTTCTTTTAATATCCCCATTAGGAAACTCACCTTTAAAGAAAGTTCCTATCTCCTCTACTGCGTCTTGTATTTTCATATTATTGTTCATTTACTGGTAAGCCATTCCATATATCTTCAGCCTCTTGGTCGGATATTGACAGTTCCTCATCCTCCTCTACATCCTCATCCTTTAGTTTGATTTGAGGTACGGCATTGGCTACCTTATTAATAAAATCTCTAGTCGGTCCCTCCTCCATATACCATTTGTGAGCGTTTGAATTTACTTCTTTCTTAATCAATCCAACAGCAAACAAAGGAGCAAGGTACGGGTCTACTCCCGCTTTCTCTAATCCTAATCCTCTCGTACTCCCAATCTGTGAGGGAGTTATTGCTTTATCGCTATCTGCTAATATCTCCAGTATAGCGCGTCGCTCCCTATTAATAGAGGAATATGCACACTTCTCTACGATATCTATCATATAATCTTGGACTGGAGCGTCTTTTTTACCTGTTTCGTACGCGTGCATAAGCTGTAATGTAACCAAAAGTGCCTCAAAAGATTTGTAATCACGTCCCACAGAGGCTTTTTGAGGGATCTGGTCTACCTTACCGGACTTAAAGTTAGTATGAACAGTAGCTTTACCCGCGACACAGAACATAGACGCTTGGCGTATCCTCTCTTTTTGTTCCTCGGTTATGTTTAACTTAGGTACTCCATTCTTTTCTACAAACGCCTCAATCCCCTCAAAGTATTCCTTATAATACTCTTTCATAACATCTGTCATTTCCTTTGCGGATATATCCGTTTCAGCTTGCTTTAATGTTATCTCTTTGTCTGTTGGTACATCTAACCAATAATATATAAATCGTTCACCCATTGAGCGTCCACTCTCTAAGTGATAATAAATGTCAGCTGTAGCACATCCTAAAAATCCTATCTTACCCTCCCATTTTACACCGCCGGTTCCTGTATATTTAGATACCTTTCGGTCATAGACTAACTTCAACTGGGATAGAATCTCACCGCGCGATACTGGGTTCTTGGATAGGATAGATGTAAAGTCAGAGAAACACATTACACCGGAACCAATCATTTGCAGAAGTGACGCTGTTTTACCTTTCACTTTATAACCAGATAGTAGTGTTTTCTCCGTGAGGTCGTCTACGAAGTGTACATTAGGAATATCTACAACAGGTGCAAGTAATGTCGTCTTACCTCCGGAACTTGGGGCGACCACCATCAACCATATCGGATCAAGGTCCACTAACATATTACCAATCGGAACGGCTAACATCATATCCAATGCTCTTTCGTCTTTGAGGACGATAAAGTTTTTCCACTCTGTTTTTATATCTTCAAGTTTTGTCATAGAAAGTTATTTTTTGTGATGTTTTATAGGAAAGAGGTAAAAAGATACGACCATTTGCTAAAAGATATTTGTTTCCACAATATGAAGCCCAGTCTGATTTCTGAATCGCAAACAAGCGTAAATCTAAAATATGGTCTATATGTACTTGATTACTTTTCATAATATCCCCTCCCAACCACTTAACTCTTTAACTACTTCAAGAAATGTCTTATCCTCTTTCTTAATAAGAAAATCAATCACACTACCGCCTATGTGACACCCATAACAATAAAAACTATTCTGATTTAGGTAAATGGTGAAACTTGGAGTTTTCTCATTATGAAAAGGACAGTTCCCTTTTAGTCTTGCACCATTCCGTTGTAGTTTACCATCATAAAAATTTTCAATCGGGACGCGTTTAGCTTCTTCAACTTGTAATTCATCAACACCATTCTTATTAGTCTTTGGCTTACCCTCTAAATGAGAGAGTTTGAACATAACAGACTTAATTCTACTTTCATATTTCCCAACTTGTTCGTCGTGGAATTCGTCATTCTTTTTCTTCATTTCCACTTGGTCACGGAAGTCCGCTCCCATAACCCTCTCCTCATAAAACTTTTCTCGCGCAACACCAGAGTCGGTTATAAGTTTTTTATAATATTTAATCTCACTTTTCAATCCGCGTTTCGCGGAGGCACTTGCCTCCGGAAATATCTCCATTAATTCTTTGAAAGTGTAATTCGGTAAACTGTCTTTCCACGCTTGTTCTAAGTCATATAAATAGTCTAATTCTTCGTCGGTGTAAAGACCTCCTGTTGAGGAGAGATACTTATCTAAGCTATGAATGTAATAAAACTTAGTTTCAGACATAAGGAGAATTATACACTATCCCCACAAAGCGCGCAACTTTATGTTGCAAAGATGTTGTGGATAAGGTAGTATATAGAGATGGAGATACACATCAAAGCAAAGAGGGACGAACTCATTTGGGCTTTATCCCTACAAGAATATAACGACGCGCAAATAGGTCGTATTTTTAATCTGGACCGGAGTACAATCCACCGGATTATTCGTCGTATGCCATCAGATTATAAACCTAAATGGATCAAGGGATAGTGCTTTGAGTCTTGGTCTGTATTCTGCCCAGTGTACAGGCCGATACTTAGGGCATTAGCTCTAACGCACCGAGTCGGAGGTGCCATTATAAACATATAACAATATAACATTATGGCTAAAACAGACTGGGATAACCCAGATAACGAAGTAAAGAGTAATTGGATTAAGTTCAACGTCCCTATGGAGGACAAGGTTCTAGGCACACTCATAGCTAAGAGGACTATGAAATCTCAAATTCCCGGAAAGGAAAATGAGGACGTGAGTGTTTACGAGTTGAAAGCGGACGTAGGTTCATTTCACAATGTAGACGCAAGTAAGAAGTTAATCGCAGAACCCGTAGTTATTAATGCGGGGGAGATTTGGGCTGTTGGTGGAAAGAACTCCATTGACGCTCAAATGCGTAACGTGAAAGTTGGTCAAAAAGTAGGCTTTAAGTTTATAGACGAAAAGCCGTCTAAGACTAAGGGCTTTGCACCAGCTAAGAGCATCAAAATCTACACGCCAAAGAATGATGACGGCACATACCAAACAGATGATGAATGGTTAGCTGAAAATTCTGTAGAGGGATTTGATGACGACAAAGAGTAGTATGGAAGATAAAATTATACAGATTGTTTATGTCCCAAAAGGAGGAGTAGACGAGGAAACAGTACCTTTTGTTTGTGGACTATCAGAACGAGGATTTCTGTACGACCTAGTTAGAGGAGTTTGGGAGCCAATGGATGTTCCAAGCCCTCTACTAGAGGAGTAATTGCTAGATGGATTGTTGAACCGACTTTCAACAATCTGCTCTGGTCGGTACTTAGTAGAAATAATATAATAAGGTTATATGGAAAAAAACCAATTAAAGGAGATAAAGGAGTATCAAACACAGGTATCTTTCGCTGAAAAGCAAGCCACATCACTCATTATTGAGAGTGAGGCCGGAATGACAGCGGGGACTGACCTCTTGGACGAATTAAAGATAGTTGATAAAGCTATCAAAGAAAGGAAAGAGGCAATCACTAGACCTCTTATGACTGGCCTTGCCAGTGCTAGAGACCTTTTCAGACCACTAGAAGTAGGCTTCAAAAATGCTAAATCAATAACAAAGCAAAAGATGTTGGACTACTCAATAGCGGAGGAGGAGAGAATAGCAAAGGAAAAGGCACGCGTAGAGGCGCGCGTAGAGAAAGGAACTATGCGAGTTGATACCGCCGTCGGTAAGATGGAGGGTATTGGCGAAAACAAAAAGTCCTTTGAGGGAACTGACAGTAAGACGATTATAAAGAAAGTAACTAAAATCCGCATTACAGACGAAAGTCTTATCCCGCGGGAGTATTTAGTTGTAGATATGCAAGCGCTCACGAAAGCTGTGGTGCGCGAGAGAATAGAAGTTCCGGGCGTTGAGACTTATTTAGAGAAGTCTATTGTTGGTATTAAGAACAAATGACAACTGAAGAACTAGCACGATACATAGTCGGTGTCGTGCTAAATCGTCCAAATAGAGAGGATGCTATAAAAAAAGTTGAGGAAATACTAAAAGATAATGAATAAAGAACAAAAACAATTTAAAAGGGCCATAAAACAGCGCAAAATAAGGGCGCATAGACGAAAGCACCCAAGAGGCCGACCACACGCCGTAAAAGCAAAACCGGTGGTAAAGGTCATCAAATTGAGCTGGTGGAGGCGATTAATTAATTGGTTATGGCGAAAAAGAAAATAATCCAAGTACCGAAAGGATATTTAAGTTTCTCACAGGTATCATTGTGGGAATCTTCGCCGTCTCAATATAAGAAGTTATATTTTGATGGTGACAAGCGGTACGGAATCACGAACTCTGGTATGGAATTTGGATCCAGAGTGGCGGACGCATTAGAACACGGGAAACAAACAGGGGATTTACTAACAGATACTGCTATGGAGTTGTTACCTAAGTACGACATACAAGATAAAGAGATTACAGCGACGATTAAGACTCCTAGTGGTAGTGTAGATATTCTCGGCAAGCCGGACTCTATGGACAGTAAAACTTTTGACTTCTTTGAGTTTAAGACAGGTAAAGTAGCGTGGACGCAAGCAAAGGCAGATAAGCACCTCCAGTTGAAATTCTATGCGACTCTTATATATCTGAAGTATATGGTTGTACCAAAGAATATAGAGTTGATATGGATGGAAACTCACAATGACGACGGAGTTTATACACCAACAGGGAGGATTGAGAGGTTTAAGGTAGAAATAAAGCTGGTTGATATTGTAGATACAATGGCTTTAATCAGTAGGGTAGCTAAAGAGATAGAGGCGGAGTGGGTTGTATACGAACCACCGCCAGAGGATGAATTCTGATGGCAAAACCTTGCAAGCATTGTTGGGAGAATGAGGGGATAGATGGGGGACTATGTGAAAGGTGCCAGAAGTTCCCCAGATGTAGAGTATGTACGCGCATCATGGGTGTACAAAAGACCAAAAAACAACCCGGCGAATGGGGAATATGTACTGAATGTTATGAAGAATCTATCAATCAAGACAAAAGCAACTAGACAGGCCTGTATTGTCTGTAAAAAGAAAACAGGTAAATTAGAGTTTCATTTATTAGTCGGAGGGGATAAGGTAGAACCCTACCACTCCAAATGTTTAGCAAAAAAATTATATGAAAAAACTTAAAGAGTTTATGAAAGAAAATGATGATATAACAGTACTAGGGTTCGCTTGGTCGTGTTATTGGAGGATAGCAGTTGTATTCTTTATAGCTGGTTTTCTGTTTGCTTTAATTACAGGATAATATGCAAATAATACAAAGTCCAAGTCCAAATCATAGTAGTAGTAGCTATGATAAGACAGTAGTTATACTACACAAGACGCTCGGATATATGCCGTGGACGCTACAATGGCTACAAAATCCATCGGCACAAGTATCAGCACAGTATCTGATAACAAAGAAAGGAGAAATACATCAATTAGTGGCAGATGAAGATATGGCGTGGCACGCGGGACGTGTATATTACCCCTCAACACGCGCAAAGGCGGTAATGTTAAAGACAAGCTGGGGAAGTTATGTAAATCCTAACAAATATAGTATCGGAATTGAGAATGAGGCACTGGCAAATGATAAATGGACGCCAGAACAGCTAAAAGCTAACGCTTGGTTGTATAAAAAGCTTCGGGATGACCCTAAAGTAGCGTTTGACGGAGGTTCGGAGAGCTTTATAACGCACAAAGACGTCACTTCATACAAGCCTAGTCTTGACCTATGGAGAGATGTTATACTGAAAGAAGTACAAAAAGACGAGGAATCTGGCTGTGAAGTTGTACTAACGGACTGGAGCCAGCTCGGACTAAAGGTCGGACAAAATGGATTAATAACTATTTATAAAAAATCATAATTTATGGTTGAAATAACACTCGCTGGTGCTGGTATCGTTGCTCTTATCGCGGTACTCGTACAAGTCATTAAAGGTGTTGGTTTGAAAGGTAAGTATGCACCTTTGGCGGCAATCGCTCTAGGTATCGCATATACCACTCTTTCCGCCGACGCTATCACTTTCATAATCATTCTTAACGGAATCGCCTCTGGACTCGCTTCAGTCGGTCTCTACGAAATAGGTGGAAAGAAAGTGCTTAACACATTGGGAGCCTAGTGCTACAATGGGGAGGTAGTGGGGAATAGTGGGAACACTAGGGACTACATAGGTACCGACCGCCTATTTTTTCGCATGTTGCAAAAAACCGGATTTCGCCCGGTTTTTTGTTTACTCTTGTCCAGCTCCTATGTATCTATTGAGTCTGGTTGTTCTCTCTTGATCTCCTTGCTTTTGTTCTATAATCCCTCGTGGCCCTAGATTGTAGCTATTCACAATATCGTTATTAGTGATGTTACCTGTGTAAGTTTGATTGTATCTCATCTGTTCAAAAATCCTCCGGTTCTCTTGTAGTGTCATACTTCCGCCAATAATACTATGCTCCGTGTTGTTTGGGTCATATGGAACTCCATACTCCTCCATGAACCTTTTTTGTATCAAAGGTTCATTTACCTTGTTCACTTGCATAAGTCCTCGGTCAGTTGGATCAGCTCCTCCTACCATAGCGGCGTTCTCAAAAGTTGTACTCGCTCCCTGTTCTCTTTTTAGGATTGTCCCAAATTGCTCTGGAGTAACACCAGCTTTGAGCGCTTGGTCTATAAATAGTTGCTTATGCTTATCGGGAACAATGCTTGGAACATTATATTTCGGCTTTGGAGGCTCCTCTCGTTTGTATTTGATAGGTTTAGACTCCAATTTTGCTATTCTTTTGATAAAAGCTAAAAAGTTTTTCATAATATTAGTCTCCAAATGGATCAAATTTTTGTTCTTTATTAAATACATTCGCCTCCTCACGGATATTAAACGCTTCCGCGACATCTGGATCTATTCTTTTTATATAAATACCAGACAATGCTTGGAATAGAATATCGTTTTTGTAGTTCAGTAAGTACTTATCAGTCGTTGTTCGTCCGGGTTTCTCAAAGAAGTCTCCAGATGGATACACGTTCCCCTCTAATGGGAGGCTAATTATCCGCTTATCGCCATGAAGTTTGTCTTGAAGTTCTGGGTTGGATGTTGGGTAAAGCCTTGTGAATCCTTGTGTGAATGATGTTATTTTACGTTTATGGGGGTCTTTGTACGCCGCTATGTCTGCCAGAATCCTTGATGCTGGTACAAACATAGACATAGACTGACCAGCAATTACATCTGGGGTCATGTACATTTGGTATTCTGATTTGTATCCGAGAATCGCGGCGCTTACATCTCCTCCGGGACCAACACTTCCAATCATGTTACTCATTACTTTCCACGCTTCAGCACTGTTTCCATCTGCTAGTTGTAGTCCAGCCTCTGCTAAGTTTACATATGGATACTTGCCCACGCGCGTAAACTTCTCTGTCCCATCCTCGTTTGTACCTAGATAGTACTGACCAGCAGATGATTGTGAGCTAGGGGCATTTTCACCAACAGCTGGTACTGTTGATTCCTTTTTGTTTTCATTTAGGCGGTACCCAATAGCTCCCAACATTGTTCCGAGAGTAAGGATTGCGGCTAATCTGTCATCTAATGATTTAGTCCCATCAAGAAAATTCTCAACATGACTCATAAACTGTTTGTTTATTTTGTAAACGAATACAGCGAATGGTTTTACTGACTGAATCCCAGCACTTTTTTTATAGTTTGCTAACCACGTTGGAATATTGTCATAATCAAGAGCGAACTGGTCTGCCTCTCTGTTTATTGCCGCGATAAGAGCCTCCTCCTCTGCGGTTGGAAGTTTCAATCCCTCTTTCGTTATCGTGTTCAGCCTCCTAAGATCGTTTGTGTTGTGAGCATTAACAATAACTTTCTTCCAGTATCGTTCCACTGTTCCGTACACCTTTAGAGCTTTGTCTGCGTAAGCGTCTATATTGTCATCTAAAGCCTTTATTCCGGGGCTTACATCACCAGAGAACTGTCCGTACAGGTTGCTGGTATCACCACCATAAATCCAGTCGGGAGCGTTTTGCCACCCTCTCGGAGTCACTGTTGAAAGCAAGGAAAATACATCACTCCTAAACTGTGGGAATGTCACCTGTCCAGTTAAGAGTTCCTTATAGAAATGATTAACCATATTTGCTGATTGCTGAATACCGCCAGAGATAAAGTTAGTGGCGTTAGAACCCATATGGAACAGGATATTAACCCTCCAGTATCTCATTACTGAACTAACTATCCTTGTGGCTGTGGCCGCTTCCTCTGCGACACCCCTCATTAGTTTAAATTGTTCGTACACTTCTTTTGGCATTTGGTATCTAGGTTGCTGTACAGGGATAGATTTTCCGTCTTTTATGATAACCTTTTTGTTTACCTCCCAACCAAGACCAACTCCACCCTTACTTACATCACCAAATACCTCAACCCAACCTTTGTCCGGCTCCGCCCCTTTTGCGAGCGGGCGCGTGACCCTAGGGAAAAAGTCTTTCATAAAGTGGTTGTAAGCTTTCTCCGTTTCAAGTTCTACAAGAGATTTTGACATAGCTTTTTCAAGGTCTTTCACATACCCCTCTTGACCTTTACGGAACCGGCGGGAGCTAGCTGTCTTTAACTTTAGTTTATCTCCACCCATCCCAAAAGCTTTATCGTCCCAATACCTATGTACCCATCCCTCCAGTTTTGAATCTATTTTGTGAACATCCTTAATAATCTCGCGGTTAAAGTAATCTTTCGCGTCAGCTCTCTGCGCAGTAAAGTCTCTAACAAGAGCTTTCCCCTCTATACTTAGAGCGTCATAAAAGGATTTTCCTTGTTCTGGTGTGTATCGTAGTTTTGCGTATCGTGGATACTGCTCCCCATCAACTAGCTCTAAGAGAGTTTTACCATCCGGACCTTTCAATGGTTCGTATCCCATTTCCTCTAACTTAGCGATCTCTGCCTTATCTTTTGCGTAGAGCATGTCGCGGGTTCCAAACTCTGGGACATCATTCTTTGTAATCCTTATACTTTCAATAGAGTCAAATATAAGTTCTGGTGAATCTGTTATCTTATTTAGTTTGATTGGCATCTTAATACCAGCGATTGTGAGGTTCTTTTTAAATTTACTCTCTAACAATTCCCCTATCTGGAACTTAGCCCTCTCTTTCATAGCTCTGTAATTGATGTACTGATCCCAAGCTTGGTTTCCGTTACGAGTACCGAGGTACTTCATATATGTTTGGCGCATATCCCGTGCCAATATATGTTTTAGTTCTCCTTTATCTATAGTCCCAGCCACAGCCTCTAAAAATTCAGCTATTATAGGGTTCTTGACTTTTGCCGCATCAAATAAATCTACAGCTGTTGGTGCTATTGATTCAAGAGTTCCGGGTTTCGCGAACATGGTTTCAAGGAAACGAGCAAATAGTTCTGGTTTGTAGTAATAGTATGATGGCTTTGACATAGCAACCTCCTTACCTACAAGTTGATGTGTCACCTCTTTTAATTCTGCCATAAGAGTCTCTGACTGCTTTTTAGTTAGGTCTTTACCAAAGATTTCAAGTGTCTTATTAAATGCCTTTCCGTTTATGTTGTAGTCTAACGCGTGAGCAAGTTCGTGAGCAAGTGTCTCCATATAATTTCTTGGATCTGCCGCAGTATCATCCCTAAGTTCAACCTTACCTTTCTTGTTTGCTGGTATACCTTTACCTTTAAATTTAAAGTGTCCGTAGGCTTTCTTAGATACTCCTCCCGTTTTTCGTAGGATAGCTTGCGACTGACCAAACTTGTTTAACTGTTCAATAGCTTTAATAATGTCATCTTTAGTTTGAGCTTGCGGCTTATGTTTAGGTGCCTTAATTCCCCCGTCCTTAGATGGGAGGGATTTCTTCTTAGGTTTCTTTGGCTTTTGTTTAGCGACAGTCGTTCCTTTGGAATCAACCCCACGGAATCCAGTACCAGATTTCTTTAAGTTGTCTGAAGTAATACGAACAGTTTGGCCGGGTTTTAGATTGTCAGTAACTAACCCTAGAGCTTTCGGTCTAATCCTCATATCTGTCTTAGCGTCTTTGTAGGTCAAGAATGAATGGTCTCCAGTCCCCTCAACAGTGAACTCAACCTTACCTCCGTGTGCATTAATAAGGTCTTTTACTTGTGTCTTTGTTACAAGTTGCTTTGGAGGAGTTACCTTATTCCCACCCGGAAGTTCAATCGGAGCATCTGGCTTCGGTGCTGGGACAACGTCTACAGTATCTGATTTTGAAGTCTTTTTTGGTTTAAATCCTCCTTGCACATTCTTTGGATCTTTAAGTGTGTATCCACGATTCACCAGTTCTTTGAATAGGTCTGTTGAGGCTATTTCTGGGTATCCACCAGCAAACTTAGTGTCAAAGTTGTAGAGAGCTATTAGTTTATCGTCTGGAACAGTGGTGACATCTTTCTTTATCGCGGCTCTTAGTTCATCAAGTGCTTTTTTAGCTCCACCAATAACCCCTTTAATATCAATTTCTGCCAAACCAGCGGCTACTTCTCCTAATGTTGCGGGTTTGCTAGGAGGGACTGTAGGAGTCACAACAGGAGACGTTGTTGGAGGTGGTGGAGTCTCAACTACAGGAGGTTTAGGTGGAGTCTCAATTACAGGAGGTTTAGGTGTGGTTGTTGGTTTGGGTGGAGTTACTACAGTAGGAGGAGCTATCGTAGGAGTTGGGGGTGGAGCTTTCCCCTCTGGACCTAATCCTTGCATAGTTCCTGTTATTGGGACTATCTGATTCTGTGGGAGTTTTGTAATATCTCTCCCAAATTTACTTAAAAAGGTGTTCCAAAATGACGGACGCACTTGGAAAAACTGTCCAGTGGCTGTGCCATCTGGGAGTATCTTAGTTGTTTGAAAAAAGATAGGATTTTTAGGATTGTAATTTGTCCTAACTGGGATGTTTCTATCCTTTACTATTTTATCAAAAGCAGATGCTGGGATTGGGTCTCTGTAAACATTCTCAAATAATTGGAATGATTTTGGTCCGGGTTGTTTAGGAAACCTACCATCTTTCGGAGTGTATGTATCTTTGGGTGTTAGTTTTGTTACTCTAGGATTAACAATCTTACTTGCCATACTCGCCGCGAACAGGCCGTTTAATATTTCAAACCCTGTATGTTTTGCTACAAAAGCGGTGATTTCTAGTGGAGTTTCTGGGACTTTCCCTTTAGATTCCATATCTTCTTCTGCTCGCTGTTGGACATTACTAATGTTCCCAATGATAGGGAGTTTTGCATCCACAGCTCCAGTTTCTCTATTAGAGATTCCCGGAGGAGCTGATAGTCCTAATGGTTTATTGATATATTTATCCGCCATTCCGTAGAATGTGGCTGGGTAACTTAATATCGGCTCAACAAACATATCACGAACAACGCCGGGTACTTCTTTGGCTATGTCCCAATTAGATATGTCACCAAATTCTTCTTCATTGTCTTTAATTGCGGCGGCTCCGGGGAGTATTGTACGAACAATCTCGTTCGGTAAATTCTTTAACCAATCAAACCCTTTCCCTGT
>Ga0181375_1000248_pt1 | contig 13775 bp, 14 predicted proteins | sample LowvirmetaG_FD_130090 | JGI IMG/M metagenome (GOLD analysis project Ga0181375, IMG submission 130090) | Marine viral communities from the Subarctic Pacific Ocean - Lowphox_11 viral metaG | ecosystem: Environmental > Aquatic > Marine > Oceanic | place: Subarctic Pacific Ocean | collected 2015-12-09 | reverse complement strand
CCCGTCGACGGTCGCCCGCAGCGAGTCGAGCCCCCCCGACAACCGCGCCAACGACCGCACCAGCCACGCCAGGCCGGCGAGCGCGGGCACGCCGACGGCGCCAACGACGGCGATCAGGGTTTGAATGTCCACGGTCATATTCGATTCGCCCGCCACGACAGGATCCGCGACACCAGGGCAACCTCTGCGTCTGTGTGCGTGGTGTGGAACACCGCCAGTTCGGACAGGTGGCCATCAAGCGGGCGATTCGAGCCGCCGCCGACCTCGGCGATCGCAGTCGGGATCGCCACGGTGTTGTTCCCTGAGCCGTTGCTGGACTTGCCATCGTAGACGCCGTCCAGATAGGACTTCGATTCGCTGGCGCCAGGCGCCGTGATGTCGATGCGGCCCGCGAGGCAGTGCATCTTGTTGGCCGTCACCACCGTAGCGCCTACCCAGTAGTTCAGCGCGTCGCCATAGGCGGCGATCCCCGCCTTGCCGGCGCTGAAGTCCAGCGTGCAGCCGCCGAACGTCCAGTTCGCGCCGTCGCGTTGCTGGCATGTGCTAGACGATCGCGTGATGTCGGCCGTGGCCGCCACCGCATACATCGTAACGTTCGTCTGCCCGCCAGCGACGCCCGTGGCGTAGTCCAGCGAGTCGTCCGAGTCGTCGAACAGCGCCGACGGCAGACCGCCCGCAGATAGCGCCAGGGTCGGCTGTTCGCTGCCGGTGGCCTGCACCGGATCGGAACCCGCCAGCGCCGGCCACGATGCCAGCGCGTCGCCGATGCCGCCGGCCAGGTCAAGCCCGGAAAGCCAGTGTTGCGGATCCAGCTGGTGGACAACTTCCTGGGAGTGCCCTTCGCGGCTGCGCTCGGACATAAACCCGCGCCGTCGGCCCCATCGGCGGTGTGGTCCGCCCGTCGCTGGTGATCCAACGCGGCGCATTAGTTTTCCGTGATCTCGATGACGTCAACCGTCAAAGTCGTGCCTGCGGCGTTGGTGATCGTGCGGATCATGACGCGAGATCCAGGCGCCTCGAAGACGAGGTCATAAGGCGCGTCGGTGATGGCGGAGATCGTGATCACTCCGTTAGCGCCCAGCGACCGATCGAACGTCCACGGCACGCTGCCGCCGGGCACGTAGTGCCACACCTCGAACGCGACCGATCCGGCGTTGCCGGATGTGTCCGCTTGCAGCCGGACATAGCGCGGCGCGTTGCGAATCAGAACCCCATCGGTGGCTGCCGTAGGCGCGCTGGCGGTCGTGGTCTGCGTGACCGTGGCGCTGTGTCTGTTGTTCAGCATCTAATCACCTCATCGGGACCGCGCGGCCAGAATAGCACGGCGGTCAGAGCGTTTCTAGGTCAGCTTGTCGCGTTGTCACCAGGACGCCGCAGCCGGCGGATAACTCGATCTCGATCTGTTCGACAGCCGGTGCCAGCGCGGCCGGCGCAGGGAACTCGATCTGCCGGTCCTTCGTGGCTGCGGGCGCAGCGTCCACGGTGCCAGCCGTCTGAATGATCGTTGCCTCTCGTGGTGTTGCGGCCATTGATAAATAAGCCTCGGTTCCATACGTGTATGGGGTGACCGTGATCACGTCAGCCGCCGCCGACGGGATGCCGCCGCTGCTGGTCGTTTCGATCATCGTCGCGCCCTGCTGGGCGCCGGTGCTGGGCGTCGTGGACCCGCAGCGCGTGACCCATAGGCGCGCATTGATAGACCCCGGCGGGACCATGACAGCGATCCGCCGGATGTCCATAGTCGTCCCGCTGCTGGCCGTGGCATCGTTGCCCATGTACATCAGGGCCGGTTGTGCGTACGTCATGCCGACTTGTAGCGGATACCAACACGCCTGGATCAAGTATTCGAGCTTGGCCGGCGGCGTCGCTTCGGTCAGCGATTCGGTGGAGATGTCCACGACGCCGGTCCAGTCGCGTAGCATGGCGTAGGGTTTGAGCGGCATGGTCTAGTCCCCCGGCTGCCAGAAGCCGCACACCGCGTGAACGTAGGTTTTTTGGCCGGGTTCGATCTTAGCATACAACTTCAGCACGGCCGCCGCCTCTGGCCCCCCGTCGGTGATCAGTTCGAGCGTCTCCGAATTGACGACGCCGTCGGCGTCGAACTCCGTGATCTTGCCCTGCGGGTGGTCTTGATGGACGCGCACCAGGCGAGTGTCGGCGCCCGCGTCCACAGTCGCGAGCGCCTTGATGGTGATCGTCGGGTTCTTCTGGCCGGGCAGACTACACACCGCCGCGCCGATCTCCTGCCATGAGCCCGTCGCATAATAACCTTCCGACGCCTCGATCAGCACGTTGCGGGCGGTGTCTTCCTGCACAAATGAAAGCACGCATTGTTGGCGGTCCAGCAGCACGGCCAGCGCCGACGTCTTGCAGCGGTTGACGTGCTCAGTCGTCAGCGGTGCGCCCGCTGTCGTTAGCAGTCCCGTATCGTACGGGATGAAACCGCTGCTTGTCTCGCCCGCGCCCACAGGCGTGCCGGGGTTCGGGTAGATGATGATCCCATCGGCGAAGAACGGGTCAGACGCATCCCGCGTGTAGGTCGCTCTCAGTTTGGTAGCGGTCGCGCTGATGGGCGCGGTCACGGTATATTCCACCACCGACGTAGCGGGCGCGGCGATGGCGGCGGTGCTGTCGATGGTCCCCCACCCGGCGCCGGTCCACTCCTCGATCAGAACCGTGAGCGGGTTTGCTCCCGTGCCCGTGCGGATCCACGTCGTGAACGTGTATTCGATGCTGTCAGCACTGGGCGCGGTCGGCCACTCGAACACAGCCGATCGCCCGATGATCGCGTGCTTGGTGGTGTAGACGATCGAATGTAGCGGCGGCGCGTAGTGAGCATACAGGTGGTTAAGATTTAACAGGGCGGTGTGCAGCGGGTCTTGATCGGCGAGCGCGTGCAGGAATGCCGTGGTGGGCGTGATCGTCAAGGCTGCGTTGGTCGTGAATGCCATCAGGACCACCTCGTTCCGTCGGCGTCGTGCATAAAGTTCGCCGCCTGATAGGCGTTATCAACGGACGTGTGCGGGATACACAGCCGGCTAGAGTTCGCGACCAGGGACGGGGCGCCGGTCGGGGCGCCGTCCACGGTCAGCCGGCACACGCTGCCCGTGTCCTCGACCGCGTCAAACGTGATGTATGCGCTGGTCGCCTCGGTCTGGCCGGGCCGATAGTGGAGCAGCACCAGCGTCCCGTCTTCGGCCAGCTGTTGGGCGAACGTCTCCGTGTATTTTCGCGGCACGTCGATCGTATCGTTGTTGGCCGGTACGGCCGCGCCGCTAAACGCGGACACCTCGGCGGACGGGCACAGCGCCAGCCCGCCGGTCATGCCGTCTATAAGCAGCGTCAGCGTCACCGCGCCCGTCTTGAGTTCCAGCGCGTGACCGATCACACGGGCGAGCCCGGTATAGCCGGGCGTTCCGTCGCTGTATTGCCAGATCCCGTGGTGAGTGACATCGACCCGGATCAGGTCGCCCAGGTGGATGTCGAGCCACGGCACGACGTCGACTTCAACCGCTTGGATTATCTGATCCTGTGCCATGCGCGAGATCGCCCAGGCGACCACCACGGGCCGCAGGGTGGTTTCGTCGGTGGATGGGATCGACACTTCGAGCGAGCTCTCGCCGTTGGCTACGATCGACGGATAGTCTCGCACGTTGACGATAAACGCCGGGTCATCGCCGCCGGACAACCCCTCAGCCACAATCGTGTTCAGCGGCGGGATCACCGACAGCGGACGCACGGGCGCGGAATTGTCGTACAGCAGATCGGAATCCGTCACCTCGACCAGCCAGGCGCCGCCGGTCAGCGTGGTATGAACGCCCATCAGCTGCGCGCGGGCGTTGCTGGCGGCCGGGTTCTGCCGCAGCGCGATCGCCCGGCCAGACAGGGCGAGCGTCCCGCCCAGCAGGTCGGCCAGCGATTCGCGCTCCGGGGCAAGCGTGAAGTTCACCGAATCCATAAACCCATCGTCCAGCACGCCCACAAGCGTCCCGGTGGCGCCGTCGTCAACCGCATCGTTATCGATGCCGTACCCCTGCGCGATCGGTTTTGTGTCGTACGTACCGCGCAGGGCAGCCTCCCCGCTGGACTCGATCGCGTTACGTGCCAGCGTGGACAGTGTGCCCTCGTCGGTATAAATGATCTGCGCCGACTGGCCGACGGCGTCCGACGTCAGCAGCGCGCCGCCCTTCAGCGGCGTTAGCTCGGCCAGATAGATCGCACCCTGTAGCGTCGCGCTGGACTTGAACTCATAAACCACACCGTCGACCAGAACGTGCCCACTAGTGGGCACGTCGGCGGGATCGTCGTCATGTAGTTCGATGGTCACGCCCGTGAGCCCCGACGCGCTGGTGCTCAGAACCAGCGGGTTTTCCCGCGTGAACCATTCAGTCGGAACATGGCCAGCCGACGAGAAGCCAGGCCCGACCCAATGCTTTGCGGTAAAATCTTCACCAAACGCCGTGCCCGAAACCGTGATCGCTTTGGTCTGAGCGTTCGCGGCGTACTCCAGCGCCGCGAACCAGAGCAAGCCACCCTCGTGAGGGACCAGCGCAAAGTTCCCTTGCACCCAGGAAACGCCCAGGATGTCGCCCCCCGCGCCTTCGTCGGTGATCGCGTCGTCGAATGCGTCGCGGATGCTCGCGCGGATCTCGTCGGCCGACAGCAGCGTGCCGTCGGTGTAATCCTCGAATGGTAACGCGGTCAGAATGTGTGGCCCCCAGTCGCCAGCAGGCGGGCCGCCTTGTGCATAACCTTGAACGCGCATCCGGCACACGCCGCCCGTGTAGACCGGGAACCGGGGGCTGTTGCCCGTTACGGTGCCGGTCGCGCCCGCGCGCAGGTTCTGCGACAGAACACGATCCAGCGCCAGGGCTTCAAACGCCCAGCGGTTGCCGGTGCGCTTCGGGCCGTCGCTGATGCGACCGCGCCAGACCATCTCCCCCTCGGCCGCCAGCGTGGCGCCGGGGATGTACCCCGACGGATCGATCGGCGTCGCCCACAGCTGGACCTCGCGACCGCGCCACCAGCGCGGGACGTCCGTTACCAGCGCGCCGACGAGCGAATTTTTTTTGTGCGGGTACGCATAACCGGCGACGCCACGGGTGCAGCCCGTGAACGTAGTTGCACCCGTGTTCGTATAGGTAACGAGTTCATTTCCCAGGTGGAGATCGCCGGCAGTCGGCCAGCCGGTGGTGGAGTCCACCGTGATCGTGGGCACGCCGGATGTGTGATCCTGCGTGATCTGTGCGGTGTCGCCCCACCTCTGAAACCATGTTCTGACGGTGGTGGAGTCGAGCAACTGGAACGACAGCGGGAACCCGGTAGAAACGCCAGCATCGCGATCGATCATACCGCCGACCGCCGCGCTGTGCTCGATGACCAGCACGGGATCCTCGGAGCCGTAACCGGTGGGCAACGTCTGCCCGGTGGCGGCACCGTCGATCCCTTCGGACCAGACCACGTCCACGCCCTCGACCGTGACCCACCACAACACGCCCCAGCCGTATTGAGCCGGCGTCCAGATCGTCGGGGCGGCGTTCGCCGTCGGCGCGGCGCCATCGGTGAGCGCGCCCGTGATGACCGCGCGAACGTACCCCTCATCGGCCCGGTGGACGTCTAGGGACGGCATGTCATAAAGCCACATATCCAGATGGCCGTCTGGATTCGTGGCCGACCATGCGGCGGCGTCTGCCGTCTGCACCACGCGCACGCGACCAGCGGCCAGGTATCCGCTGCCCAGCAGACCGCTCGCCTGTTCGGCTGTCATCCATAGCCCGACGGTCGCGCGATCATAGCCGCCCCACCGTAGAGCCTCGGCCCGGCCGTGGCGGAATCGTTCGGACTCGACCACGCCCGCGAACTCCGGCACGTCCGTCTCACAGCCTAGAAGCTCCAGCCGGCCAGACGGAATGTCCTCCCCCGTATACGACAGCGCGCCGGAAAGATCGGTGCGATAGCCCAGCACGTCGCCCAGGTTGCCGCCGAACGTCACCGCGATCGCAGTCACGCCGCCGCCCGTGGCGCTGATCGTCACGCGCTCGACCGTGCTGCTGTAGCTGATCGTGTAGGTGGCGTTCAGCGCGGCATCGAGCAGGATCACGAAATCAGCAAGCGCATCCGTGAACACCGCCGACGCAGCCAGGCGCACGGTCGCGGACGCGCCGCCCCCGCCCGTTTCGACCACGCTGATCGTGTTGGTCGCGGCGTGCGTGCTGGTGCCGTTGCTGTATAGGTAGGCTTCGATGTACGCCATCAACCCACCGCCTCGATCGACCAGCGCCACCGCGCGCCGTCGATGCGCTCGCGGCTAACCTCGCCGACGCTGACCAGGCGCCACGTCGCCGTGTGTTCCTGATAGATCCACGCCTCGCACGGCGTCGCCGCGCTGCCAAGGACGCTAGCGATCCGGCTCGCGTCTTCGGCATCGCCGACGGCCTCAACTGTGGGCTGGCGCAGCGACGTGCCCGGCAGCCCAGGCCGAACGCTACCGACACCCGAACCCATGCCGCGACCAAGACGGCGCAGCCAGCGGCCCATCCGATGACCAGAGAGCGGCGCCCATGTGCCAGCCCACGCGGACGACATCGTGTCGGCCGGGCCTGTGGACGCGGGGAGCCCGGTCAGCGTCTGCGCGGCGGCGTTCGCCGCAACGGTCACGTTGACATCGAAACTAAACGTAGTCGTGATCGTTCCGTCGCTCCCCGTGCGCGCGTACGTAGCCGTGACCGTGTTCGGCGCGAAGTTTGCGTCATACCAGACGGCGAACGCCAGCGCGCCATCAAGGCCGCTATTGTCCGCTGCGGCGAACGTGAACGCCTGCGACGGGCCGCCCTCGTCAACGGTCAGCGTGGCCGCCGTCCAGTCGTCCGACGTGCGGAGCGTCAGCATCAGACCGCCCCCTGGGTGGCCATGCCGGTCCCGTGCAAGCTGCCGACTGCGCCCTGGATCGCCTTGCCCACTTGCTGCGGAGTGCCCACCACGAAGCCTTGGCCGAAGTTTATGTTGATCGCCTGCGTGCTGCCGCCGCCGCCGCCCACAGGGGTCAGCGCGGACCCGGTGGGTGTTGCTCCTGCGCCGCCCGCAGCCGCGCCGGTCGCAGGCGCGGGCATCAGCGCGGCGCGTGCATACTGCACAGCAGCGAAGCCCGCAGCGATGCCGCCGGGGTAATTGCCGATCGCGAACATGCGCGCAGAATCTGCGGCGGCGACTAGGGCCATGATGCCAGCGCGGGCGCGCTCGCTTTCGATCATGCCGGCGACGCCGACGGCCACCGCCTTGCCGCTGTCCGCCATTGTACCGAGCATCGCAGAGCGGGCGGCCTTCTCTTTTGCGAGCATGTCCAGGCGGTCAAAACCGCGATTGATCTCTTCCGTTTCGACTTGGCGCAGCATCTCCGACCGCGCCAGCGCAGCCTGTAGCACCGCGTCCTTCTCCGCTTCCTCTTCTTTGCGGATCTCGGCGCGCAGACGGCGGCCTTCGCGGGCTTGCTCCAGCGCGGTAATCTCAGGGCTGGCTTTGCGCTTCTTGCGTCGGCCACGCTCGACACTGCGCCCGGCGACGGCGGGCGCCCCCGTGATCTTCAGATCCGCGCTGACCTTCTTCTGCGCCTTACCGATGCCTTCGTAGACACCAACGACCGCCTCGCCCAAGTCGAGGAACGCATCCAGGTTGTCATCTACCGCGATCTTCTTGACCTCGCGGGCGCCTCGCTTGATCTCATCGAATGCCCCGGAGAAGTCCTTATCGGCCAGGCGCGCAACCACCAGCCCCATCGTCGCGAGCCCGGTGGTGACGCTTTCGATCATCGTGATCATGGGCCGGAACGCGAACTGCACGAGCTTGATCACCACTACACCAAGGCGGCTCGCTACGCCGATCGTCTGGCTGATGCCCTCCACGATAGACACCATGGGGCCGCCTGCGGTGTCGGACAGGATCACCTTGAACTTGAGCCACTCGTTGCTGAGTTTCGACAGGGCTTGATCCTGCCGGTCGTGCGCGGCCGTCGTCTGGCCGATGCGCTTGGCAAGGTTCGCCTGTATCGCCGCGACTACGGCCATCTGCTGTTCGTGCGATGTTAGTTCGGTGGTCGTCTTGCCGACCGCCTTGGCGTAGTCATCGAGCACCCTGCCGCTGTTGATGAACGTGCCGACCAGTTTGAGCGCCCGCGTGTTGCCCTTCTCAATCGCGGCGGCCAGAGCCTCCAGAGCCTCGTCGCCAGTCTTGCCGGCGACGGTCGCGCGCTTGGTCAACTCGGTCAGCTGATCGGCGGTAAACGTGGCGTTCACTCCCGCCAACTTCAACCGGGTAGCCACCTTGCCGATCGACTCAGCCGACACCCCGCCGAGCGCGTTGCTGATGGCGATCGCCTTCTCAAGCCCCTTCGGGCCAAGGGCGGCGTCCATGCCCGCCTTCATTCTGTTGATCTTCACACTGAACTCGGTGAACTTCACAGCGGCCACGGCCACGGCAGCGCCCACGGCAGCAACGCCCACGGTGGCCGCAGCGGCGGCGGTGGCCAGACCGCCAGCGCCGCCCAGCGCGGCCGACATGCCCGACACCGCGCCCGTGATGTCGCCCGTGGCCATGGCACGCAGGGACGCCCCGGCGGCGGCGGCGCGCGTCTGGACCCCGCGCAGACGGCCGCCCATGCGACCCAGGGACTTGTTCGCTTTGTTGATCGACCGTGATGCGGCATCGTTGCCCTGCACCGTGATCACGGTCTTGACGTTGGCAACACCTGCGGCCATGGGTCAACCTCGCTTTGCCTTCTCGTACGCCTCACGCTGGTCGCGTGCCGACCGTTCGTCGAGCGCGTGGCGCAATGCTAGCACGCCCGCCACAATCCCGGCAGGGTAGCCGTCTGGCCACCCGGCGACAGGGGACACACGCGCGGCGGCCAGCAGACTACACACAGCCGCCCAGTAGGGGTCGCGCAGATACGTGTAAGGGCACAAGTCCAGCCAGCGACCACCGATCTGCGTCTCGCTGGCGCTGGTACAAACGCCCGCCTTGCAGTCGCACGGATGCACGATCGCCCGGTGGAACGCCTCGTCAACCGCGATCCTCGCCACGATTGCCCAGCGTTCCGACCCATGGATCTTTACCCCTCGGCTGGTGACAGCCGGCCAGCCAAAGGGCCGTTGCTGACCTCGATAATCAGCGTGCAGATGTCCGTCTGCCACCCGGCGGCCAGGTCGTTGTGGTCGACCGTCTCCCCGTCGATGCTGACCAGTCCAGCCGCGCAGACCTTGCCCACGGCGGCGGTATCGTCGCCCGTGGTCGCGGCGGCCAGCTGTTCGGAGTTCAACGCGCGAACTTCAAACACCGTCGCGCCATCGGTCGCGCCGGGCGTCCACAGATCGCCAGGCGCGGAACCGTTCCACGTCGAATCAGACTGATGAACAAAACGGGCCGTCTGCCCGCAGCGTGTTAGGATGACCGCCATCCTGCCCCCCTGCTATTTGCTGGCGTTATGTTTCGCGACCGCCGCGATCCACTTCTGCCAGCCGTCCTTGTCGGTGGCTGCGGGGCGGGTTCGCTTGAACCACTTTCCCCAGTCCTTCGGCGGCTTCGGTTTGGCCTTTGATTTGCTTTTCGCTTTTCCAGGCATCGCCTACCCCCAGCCCAGCGACAACAGCGAATCCGCCGGGGCGGTGCTGCCGGTGTCGTCGGTAAACGTCGATGGGTGCATCGTGATCCTGTGATACAGCACGCCGTCGACCTCTTCCAGTTTCGGCTGTGTGCTAACGATCCAGTCGGGGCAGCGCATCGAAAAGATCCGGCCGAGTGTGTCGCCACATTCCAACTGTAAATCCACAGCGGTGCCGGCCTCGTAGCGGGTTTCCCATAGATGCGACCCGCTAGCGATCGTGTCCTCTGCGCCCGACGGCTTCCACCGCTGGGCGAATGTCACCGACACCAGCCGATCCGTGACCAGGCGAGTGCTCGTGCCCTCCGGCCCGCTGTGGCTGTCAACCTTGTGCAGCGGGATTTCCCAATTCAACTGGAGATCGTGGACATGCGTGGACGTGGTATCGATCAGCAAGCGCCCCTCGTTACTGCCGCCCAGGAATGGGATCCGGTTGAACTTCGCCGGGGTCTGAAGCGTGCCGCTGGCGCCGTTGTAACTGTGGCCCGTGAACGTGTAGGTGAGTTCCAGCATCGGGACCGCGCCAGCCGACAGGCTGATCGACCCGGCGCTACACATACACCCCAGAAAGTCGATCGAATATGCAGCGTGCTCCCCACTAAACCGCAACGAGATCGGGATCTGTTCGGCGTCAGAAAGCCAGGCGGTGCCGGTGCCATAGGTATTGTCGGACCCGGCGGCGGTGTTGGCGGCCGACTTAAACAGCGTCAGCACCGCGCCCGCGATCGTTGAGATCCAGCCCACTTGAAAGTCGCTGCTGGTCAGTCCAGCCACGACAAGCGCGCCGGGCGTGTATGACCCCGCGCTGGTTGTGATCGCGCTCGATGTCGCGCTGGCGACGTCGGCGGCATCGTAGGCGCTGCTCTCCAGGTGGGCGCCCGCGATCAGGTTGGCGTGATTGCTGGCCGCGCTCGCGTTGGACCCCAGCGCCATCGCCACCAGAACCGGCGCGGATCCCAAAACGCCAGCGTCGCCGGGGTTTTCCGTGACGGGATTATGCCCAGGCTTGAACCCCTCCAGCGGGATCCGCAGCGTCAGCGTTGATCCGCTGTCCTTGCTATTGATGACGGGCGCGGCGTTGCCGCCGAACTGCGCCACATACTGCGCCACGTCGGCCTCGTTCCGGCCCAGGTCGGGCAGGTCCACTTCGGCGGGCAGGTATTGAAACGACGACGCCACGACGCCGAACGTGGATTCATAGCCGAAGCCGATCGATCCGTATTTTGAACGCCAGACGTTGGCCATGGGATCCCCCTATCGCGCGGCGGCGCGCAGTTCGCTAATCAATGCAGCCAGCACGCGGCGGCGCGGCTGTTCGTCGAGCATGTGCTTGCACGCCTCAGTCACCAGCTGGCGCGCAGCCAGGACAACGGTGGGCGGAAGCGCGGGTGCGGTCTTCGGGCCGCCGGGCCGCGCGTCCAGACCGTTGAGCAGCAGAAGCGCCTCGGTCTGCGTGATGGACGGAAGATCGACCACGACGGGCGCGGCTGCCTTCTTCGGCGCGGCCTTGACCACGGCGGGCGCGGCTGCCCTCTTCGGCGCGGCCTTGACCACGACGGGCGCGGCTGCCTTCTTCGGCGTGGTCTTCTTCGGCGTGGTCTTCTTCGGCGTGGTCTTCTTCTTCGCGGTGGCCATCTTTACCCCCAATTCCAGACGACGTCGATCGTCATCTCGGTGATCAGTGTATTATCAACCGGCCCCGGCTGTATAGTGCCGGGCTCCAAACGAACATCGCAGATCTCAGAATTGACCGCAGGCAGGTCGTGCAGCGTGTCGGCGATCAGGATCGCATCGTTCGAGATCCGATCCCAGACTTCGGTGGTGTGCTGGTAGATGATCTGGATCGCGACCGCTACACGATATTCGCTCTGGTCGGTGATCATCAGGTTACGCACGGCCAGGCCAGGGATCACCGCGAACGCCCGATCCTCGGACTCCAGCGGCTCGAACCCGATCACGCCCCGGAAGACGTCGCCCGCGTGCGCCTTGCCCTCGGCGGTATCGGTGGTCGGCAGCGTCACGCCCTCGATCGCGTCGATGATCGCCTGCGCCATCTGGATCACTGACAGGCTCATCGTTTCACCCAGCGCCGCATCAGCAGCGTGTGAAGTCGGGCGTCGCCGGTCGCGGCGCGCGTGCCGGGCGGCTGTCCGCCCAGGCTGGCCTGTAGCGTGATGTGATGTTGAGCGGCGACGGCGGACGCCATCGCGATATTTTCCGCTTCGGTCGGCTGAACCACATTGACCCGCAGGCTGTGCATGATGCGCCCGGCCTTCTGCTGGTTACGCACGTTCAGCCGCGTTGACTTCTGCCGCTTCGTGCCCTTCTTCTTCGGCTTGCCACTGCCGCCCAAGGACGTGCCACGAAAGTCGATGATCGCAGAGTTCCGACCGCTGCCGCGAGCTTGCAACCCCTTCCACATGCCGCCCGTATTGCTAAACAGATTCGTCTGGCCGGCGTGCCATTCGCGCGAACTGCCCGCGCCGGGGGCGCGGCCGGCGGTCAGCGCATACGGGCCGGCGACGGTGAACCGCGCGCCAGACGCGCGGAAACCGCGCCAGGACGAAGCCAGGCGGCCAGCCTGCACACGAGCGCGCATGTGCTTCGCGACCATGGCGGCCATGGTCACGATCGATCGCATCTGCCTCCCGAAGTCGAGATCCAGCAACGCCCGCCTGCTCTGCGCCTTTGTCATGCGCGCCAGCACCCCGTCAACCTCGAACGCAACCAACCCCTTGCCACGCAAGCGGGACACTTCTGCTAGGTTGGTGCGGAACTTGGCCATCAGCGGCGCGCACTGACGGTGAAGAAGAACCCCTGCGCCTCTACACTGTCGATCGTCCCGTCGCCATCACGGTCATACATCGCAAGCGACGAGATCGCCCGGTTCATAGCGTCCGCGAGCGCATCGTTGCGATCGGACTCGAACAGCGACGCATTCAGCCCGGCGGGCAAGATCCCATCCTTGGCCAACTCCAGCCGCGCAGCTTCCAGCCCCGCCGCCTCGAACACGTTAGGCGATCCGTACAAGTTCGGGCGGCGGCCCGTCGCCTGTACCGTGGCGCGGATGCGTTCGTTCGCCCGGCGGGCGATGTCGTCGAAATACCACTGCGACCGCTTGCGACTCAACGACGGGAACTGACGCGCCACGTACTGCAACACCGCCGACCCGTGGATCGGCGCGTTCCACTTCCACCGCACGATGTGAACGACATCGCTGCCGAACCCCTCGGTGGTTCCGTCGTCGTACAGCCATTCGAGGCGGTAGTTCGATCCGATCTTCGTGGTGCCAGGCGCGGCGATGCTGGCGGTCATCCGAACAGCTTTGAACGTGCTCGACGTGTCGGGCGAATCCGGCAGCGCCGCCGCCAGGTGGACGGTCGACCCGTCGACGCGCGTGACCGTGGCCAGGTGGGTCACGCCATCGCTGACGATCTGATAGCGGTGGCCGACCGTCACGCCCGACGCGCTGGCTAGCACCAGCGTAGCCTGATCGGTCACGCTGCTGATCGTGGTCGACACGCTGGGCGCCGTCACGGTCAGCGTCTCTAAAGTGGCACCATCAGGATCACGCAACACCGCGCTTGCGGTCGTCGCCACCAGCCCGTCGCCGGGTTCGTGGTAGACCGCAAGCGCGGTGCTGTAATGGACCTCAAGCGCCATCAGGCACCCCCGACGCGCTAGGCGACGTTGGAACCGATGATGCCCGCGCCCTCGACGTCATAAACGAAGTCGGCGATCAGGCTGGCAGACATGATCCAATCGAGCCCGGCGGTGCTGCTGTCGGGCATCATCGAGATCGACGGCATCTGACGGATCCACATGCCAACAGGGGCGGCCGTGCGGCTGATGACGAACCAATCATCGTCGTCGCTCGCGAGCGGGTAAATGACCGGCTCGGCCCAACCGAACAGAAAGTTAGATTGCAGGTTGGCGTCCACGTTACCGGAACGCAGCAGCTGGAACGCGAGATCTTCGTTGGCCGGCGCGCAGACCAGGACCAGATCCTGAGCCTCTTCGCCGATGTTCAGATCCAGCCCGCTACCTACGCGCTTCCAGTTGCGGAGCTTCTCGCGGGCGCCCACCAGCGCGGCGCGACTCAACTGCTCGGTCAGCAGGTTGT
>Ga0181375_1000239_pt1 | contig 14049 bp, 8 predicted proteins | sample LowvirmetaG_FD_130090 | JGI IMG/M metagenome (GOLD analysis project Ga0181375, IMG submission 130090) | Marine viral communities from the Subarctic Pacific Ocean - Lowphox_11 viral metaG | ecosystem: Environmental > Aquatic > Marine > Oceanic | place: Subarctic Pacific Ocean | collected 2015-12-09 | reverse complement strand
GCCGTGGATCGCCGTCTGCGCGAGGTCGAATTTGGCGAGCATGGCTATCAGTACAAACTGCTGGATGTGCAGGTGCAGGGCGATCTCGTCCGGTCCCAGTTCCTTCATGTCGCCCAGATAGGCGATGCGCCGCCCCTTGCTGACGCGGCCGATGTCATGGGTCACCTCGGCGGCGGCCAGCACCTCGAGAGCGGCGGCCATTGAGGTGGGGTTCGCGTTATAGCTATCATCAATCAGGTTCAGCGTCAGATGGGTGTCGACCACGTCGAGATGGATGACCTCTCGCACGCCGCGCCCCTTATACGGTGTCCAGCGTCCCAAGGAGGCAGCAGCCAGCGCCAGATCCGCGCCCATGGCTTGTGCAGAGGCCAAGGCCCCCAAGGCGTTCATCGCGAAATGCCGCCCCGGCGTCCCGATCTTGAACAGCAGTGGTGTGCCGTCCGCGTCGGCGCGCACGACGGTGGTGTCGCCTTGCACCTGCACGTCCAGCAGTTTGTACTGATAGCCATGCTCGCCAAATTCGACCTCGCGCAGACGGCGATCCACGGCCTTGGCCATCAGGATCGCGGCGTGTTCGATGTCAGCGTTGATCACCGCCACGCCCCCCGGTTGCAGCCCATCAAAAACGGCGGCTTTCTCGACCGCGATTTCCGCGACATTGGCAAAGGCTTCCAGATGCACGGCGGCGACGGTGGTGACCATCGCGACATCCGGCTTGGCCATCTGCGCCAGCGGAGAGATCTCTCCGGGGTGGTTCATGCCGATCTCGATCACGGCATATTCTGTATCCGCAGGCATCCGCGCCAGCGTCAGCGGCACCCCCCAGTGGTTGTTATAGCTGTCGACAGAGGCATGCGCCCGCCCCTGGTCGGCAAAGATCGCAAGCAGCATTTCCTTGGTCGAGGTCTTGCCGACGCTACCCGTCACCGCGACGACCTTGGCCTGCGTTCGGGCCCGCGCGGCGGCACCAAGCGCCTCAAGGCCCTTGAGCACATCCTCGACGATCAGCAGCGGAGCATCCTCGGCCACGCCCTCGGGGACATGGGTGACCAGCGCGGCCCCCGCCCCTTTTTCCAGCGCCATGGCGACAAAATCATGACCGTCGCGCACGTCTTTCAGCGCGACGAACAGATCCCCCGGTGCAAGGGTACGGGTATCAATCGACACGCCGTCACAGGCCCAGTCCCCGATGGCGCGGCCACCGGTGGCGCTTTCGGCCTCTTTTGCTGTCCACAAGCTCATGCCAATCTCCCATCCAGCGCCGCGACGGCGACGCTGGCCTGTTCCACATCATCAAAGGGTAGCACATCGTCACCGATGGTCTGTCCGGTTTCATGGCCTTTGCCCGCGATCAGCAGCGCGTCGCCCGTGCCGATGGCGTCGATGCCCCGCAGGATCGCCTCGGCACGGTCGCCCACCTCGGTCGCTTCTGGCGCGCCCTCCATGACGGCGGCACGGATGGTCGCCGGATCTTCGGAGCGCGGGTTGTCATCGGTCACGAACACCAGATCCGCATGGGCCGCCGCCGCCTGCCCCATCAGCGGACGTTTGGCGCGGTCACGGTCGCCGCCTGCGCCCACGATAGCGACCAGCCGGCCCATGACATGGGGGCGCATCGCTTGCAGGGCGGTGGCGATGGCGTCGGGGGTATGGGCGTAATCCACAAACACAGCCCCGCCATTGTCCCGCGTGGCGGCAAGCTGCATACGGCCGCGCACGGTGGTCAGATGAGGCAGAGTATCGAACACATGGGCGGGGTCCGCCCCGCAGGCAATCACCAGCCCCGCCGCGAGCAACACGTTGTCCGCCTGAAACCCGCCAATGAGGTTTAGGCGTTTCTGGTAGGTCTTGCCACGATAGCTGAACCGCAGGTCCTGCCCCGTCGCATCAAAGCGCTGGCCGGTCAGATGCAGATCACCGCCGTCGCGCCCCACGGTGATCACCTCGCAGCCGCGAGCGCGTGCGATGGCGACCATATCGACCCCCTTGGGATCATCAATATTGATCACCGCCGTGCCGTCCTCGGGCAGTACCCGCGAGAACAATCCGGCCTTGGCGTCGAAATAGGCGTCGAAGGTCTCGTGGTAGTCGAGATGGTCTTGGGTAAAATTCGTGAACCCCGCCGCTTTCAGCGTCACGCCATCCAGCCGTCGCTGGTCCAGCCCGTGGCTCGACGCTTCCATCGCGGCGTGGGTGATGCCGTTGGCAGAGGCCTCGGCAAGGGTGCGGTGCAGGGTGATGGGCTCGGGCGTGGTATGCGCCAGCGGTGCGGTCCATGCGCCTTCCACGCCAGTGGTGCCAAGGTTGACAGCCACCAGCCCCATCTCGATCCAGATTTGCCGCACGAAGGTGCTGACAGAGGTTTTGCCATTGGTGCCGGTGACGGCAATCATCGTCTGCGGCTGCGCGCCGTACCATAGGGCTGCCGCGCGCGACAGCGCCTCGCGGGGGGCATCGGTGACGACAAGGGCGACCTCGGCCTGTGCCAGCGCGTCAGCGGCCAGCGTGGCCCCCTCGGCGTCGGTCAACACCGCCACCGCGCCCATGCGCAGCGCATATTGGATAAACTCGGCCCCGTGGACCTTGCTGCCGGGCATGGCGGCGAAGAGGGTGCCGGGCTGGACCTGACGGCTGTCGACGCTGATACCTGCAATGGGCGGGTTGCCCCCCCCTTTCGCGGTCAGACCAAGGGAGGATAACGGGACGGCCTGTGTGCCCATGGGGACGCTCTTTATATTAGTTGCTGCTGGAGAGCGTTATATCAGCGAGGCTGTCCGGTTCAACAGTCGGTCGCAGACCCAGCAGGGGCGCGACGCGACGGACCATTTCCGCAGCCACGGGCACGGCTGTCCAACCGGCCGTGCGGCGCGGTTTGTCGCCCGAGGTTTCGACAGGTTCGTCCAGTGTGACGATCAGCACGTATTTGGGATCATGCGCCGGGAACATGCTGGCAAAGGTCGCGATAACCGTATCCTCAAGATAACCACCACGGGGGCCGGGTTTATCCGCCGTACCGGTCTTTCCGCCGATCTGGTAGCCGGGCACTTCGGCAAAGCTGGCCGTGCCTTCGGTCACCACCGCACGCAACATTGCGCGGGCATCCGCCGCCGCGCGTTCAGACATCACACGGGGGCCGACCACGGGGCCGGATTGCTTGCGCAGCGTCGGGGTGACCTTGTGCCCGCCATTGGCGATGGCAGAATAGCCCGCCGCCAGATGCATCGGGCTGGAGGACAGGCCGTGGCCATAAGAGACGGTTACGGTGCTCAGCTCTTGCCAGCGCTGCGGCAGCAAGGGCTTGCCGCCAGAGGCTTCGACGATCTCGAAGGGGGTTGGTTCAAAGAACCCGAGGTTTTTCAGGAACTCCTGCTGACGCTCCGCGCCGATCTCAAGCGCAAGCCGCCCTGTCCCGCGGTTGGAACTGTGCACGATGATCCCCGTCACCGTCTGCTTGCCATAGTTCTTGCCGTGGAATTCGCCGATGCGGAAGCCGCCGACCTTCATCGGGCCAGAGGTGTCGATCACCGTATCCGCAGTGGCAATGCCAAGGTCGATCGCCTGTGCCGCGGTGAAAATCTTGAAGACAGAGCCAAGCTCGTAGACGCCTTGCACCGACCGGTTGAACAGCGGGCTGTCAGACGCATCGCCTGTGACGGCGGCATGGGGCCGGTCGTTGGGGTCGAAAGAGGGCAAGGATACGGCGCTGATCACTTCGCCCGTGTGGACATCCATCAGGACCGAGGTCGCCCCCTTGGCGTTCATCAGCTTCATGCCGCCATAAAGAATACGCTCGGACGCGGCCTGTACGGTCATGTCGATCGACAGTTCCAGCGGTTTGTTCCCATTGGCCGGATCGCGCAGATAATCGTCAAAGTATTTCTCTGCCCCTGCGACGCCGATCACCTCGGCAGCATGGACGCCCTCGCGGCCATAGCTGGCCCCGCCCATGATATGCGCGGCAAGCGACCCGTTGGGGTAAAGGCGCATGTCACGCGGTGCAAACAGCAAGCCCGGCTCGCCGATATCATGCACGGCCTGCATCTGCTCGGGGCTGATTTTTTTCTTGATCCACAAGAACTTGCGCTTACCGGTAAAGTCGCGCAGCAGGCGTTCCTCGTTCAGGTCGGGGAACACGGCCATCAACTTTTTCACGGCCCCCTGCGGGTCGATCATGTGGTGCGGCTGCGCATAAAGCGCATGTGTCTCAAAGTTGGTCGCCAGCAGATTGCCATTGCGATCCACAATATCGGCACGGGTGGCCGAGATCACGGAACCGGGGGCCGCCGCGCGCGGCTCTGTCGGGTCGGTGGTCGCCATGACCCCCATACGCGCACCCACAACGGTGAAGGCGCAGAAGAAGAAGACCCCCAGAACCAGCAAACGCCCCTCGGCGCGCTGCCGCGAGGCGTCGCGCATCTGCTCGTGGCGGATACGCTTGTTCTCGCGCTCGATCGCATCGGGGTTTTCGCCCTTTTGACGGGCTTCAAGAATACGGGCCAGCGGGCGCAGCGGGGTGCGGATCATTCGGGGGCCTCCATCGAGGATACGTCAACGCCGTCGGTGATCTCGAACAGCGGCAGTTCTGGCAGCGGCGGGTAGCTCACCTGATCGATAGATCCGAACTGGTCGGGATGCAGCGGCAAAAGGTTCAGCCGGTCAAAGTTAAGCTCGGCCAGATCGCGCAGACGGTCGGGGCGGTTCTGATAGGCCCATTCCGCCTTGAGCACGGCCAGACGGCTGTAGGCTTCGCGGATTTCATAGCGCAGGTCATCGGCATCACTCAGGGCTTGCTGGGTCGCGTAATTCTCGCGGTAGGCCCAGAAGGCCAGCCCGATCACCGAAAAGGTGGTTAGGATGTAAAGCACGGTTCTCATACGGTTAATCCCCTGACCATAGGCATGCCGAGTGCCTTGGCATCGATGCTGCCCGCAGGCGCATCAGTGCGAATTGCGACGCGCAGCTTGGCCGAGCGGCTGCGCGGGTTCTCTTCCAGCTCTTGCGCATCCGGCCCGATGGCCTTGCGCTTGAGGATCTTGAATTGCGGCGCTTCTGTTTCAATTTCGGGTGCAAAGCGGTTGGCGTTGCCCCCTGCCCCCGCACGCGCCGTCAGGAAGCGTTTGACCATACGGTCTTCGACCGAGTGGAAGGTCACAACGGCCAGCTGGCCACCGGGTTTCAACGCACGTTCCGCCGCCATCAACCCGTTGAACAGCTCGCCATATTCATTGTTCACCGCAATGCGCAGCGCCTGAAAACTGCGGGTCGCGGGATGCGACTGGCCGGGTTTCGAACGCGGCAAACAGCCTTCGACCAAGCCTGCAAGCGCCAGCGTTGTGGTGATCGGGGCTTCTTCGCGGGCACGTACGATCGCTTTGGCGATGCGGCGGCTGGCGCGTTCTTCACCGTATTGGAACAGGATATTGGCAATCACCTCTTCCTCGGCCTCGTTGACGATATCCGCCGCCGAGGGGCCGTCCTGGCTCATCCGCATATCAAGCGGCCCGTCACGCATGAAAGAGAACCCGCGCTCTGCCAGATCAAGCTGCATGGAGGACACGCCCAGATCGAGCACGATCCCGTCCAGATCCTGCGCATAATCGTCCATTTTGGAAAAGACGCCGCGCTGCATGACAATCCGGTCGCCATAGTCACCGGCCCAGGCCTGCGCCATTTCAAACGCCAATGGGTCGCGGTCAACCGCCACCACCTGCGCAGCACCCGCGTCCAGCAGGCCACGGGTATAGCCGCCCGCGCCAAAGGTGCCATCCAGCCAACGCCCCGAAACAGGGGCCACCGCCGCCAGCAAGGGGCGCAGCAGAACCGGTGTGTGCGGGGCGGAGGGGGTATCGCTGGGTCCGCTCATATCGATCAAGCCTCCGGCTTGCCGTCCAGGAAGGCCATCGGATCAAAGTCTTCTGGCAGATCGTCCAGCCATTCCTCTTCGCGGGCCTTTTCCTCGGTCTCGTAGGTTTCGGGCTTCCAGATCTGGAAGGTATCACCGGCGGCGATAAAGAATGCTTCGTTTTCCAGGTCGATCTTGTTGCGCAGCTTCGCTGGCAGAACCAGGCGGCCCGTTTCATCGACCGATGTGGGAAAGGACTGACCGTGGAACAGGCGCTGCAGCATCTTGCGTTCCATCGACCCGCGCGGCAGCGCGTCGATCTTGTCGTCCACCTCTTCGATGGCCTGCATGGTATAGCATTCAAGATAGCTGCGGCGGCTGTCGCCATAGACGATCACCAGCTCGGGCGTGCCACCGTTTTGCCAATTCGGGTCACCGGCTTCCAACACACGACGAAAAGAGGCTGGGATAGACACCCGCCCCTTCGTATCGACCTTGTGTTGGCTTTCGCCTCTGAACCTGCGGCTCACGTGTTTGTCCCTGCCTGCGACGCTTATGCGCCCTAAAATCATGCCCCCGGCGGTAGATGTAGAAACGGCGGGCTGATCTGCTGCCACTGATCAACCCGCCGCCCGTCCCGCCTTGGCGGGGAAGTCCGACTGCGCGCGCCACCTGGGGGGATGTCTGCTCGCTCGCGCGCCGGATCTCTTGGTCTGATGAAAGCGAGGTGCCTGTATGAACCTGCTAGAGTTTTATTTGGTCGTTGGGGTCGTTTGGTGCCCCGTGTCTCGTTCTCATCCGATGCACTAGGGATGCCATGGGAATTGATGGGCGTCTATAAGTTTTTTGGGAAATACACACCAAATTTGGTTTTGCACAGGGTTGTAAATCAACATGTGGGGAAGAAATATCGGCCATTTTTAGCTTATCTCGGTTTAGTGTTAAATTTAGACACAACATATTGAGGTAAAAAACGTGTGCTGAAATTTCCCACAATTTCCCAACAATTTTAGACCACAGACTTATCCACAACCTGTGTTCGCGACTTGTTCCCCGATCGCAACGCCAATTGCAACTGTTTTATCGCGCAAACTGAGGATTCCGCGCCTCAGACAGCCATTTTCCGCCGAATCACCTTGCCAATCCGGCAGGGTCCGGCCGGCGATCTCCCATGTTTTCCCATGAGGTTTTCCCATGGGATCCCATACGCACGTCAACACGACGCCGATGAACGCGAAACGCCGCGCAGAGGGCTGCGCGGCGTTGAGTATAGATAGGATGGTGAAGGAGGTCGCCCCTTAGGCCATCCCACCCTTGATCAAACCTTCGGCGATGCGGGCATAGGCCTGGGCCATCGGCCCATCCCCCGCAGCCACCGGCGTGCCACCATCGCCGGAAAGCCGGGTATCAAGATCGATGGGTAGACTGCCGAGCAAAGGCACCTCCATCTTCGCAGCCTCGGCTGCAACCCCGCCATGGCCAAAGATCTCATGCTCGGACCCACAATCAGGACAGACAAACAGCGACATATTCTCGATCAATCCCAACACAGGCGTCTTCAACGTATTGAACATATCAATCGCCTTGCGCGCATCGATCAGCGCCACGTCCTGCGGCGTCGACACCACGATCGCGCCAGACAATTCGGATTTGGTACATAGTGTCAGCTGCACATCGCCCGTGCCCGGCGGCAGATCGACAAGCAACACGTCCAGCTCGCCCCACTCTACCTGCCCCAGCATTTGCTGCAGCGCGCCCATCAACATCGGGCCACGCCAGACCACTGCCTTCCCCTCCTCCATCATAAAGCCGATGGACATCAGGGTCACACCATGGGCGTGCAGCGGGATGATCGTTTTACCATCCGGCGAGGCGGGCCGCTTATTCACCCCCATCATACGCGGCTGACTGGGACCATATATATCGGCATCCAGCAAACCGACCTTGCGACCTGCCCGCGCCAACGCCACGGCGAGGTTCGAGCTCACAGTCGATTTGCCCACGCCCCCCTTGCCCGACCCAATGGCGAGAATGCGCTGCACGCCAGCCGGTTTCATCGGGCCATCCTGCGCCTTCGGGTGCCCGCCAATCTTTAGGCTTGGGGCCGATTGCTTTGGCGCGGGGCCATGAGCCGTCAGGGCGACTGTTACGCTGCCAACACCATCAACCTCGCGCACCACGGCCTCTGCCGCGTCGCGCAGCGGGGCCATCTGCGCGGCGACCTGCGCATTGGGGGCTTCTATTACAAAGCGCACCACATCGCCCTCGACCGTCAAAGCGCGGATCAGATCGTGATCAAGGATAGATTTCCCATCCGGCAGCATCACCTGGGCCAGAGCAGATTCGACGTCGGATTTAGAGAGCGGCATGACATATTCCTTTCGAGACTGCTTTTGACATGGCAGTTTCTGGCCAAATCGCAACCCTACGTTCGCATGCCGCACAGCACCAAGGCAAAACGAACATTTAGCGCCCAAAAATTACGCAAAACCCCTATGTTTTCGCTGCATGGCAGCAATGCACAATTTGAGAATTGTGCAAACGCAGCAAATAGGTCAAAAAGGTTTCAGGAACGCAGACACTGCGAGCCAAGAATAAGACCAAACTCATCCATCCTCCTCCCGGATGTGTTTGTTTTCGGCGGCGATACCCTCCTCCTCCCTGGTATCGTCGCCATTTTTTTTCATACAATTCCTCCTGATTGCTAAAGCGTTTGCGCTAGGGTTATTTTGTTCCCGATCAAGACGTTACGTCACCTTTTGCCCATGCATTTTCTGCATAGCAGCATTGACGATCTGACTATTGTGCAGATGCAGCATTTTACTACATAACCAACACAAGACGAATGATAACGAACACAGACGAAACAAGACGAGGTATCCGATGGCCTACTTGAACGCTACAACCGCACCGACCCTGGCAGACCGCTTTGCCGCGCTGATGTCCGCACTCGAGACTCGCCGTAAGCAACGCCGTGTATACCGCTCGACTTTCAACGAGCTGAGTTCCTTGTCCAACCGCGAGCTGAACGACCTGGGCATGGGCCGCTCGCAAATCCGCGGCATCGCGCTGGAAACAGCACGCAACGCTGCATAAATCATACTGGATCGGGCACACGCACCCTCCCTGTTGTGTGCCTGTAGAAAGCTTCGGGTCTCCTCCTCCTCCCTGAGACCGGCGGCTTTCATAAACGTCCCCTTCCCCCTTTCCTCCCGATTGGATTGGGGACGTAGATAAAGACGGCGGTGCTTTCCTCCCAAAGCACCGCCGTTCTTGCATCTAATTCTTGATATTTCGTAAAACTCATGACGCCCGTTTAGAACGGAACGTCATCCGATGCGCTCAGATAGCGCGACACGACCTTCTTGACCCCGGCCTTGTCAAAGCTGATCTCAAGCTTATCCCCTTCGATTCCAACAACTTCGCCATAGCCAAATTTCTGGTGGAACACCCGTTCTCCCATCGCAAAACTGCTGACGGCGGACATGTCGATCGTCACATTTCGGGCTTCCGAAGGCTGGCTCACGCTGCGCGCTTGGCTGCGCGTCTGCAATCTTCGCCACCCCGGAGAATTATATACATTCGCTTCAGCGGCTTTTTCATGCAGATTCGATTTGGGCATCGCAGCGCCATACCCGCCACCATAAAGGCCCGGCGGGGTCAGCACATCCACATGAGCTTCGGGGAGTTCGTCGATAAACCGTGACGGCATGGCGCTTTGCCACTGACCAAACACGCGGCGGTTGGCCGCAAAAGAGATCGTGCAAAGCTGCTCGGCCCGTGTGATTCCGACATAGGCAAGCCGCCGCTCTTCCTCCAGCCCCTTCAGGCCAGATTCGTCCATCGATCGCTGCGACGGAAACAGCCCATCCTCCCAGCCGGGAAGAAACACCGCCGGAAACTCTAGCCCCTTGGCCGCGTGCAACGTCATGATCGACACTTTAGCGCCACCATCGTCGCTTTCATTATCCATGATCAAGCTGACGTGTTCCAGAAAACCTTGAAGATTCTCGAACTGCTCCAACGCCTTAACCAGCTCTTTCAGGTTCTCGAGCCGCCCCGGAGCTTCCGGCGTTTTGTCGTTCTGCCAAAAACCAGTATATCCGCTTTCATCCAAAATAATCTGCGCCAATTCCACATGGCTGACCTCGGGCGGGCCATATTCCTCGTGAAACAGCGGCGCACCTTCATCGATGACGCTATCGTCATCAACCACAGTCTGTAGGCGCGGGCCCCGCGCCAGTTCGGACCAGCGCTGAACCCCGTCGATAAGCAGACGCAACTGCGCCGCCCCACGACCGCCAATCCCGCCATTCGCCAATAGGATCCGCGCCCCCTCCACAAGGTTCACACCGTTTTCGCGCGCGGTTTTCTGTATATTTTGTTGCGCTTTATCGCCTAATCCACGCTTGGGCGTGTTCACGATTCTCTCAAAAGCAAGATCGTCATCAGGCGAGGTAACCACCCTGAAATAGGCCATGGCGTCGCGAATTTCTAACCGTTCATAGAAACGGGGGCCACCGATCACGCGGTACGGTAGGCCAATGGTCAGGAATCGATCTTCAAACGCGCGCATCTGGTGCGATGCCCGTACAAGAATCGCCATATCGTCCAATGTGTATGGATCAAGCTCGCGTGTGCCGCGCTGCAACGCTTCAATTTCGTCGCCGATCCAACGCGCCTCTTCCTCGCCATCCCAATGGCCGATGAGACGCAGCTTTTCACCCTCACGGGATTCCGTCCACAAGGTCTTGCCCAAACGCCCCTCGTTTCCTGCGATCACGCCCGAAGCGGCCGCCAGGATGTGCGGTGTTGACCGGTAATTCTGTTCCAACCGCACCACATGAGCGCCTGGAAAATCTTTTTCGAACCGCAGGATGTTGCCAACCTCGGCCCCTCGCCATCCGTAGATCGACTGGTCGTCATCCCCGACACAGCAGATATTCTTGTGGCCAGAGGCCAGCAGACGGAGCCACAAATACTGTGCCACGTTGGTATCCTGATACTCATCCACCAGAATATATTTGAACCACCGCTGATATTGCCCCAGCACGTCTTCGTGCTGCTGGAAGATGGTGACCATATGCAGCAGCAAATCACCGAAGTCGCAGGCGTTCAGATCTTTAAGCCGCGCTTGATACTGCGCATAAAGCTCCGCCCCGCGGTGGTTATAGGCCCCCGCATCGGCCGTAGGAATTTTGTCGGGCGTCAATGCGCGGTTTTTCCAGCCATCAATAACGCCTGACAGCAAACGCGCGGGCCAACGTTTGTCATCAATCCCTTCCGCTTTGATCAACTGCTTGAGCAGACGCAGCTGGTCATCCGTGTCCAGAATGGTGAAGTTCGACTTTAGCCCGACCAATTCAGCATGGCGGCGCAACAGCTTGACGCAAATCGCATGAAACGTACCCAGCCAAGGCATCCCTTCAATGCTCTGCCCCAGCATATGCCCCACACGGTTTTTCATCTCGCGCGCGGCCTTATTGGTGAAGGTTACCGCGAGAATCTCGTTCGGGCGGGCGCGCCCGGTGTTCATCAGATGCACGATCCGCGCTGTCAAAGCCTTGGTCTTGCCCGTGCCTGCCCCCGCGAGCATCAAGACAGGGCCGTCCATCTGCTCCACCGCGGCACGCTGGGCCGGATTCAGCCCATCAAGATAGGGTTGCGGACGCGCAGCCATAGCGCGCGATGATAGGGAAGCGCCCTCAAAGGCGGCCATTTCGTCAAAATCATTCATGCGGCCAATCTATCCTGCGCACGCACCAAATAAAAGACACGTTCGCAAAATGTTCCCGCCGCATTTTCTATAATGCAGCGGCGGTTTGCTAGCCGTTTAGCGTCAAAGCCGCAGGAATTATTGCTATCTGTTCCTCCTTATTACTCATGTCATTGCATAGGTACGATCGCGCCTTCGACTCGGCGTAGCACCCCATCTCTTTCCAAATGGTTAAAAATCCCCCGCGGAGCGCAAAAAAACTTCTACTTGCACACCGTGTCAAACAGACGCAACAATGCCGCAGCGCAGCGTTAGCGCGCGCTCTAGACGCTTGAAAATTAAGATTTCTCGCCAGCAGGAAGGCCTAGCTATGACCGACTTTAAGAAAATTCTAATCGCAAACCGCGGCGAGATCGCCATTCGAATTATGCGCGCGGCCAACGAGATGGGAAAAAAGACGGTCGCCGTTTTCGCCGAGGAAGATAAGCTGGGCCTACACCGTTTCAAGGCCGATGAAGCCTATCGGATCGGGGCCGGTTTGGGGCCTGTCGCCGCCTATTTGAGCATCGATGAAATCATCCGCGTGGCCAAAGCCTCGGGCGCGGATGCGATCCACCCGGGCTATGGGCTACTGTCAGAAAATCCCGATTTTGTAGATGCTTGCGCGCAGAACGGCATTACTTTTATCGGGCCGCGTGCGGAAACAATGCGCGCCTTGGGCGACAAGGCCAGCGCGCGACGCGTGGCGATGGAGGCCGGCGTGCCGGTCGTCCCCGCGACAGACGTTCTAGGCGATGATATGGAGGTCGTCCGCAAGCAGGCCGCAGAGGTTGGCTACCCGCTGATGCTCAAGGCGTCCTGGGGCGGCGGGGGTCGCGGCATGCGCCCCATCGCGAATGAAGAAGAGCTTAAAGAAAAAGTGATGGAAGGCCGGCGCGAGGCAGAAGCGGCCTTTGGCAATGGCGAAGGCTATCTGGAAAAGATGATCCTGAAGGCGCGCCATGTCGAGGTGCAGATTTTGGGCGACAGCCACGGCGAAATCTACCATCTATTTGAAAGAGATTGTTCCGTTCAGCGTCGCAACCAAAAGGTCGTCGAACGCGCACCTGCCCCCTATCTTACCGAAGAACAACGCGCCGAGATTTGCGAATTGGGCCGGAAAATCTGTGCACATGTTAACTATGAATGTGCCGGTACGGTCGAATTCCTGATGGATATGGACGACGGCAAGTTTTATTTTATCGAGGTAAATCCAAGGGTTCAGGTCGAACACACGGTCACCGAAGAGGTCACCGGCATCGATATCGTACAGGCGCAAATCTTAATTGCCGAAGGCAAGACCATCGCCGAGGCGACGGGCAAGGCCTCGCAGGCAGATGTGCAGCTGAACGGCCATGCGTTGCAGACTCGGATCACCACCGAAGATCCCCAAAACAACTTCATTCCTGATTATGGCCGCATCACCGCCTTTCGTGAGGCCACCGGCATGGGCATCCGCTTGGACGGCGGTACCGCCTATTCGGGAGGGGTGATCACGCGCTATTATGACAGCCTTTTGGTCAAGGTGACGGCGAAAGCGCAAACGCCCGAGCAAGCGATCGCCCGCATGGACCGCGCTCTGCGCGAGTTCCGCATCCGGGGCGTGTCGACAAACATCGCCTTTGTCGAAAATTTGCTGAAACACCCGACCTTCCTCGATAATAGTTACCACACCAAGTTTATCGACCAGACGCCCGAGCTTTTTACCTTTGAAAAGCGCCGCGATCGGGCGACCAAAGTATTAACATATATCGCTGATATTACGGTGAACGGGCACCCTGAAACCAAAGGGTTCGAACGCCCTGCGGCGGCCGTCCGCGCGCCGCAGCCGCCCGCCGCCCGAGCCGAGCCGATGATGGGCACCCGTAACCTGCTTGAACAAAAAGGGCCACAGGCTGTTGCCGATTGGATGGGGCAGCAGCGACAGCTGTTGATCACCGACACCACCATGCGCGACGGCCACCAGTCATTGCTTGCGACGCGGATGCGCAGCCATGACATGATCAAGGTTGCCCCGGCCTATGCTGCTAATCTTCCACAGCTTTTCTCGATGGAGTGCTGGGGCGGTGCGACTTTTGATGTGGCCTACCGGTTCTTGCAAGAATGTCCGTGGCAGCGCCTGCGCGACCTACGCGCTGCCCTGCCAAACGTGATGACGCAAATGCTGCTGCGCGGGTCGAATGGCGTGGGCTATACCAATTATCCGGACAATGTGGTGCAAGAATTCGTCCGCGTGGCCGCGACCGAGGGTGTCGATGTTTTCCGCGTGTTTGATAGCCTGAACTGGGTTGAAAACATGCGTGTCGCGATGGATGCGGTGATTGAGAACGGTAAGATTTGCGAAGGTACCGTTTGCTATACCGGCGACATTTTTGATCCGGACCGATCGAAATACGACCTGAAATACTATGTTGCTATGGGCAAGGAACTGAAAGCGGCCGGTGCCCATGTT
>Ga0181375_1000236_pt1 | contig 14132 bp, 14 predicted proteins | sample LowvirmetaG_FD_130090 | JGI IMG/M metagenome (GOLD analysis project Ga0181375, IMG submission 130090) | Marine viral communities from the Subarctic Pacific Ocean - Lowphox_11 viral metaG | ecosystem: Environmental > Aquatic > Marine > Oceanic | place: Subarctic Pacific Ocean | collected 2015-12-09 | reverse complement strand
TTTTCGGCCATGGTGCCTCTCGTCTGCTAGGGTTTGTGCAGAAGTAGGACACAAGCGCACAAAGGTCTAGCCGCGCTCTTTCCAACGTACCATCTGTCGCAGGGTGCCGTGCAAGGTCTGCACATCGGCACGGGTCAGCGGCAGGCGCGACCACATGTTGCGCAGGTTGATCTTCATGCTGGCGGCCTTGTGCTCGGGATAGAAAAAGCCGGCGGTGTCCAGACGTTCCTCGAAATGCCGTGCGAGATGTTCGATCTCGCTGTTGTCGGCCCAGTCGGTGCCGGCCATCTCGACCTGCTCGGCCACGACATCGCCCTGCGCGCGCATCCACTCATAGCCCATCAGCAACACACATTGCGCAAGGTTAAGCGAGGCAAAGGCAGGGTTCACCGGGACCGAGACAATCGCATTCGCGCGGCTGATATCGTCATTCTCAAGCCCAGCCCGTTCCGGCCCGAACAGCACCGACACACGGCGACCCTCGCGGATCATCTGCGCGGCTTTGGCCATAGCCGCTTCAGGACTATAAACTGGCTTGGTCAGATCTCGATCACGCGCCGTGGTGGCAAAAACAAAGGCAGCATCACCCACAGCGCCGGCCAGATCATCATAGATCACCGCCTCATCCAGCAACCGCCCCGCACCAGATGCCATAGCAACGGCCGAAGGGTTCGGCCAGCCGTCACGCGGCGCGACAATGCGCATGCGATCAAGGCCAAAGTTCCACATGGCCCGAGCGGCGGCACCGATGTTTTCGCCCATCTGCGGGCGCACAAGCACAAAGGCCGGGATCTGCGGGTGTTCTACTGTATCATTCATGGGCACCTCATACGCGCGCGGCGCGCACCTCGCAAGAACGACGGGGCGCTCCGCGCGCCTTCCAAATGGGAAAAAATCCTCGCCGAAGGCATAAAAGTTTTTCTTTCCCCGCGTGATCCGCTAATTGACGCGCAATAACGCAAAGGACAGCAAGCCATGGATACGCCCGAACAGCCGCAGCTTTACCTGATTACCCCGCCCGAGCTTGAACTCTCCAGCTTTCCCGACCAGCTGGCGCGTGTGCTGGATGCGCATGATGTGGCCTGCGTGCGTCTGGCGCTCAGCACCCGCGACGAAGATCGCGTGATGCGCGCGGCGGATGCGCTGCGGGGGGTCACCGACGCGCGTGACATTGCGCTGGTGATTGCGGATCACACTTTGCTGGCGGAACGGCTGGGGCTTGATGGCGTGCATCTGTCGGATGCGGCACGCTCCGTGCGTCATGCGCGCAAGACCTTGGGCGATGACGCCATTGTCGGCAGCTTTTGCAACGGCTCGCGTCACGACGGCATGGCCGCAGGCGAAGCGGGTGCGGATTACATCAGCTTTGGCCCGGTGAACGCGTCCCTGCTGGACGATGGCACCCACGCAGAACAAGACCTGTTCCAGTGGTGGTCCGAAGTGATCGAAGTGCCGGTCGTCGCCGAAGGCGGGCTCAACACCGATCTGATCCGCGCGCTCACCCCCGTTACCGACTTTTTCGGCATCGGGGATGAAATCTGGACCAGCGAAACACCCCAGCAGGCGCTCGCTGATCTGATTGCCGCGATGAAGTAACCGCGCAGGGCGGGTGTTACAGGAACACCCGCTCTACGAACCAATAGGCCCCGATGACCGCAATCGCGACCGACGCCGGAATGGCGACAAAGCGACGGTAGGGTGCCGCGACCTGACGGAACTGCACCGACAGGAAACACCCGGTAAAAACCAGCGCCAGCGGGATCAGGAACACCGGCACCGGTGCCTCCAGCAGCGCGGCCACGGCGGGCATCGGCACGATGCACAGCGCCAGCGCAATCACCGTCAGCGCCACGTAAAGCCCCTTGGCCGCACGCGGGTCACCCTGCCCGCGCATCACCCGCAGCGCCTGCCAGACACAGAGGAACATGACGGCAATCACGGTGAGCTGCCCGATCTCTACCCCGATGTTGAACCCGATGAGCGCAGGGATGAACTGGTCTTGCGGCAAGCCGAATTCCCCCAGCACCGAGGCAAAACCAAGCCCGTGCAACAGACCAAAGCCAAAGATCACCAGCGGTCTCCATGGGCTGAGCCCTGCAAGAAAGATATTCTCGACCGCGACATAGACGATAGAGGCGGCGATCAACGGCTCGACAATGCTACCGGGAACAGTCACCCAGCCAAGCGCGCCAAGCGCCAATGTCACCGTATGCGCTGCCGTAAACGCCGTGACCTGCCAGATCAGCGGGCGCAGATGCGTCGACAGGAAAAATAGCCCCAGCACGAACAGGATATGATCCAGCCCCTTGGGCAGGATGTGGTCAAACCCGACGGGAATATAGCTGGCAAACGCCTCCCACGCGGATTGCTGACCGCCGCCCGCAAGCAAAATTTCGGGGCTTTCCGCGCCACCGTCCAGATAACCGGTATAGGGGTTTTCGACCCCTTGCTGACGCAGGACCAGCGCGCCCGACCCATCGGGCCATGACACTACCAGCCCGCGCGTGTCTTGCGGCACCGTTGCTTGCAGCGACCATTCGGCGATGCGGGGCAGCTCTGGGTTCACATCTTCGGGAAGCGTCAGCGCGACTGCCTCCAGCGCCACAGGCTCCCCATCGGCGCGCAGCAGCGGTAGCGCGTTCCACTGGGCCAGCAATTCCGGCGCACGGGCCGCGACCTCATCGGCGGGCAAGGCACGCAAGCTGTCGTAATCGCTGGCATTTTCGGCATCATTCGTATCGGCCACCGCGTCCAGATCAATGCCGGACATCAGCGCCTCTAGGTTCACGCGCAGATCAAGCGTGACCTGACCGTCGCTGCTTTGCACATCGGCGATGGTCGGCACGACTTCATGCGCCTGCGCGAGCCCTGCCATCCCACTTGACAAAACCAGCGCATAGGCCAGCTTGAGTATCAGTTTATAAAAGGTTGTTATCATGTTTCTGTCCCGTTTCGTACTCGTACTATCATTCTTATTACCAACTTCGGCTGTCACTGCGCATGAATTCTGGTTGGACGCGCCCGCGTATCAAGTACAGACCGGCACCGAAATAACAACCGACATCCGCAACGGTGAGTTGTTTGAGGGCACACGCCTCGCCTATTTCCCGAATAGCACCGAACGGTTTGACGTGACTTTTGACGGGGAAACCACACCGGTCTCAGCGCGCATGGGCGATATCCCGGCGCTGAAGATGACCGCGCCGGATCAGGAAGGGCTGGCAATCGTCGCGCATCAGTCCAAGGCGACAATGCTGACCTATAAAGACTGGCAAACATTCGTCGGATTTACCGTGCATAAGGATTTCATGCAGGCATTGGCCGAGCACCGCTCCAAGGGCTACCCCCAAGACAAGGTGCGCGAACGCTATAGCCGCTATTCCAAGGCGCTGATCGCTGTCGGCGACGGACAAGGTGAAGACAAAGCCTTGGGGCTTGAAACCGAACTTGTCGCGCTCACCAACCCCTACACGCTTGCGGCCGATCAGCAGATGGAGGTCGCGTTGACCTACCAGCAAGAGCCGCGCCGTGATGTGCAGGTTGAAGTCTATGAACGCGACGCCGACAAGAACGTCACCGTGACCAAATACCGGACGGATGACGCGGGGCACGTCCAATTTCCGGTTACCGCGGGGATGACCTATCTGGTGGATGCCGTGGTGCTGCGCCCTGCCCCGGACGTGGAAACCACCCCCACCAGCCCCCAATGGGAGAGCCTTTGGGCATCGCTGACATTTGCCGTGCCGGAATAGGCCTTTTCGCACCGCCGCGCCTTGCGCCCGCCATATCGGTTGGGCCATACCGGCGGCATGACACATACACCTGACATTCTCTGCATCGGTTCCGTGCTTTGGGACATTATCGGCCGTGGCGATACGGTCATGCGACAAGGCTCTGATATGCCCGGTCGCATCTCGCGTCTGCCCGGTGGCGTTGCGCTGAATATCGCGATGGCGCTGGCCCGCTTTGGGCTGTCCCCCGCTCTCATCAGTGCCGTCGGCCGCGACCCTGAAGGGGACGAGCTGATCGCCGCGTGCAAGCTGCGCGGGCTGCATACGGATCATGTATACCGCTCGGATGATCTGCCCACGGACCGCTATATGGCGGTCGAGGGTACCAACGGCCTGATCGCCGCCATTGCCGATGCTCATTCGCTCGAGGCTGCGGGCGATAAAATCTTGCGCCCGTTCGAAGACGGATCGCTGCCCACTCCCTACCGCGGGGCCGTGGCGCTGGATGGGAACCTGACGCTGGATCTGCTGTCGCAAATGGCCCGTAGCCCGCTGCTTGAGCATGCCGATCTGCGCGTCGCTCCTGCGTCGCCGGGCAAGGCGCAACGGCTCACACCGTTTTTGCAGGCGGAACGCGGCACGCTTTACGTCAACCTCGAAGAAGCGGGCCTGCTGTGTCAGGCGACATTCGACAATTCGCGCGATGCGGCCACGGCGCTGCTGTCGCGCGGTGCCGTGCGCGCGGTGGTCACCGATGGCGGCAATCCCGCGACGGTGGGTGCGCCAAGTGGTCTGATCACTCAGAACCCGCCCCCCGTCTCTGTCACCCGCGTCACCGGTGCCGGTGACACGTTCATGGCTGCCCATATCGCGGCTGAAATCAAAGGGGCGGCACCAGACGCGGCCCTGACCCAAGCGCTTAGTGCCGCTGCCCAATATGTTTCTGGAGAGACCAAAATATGATTCCCCTGCACCGCTCTGCCGAAGTCGCCAAAGCCCATGCGAATGGCACCCCCGTTGTTGCGCTGGAAAGCACGATCATCACCCACGGGATGCCCTATCCGCAAAACCTAGAGGTCGCGCGTCAGGTCGAGGCAGATGTGCGTGAGGCCGGTGCGATCCCCGCCACCATCGCGGTGATCGACGGACGGTTGCACATCGGGCTGGAGGATGACGAGCTGACGGCATTGGCGCAGGCCAAGAATGTCGCCAAACTGTCGCGCGCCGATATGGCGGCCTGCATCGCCACGGGCGGCACCGGTGCCACCACGGTTGCCGCGACAATGATCGCCGCCCATCTGGCCGAGATCGCGGTTTTCGCCACCGGCGGTATCGGCGGCGTGCATAAGGGCGCAGAAGACAGCTTTGATATCTCTGCCGACCTGATGGAACTTGCCCAAACGCCGGTGACCGTTGTCGCCGCGGGGGCCAAGGCCATTCTTGATGTGGCCAAAACGCTCGAGGTGCTGGAAACGCAAGGTGTGCCGGTGATCACCGTCGGCCAAGACAGCTTCCCCGCGTTCTGGAGCAGCACCTCCCCGCTGAAATCGCCCCTGCGCATGGATAACGCGGCAGATATCGCCGCCGCCCATAAAATCCGCGGCCTCATGGGTCTGCCCGGGGGGCAGCTGGTCGCCAACCCGATCCCGAAAGAGGATGAAATCGCCGCCGCTGATCTGGCACCGATCATCAAGGCCGCCCAAGCCGATGCCAATACCCACGGCATCAGCGGTAAGGCCGTAACCCCCTATCTGTTGCAGCGCATCTTCGAACTGACCGAAGGCCGGTCGCTGACCGCGAACATCGCATTGGTGCGCAACAACGCCCGTTTTGCGTCCAAAATTGCGGCTGCACTTATGTCAAAAGACGCATAAAGCTTAATTATTATGCGTCCTCCATTGTAGCAACGCGTGAAACGCCCTAGCTCTAACGCATTGCTGCAGTGGGATAACCTTCATTCATGAACACACCGTTTACGCCGCCCCTTCCTCCCGCACCGCGCCGGACTTTGTTCGCGCGGATCAGGGCTTCGTTCCTGACGGGGCTGGTGGTGATTGCGCCGGTCGGCCTCACGATCTGGCTGATCTGGACCGTGATCGGCTGGATCGACGGGATCGTGCTGCCGATGGTGCCGCTGGCCTATCACCCCGACCGGCTGATCCAGACGTATTTCGGGTTGGACCCGTCTGCCCAGATCAACGTGCGCGGCATCGGTGTGATCATCTTCTTGCTGTTCACGGTCATCGTCGGTTGGCTAGCCAAGGGCATTATCGGCCGGTCGTTCATCCGTTTCGCCGAAAGTCTGGTAGAGCGTACACCTGTGGTGCGGACCATCTATTCCGGCATCAAGCAGATTTCGGAGACGATTTTCGCCCAGTCAGAGCGCAGCTTTGAAACCGCCTGCATGATAGAATACCCGCGTAAGGGTATGTGGGCGCTTGGTTTTATCTCTATCCCCGCAAAGGGAGAGGTCGCCGCAGCAGGGGGTGAAGGATCGAACCTTGTGGGGGTGTTTGTGCCGACCACGCCCAACCCCACCTCGGGCTTTTTGTTGTTCGTGCCGCAAAAGGATGTGACCGAGCTCGACATGTCGGTCGAGGACGCGGCCAAGCTGGTGATCTCTGCCGGGCTGGTCTATCCGCCAAAGAAACCGGTGCCTGTGGACCCATCCGCGACCCCGCGGCCCGACCGCATTTCCCCTAGCTGAACATCTTGCGCAGATCGACTGAACTGCACTTGCCTACACTGCCGATATCGGTTTGCAAAAACCGCTCGGCCGAGGTGCGGCCCGCGGATTTAAGCGCGGTGATCACCGCCCCGTTCGGCACGCTTTTGGTAGCGGTGGACAGCTGCGACATCAGATCATCGTCAGCGATCATGTGAATCCGCAACCGCTGCATCTGACCTTCCTCGACACGTCCCTGATCCAGCAGGTTCTGCACAAAGTGGATCGCACGAAGTTCGCGTAACAGGCTGGAATTAAAGCTGATTTCATTCACTCGGTTGTGGATCATCTGCGGCGTGGTGGGCAGTTCGTCCCGTTCAAGCGGGTTGATATTGATGATGACGATATCCCCCGGCAGGTCCGAGGAATACAGCGGGAAAAGCGCCGGATTGCCGGTATAGCCTCCGTCCCAGAACGCCTCGCGCCGGCCCGATTTCGGATCCTCCATCTCGATCGCCTGAAACAGCGTCGGCAGACAGGCAGAGGCGAGGATCGCATCCGGCGTGATCTCTTCTTTCTCGAAGACACGGATCTTGCCGTCGCGCACTTTGGTCGCGCTGACAAACAGCCGTGGTCCCGCCGCTTGGCAGATATGTTCGTAATCAAACGTCTCGACGATATCGCGCAGCGGGTTGCGATAGAGCGGGCCGTAGACATAGGGCGACACGATCTGCGTCATCGCCGTGCTGAGCATGACCGGCCAGCTATAGGCCATCGCCTGACTAAGCGCACCGACGCCAAAGGGGGCCATCCAGCCATTCAGATGCAGGTTCCCGACACCGGCCACCCTGTCCCACAGCCAATCCAGATTATCGCGCGCGGCCTGATGCCCGCCCTTGATCAGCCCCGCCTTCAACGCAGCGCCGTTCAGCGCGCCAGCCGATGTGCCGGAAATACCGCTGATCTCAAGCTCTGGCTCTTCCAGCAGCCGGTCAAGCACGCCCCAGGTGTAGGCCCCATGCGCGCCGCCGCCCTGTAGGGCAAGGTTGATCTGTTTTTTCTGCATCTAGACGCTCCGCCAGTCGCCGCGCGCGAGGTATCCCGCGCGCGCGCGTGTTATATTACAGGGCGGTCCAGCCACCATCGACGCTGATCGTTGTACCGGTGATCTGGTCCCCTGCCTCCGAACACAGGAAGGTCGCGGTGCCGCCCAGTTGTTCGACCGTGGCGAACTCTTTCGACGGTTGGCGCTTGAGCATGACGTTCTTGATCACCTCTTCGCGCGACATGTCGTATTCTTTCATCGTGTCAGGGATCTGCTTTTCGACGATATCGGTCAGCACATAGCCCGGGCAGATGGCATTGCAGGTGATCGGGTCTTCGGCCGTTTCCAGGGCGGTGGTTTTGGACAGCCCTACGATCCCGTGCTTGGCCGCAATATAGGCGGATTTATAGGGTGAGGCCGTCAGCCCGTGCGCCGAAGCGACGTTGATCACGCGGCCCCAGCCCGCCTCGCGCATCATTGGCAAAGCCACCGCGGTGGTATGAAACGCAGAGCTGAGGTTGATGGCGATGATCGCGTCCCATTTCTCGGTCGGGAAGCTGGGGATCGGCGCGACATGCTGGATGCCCGCGTTGTTCACCAGAATATCGCAGCGCCCTGCATCGGTGATCAACTGGCGGCATTCTTCGGCTTTCGACATATCCGCCTTGATATAGCGCGCGGTTACGCCGGTTTCGTTGGCGATGTCTTTAGCAATAGCGTGGTCTTCGTCGCGGTCGGTAAAGGAGTTCAGCACAACATCCGCTCCCGCCCGCGCCAATGCCCAAGCGATGCCAAGCCCAATACCGGAATTGGACCCCGTGATGACTGCTGTTTTTCCTGAAAGATCGATGCTGTAAGCCATGAAAATCTCCTAGCGTTTCTGCAGGTGCATCATGGCGGGCTGCGAAACGAATGGAAACGGCTAATTCCGCCCCCCCGGCGGAATGCCCCTGCTGCCCGGACATATGCCGGATCACGGGCAAAAAAAAACGTCCGCACGAAGCGGACGTTAAGTTATTGAGGCAGGTTTCATACAGGCAAGAAACCTATCGAGCAGTGAGTTCGTTATACGCAATTCGCCGCCGTAATCCAAGCTTAAAGTTTGAACTGTAGCCGCCGCATCGCTAAGGAATACGCTAATAAAACAAGGGCAGAGCGGGATTGTTGCGAAAATGGCGTTTAAATTTTTCCAAAGCTGTCGGGCAGTTGCAGCTGTTTCTTCACTGATTCTTCTCGGTGGATTCGCCCGCGCCGAGCCCGCACATGGTATATCTATGTATGGGGACCCTGCTCTCCCACCTGATTTTGTGTCGCTGCCCTATGCCAACCCGGACGCGCCCCAAGGCGGTGCGATCGTTCTGGGCAACACCGGCGGGTTTGACAGCCTCAATCCCTTCGTGCGCAAGGGCACCTCTCCGTGGCAGTTGCCGTTCTTTACCCATGAAAGCCTGATGGGCCGTTCGTGGGATGAACCTTTCGCGCTTTACGGGCTTTTGGCCGAATCGATTGAGGTCCCGGAGGACCGGTCCTGGGTCGAATTCACCCTGCGACCCGACGCGCGCTTCTCTGATGGCAGTCCGGTCACCCCCGAAGATGTGATCTTTAGCTACGACATGCTCGGCACAAAGGGGCACCCGCGCTACCACGGGCTTTATGCCCAGATCGACAGCATCGCCCAGACCGGTCCACGCAGCGTCAAAATGGTGTTCAACACCGACAACCGAGAGCTGGCCCTGCTGGCAGGGATGCGCCCGATCCTGAGCAAGGCGCAATGGGAGGGCCGCGATTTCGCCAACGCCCCGTTGGCGGAGATACCGCTCGGCTCCGGCCCCTATGTGGTCAGCGATTATAAGGCGGGCAAACAGGTCACCCTGACGCGCAACCCTGACTACTGGGGCAAGGATGTGCCGTTTCGCAAAGGCACCCATAACATCGACGAGATAAAGCTCGACTTTTATGGCGACGCGAATGTGTTGTTCGAGGCGTTCAAGGCCGGAGAGATTTCCGCCCTGCGCGAATTCAACGCTGAAAGCTGGGCGACGCAATATGACTTCCCCGCCGTGCAGCGCGGTGATGTGGTCAAATCCACCTTCGCCCATAGCAAACCCTCGGGCATGACCGGATTGGTCATGAACACCCGCCGCGCGCCCTTTGACGACATCCGTGTGCGTGAGGCGCTAATCGCGGCCTTTAACTTTGAGTATATCAACGAGACGCTGACCGGCGGGGCGCAACCGCGCATTACCTCTTATTTCTCGAACTCTCCGCTGGCGATGCAAGACGGCCCCGCCACCGGCCGCGTGGCCGAGTTGTTGACCCCCTTTGCTGATGACCTGCCCGCCGGCGCGCTTGACGGCTATGCGCTACCCGTGTCCGACGGATCCGCCCGCAACCGCGCGGGCATCCGCCGCGCCATGGGCGCGTTGGCCGATGCGGGATTCAGCGCCGATGGCGGCACCATGCGGGGGCCTGACGGGCAGCCTTTGTCGTTCAACATCCTGCTGTCCAAAGGCAGCAGCGAGAATATCGCCATTGCCGAGCTTTATATCCAGGCGCTGGCCCGTTTGGGCATCACCGCCCGCGTGGACGCCGTGGATGATGCGCAATTCGTCGCGCGTAACGCGGCCTTCGACTTTGACATGGCCATCTTCCGCCGCGCCCTCTCGCTGAGCCCGGGCAACGAACAACGCTATTACTGGGGGTCGGAGGCAGCCGATCAGGAAGGCAGCCGCAACCTGATGGGGGTGAAATCCCCTGCCATTGATGCGATGATCGATACGATGGTCGGGGCCAGCAGCGCCGAGGATTTCACCGCCGCCACCCGCGCGCTGGATCGCGTGCTGACCGCCGGGCGCTATGTCATCCCGTTCTGGCAGTTCACCGAAGACCGCATCGCCCATGTCGCAGCGATGAAATACCCCTCCCACGTGCCGCTGTATGGCGACGGGCCGAACTATATGCCCGAGGTCTGGTGGATTGAACCGGCCCAGTAAGCGACGCCTATAGGTATCAGGCGGCGGTGCCTGCGGCATAGCGGCCCTTCGGGGAGAGTTTATTTGGCAAAATGAAGCGCGGGCACGTCGGTTAGGTGAGCGATGTGACCCAAAGGATCGTGGCGTCCTCATCGCTGGTAGAAACGACGTTATGCCCCATCGTCGCATCATAATAGGCGCTGTCGCCGCGGCGCATTTCGACGGGTTCGTAGAATTCGGTGTATAGGGTGATGACGCCGGTCAGCACGTAGAGGAACTCCTCCCCGTCGTGGCGCACCCAGCCGTCGAATTCATCCATCCGGCGGGCACGGATACGCGCGCGGTAGGGCAGCATCTGCTTTTTGCGCAGCGTATCGGCCAGCATTGTGTGCTCGTAGGTGGTCGTCGCCTTGGCCGCCCCCTCGCCCGATTTGGTGACCGCCATGCGCCCGTTGATCTGCCCCGCCGAGGGGGGCGTGAAGAGCTGTGGCACCGAGATTTCCAACCCCACGGCGAGCTTTTTCAGCGCCTCATAGGTGGGCGACATCTGGCCGTTCTCGATCTTGCTGAGCGTGGAACGGGCCAGTCCGGCCTGATTGGCGGCTTGCTCCAGCGTCCAGTTGCGCGCCTTGCGCAGCTCGCGCACGCGCGCACCCAGGTCAACAGGAGGGGCGGTTTCCGTCTCGCCGCTTTCGCGGGCGATCTGGATCATGGATTTCGGGCCGTCTTGCGTCATGCGCAGGCTATAGCGCCGCGCCGGAGCGCTTGCAACGCTGCTGCGCGCGGGGTAGCGATTGGGCATGCTGTCCGTCTCTGCGTCCACCGGCTTTGCGCCTTGCCCCGCCCCGTTCAATCTTGCCGCCCATGTTCTGGGCCGCGCCGCCGATTTGGGCGACAAGACGGCGCTTGCCATTGTCGGGCCCGATCGCGTTGAGGCGTGGCGTTTCGACCAGCTTGAGGCCGCCGTGCGCGGCACCGCGACGGGATTGCTGGGCATGGGGCTGCGCCCGGGGGACATCGTGCTGATGCGCCTTGGCAATACTGTGGATTTCCCGCTGGCCTATCTGGGCGCGCTGGCCGCAGGCTTGGTGCCTGTCCCTACCGCCGCCGCGTTGACAGAGCCGGAGGTCGCCGCGATCATCGCCACCCTCGCGCCCAAGGCGATCTTGCGCGATCCCGCCGTGCCCTGCCCGCCGAATGACACCACCGTTGATCTGGCCCAACTCAGGTCCATGCGCGATTTGCCCGCGGCCCCCTGGCATGTGGGAGACCCCGACCGGCTGGGCTATATCATCTATACCTCTGGCACGTCGGGCCGGCCAAGTGCGGTGATGCACGCACATCGCGCCATCTGGGCGCGGCAGATGATGGTGCGCGGATGGTATGATCTGAAGCCCGAGGATCGGGTCATGCATGCAGGCGCGTTCAATTGGACCTATACGCTGGGGACCGGCCTGATGGACCCCTGGACCGCCGGTGCCACCGCCTTGATCCCGGCTGCGGGCGTGGCGCCTGCGGATCTCCCTGCCTTGATGGCGCGGCATGACGCGAGCCTTTTTGCTGCCGCACCGGGGGTGTACCGTCAGATCCTGAAACACCACGACCGGATCAACGTGCCAAGCCTGCGCCACGGGTTGAGCGCGGGGGAAAAGCTGCCCTCGGCCGTTGCCCGCGCATGGCAGGTTGCCAGCGGCACGCCGATCTTCGAAGCCTACGGTATGTCGGAGTGTTCGACCTTTCTCTCCGCCTCTCCCGGCCGTCCGGCGCGGGCCGGCACATTGGGCCAGCCCCAGGACGGACGGCGCATCGCGTTGATCGGGACGGAAGGCCCGGTAGAGATCGGCCAAGAAGGCACCATCGCGATCCACAAGAGCGACCCGGGGCTGATGCTCGGCTATCTTGGCGCGCCGGATCAAACTGCCCAGAAATATCAGGGTGACTGGTTCCTGACCGGCGATCAGGGCGTCATGGGCACGGATGGGCAGATCACCTATCTGGGGCGCAATGACGATATGATGAACGCGGGCGGGTTCCGCGTCTCGCCGATCGAGGTGGAACAAACCCTCGCCAAATTCCCCGGCATCCATGCTGTCGGCGCGGCGGAGGTCGAGGTTAAACCCGACGTGACCGTGATCGCGGCCTTCTATACCGCCGACAGCCCGCTGGACGAGGCCGCGCTGGCGCTTTATGCACAAGACAACATGGCGCGCTACAAACAGCCGCGCCTTTTCATCCACCTGCCAGAGCTGCCGATGGGCGCGAATGGCAAACTGCTGCGCCGGTCCTTGCGTGCAGCCTATGAGGCACAACGATGACCCAGACGATCAAGCTTGATATCATGTCCGACCCGATTTGCCCCTGGTGCTATATCGGCAAGGCCCATCTGGACCGCGCACTGGAAAGCGAGCCGGACCACCCTTTCGCGATCGAATGGCACCCGTTCCAGCTTAACCCCGACATGCCTGCTGAAGGGATGGACCGCCGTGCCTATCTGGAAGGCAAATTCGGCGGCAAGGAAGGTGCGGTGCGGGCCTATGCCCCTGTGGTGGAACATGCCGAGAAAGCCGGTCTCAAGATCAACTTCGAGGCGATGCAGCGCACCCCCAACACGCTGAACGCCCATCGGTTGATCCATTGGGCCGGGATCGAAGGGCGTCAAACCGCGGCGGTATCGGCGTTGTTCAAAGCCTATTTTGTTGATGCGCGCGATATTGGCGATGCCGAGGTGCTCGCCGATATCGCCGACGGGATCGAGATGGATGCATCTGTTGTGACGCGTCTATTGGCGACGGATGAGGATATGGAAGACATCCGCAAACGCGACGCGCACAGCCGCGAGATGGGCATTAACTCCGTCCCGACCTTTATCGTGGGCGGGCGTCACGCGGTGCCGGGCGCGCAGCCGCCTGAGCTTTGGAAAAAAGTTCTGGCCGAGCTGCGCAACGCGGGCTGAGGCCACGCGCCGGTACTGGAAGTCAGGGGCAGAAAGGCTTTGCCTTTGTGCTGAAACCCGCCTAGAATCAATCGGATAAAGGGGCAAAGACCCCTATCCAGATCGAGCGGGCAGCATGAAATACGATATACCCTTTCCCTTTATGGGACGCGGGCGGGCGACGGTGGTGGCACCGGCGGCGCGCCCGTCCAGCTTCACACCCTCCACGCCAATCACGCGGACGATCCTGACCTATGGCGGGTTCGACGGATTCCACACCGGTCACGCCAACTGGCTACGGCAGTTGGCCCGTATGGGCAGCGAACTGGTCGTCGGCTGCCAGAGCGAACAGTTCTGTCAACGGGCGGGGCGTCCGGCGCATCTGGGCTTTGCCGCCCGCCGTGCGGTGCTGGAGCGGTGCCGCTATGTCTCGCGGGTCATTCCGCTTGAGACATGGGATCAGGTGCGCAGCGATATCGTGAATTATAACGTCTCGGTATTGGCCCTGCCATCGCATCTTCCCCTGCCAGTGTCGGGACTGGACGAGATCGTTCAGGTATTGCGTTTGGCGGTGACCACCCGCGAGACAGAGCCGCGCCAGCGCGCCCGAGCCAGCTGACGGCGCGACGCCGATTGCACTATCTGTAAGGCAGCCTTATGAACACCATAGGCTGCGCCCTGCGGCCCACCGTCACGATGGAGCCGATGGATGACCGACGACCGCCCCGACATCAACATGAGCCGCCCCGAGTTTGTGGCGCTGATTGCGATGATGTTTGCAATCATT
>Ga0181375_1000232_pt1 | contig 14305 bp, 9 predicted proteins | sample LowvirmetaG_FD_130090 | JGI IMG/M metagenome (GOLD analysis project Ga0181375, IMG submission 130090) | Marine viral communities from the Subarctic Pacific Ocean - Lowphox_11 viral metaG | ecosystem: Environmental > Aquatic > Marine > Oceanic | place: Subarctic Pacific Ocean | collected 2015-12-09 | reverse complement strand
CGGCGAAAAAAAGTCAAAATGAAACGGTAGAACGTCAGGAATTGGCAAATGTATTGCCTCTGTCCGCCCATATGGCTGAACCGGATCGCCTAAGCCCCAAGTCTGGCCTGAGTGGCGTTGCCGCCAGTGCGATTGGTATGGGGTTGGCGATGCAAAGCGGTGTTGCCAACAGCCTGTGGGCTTCTTCCACAGAAGATGTGGATGTCGAACCGACCGACGATGATTTTGACCCGTCGCAAGCGCCCGTGACACATGATGATGTGAACGGGGGGGTGGATGTGACTGCGGAGAATGTAGCCGCAGAGGCGCCTGTTGCCCTCACAGTGGACGAGGCGGCTGAAAGCGTGGGTGTGGAGCCAGAGTTTTCGCCTTCTGCTGCTGTGGCCGCATCGGGTCGAACAGCAGGCATCGCAAATGCGGGTGCCGCTGCGGAGGCGATGACCGAAATGTTGTCTCAGGACGACGTCGAGGGAGACGGTACGCGTCTTGCGGGTGAAGAGGGTCCCTCTCAAACCATTGATTTTATTGGGTCTGACACAGAGGGTTTGGTCGGGTCTGTCCTTGATCCCGTGCTGGGGGAGGATGGCCTTGTCGACGACCTCCTTGATGCTCTGCTTGGTGAAGGTGGGTTGCTGGACGGGCTTCTTGGGGATGAGGGGCTAGTTGACGATCTGCTTGACGGGTTGATCGGTGAAGGCGGCATTCTGGACTTGGAAGTTCTTGAAGGGCTTCTGGGCGAAGATGGTCTTTTGGATGGTGTGGTCGAAATCATTCTGGGCGAAGACGGCCTTTTGTCCGATTTGATTGGTGAGGATGGGCTTTTAGGAGACCTCCTTGATCCGCTGCTCGGGGATGGCGGTCTTTTGGACGGCGTGCTGGACCCAATCCTTGGAACAGGTGTGGTTGACGACCTGATCGGTGAAGATGGCATTGTGTCTGGCGTTGTGGACGACCTGCTTGGCGACGTCGGTCTGGTCGATGAAATCGTCGGTGACATCCCTGTGGTCGGAGATATTGTCGGGTCTGATGGCATCCTGGGGGATGTGTTAGGGAGTGATGGTCTTCTTGGTGGGCTACTCGGTCTTGGCAGCACGAACGCCGAGCCTCTGGACGAGTCCTCCACAGTGCCTGATGAAGGATATATCGAGTCTTTGATGGATTTCGAGGCTCCCTTGGGTGAGGCGTCAGATACGGTGTCAGAGCTTATTGAAGGTCTGTCGTCTGGGACTGTCGATGACTTAATGTCGAATCTGCTCGGCGATACCGATGTGTTGGGTTTCGATGTTGCACAGGGCGATGTCGGAGGCTTCGATGATTTGTTTGCGGGCCTTGCGAGCGAAGATAGCCTGACGGGTTCTTTTGTGGAGCAGGGCTTGCTTGGTGCCGTGGCATCGGGCGTTGCGAATGACGATGTTGACTCCCTTTTGAGCGAAATTCTTGGTCCCCCCAGCAGTGATATTCTGGCTGGCGGTGACGCATTTGACGTTTTGCTTGAGGGCGCAGGTCAGGATTCGTTGGGTGATTTTTCCGATATTGGTGGGATTCTTGGCGATTCGGATGGCATTATTGCGGGCATCGCGGACATTGTTCAGTCTGATACCTCTCTGCTTGATGGGCTTTCCTTTGATCAAGATGATCAGGTTTAAGTGTGATCTGGTCACAAAGTTGCATCCTTTGTCTTGATATTCATTTTGAATAAATGAATATTCTGCCATATGCCTTTTATTGGATGGTTTCTTTCATGTAATCCTTATGGGTAACTGTTGGCGGTTGCCTTAATCAAAAGGACATGGTGAGATCATTATGATGGAGTTTGATAGGGGGGATGGGGTGCCTGAAGTTCTTTTTGTAAGCAGATGGCTCCTTAAGATATTTGAAATGATTGATGTGATCCTATGGCCATGCTTTCACGGTATGAGGTTTGGGCATATTTTTTCCACTCACAACTTGAGTTCACAAAAATGACCGTATCTGTCCTCTTTCAGGCCAGCGATGGCAGAGTTGCCCCAACGACGGCGTCGCGCCTTGCGTTGACGGCACCGGGTCGTTTGACGTTGATGCAAGATCAGGCGGAGATCGCGGGATTTGAAAAACTCGGAGCGGATTTGCATGTGACATTGACCGATGGCTCCGAGATTCTGGTCGAAAATTTCTTTGTGATCGGCCCAGCCGGCGCGTACAGCCTGTTTGCCGATGAAACGGGTGTTCCGGTTGTGACGGGCCTGATGGTGCCTGAAGCCGACATGGCATTTGATGGCCCGGCTGTTGACGTGGCACATAACACACTGGCAGCCGACGCAGGCGTGGGCGGTGCGGAGCTTTCCCATGAGGGTGGCGATGCGATTGATCCCTTTGTCATCACGGGCTACGGCATCGGGGCCGCAGGCTTGCTTTTTGCCATGACCCAAGAGGATGAGACCCCTCATGGGGAGAGCGTCGATCTGACAGCACCTGATCAAGCTGACATACAAGACGTCGCGGCAGAAATAACTGAAAATAAAGGCATTTTTTCGACATCATCGGAAGATGCCACAGCGGATACCACAGCGCTCTCCTTCGATATGATCATGTCAGAGGGGCAAGGTTTACTTGCTGGTCTGGATGTTGGGGAGTTGCTGTAATGCCAGTCCACATCAGGAAAATAGGCGCATTTTTCGAACGTTCTCTGAAAGCGGTGCTATGGCTTTCACCGCTTATTTTTGCCCTGTCGACCCCCGCATATGCGCAAATGTCGCTTCAGGAAGCCGTCCTGATCGCCACGGCAAGTGATCCAAGTGTCGAAGCACTGCGCCAGAAAGTAGCGGCCAAAAATGTCGATATTCAAGCCGCCAGAGATGCCTATTTCCCCTCTATCAGCCTGTCAGGGGATAGCAGTACGACGGACAGTGACGGGCCCGGTGTCACGTTGAGCGTGACGCAAGTCCTGTTTGATTGGGGCCGGACGCGAAACCAGATCGCCGAGGCATCCCAAGTTCGGGTGCAAGCCGTTTCGGATCTGAAGATGGCGGTCGAAGACCTCACGTTTGAGATTGCGGGCTTCTTCCTTGATGTTGAGGTGATGGATCGCAAAATTTCTTATACAAAGGAATATATGACGTTTGCGCGTCGTCTGGCCGGTCAAACGCAGGACCGAGCGGCGGCAGGGGTGAGCGACAACAGTGAAGTGGCGCGGGCGCGGTTGGAAATTTCGCGTGCGGATGAGCAGATGTCCCAGCTGATGGCAAACCGCCAGATTGCCATGGCGCAGCTTGAGTTTTTGATTGGTCAAAAGGTGGATGCGGTCCAACTTCCGCCGTCTCTTCTGTTTTCGGACCATTATGGCTCACGAGATAAGATCAACGCAGCGATCCGGATTGCGCCCGGTTACATCGCGGCACGCGCCGCTGTTGCCGAAGCCGAAGCTGGGGTGCAGGTCGCGAAGGCGCAACGTTTCCCAACGATCAACCTTCAGGCACAGGGTCGCATGGACCTCAACGGAGGCGATACACAGACGGCAGTTGGGATATCTGCCGGCGTGGATCTGAATTCGCGAGGGTTCGGTCAGCGCAAAATACAATCTGCGCAGTTGGCCGTAGAGGGTGCAAAAGCCTCGCTTCAAGGACAAGAGAGGCAGCTCATGAACATCGCAAGCAGCGCGCTTGAACGTCTAAGTCTGTTGCGTCGCAGTGAACAATCCAGAGAGGTTCAGCTTGTCGAAGCAGGAAAGGTTTTGCAGACTTATGAGAAGCAATTCGTTGCAGGTCAGCGGGAAATTCTCGACCTTCTGACCACCGGGAGAGACCTCTACGACGCACAGATTGATAAGATCGACACTTACGATGAGCGTAAACGCACTGAATATGAAGCGGCCAAAGATCTTGGTGTCTTGGGCACCATGCTTTTGGCTGGGTCGACGGTGCAATGATGCGAGATGGAAAGAGGTACTGAAATGAAAGATACCGTGTCTCACGATCCTCTTGTTCTCGGACTTTTGGAACTGTGTCGTTTGCAAGGCGTTTCGACCTCTGTCACGCAGTTGACCACGGGGTTGCCGCGCGATGTTGGCGCGCTGTTGACGCCAGATTTGGCGCCACTTGCCCTGCGGCGTGCCAATATGAGTTGCCGGATTAGCCGTGAGCCGCTGCGCGCTTTGCCGGATCACAGCTTTCCGGTGCTGCTCTTTTTGAAAGATGGCCGCACCCTCATTCTTGAAACTCTGACGGAGCAGCGGGCAACGGTCGTTCTGCCTGAATCCGGAGGCGGAAAAGCGATCTGGACCTTTGAGGAACTCGACCGTTTGCATGACGGAAAGGTCCTCATCTCCAAACCGATCGACATCGTTTCGGACCGCCTCGATGGGAAGAAGGCGGGTCGCGAGCATTGGTTGCTTGGCCCGCTTTGGGAAAACTGGTGGATCTACCGCGATGTGATGATCGCCTCCTTTGCGGCCAATATTCTCGCGGTCGCTACGGCGCTTTTTTCGATGCAGGTCTATGACCGCGTCGTCCCAAACAATGCGTTCGATACGCTTTGGATTCTGTCGAGTGGCGTCGGCATCGCGATTGTGCTCGAACTGGTGCTGCGGTTGATGCGCTCGTCTCTTGTCGATGTGTCCGGTCGCGACCTTGATCTGCGATTGTCGGCCCAGCTTTTTGACAAAGTTGCCAACATGCGGTTGGCCAACCAACCTGCGTCGACGGGGGTTTTTGCCAATCAGGTCAGAGATTTTGCCGTGGTGCGGGAGTTTTTCACCTCAAGCACGGTCACGGCCATTTGCGACCTCCCTTTCGTGCTCATCTTCCTTGGCGTGATCTGGTTTATCGGCGGTAACGTTGCGTGGGTTGTGCTCGCCGGTGTCGTTTTAAGCGTGGTGCCCGGACTGTTGATGCAGAAGAAGCTTGCGCGGGCTTCAAGGGAAAACACGCGTGAAGCGGCGGCACTGAACGGTCTCCTTTTGGAGACCATTTCCAATCTCGAAACCGTTAAGGCCTGTCGTGCCGAAGGCCGGTTGCAACGTGCGCATGCACAATTGACCGCGGCTATGGCTACGACGGCCATCAAAACGCGGAATTTGACGACATTGATGAGCCAACTCGTCAGCTCTGTGCAAAGGCTTGCCTATGCGGGCGTCGTCATTGCCGGTGTTTATCTGATCAGTGCCGGGGAGCTGACGGTTGGGAGCCTGATTGCTTGTACGCTTTTGTCCACACGCGCGATGTCGCCGATGGGGCAGGTGGCTGGACTTTTGGCCAAGTGGCAGCATGTCCGCGCGGCGATGGAAGGTCTGAACGAAATCATGAAGCTTTCGGTTGAACGCCCTTCGGATCGTCACTTTGTGCGTGCCGCCGAAATGGCGGGGGACTACCATCTGCAAGATGTGGTGTTTCGCCATGACCCGCAGGCACCGCCCGTTCTTGCGATCCCTGACTTGAAAATCGCCCAAGGTGAGCGGATTTCGCTGCTTGGCGGGAATGGTGCGGGGAAATCGACGATGTTGCGGCTTTTGGCCGGATTGACCGATCCGCAAGCGGGCAGTGTTCTGCTTGATAATCTTGCTCTCAGCCAAATCGATCCAATTGATCGGCGGCGCCAAATCGGATATTTGCCCCAAACCGTGGCGCTTTTTCAGGGAACGCTGCGGGAAAATCTGCTTTTGGATCATGGGCTTCATACGGATGATGAATTGCTTCAGGCGCTCGACGCGGTTGGGCTTGGGAAATTTGTGCGTCAGCACGTCAAAGGCCTCGACCTTCGGATTCAAAGCAATGCAAACGTATCCGGTGGGCAACGCCAGTCTATTGGTTTGGCGCGTGTTCTGTTGCAAGATCCGAAAGTGGTCCTTCTTGATGAACCGACCTCTGCCTTCGATCATGTGACCGAAGCAAAGGTGATCGCGCATTTGAAACTATGGCTCCAAGGGCGCACAACGATTATTTCGACGCATAAGCGCGAATTGCTTGGACTGACAGAGCGCGCGATTGTCCTGAATGACGGGCGGGTTGCCCGCGATGGGGATTTGCTTCAAATCTTGAATTCCGCGCGGGCGAACTCGGTTCAGCAAAAACCTGTTCAGGCCGTAAAATGACGAGCGCGGATTTGGTCACCACAAGCCATATCGACGGGAGCTATCGTCGTCAGACTCTGAAACGGTCGCGTTTGGTCATTCAAACCGTCGTTTTGTCCCTTTTTATTGCCATCGGTTGGGCGGCCATTGCGCAGATCAATGAAATCACGCGTGGTGACGGGCGGGTCGTGCCGTTGCGCCGTTTGCAATCCATTCAAAGTCTGGAAGGTGGGATTCTTGCTGAACTGCATGTGAGCGAAGGCGATATTGTTCAGGAAGGTCAATTGATTGCCCGTTTGGACCCAACACGGTCAGAGACGGCATTTAATGCAACGCAAGCGGAGATCACGGCTCTTAAAGCGGAAACCATGCGGTTGGAAGCCGAGGTGATGGAGCAACCGCATCTTGAATTCGGGCCGACGCCAAACGAGGCGGAGGCCGCAGAATTGCGCTTGTTTAAGGCGCGGCGCACCAAGTTGGAGGCCTCTTTGATGTCTTTAGAAGAGGAGCGGAGCACCATAGAACGCCAGATTGAAATCACGAGCCCTTTGGCCGCGGGGGGTGCTGTGAGCCAGATTGATCTGTTGCAATTGCGCCAACAAAAAGCGGAGCTGGACGGTAAGATCAATGAGGTCCGAAATGTTTATGTGCAGGACGCTTACAAAGACCTGGCCGCGCGACGGGCGAAGCTGACGACTCTCCAACAGGAATTGATCCAGAAACAAGACGAGTTCCAACGGACGGAAATCCGCTCTCCTGTGGCTGGCCGGGTCAACAATATCAAAATCACCACGCTTGGCGGGGTTGTTCAGCCAGGCGAACCGATTATGGAAATCACTCCGACGGACGATCAACTTTTGATTGAGACAAAGGTGAAACCGCAAGATGTTGCTTTTGTTGCGCCGGGGATGCCCGCGAGTGTGAAAATCACAGCATATGATTTCGCCACTTACGGGGACTTGCGGGGCACTGTGACCCAGATTTCTGAGGATACGGTCGAAGAGGACACGGCGCAGGGTCCGCAGGATTTTTACCGGGTTATGATCCGCACGGATGTCAGCTATCTTGAGCGTTTTGACGAGCAGTTTGCCATTCGTCCGGGGATGGTGGCGCAGGTCGACATCGAAAGCGGAAAGCGTTCCGTTTTGAGTTACCTGACACGGCCCCTGATGCGCGCGAGGCTGCGCTAGGTTGGCAAGGATGTGGGGGCATCCTTAAAGACCATACTCAAGGCAGAAATAACCCAAGATTTGGAAGAGAAAGACGACCATGCTGCCGCAGTATTTTTGGAGTGTCACCCGATGTACGGGGACTTTTATGCGTCGGTGTATCATGCCGTGCGCGGGTCTTTTACTGATTTCGGGGGCGGCGGCGCAAACCGTTCAAACCTTTGAGGCGGTCGAAGTTCAAGGCGAGGAATTTGTTCCAGAACACGACATTCAAATGACATGCGGCGCGGTAGAAGGCGTCCCTTATCTCACGATTGAATTGCGCGCGATTGAGGATTGCCTCATGTCGACGGGTGTGTTCGAAACTGTGAAACTGATCCCCAACGGGGAGACGCTGGTGATCGCAGTGAAAGAGTTGAACACGCGGCCGGGCCGTGTCGAAGCCTCCCTGTCCTATGCGTCTCAGGATGGGTTGATCGGCGGATTGTTCTTTGAACGCTATAATCTTTTGCCGGACACATATGGGTCGGTCAGGTTGGAATATAACCCAGAAGTGAAGCGCGGGGGTGGCCGCTTGTATCGGACCGATGCCCTCGGGAGTGATTTTGATCTGGGGGTGAAGCTGGGCTGGGAAGAGTTGTCTTTTGATGACAGTTCTTATTCCAAAGAGACGAAGCAGATTGAAACCTATCTTGCATGGATGCCGAGTCAAAAAACCCGATTGGAAATGGGCGTTGGCTATCGTGATTACCGTCTTTTCGATGTGGGCGATGGCGCGAGCGCTCTGTTGGTTGCCGAACAAACTCCGGGCATTTCGGCGCCCTTTTTACGTTTTGTTCTAAACCATAGCTCCCTGTCGGAGGGGGAAAACGGTTGGGGCACGTGGGAATACAGCGTTGGGGTAGGTCAATATTTTTGGAACCTTGGCACCGATGATAGCCTGTCAGATTTCCGGTTTGAAAGCCGCTCCTATGTGCCGCTTGGTCAGAAGTGGCGGATGCTTGTCTCTTTGGATGCCGGGCGGGTGTCCAGTCTTGATGGAAAGAACGCAACGCGTGTCATTGACCGCTTTGCTCCGGGGGCGGGCAGTTTTCGCGGATTTGCGCCACGTGGGGTTGGGCCGCATGACAATGGCGACGCGCTTGGTGGAAACACGTTTGCCGTTTCTTCGATCGAAATACAGGGCAATTTCGAGGACGTTGTGAATGCGCCATTGGTTGGCGGAGTTTTCTTGGACACCGGTGCGTCCTGGGCGTTGGATGACACCCTTGGTGGTGTGATTGATGATGGGTTTCATCGGCGCAGTTCGGTTGGTCTTTCGCTTGCATTTGAAGTGGGTCGCGCGCCGGTCTCGCTCTTTGTGGCGAAGCCCATCGACAAGCAAGACGGTGACAAAGAACAGGTGTTTGGTCTCCGTCTCAGCACCGCGTTTTGAGGCACGCTTTGTTTGTCGAAACTCAGCGCTGCATGAGAACACAGTGAAAGTTTCTAAAGACCGAGATGCCAGCATTGGAAACCCCATCTCCTCTGCGCGCTGAATTTGCAACATGGCAGTACGAATATGATGAGCTGAGGCACCTGAGGGCAGGCACCTCTGTTGCTCATGGTGCCATGACTGAAAACTCACGTCTCTGCCGGGCTCAGTCTCAGGGTATATAAAGTATTATCCTTATTACCATGATTGAAATCTTTAGTATTGCTTTGTTGATATTTTCCATCCTAAGGTATGTATGTCGGCATTGCTTATGCTGTGACCTGACGCAGACATGGAACGTCTCGTGTTTGCCAACAATGTATATCTTTCAGCCGCCGCATATGCCGGTGGTGAAAACAGGGAGCGCGATGAGATGGCAGGGATGAGCATTCTTAACGGTTCTTATGGCCATCCCTATAAGCCCCAGGTGAACCCTAAACGTGTCAGCCTCGAGACCAGACTCTTCCAACGTCTGGATGATGAAATGGCACAGGCTGACAGAACCTACTCAGAGGTTATTGACCTTTTACGTGTGAACCGTCGCGTCTTTGAACCCGCGTTCCTGCCCCGCAAGATGATGTGTGAGGCGACCGACGCACCACGCCACCATATGATATTCGACGTTCTGTTCGGATTGCGGGCCCATCTTGGCGCGATCCGCAGTGTCGTGATGCCAATTCGGTTGCTCCAAATGTCCGGGCGAAACGGAAAAGGGGTGATTTAAATGCTGCAACAGAGTTTTGAAACATCACGCGCCGTTGCTGTTCCTCACACTGTAGGGCCTGAGAGGCTGAGCGTACTTGCGTTGTTAGACTGGGATCATCTGCCTCACGAATTCTGCCAGCCGGATCAAAAATTTCGCGTGTCGCTTTTGGCGGGTCAGGACTGTGATCGTGCGCTTGAGATTCTGGTTCAACTCAACAAGGCACCGGATATTCTCATCATTGATGAGGATTTTTTTGGATCCCCAGAAGCTGCGGCGGACGCCTGTGCCCAGATTCGCCGCTTTCAACCCCATATTCATATCATCGCGATTGAAAGTGAAATGTGGGAAGGCGAATCTGTCTTGGCGTCTTTTGGGCTATGCCAAGACATTTTGCCCGCTAAATGTGGTCAGCGGGCAATTCTGGGCAAGCTTGAGACGTTGAACTGAGAGGTCTTTCGTGGGGCTTTATCGCTTACATGATATTCATGTCGCGGGCGACGATCACAGCCTGTGTCCGGTTGTTGGCGCCCAGTTTCGTGCAGATTGATTTGACATGCATTTTAACTGTGGCCTCGGCGAGAGAGAGACCTTCGGCAATCTCGCGGTTTGGCAGACCTTCAGCCAGGAGTGAAAGCACTTCCATTTCCCGACCGGAGAGAGGCGATTTGGTGGTGTCGCGTGCCTTTAGTCTTTGGTGATCAATCAGTTCAACAGGGATATACCGACCGCCTGCCGCCATAAAGCGGATTTCATTGGCGAGATCTTTCAGGGATGCGGTCTTGAGGATCACACCTGCACTGCCATTTTCCAAAATTTCCGAAATGACCTGTGCACTTGGGGCGCTGGTCAACAGAGCGGCGGGCCGGCCGCCATTGTTTTCAAGGACTTTACTCAGGCCCGAGACACCGTCCATTCCGGGCATGTTCAAGTCAACGAGAACCAGATCAAAGGGGCCTTCCTTCTCCATGATCGAAAGTGCCACGTTAAGATCAGGCGCAGTTGTGACATCAAATTCCGGTAGATTTGATAGAAAATGTTCAAACATTTCGAGGACCATCGCATGATCGTCCGCGATCAAAACGCGAATTGCCGTAGCTTTGGACGACTCTGTGGATTGAGCTGCCATCGCGCGCTTCTCCCTTCTTGTTGCTTTCACCGGATTTGGTGCTTGCTGTGTTCCCCGTGACGTCAGGGCAATTAGCGTAACATGCACAAAAAACAAGTAAATTACATTTAAAATACTATATTGAATCTCCACTGAACTGCAAGTTTAGAAGAGACCGCACGCTTAACGGGCGCAGAGGGTCAGTTTAAGGCGTCGATGGCATCCTTTGTTCGAGTGAGGGCCACTTTGAGGCGCTCCTCACAGGGGGAAAGGGGCGCGCCGTCATCAAAGGCGCGTTCCATGGCGCGCAGGCAAGATTCCAACTCTCCTAGACCCGTGAGGCTGCAAGCCCCTGTTGCGGCATGAAGCATCCGACCGGTGTCGGGGCCGGCGCCATCCTGTTGCAGGTTTGAGAGGACGCTGACCGCCTCACTGTGGGCGCGCTGCATAAAGGAGATCGCCCCAGCCCGCCCCAGTTGCGAAAGCAGATCATCGACGATGCGGGCCTTAAGAGGGCCGTCTGTCGTTTGGGACGCGTCTTGTGGTGCGGGTGCTGTTTGGTGTGGGGCATCGTTATCTGATCGCGCGGACAGAATGCGCAGGAGCACGTTGCGCAATTCCGCCGGTTGGATTGGCTTTTCAAGAACCTGGACAATGCCCACTTTGGAACATGCCTTCAGTATCGAATCAGCAACATGTGCGGTCAGCGCAACGATGGGGCCGTTCCAATGGGTTTGGCCCTGTTGTCGGACGCGCTGCGCAAATTCGATACCCGACATATACGGGAGGGTCATGTCGGTCAGGATCAGATCCAGGGTGTGAGCGATTTCTGGTCGCTCCAGAAGGGAGAGCGCTTCAACTCCGTTGCCGGTTGCCCAAACTTGCGCACCTGCACTTTCAAGTATGTGGCGAATCCAATCGCGACTTGAGGGGCTGTCTTCGACAAGGATCACAGAGATGCCCGTGAGCGGCGCGTCAGATAAATCCTGCAATGTTGCGGCTGTCTGCATCCGATCTGGTTGCTCGCTTTTTTGCAATGTCACAGTCGCGCGCATTGTCGTGCCGATCACAGGCCGGTGCTCGGTGTCTTGCCTCGAGCCCGCTTCGGCATATCTGTCAGCGACGTCAATTTTGCCCCCGAGTTGGCGCAAAGCATGTGCCAGAACATTCATTCCCGCTGAAGGGCGCGTGTTCGCAGTGGCCGCTGTTGTGGCCGGTTGGCGGGCCTCCGTTTGGCCGAGTGCCTCGAACAGGCGCGCTTTTTGTTCTGGGGGGAGGCCACCGCCCAGATCCGAAACTGTGAGTGTGATCATGAGGCGATCAATCTCGTCGGTTGGGCTGGGAAGCGGCTGGCAGGACAGGCCGATTTCAACCGCGCCTCCGCCATATTTCACTGAATTATCAATCATATTCTGGAAAAGGGCGCGGACAAAACGCACTGGACCATGCACCCATATGTCATCATGCGGGTCAAGCCACAGCTTGAGGTCAACACTTTGTTTGCGCGCAATCGGGGCGATCATCGTAAGCAGAGTGCGCAGCTCTTCGGTGATGTTGAACGTTTCGTCCGGTTGAAGGCCGGTGACACTTTGTTCGCCGCGAATGACGCCTAAAATATTGCTGATGTGATCCAGTGCCAGTTCGGCCGAGTTATGAAGCTCTTGGCGGGCCACAGCTTTATCCGCTGCCGTCTTGTGGGCATTCTCATTGAGCACGTTATCGGCGGTTGCGAGCAGGGACTGGATCGGCGTGCGCAGGTCATGTGCCACTCTCATGAGCGTGGCCGCCCGCGCACGATTGCGCAGCCAAGTCGCTTCGTGGTCGTTTTCGGACAGGCGTAAAAGATAGCCTTCTCCAACGCAAAGCGACACGTGCACGACCTCCCCCTCCAATTCTGCAGAGCCCAAAGACAGGGAGGCTGCGGTGCTGCCCGCCCGTTGAGCTTGGACACAGAGGGCAGGCCAGTCTAGCGCATCATGAATCCCTGGTTGATCGAGGTGCAGGCGCTGTGCAGCCGTATTGGCCAAGAGAATCTTGCCACTTTCACTGGCCAAGACGGAGGGTCGACGATCTGTCGCAATCAGCCGGGCGATGGTGTGGATGATGGTACGCATTGCCGTGCCTGCAGTCTCTGAAGATGTGGAAGCAGCCTTAGAAGGCGATTCAGACGTCTCTTTCATTTCGGGGCCGCCTTATGCTTGTGTTGAGGCATCGCAATGGGTCGTTTGCATCTTGTTGAGATAATTTGCCGACAATTTCAGCGTGTTTAAAGCAGATTCCGCAGAAATTGGGGTGTTTGTGCAGGTTTGACGCCGTTAACTATCCCAAAGGATATTGATGAACCAAAGTATTGATTTTGATACATACGTTTGATAATCAAAAGGCAGGGGTGAGCCCCTTGTTTTTATTTGCAGCCGTTGGGTACTGCGCGGTAGAGGGAATTATAAGATGGCGATGAGTGGACTGGTTGCGGGCGATGCTGTGGATGTTCAGGTCAATGTGAACAGGGAGAGCATTAGCCGTTATGTGAAATCTAACTCTGATCTGGTTGTTGAACTGGTCAACGGCGATAGCATCCGTGTGAGCAATTTTTACACCGCAGCAGGGAATGGCGATGTGCACCGCCTTATTTTGGCAGATGGGACGTTCAGTGGTGTTGAGGGCGTTCTTGGGGAAGAAACCGCAGCCGCGGGACTCGGCAGTGCTTTTACGCTTGATGAGGTTGGTGCCGGCCTTGCGGCTCTTGCGGGTCTCGGAGCGGCGGCGCTTTCTGATGAGTCCGGGTCTGACGAGACCCCTGAACCTGAACCGACCCCCGAGCCTGAACCTGAGCCAGAGCCGACACCGGAGCCTGCCGCCGAAAGCGGTGTGTTGGATTCCATTCTTGCCGATGATGGTCTGCTTGGCACTTTGACGGGCAACGAAGGCGGCCTTGGGGCTGTCACCGGATCGGATGGGGTGCTTGGAACTTTGGTGGGCAACGAAGGTTTGCTCGGCGCGGTCACCGGAGAGGATGGCCTTGTCGGCTCGCTCCTCGGCACTGGACTCATCGGCGATGAGGCTGGGTCCGGTGATCCGCTGAACAGCATCACCGAGGGCCTTTTGGGTGAAAACTCTCTCGTTGGCGGTTTGCTCGGCAGTACGGGATTGACGGATGGGCTTCTCGGTTCCGATGGGATTGTTGGTGGTCTTTTGGCCGAAGATGGTCTCGTTGGCGGCCTGTTGACCGAAGACGGCCCTGTGGGCGGACTTTTGGCGGAAGATGGCCTTATGGGTGGCCTCCTCGGTGGGGACAGTCTTGTTGGCGGCCTGCTTGGTGAAAATAGCCTTGTTGGCGGTCTGATCGGTGAGGACGGTTTGGTTGGCGGCCTCCTGGGTGATGACGGCCTCGTTGGTGGACTTGTCGGTGGCGATGACGGCCTGCTGGGTGGTCTATTGGGCGGCGAGGACGGCCTGCTTGGTAGTGATCTTCTGGGTGGCCTGACCGATGGCCTGCTGGGCGGCGAAGGTGGTCTTCTCGATGGCGTGCTTGGTGGTGATCTTCTGGGTGGCCTGACCGATGGCCTGCTGGGTGGCGAGGGCGGTCTTCTCGATGGTGTGCTCGGTGGTGACCTGCTCGGTGGTCTGACTGATGGCCTGTTGGGTGGCGAAGACGGCCTGCTCGGCGGTGACCTGCTTGGCGGCCTGACGGGTGGTCTGACGGGCACCGATGGCCTGCTCGATCCGGTTGTGTCGGATGGTGGCCTGCTGGGCGATCTGACCGGGAACAGCGGTCTTTTGGGCGATGTGACGGGCAATGATGGCGTCT
>Ga0181375_1000231_pt1 | contig 14427 bp, 8 predicted proteins | sample LowvirmetaG_FD_130090 | JGI IMG/M metagenome (GOLD analysis project Ga0181375, IMG submission 130090) | Marine viral communities from the Subarctic Pacific Ocean - Lowphox_11 viral metaG | ecosystem: Environmental > Aquatic > Marine > Oceanic | place: Subarctic Pacific Ocean | collected 2015-12-09 | reverse complement strand
TTGCTGCTGCGCCACGTCGGCCAGCATCTCGGCCTCTGTCATCTGAAACGCGTTGCCATCTGCCATCCCGCGCATGAATTGAAAGTTAGAATTCATCGCGGCGGTGACATTGCGGTCGATCATATCGCCACTGTCGATCAATGTGGTGATCTGCGCCAGACGTGGGTCTTCGCTGCCCTGAAGGTCATGGAAACCTGCGCGGGCGGCGTCTTCCACCTCGGGGTCGGTGATGGCGGCGCGGGCCTCGTTCTCGAGCGTGATGATCCTTGCGCCGGTGTCTTGCGCGAAAAAGGCAATGACATCCTCGCGGGCCTGCCCTTGCAAGCCCGCATCCAATGCCCCGCGCAGAGTTTCGACGATCCGTTCGGGGTTGTAGATGGCACGCACCTGCAGCGCCCACCCCGCGCCGCCCTGCCCGCCCAGCATATCGCGATCAAGCGTTTCCGCGTTCTCCAACCCTTCGCGCTGCAAAATCTCGGCCAGCTCGCCAAGACGCAGGACATCCACCAGCACGGTTGACCGCGCGTCGGCCCATAGCGGCAGCGCCTGCATCCACAGGCCAGCAGCAAGAACAAAGGCGCGCATGGTTACAGGTCCTGACTGGGTTGCATGGTGCCAAGCCGCTGTGCGACCTCTTCAAACCGGTTCGCCATGATCTCGAACTGCACGGCGTTCATCAGCGCGTAGACTTCCTGCATCTGCGGATCTTCCAACGCCTTGGCATAGACCAGTACCTCTTCATCGGAAAACGCCTGATAGGTATAGGCCGCCCCCGCCAGCGCATTCTCTTTGATAGAAGCGCGCATCTCGGGCTCTTGCGCGCGCATCGCTTCGCGCAGGTCGGGCTCTTCCATCTGCAATTCGATCACACCCGCGCCCGCCGCTGCCATCAGGAACCGGATCTGCACCTCTTGCAGCGCCTTGATCGAGCTATCCTCGACATCGCTTGCCCCGTTCAGACGCGCCAACAGATCCACACGCGGAGAATCGATCCCGCGTAGCCCGTTCAGGATCGCATCGCCCGCCTCTGCCTTCGCGGCATTGTCTTCCTCCATATGCGACGCGTTTTCGGCGGCCACCAGGCGTTGGCCCAGATCGCTGGCATAGAAATCCGACGCATGTTCCAGCGCATCATCGCTAAGCGCCTGCGCCAAAATACCGGCACCCATGTCCAGCATTAAATCCGTCTCGAATACCTCGCGCACCAGACGCGACCATTCAGAGCCGAAGGCATCCGCATCAATCCCCAGCATTTCCGGCGCGGAATCAGCTGACAGCCGGATGCTTTCAAGGGCGACATCAAACCCCGTGACTTCCAGAAATGCATCGACCCTTTCCCTGTCGGCGGCCCGCGCCATCGGTGCAATCAGCGATACCATGACCGCCAATCCAAAACATAAAGTTAACGGCAAACGGGACAGTCGGCGCATCAGGGCATTCCTTTCAAGTTGATCCACCCCAAGAGCTTAGGCGAAATCCATCTGTCAGCAATGAAATTCCCCGTGTCCGCGAAAACTGGCCTAGCCCCCCTTGCCACCCCGTAAAATCCATCCTAAACGGACGCACCACACCGATGCGGAGAGGTGCCGGAGTGGTCGAACGGGGCGGTCTCGAAAACCGTTGAGCCTTCACGGGTTCCCAGGGTTCGAATCCCTGTCTCTCCGCCATTATTCTTCAGCTGATACAGACCGCCCACAGACATCAATAATCCGCGTTGGGGCAAGAAATTCTCTGATCAGGGCGTCGCACAATGGTATAGGGTCCGTATGACCGCACGCACCATGCCGTTCCAACCCTATATCGTAAGCGCGTCTTAAAACTTACCTCGGTTCGTTAACCTTCTCTCCGTTTTCGCCGAACATCAGCATGGCAGGTGTCAGGATGAGTGTCAGAAGGGTCGCGACAACCAGCCCCCCTACAATCGCGCTCGACAGTTCGGTCCAGTATTGGGTCGATGGCGCGCCAAAGACGATTTCGCGCGTGAAGAAATTCAGGTTGGCCCCCAGCACCATCGGCATCAGGCCAAGCGCCGTGGTAATCGATGTCAGAAGAACAGGCCGCAAGCGTTGTGCGCCTGTGCGCAAGGCGGCCTCGCGCGGGTGCATGCCAGAGGATCGTAGATCATTGTAGGTATCAATCAGAACAATGTTGTTGTTCACCACGATGCCCGCCAACGCGATAATCCCGATGCCCCCCATCACAACGCCAAAGGGGCGCCCCGTGACGATCAAGCCAAGCAAAACACCCGCGACCGAGAAGATGATCGCGCTCATCACGACGAAGGCTTGGTAGAAGCTGTTGAACTGAAGAACCAGGATCACCAGCATCAAGACAATAGCGGACACGAAGGCACCAACAAGGAACACCATCGCTTCGGTCTGGTCCTGCGCCTCGCCGGCGAAGCTATAGCTGACCCCGTCGGGCAAATCCGCGGCGTCCAGAGCTTGTTGCAAAGCCGTCACCTGATCGTTGACCAACAAACCGGGTGCGACATTTGCCTCTATTGTCACGACGCGCTTTTTATCAACACGTGTGATCGTGCCCGTTCGTTCGACCGGCTCGAAGGTGACAAAGTTGGAGATCGGCACCAATCCGGCAGAGGTAGGAACGCGCAGGTTTCCAAGCTCTGACAAAGACCGTTCTTCGGCCGGGAAACGTACGCGGATATCCAGCTCTCCGTCCGCGTCCTCGGGCCGGTAATCCGCGACGGCGATCCCTTGGGTCAGCAGCTGCACGGCCTGCCCCAAAAGACTGACATCAGCACCATATCGCGCGGCTTCCGCCCGGTTCACGCGGATGGACACCTCTACCCCCGGCAGCGGCAGCGTGTCGGTCACATCCGTGAAGCCGCCGATCTGCTCCATGATGGACAAGACCTGCGCGACAGCGTCGCCCTGCACCGCCGGATTGCGCGCCGCGATCTGAAGGTTGATCGGCTTGCCAGCGGTGGGGCCGCCGCTTTCGGTCTGGACCTGAACATCAATGCCCGCAATGTCCGCGACATCACGCCGGATATCGGTGCCGATGGCTTCTGCCGCGCGCCGCCTGTCCCATTCGGTGAGCTCAAGCTGTATCGTACCGATGGTTTCTTCGCTGCCCTGCCCTGCGCTCATCGTGGATCGGGCATAGACGGTGGCCACTTCATCATAGCCCATCAATCGCTGCTCGACCCTGCGCACCAACGCGTCACGTTCGTAGATAGAGAAGTTGTCACGGGCAAGCACCTGCACCTGCATGAACTCAGGCTCTACCGAGGGGAAAAACGACAGGCCGGTGCCGAACTGCCCGTATAGACCAAAGCTGCCAAGCAGCATGGCAAGCGCCAGCAACGCCGTCGCACCGGGCCTGAGGATTGCCCATTCCAACAGACGCACATAGGCCCCCGTCAGCCCGCCAATGCGCCGTGGGTCACCGTTTTCAGCTTCGCTTAGCGCACGTTTGGCCGCCGCATTTTGCGGCTGGCGTTTCCCGATGAGGCCACCCAGTACCGGGATGAAGATGAGCGCCATGAAAAGGGACGCGAAAAGGGTCAGGATCACGGTAATGGGCAGGAACTTCATGAACTCGCCGACCATGCCGGTCCAGAACAGCAGCGGAAAAAACACGCTTAATGTCGTGGCGGTTGAGGCGATGATCGGCCAAGCCATGCGCTTGGCGGCATAGGCATAGGCCGTTTGCGCATCATTCCCCTCTTGCAGACGACGGTCCGCGAGCTCGACCGTTACGATGGCCCCATCGACCAGCATCCCGACAACCAAAATCAGCGAAAAGAGAACCACGATATTCATCGTGAACCCCATCGCCCAAAGGGCCGTTACCCCCACCAGAAACGCCCCCGGAATGGCAAGACCGACAAGAATAGCCGACCGAAGGCCAAGGGCAGCCACGATGACGATCATCACAAGCAAAACCGCTGCAATGACGTTTGCCTCCAGGTCGCTCAGCAACGTCTCTACCTGCTCGGATTGATCTTGCAGGTAGGTTACCTCGATGCTTTCGGGCCAATCCTTGCGCAGCTCTTCCAGCGCAGCACGAGTCGCCGCGACTGTTTCGATGATATTCGCGCCGGACCGCTTTTTCACCTCAAGCGCAAGCGCCGGTTGCCCGTCAATGCGTGCGTAGCCCGTCGGATCTTGGAAAGTGCGGCGAACGGTTGCGACGTCTTCGAAAGTCACCACCGTATTTCCGCGCACCTTTACCGGAATTTCCATGACGTCTTTCAGGTCCTCGATCAGGCCCGGCACCTTGAGCACGATGCGCCCGCCCCCCGTCTCGATGGCACCCGCCGCAATCAAACGGTTGTTCCGCTGAAGCTGGCCGATCAGCTCATCAAAGCTCAGGTTGTAGGTTTGGAAAACGGTCGGGTCGATCAGTACCTCAAGGAATTCGTCCCGCGCGCCGCCAATCTCGACCTCCAGAACGCCGGAGAGCCCTTCGATGGCTTCTTGCGCGTCATCGGCAATGGCGTTCAGCGTGCGCTCTGGCACCGGCCCCGAAATGAGCGCGGTGATAATCGGGAAGAGCGCGGTGTTGATCTCTGTCACCGTGAGGTCATAGGCGTCTTCGGGCAAATCTCCCTCGACCCTGTCTGCGGCCTCCCGGACTTTGCGCAGCGCTTCGTCGATGTCTCCGCCGGGGGTGAATTCAAGCTGGACGTTTGCATAGCCTTCGGATGCGTTGCTTTGTATCTTCTCAAGCCCGGCAATCGCGGCGAATTCGGATTCCATCGGCTCGATCAGCAGGCGTTCGGCATCCGACGGGCTGATCCCTTCAAGGCCCGTGGAGACGTAAACAAGCGGTAAAGGCACCTCGGGGTTGGCTTCTTTGGGGATGGCGACATAGGCGACCGCGCCTACGCCCAAGAGCATCAGAAGCACCATCAGAACGACCCGCCCACGCGAGAATGCGGCGTCAATAATCGTATTCATTCCCGCTGCCCTTTGTCGCTTGCCGCGTCACTATCGGGAATGGGAAGCCCGGGCTGCCCATCTTGAGGGGTGCTGTTTTCCTCACCGTCATCCGCCTTGGTCTGCAACGACGGTGCCACCTCTTCGCCCTCGTTCACGAACCCCTGACCCACAGTGATGATCCGCACCGCGTCCGACAGGCCACTTACATACAGGCCATCGATCTCTGCCCGCACGATGCGAATGGGGGTGAACACGACCATATCATTCTCATCAACGGTTTTGACGCCCAAGCGCCCCTCTGGGCTCAGCGATATCGTCGAGGGCTGCACGAAATGCGCGCTTGTCGAACCGGTCGGGATCCGAATTTCGGCGGAAATACCGGCGGGAATGGCACCGTCTTCGTTCGGCACGGTGATCTTGGTGAGGAACGTGCGGGTTTCGGCATTTGCAGCCGTGCTGACAAAGCTCACCGTGCCTTCACGCTCTTCTCCGGTGATGAAATTCACCGTCGCCGTCTGGCCGCTTTTGATCTGACCAAGCGCCTGTTGTGGCACCTGCAACGCAACTGTCAGCGGCCGATTATCAACGATGCGCCCGACGTCGGCACCCGCCTGAATAAACTCACCCGCATCAAGTGACAGCTCTTCGACACGTCCGGCGAACGGGGCCGTGATAACAAGTGCCTCTATCGCCTCTTGCGCTGCGGTCACGGATGCCTCGGCGGCGGCAAGCGTGGCGCGTGCTTGGCTGACCCGATCGGCAGTCGCCACCCCTCTGTTCAATAGCTCAGTCGCGTTCTTGAACTCTCGGTCCGCACGGGCGAATTCTTCGCGGGCCCGCGCAAGATCCGCCTGAGCTCCCGTCGCAGAGAGCCGCGCAATCACCGCGCCGCCCTCGACCTCTTCCCCCTCCATCACCAAGACATCCACGACGTCGCCCGACGCCTCGGCGCGGATCGACGTATCGCGGTCAGGTTGCGCCTGCCCTTCCGCCTGAAAGGATATTGTGACCTGTTGAGGCGTCGACTTTTCAACCGCCACGGCAACCGGCTTGGCGGGGGCAGCTTCAGCTTGCCCTGCGTCTTCGTCACCCGAGGGCAGGATATACCCGCTGCCCATCCAGCCGACGATGGCGACAACCAAAGCCGCAGCAATCCACGCCGACCGCGACGCGCCTTTATCGTCCTCGAAAGACAATTGCTCTTTGTTTTCGCTGTCGCTCATTTCCAGTTGGCCTTCACTCTCACACACAGGGTTCCTTTTCAGACATGCACACCATGTAGGCCGCCGTTCAAAGAGGTCGCATCATATGACGTTTTTTAGAAACAGACCAGAAGTCTGTAAGCGAGAAATAGACGGTGCGCATGAAACGTCAATGTGACGTCGAGGCATCCAAGAATTACCATGCTAGATGAACCGGCCTGACAACCTGACACCTTTCCTAGCCCCCTTGCGCCAGTCACAGCACGATCTATCGCAATCAGGCGGTGCCCGTCATTGACCTGCGATCCGCAGAAACCTAAGTAACCACCGACCCATGATCAGTATGGCGACCATTAGGGCGACGGAGTCATAGCATTGGTAAAACACACACCCAAAGCCGAGAGCCGCGTGCGCATGGCCCCCGAAGCACGGCGGGATCTGATCCTTGATGCAGCCCAATCGCTATTTATGGAACAGGGATGGGACAGCGTCACCGTCGCGGATGTTCAGGACACAGCAGGCATTTCCCGCGGCGGCTTTTACCACCACTTTGCTGCAAAAGAAGACCTCTTGACCGGCCTTATTGCGCGTATGACGGAACAGGCAATCCAGACCACGGAAGCCGCGGTGAACCACACTGTCGGGGATGCGCTGACCAAGTTGAACGGTTTGCTGAACGGTGCAGCACAATGGTCGGCCGATAACGTCGACGCGCTTCGTGGGTTCGTTAGTATTTTCTCTCGTCCCGGAAACGAAATTCCCTATCGCCGGATATGCGATGCCGAGGCCGATGTCGTGATGCCCGTTCTTGAGGCGATCATCAAAGCGGGTATCGACGAAGGGACATTCGATCCCGTTGACGCAAGACTGACCGCTGAACTGATGTTAAGCCTTTCACAGGGACGGGGTGAGGTTCTGATCAAGGTGTTCGCATTGGCGAGCCAGCGCGACCTCGATGCCGCAGTAGATACGCTTGACGCACGACTTCGGTCCGAAGGTGGCATCTGCGACAGGTTGCTTGGCCTGCCGGTCGGCAGCGTCGCACTGTCAAATCCCACCGAATACCGCCGAATGCTGGCAGGCTTGGTCCCGTAGCGACGAAACAGGCGGGGCTTGGGAACCCGCGACACCGTCGCCGTCTCCGTCAGGGGGCATTAAACGTGGCTAAGCGCTCGGTTACATGGGTCCGCTATTTCGGCCTGATGTGCCTCCCGAGGCCACCGGATGAACAGCATGGCCTCGCCTGCGATCCTATTAGCGCTCAGCGTCGCTTCCAGATCTTGAAGGGAGCACCGCAAAATCTTCTGATCCTTGCGCTGCGCTTTCACGGCGATCTGCAGGTCGAACTGAACCCCCGGATGCGCTGTCTTCAGGTGATCCACAATCTGTGGCGCGGCCCCCACGGCCATGTAAAGCGCCACGCATGTGCCGGGTCTGATATCCTTGATCGGTTCGGGCACCGTATATCCATCTTGGCGATGGCCGGTCGTCAGCACCACGGTGTCGATCTTGCCCCGATCCGTCAGGCTTTCACCGATGCTCGCGGCCGCGGCGCAGGCCGCGGTGACGCCGGGAATGATCTCGAATGCGATACCGCTGGCTTTCAGCGCATCGACTTCCTCTGTGCTGCGCCCGAACACCCCCGGATCACCACATTTCAGACGCACAACGCGCTGGCCGCGTTTGGCAGCCATCACCAGGGTCTGCGTGATTTTCTCTTGCGGCCAGCTGTGACATCCCGGAGCCTTCCCGACGTAAATGCGCTCTGCGTCACGACGGGCCAATTCAAGGATATCAGGGTCAAGCAATCGGTCATAATAGATCACATCCGCCTCCTGCAGGCGCTGCACGCCGCGCAGGGTAATCAGATCCTTCGCCCCCGGCCCTGCGCCAACAAGGCTGACACTGCCGCCCGCAGCGGTGCCGAAGTCGCCCGTTTCGATGGCCGACTTGATACGCTTGGCCGCCGCGCGTTCGGCACCGGCGGCAAACATCCAGCGCGGGCTGTCGTTGAAAACCCAACGCCACAGATCGCGACGCGCGCGCGGATCAAGGCGCGCAGACGCTTTCCCCCGCAACCGGCCCGCAAGAGCAGCAAGATCCCCCAGCCGCGGCTCCAGCATTTCCTCTACTTTCGTCTTGATCTGGCGGGCCAGCACCGGGGCTGTCCCCTCGGTGCCGATGGCCACGACCACCGGATCACGGTCCACGATCGAAGGCGTGATCGCGTCGCAAAGCTGTGGCTGGTCGACCACGTTCACAATCGCCCCGGCCTCTTTGGCCAAAACATGCAGCGCCATGTCAGCACCAGGGCAGCCAGTGGCGATAAAGGCCAGCGCGGTGTCTGAAAAGCTGTGCGGGGTGATTGGACCGTCGTGAAGTGTGACACGGCCCGATGCAGCAAGGTCCGACAGTTCGGCATCGAATGTGGCCGCCCAGATCTCGACCGTCGCTTCGGTTTTCAGGATCAGGCGCGCCTTCTGGGCGGCCTGTTCGCCCCCGCCCATGATCACGACGCGGCGGCCCGCCATTTGCAGGAACATTGGAAATGTCTTCATGCGGATTGCTCCTTTGGCTGGTGTCGCTGGTCCCAAAGGCTGCGCGCCATTTGGTCGGCTTGGGAAAGTGTCGGAGACGCCTTCAGCGTCCACAGCGCAAGTGCCGCAGTGCCGGTCACCGTGGCGATTGCGAAAGGGTCGTCGACGCGCCCCTGCCACAGGCCCTGCAGGTCGATGACATCGCCTGTTTCATGCAAACGCCGGGTGTCATCCAGGATTGGCGCGGCGGTCTGCTGGATATGCGCCCCGTCGCGCAGGCCGAACAGGGTGATGTCCTTGGAGGGATGGCGCTCGAATTCGCCGCCGCCCCCTTTGATGATGCTCAGATCCTGCTGGCCCAACAGTTGCGCGGCTTGGGCCTGCAGGCTGCGGTACGACGGGTGGAACACGCCTTGCACCGTCACCGGGGCCTCTGACGGGTTCCACATCCGCAATACCGTATTGAAGCACGATCTGAGGCCAAGCGTATCGCGCAGGTTCAAGATGCTGAAAGCCGCAGGGCTTAGGGTTTCTAGCGGGGTATAGGCCACCTGCGGCCCGGCAAGATCGATCACTTCGCGCACCGATGCATTGGCCGATTGATGCGAATTCCACCCGTGCATCGAAATGCTGTAACCGGCCTGCCCTACCAGCCGCGCAGCAAGCAGGAACAGCGGCACCCCCCGGCTGCGGCCTGCAGCATAGGACGGCCAGTCCAGATCCGCTTTGGGCAGTTTGCCCACCACATGTGCGCGCAATGCGGCGGTGAAACCGGCAATCTCTTCGGGGGTTTCGCCGCGCAGACGCATGACCATCAACAGCGCGCCGACCGCTTCGGGGGCAGCATCACCGCGTAAGATCAGCGCCATGGCGTCCTGAGCTTCGGCCAAGGTCATCGCGCGGGCACGCCCCTTGCCGCGCGCAACGATCCGGACATAGGGGGCCAGGCTCATTCTGCGGCCATCCGTTGCAAGGTCTGATCCAGCAGGGCGGCGAGTTCGGGTTTGCACGACCCACAGTTTGTCCCCGCGCAGGTGGCGTCGCCCAAGGCCGCGACGGTAGAGGCCCCGCCGGCGATAGCCGCCAGCAAGGTGTTGCGCCCCACATCAAAACAGGCACAGACCGTAGCACCCGGGTCCGGCCGGTCAGAGGCATTGCGTCCGGCGAGCGCCGCCAACGCCGATGTGTCCGTCCCGATCAGCGCGATAATCGCACTGCGCGAGACGACCACCGGATTGGGGGATACGAAAAGCAGCCCGGTGATCCGCCCACCTTGGGTTATCGCAATCCGAACGCCGCCGGTTGCCGCGTCGGACTGGAGCGAAAGATCACCCTCCGCCTGCCCCATCAGAAGGCGGGCCTCTGCCTCCCAATCCTCGGGGTTTTTGCTGCCCGCCAGCTCTGACTGCCAGCCGGTATTGGTGCGGGCCACGGCGGCATAGGTGGTGCGCGGAGCGGGTTCCGCGATGCTTGCCAGAAAGCCGTACCATTTCGCCTCGAAAACCTCGGCCGTGACAGCGCTGGCCTTCAAGGCGGGTTGACCTGAAATCGGATCGGTCAGCGGCGTCATGATGCTATTGACCGTGCCCGCGGTGCTGCGCTGACGTGTCCAGTGCATTGGCGCGAACAGCGCGCCTTGGGCGACGCGCGGGGTGATCAGCGCCCGCATCAAAACGCGACCACGGCTATTTTGCAGCGCGATCAACGCACCGGGGAGTGCGCCCAATGCGGCGGCATCAACTGGGTTCATCTCTACATAAGGTTCGGCCAGATGTGCCCCAAGCCGCGCCGATTTGCCCGTGCGCGTCATCGTGTGCCACTGGTCGCGGTTCCGTCCGGTATTGAGCGTAAAGCGTGAATTCAGCGACACAGGCGATGTCACGGCAACCATCTGCGCCTTGCCGTCAGGGTGATAATATTGCCCGTCCGCAAAGAAACGCGCCCCATTGCGCGGCCATTGGGTCGGCACCATTTTCGCGTAGTCCGCATCGGCAAAAATGCTCAGATCAAGATCGCGCGGGAAGGCCGAAGCAGCCTGATCAAGCGCGACATATTCGGCAAAGACATCCGCGGATGAGCCATAGGAAAAGGCATCCGAAAACCCCATACGCTTGGCCACGTCGCTGATGATCTTCCAGTCGGGCCGCGCCTCAGCGGGGGCGGGCAGAAAGGCGCGTTGGCGCGAAATGCGCCGTTCGGAATTGGTCACGGTGCCGTCTTTTTCACCCCACCCGGTGGCGGGTAGCAGGACGTCAGCCAAAGCGTTGGTATCCGTCTTCTCCATGATGTCAGACGTAACAACAAAGGGCACATTTGCAATTGCCGCCGCCACGCCATCGGCATCAGGCAACGACACCGCGGGGTTGGTCGAGATCACCCACAGTGCCTTGATCCGCCCGTCAGCACAGGCCTCGAACAGATCGACAGCCTTCAGTCCCGGTTTGGTGCAAATCGTCGGGCTTTGCCAGAATCCCTGCACCGCGCTGCGATGCGCTTCGTCCCCGATCTCTAGGTGGTTTGCCAGCATATTGGCCAGACCGCCCACTTCGCGTCCCCCCATGGCATTGGGCTGGCCGGTCAATGAGAAAGGGCCCATCCCCGCCTTGCCGATGCGCCCTGTGGCAAGATGGCAATTCAGAATCGCGTTCACCTTATCCGTGCCGCAGACCGATTGGTTGACGCCTTGTGAGTAGGCGGTGACGACTTTGGGCGTGTTTGCCCAAAGCGCATAGAAATCAGCCAATTCCCGAGCGTTCAACCCGCTGTCCGCCGGATCACTGGCCTGTGCCGCCGCCAGCGCCGCGTCCAGCCCGTTCACATGGTTTTCCGTATAGGCCTTGTCGAGTTTTCCGGTCTCTGCCAGATACGCCAGCAACCCATTGAACAAGGCAACATCCCCGTCGGGGGCGATCCTCAGATGCACATCCGCCAGATCGGTGGTCGCCGTACGGCGCGGATCGACATTGACGATCCGCATATGGGGGCGCGCCTGCTTTGCGGCGGCAATACGCTGGTGCAGGACCGGATGGCACCACGCCAGATTGGACCCGACAAGCACAACCAGATCGGCTTGCTCCAGATCTTCATAGGTGCCGGGAACGGTATCGGTGCCGAAGGCACGCTTGTGACCCGCGACAGAGGACGCCATGCACAGACGTGAATTCGTGTCGATATTGGCCGCCCCGATGAACCCCTTCATCAGCTTGTTGGCGACATAATAGTCCTCGATCAGCATCTGGCCCGAGGCGTAGAAGGCGACGCTTTCCGGCCCATGCTGCGCGATGGAATCGCTGAACCTCTGCGCCACCATATCCAGCGCCGTGTCCCATTCTGCCCGCACCCCGTTGATCTGCGGATGCAAAAGCCGCCCGTCCAGATCGATGGTTTCCCCCAAGGCAGCGCCTTTGGAGCAGAGCCGCCCGAAGTTGGCCGGATGATCCGGATCCCCCTTGATTGTACCATCGGCGGCCGCCAGCACACCGCAACCTACACCGCAATAAGGGCAAGTGGTGCGCGTGAGGGTCATGCGGCGCTCCGCGCTTGCAGGAACGTCCGGTCCAGCAGGATGCGCCCGCCTTCCACCCGCGCCGGATAAGTCGCGACGCGGCCCGCGTCCGCGCCCTGCGCCTCTCCGGTCTCGAGAGAGAATACCCAGTTATGCAGCGGGCAGGTCACGGATTTGCCATGCACGATGCCTTCGGCCAGCGGGCCGGCTTTGTGCGGACAGGCATTATCAAGCGCAAAGACCTCATCCTCGGCGGTGCGGAACACCGCGACACAGCCAAGCGTGGTCTTGATCATACGCGCACCGCGCTGTGGTACATCATCAAGTGCTGCGATATCGATCCAGCTGGTCATTCCGCAGCCTCCATTGACAGGGTTGCAAGGGGTTTGTAGCGCTCGGCCTGTTGGGTCACGTGTTCGGCCCACGGGTCTTTGCGGTAAATCGTCTGGCTCAGCTCGAAGCGATCAACCAAAGCGTCGCCTTCGGCAGCAACCCGTTCCTTGATCCAGTCCAGACCGACCTTGGCCATCCATTTGTAAATGCGATCAAGGTATTTGGCATTCTCGCGATACAGCTGGGTCACCGCCTTGATCACATTGATCGCCTCTTGCTCGGTCGGCACCTGGACCAGCAATTCGGTTTCCCTGACGTCCATACCGGCCGCCCCGCCGATGCTGATCTGGTATCCGCTGTCGACACAGATGACCCCGATGTCCTTGCAGGTCGCTTCGGCGCAATTGCGCGGGCAGCCCGACACCCCGAGTTTCAGCTTATGCGGCGTCCAGGCCCCCCAGAGCTCTTTCTCAAGCTGGATGCCCAGTCCGGTGCTGTCCTGGGTGCCAAAGCGGCAATGATCCGTGCCGACACAGGTTTTGACCGTGCGCAGCCCTTTGGAATAGGCATGTCCCGACACCATGCCGGCCGCGTTCAGATCGGCCCAGATGTCGGGGAGATCCTCGCTTTTTACGCCCAATAGGTCGATCCGCTGCCCGCCGGTGACCTTGACCGTCGGCACCCTGTATTTATCCGCCGCATCGGCGATGGCACGCAGTTCGTCGGGCGTGGTGATCCCACCCCACATGCGGGGCACGACGCTGTAGGTGCCGTCCTTCTGGATGTTGGCGTGTTTGCGTTCGTTGATGAAACGTGATTGCGGATCGTCGCGATATTCCAGCGGCCAATCGGCAAGCAGATAGAAGTTCAACGCGGGGCGGCAGACATGGCAGCCGTCGGGCGTCTTCCACCCGCATTCCTGCCAGACCGCCGGCATCGAGGTCAGTCGCTGCGATTTGATCATCCGCCGCACGTCTTCGTGGGTCATGTCGGTGCAGCCGCAGATCGACGCCGCGGCAGGCAAGACGAAATCATCCCCCAGCGTGACCGCCAATACCTGTTCGACCAGCCCGGTGCACGTCCCGCAGGATGCGCTGGCCTTGGTCGTCGCTTTGATCGCGCCCAGATCAGAGGCGCCCGCCGCGATGGCGTCTTCAATTTGTCCTTTGCAGATACCGTTGCAGCCACAGATCTCCGCGTCACGCGGTAAGGCTGCAACAGCTGCTAAAGGGTCCAGGGGGGTCCCCCCTTGGTAAGCCGGGCCGAAAATCAGCGTATCGCGCATGTCCGCGATGTCGGTCTTGTCGCGTATCAGGCCAAAGAACCAGTTGCTGTCGGCGGTGTCGCCATACATGACTGCCCCGATCACCACATTGTTCTTGATCACCAGACGGCGATAGACACCCCGCGCCGGATCGCGAAAGACGATATCCTCGCGCCCCTCGCCATCGGCAAAATCGCCCGCACTGAACAGATCACAGCCCGTCACCTTGAGCTTGGTCGACAGCTCTTTCGGGACAAAGGTCGATGACTGCCCCAGCAGGGTCTGCGCCGCGACCTTTGCCTGATCGTACAGCGGTGCCACCAGACCGAAAAGCGCGCCATTATGTTCCACACATTCCCCGACAGCCAGCACATCGACGTCGGAGGTCACCATCTGGTCATCCACATGGATGCCCTTTCCAACGGCCAAGCCTGCGCCCTGCCCGAGCGCCACGTTGGGGCGGATGCCCACGGCCATGACCAGCAAATCGCAGGGCAGTTCCGTCCCGTCATCCAGCAGCAGGGCACGGACCTTTCCGTTCTCGCCCAGGATCTCCTTGGAGTTTGCGGCGCATTTGACGGTGATGCCCTTATCCGTCAGGGCGCGGCGCAGCAGATATCCTGCGGCCTCGTCCAATTGCCGCTCCATCAAATGCCCCATGATGTGCACAACGGTC
>Ga0181375_1000225_pt1 | contig 14557 bp, 12 predicted proteins | sample LowvirmetaG_FD_130090 | JGI IMG/M metagenome (GOLD analysis project Ga0181375, IMG submission 130090) | Marine viral communities from the Subarctic Pacific Ocean - Lowphox_11 viral metaG | ecosystem: Environmental > Aquatic > Marine > Oceanic | place: Subarctic Pacific Ocean | collected 2015-12-09 | reverse complement strand
CGCCCCCCCGTTTCTATGGGCGATCGGAGATATCGAGCTGCTGCACCGCCCCTTGGTGTCGATTGTGGGCGCGCGAAACGCCTCATCGCTCGGGACGCGCATGGCCCGCGCCTTGGCATCCGGTTTGGGTGAGGCGGGGTTTACGGTCGTCTCGGGATTGGCGCGGGGGATTGATGCCGCGGCGCATCTGGCGACGCTCGAATCCGGCACAATCGCGGTTCAAGCGGGGGGCGTCGATGTGATCTATCCGGTAGAGAATACGACGCTTGCCCAAGATATCGCGGCCCAAGGGCTGCGCATTTCGGAACAACCGATGGGGCTGCAACCGATGGCGCGGCATTTCCCCAGCCGCAACAGGATCATCGCAGGGCTAAGCCGCGCAACGGTCGTGGTCGAAGCGGCGGCTAAATCCGGCAGCCTGATCACCGCCCGTGACGCGCTGGATCAGGGGCGAGAGGTGCTTGCCGTGCCCGGCCACCCCTTCGATGCCCGTGCCGCGGGCTGCAACATGCTGATCCGTGACGGGGCGGCGCTGGTGCGCAATGCCGCAGATGTGATTGATCAACTGGGGCCGGCAAAAGCTCCCGCCGCCAGCCCGCCCATTTCCCAAGCAGCCGCCCCCGCGCCCCAGCGCGACATTGCAGCGCTGCACACCGATATATTGTCACGCCTTGGCCCCAGCCCCGTTGCCGAAGACCAGCTGCTGCGCGATCTGGCGGTCGCACCGGGGATCGCCACACCTGTTCTGGTCGAGCTTGAGTTGAACGGGCATATCCTGCGCCATGCAGGCGGGCTGGTATCCCGCGCGGACTGAGCGTGACGCGGCCGCAGATCGGGGGCCAGCCCCCGCTTTGGAGAACCTCCAAAGCGCCCCCGGGATTTAGACCATCTGGAAGCCGGAACCGCGGCCGGATTGCACCGTGAAACACCCCCGAAAAGGCGCTCTATAACCCGTGTATCAAAGGGCGCGCGCTGTTCTGCGGATTGACAAACTTCGCTTCACGCCACATGTCACAGCATAAGCCACGCGAATTAATTTGATCCAAGGTGCCGAATTTTATGCCAGTTGTCGTCGTCGAATCACCTGCCAAAGCTAAAACGATCAACTCGTATCTCGGCAGTGATTACACCGTGCTTGCGTCCTACGGCCACGTCCGCGATCTGCCGCCCAAAGACGGATCGGTCGACCCGGAAAACGGGTTCGACATGACTTGGGAAGTCGCCGCAGCAAGCAAGAAACACGTCAAAGCCATCGCTGATGCGCTGAAAGACGACAACGCATTGATCCTCGCGACTGACCCTGATCGCGAAGGCGAAGCGATCAGCTGGCACCTGCAAGAGGCGCTGACCAAACGCAAGTCGATCAAGAAGGACACACCGGTCAGCCGCGTGGTGTTCAACCAGATCACCAAAAAGGCCGTGACCGAGGCGATGGCGAACCCGCGTCAGGTCGATATGCCACTGGTCGAGGCCTATCTGGCACGGCGCGCGCTGGATTATCTGGTGGGCTTCAACCTGTCGCCCGTCCTATGGCGCAAATTGCCCGGCGCGAAATCGGCGGGGCGGGTACAGTCGGTCACCTTGCGGCTGATCGTCGAGCGCGAGATGGAGATCGAGGCCTTCCGCAACCGCGAATACTGGAGCGTCAAGGCACTGGTCGCCACCCCGCGCGGGCAAGAGTTCGAGGCCCGTCTGGTCACGCTTGCCGGTAAGAAGCTGGACCGTTTTGATCTTGGCAATGAAACCCAGGCCGAGATGGCGGTGCAGGCGATCACCAGCCGTGATCTGACGGTTACCAGCGTCGAAGCGAAACCCGCGAGCCGCAACCCCTCGGCCCCGTTCATGACCTCGACGTTGCAGCAGGAAGCCAGCCGCAAGTTCGGCATGGGCGCACGCCAGACCATGAGCACGGCGCAGCGGCTCTATGAAGCCGGTCACATCACCTATATGCGGACCGACGGCATCGACATGGCCCCCGAAGCGATCACGATGGCACGGGACGCTATCTCGGACCGGTTCGGTGCGGAGTATGTCCCGTCCGAGCCGCGGATCTACAAGAACAAGGCCAAGAACGCGCAAGAGGCGCACGAATGTGTGCGCCCCACCGACATGACCAAAGATGCCGACGCGCTGAAACTGACCGAACCGGATCAACGCAAGCTGTACGACTTGATCTGGAAGCGCACGCTGGCCTGCCAGATGGAAAGTGCCCGTCTGGAACGCACCACGGTAGAGATCGGTAGCAAGGACGAACAGGTCGGGCTGCGCGCCACCGGTCAGGTGGTGAAATTCGACGGCTTCCTGCGTGTCTACGAAGAAGGCCGCGACGATGTCGTGGACGAGGATGACAAGCGCCTGCCGCAGATCACCCAAGGCGACAAGATGGACAAACGCGCCGTCACGCCAGAGCAGCACTTTACCCAGCCGCCCCCCCGCTACACCGAAGCGACATTGGTCAAGCGCATGGAAGAGCTGGGAATCGGGCGCCCGTCGACCTACGCCAGCGTTGTCACCACCATTCAGGACCGCGAATACGTTCGCAAGGAAGGCAACCGTCTGTTCCCCGAGGACAAGGGCCGTTTGGTGACGGCCTTCCTCGAGAATTACTTCCGCAAATATGTGGGCTATGATTTCACCGCCGATCTGGAAAACCAGCTTGATAAGGTGAGCGCGGCGGATGCCGACTATAAGGATGTGCTGGGCCGGTTCTGGCAGGATTTTTCGGCTGCGATTGCTGAGACCGCCGATTTGCGCATCACCGAGGTGTTGGAGAAGATCAACGAGGTACTCGAGCCGCATCTCTTCCCGCCCAATGAGGATGGTAGCGACCCGCGCCTGTGCCCCAACTGCGAGATCGGGCGTTTGTCCATGCGTACCGCACGGTCCGGCGGCGCGTTCATCGGCTGTTCGAACTACCCTGAATGCCGCTATACTCGCCCCTTCGGCCCGCCCGACCCCGAGGCCGAAGCCTCGGCTATTCCGCCCGATGGCAAACTGCTGGGCGAAGATATGGGCGACGAGATTCGCGTGTTCAAAGGGCGCTTCGGCCCTTATGTGCAGCGCGGCCCCGTCACCGAAGAGAACAAAAAACCGCCGCGTCAATCGGTGCCCAAGGACTGGCCCGCCGAAGAGCTGGAGCTGGAACGCGCTGTCATGCTGCTGTCGCTGCCGCGTGAGATCGGCCCGCACCCGGAAGATGGGGTGATGGTCTGGGCAAATATTGGGCGCTACGGCCCCTATATCAAACACGCCGACAGCACGTCGAACCGTGGCGGGACCAATGCGAACCTCGAAAGTCTGGACGAGGTGTTCACCGTTGGCATGAACCGCGCCGTGCAGCTTCTGGCCGAGAAAGTCGCCAGCCGTGGCGGGCGTGGCAAAGCGGCAAAACCGATCCGTGAGATGGGCGAACACCCTGATCTGGGTGGCGAGGTCAACATCATGGAAGGGAAATACGGGCCTTATGTGAAGTGGGAGAAAGTCAACGCCACCATCCCCAAAGAGGTCGAGCCTGCCGATCTGACCATGGAACGTGCGGTTGAGTTGATCGAGGAAAAGCTGGCGAAATCCCCTGCCAAGCGCAAAGCCGCAACCAAGAAGCCCGCAGCAAAGAAAACCGCTGCGAAAAAGGCTCCGGCCAAGAAAACGGCTGCCAAGAAGGCCCCCGCAAAGAAACCAGCGGCCAAAAAGGCACCCGCAAAATCGGCCGCTGCACCGGAAGAGTGAGAGCGCAACTCACATATTCATGAAATGACATATATGTGAGTTGCCCCGCCCTGCCCTTGCTGCTTTTACCTGTGACAATCGCCACGGTAGAAGGACATAAAGATGGCAGAGCAGACATTCTCAAGACGCGGGTTGATCCTGACAGCGGGCGCGGCGCTTTTCACGCCGGCCCTGTTGCGCGCACAGACGCCAGTGCCAGAGATAGCGGCACCGGTACGTCATAACACCAATGGATTTTCCAGCCAGAACTGGCAGGACCACTTTGATACATTGGGCAAAGCCGCGATCGTGGCTGATACCTCTTCCCGCGCGCTGCACTATTGGGGCGGCGATGGCGAGACCTACAAGATTTACCCGACCTCCGTGCCCCGCAGCGACGAACTGACCAAACGCGGCTACACCCGCATTGTGCGCAAACGTGTCGGGCCCGACTGGACACCGACACCCAGCATGATCGAACGCGACCCCGATCTGAAGTATATGCCGCCCGGTCCGGACAACCCGCTTGGCACCCATGCGATGTACCTCAGCTGGCCCGCCTATCTGATCCACGGCACCCATGACACGCGCAAGATCGGGCGGCAAAGCTCTGACGGGTGCATCGGGCTTTACAACCACATGATCGAGGCGCTGTACCAGATTGCCCCCATCGGCACGCAGGTACGCATCGTCTGACCTCATCGTCTGACCTCGCTGCGGGCTGCACTGACCCCGCGACGACAGCTGCCCACCCGACGCAGGGTGGGCGCACATTCACCCGAATTTTCCGGCAAGCTCCACTGGTACCGCTGACATTAGCGTCGGCGGTTTGACACGTTCGTTACGCCGCGTCATAGAAGTCGTATAACGATAATTCGACAGGGCCGTGAGCCTCTCTTGAAAGGAGCCGGAATGAAGAAAATCTATGGAAGCGCTGCCGAGGCGCTGGAAGGCGTGCTGCACGATGGCATGCTGATCGCAGCGGGGGGCTTTGGCCTTTGCGGTATTCCCGAACTGCTGCTGAACGCGATCCGGGACGCGGGCACCAAGGATTTGACCTTTGCCTCGAACAATGCGGGCGTAGATGATTTCGGCATCGGTATCTTGTTGCAGACCAAGCAGGTCAAGAAAATGATCAGCTCTTACGTCGGCGAGAACAAGGAATTCATGCGCCAGTATCTCGGCGGCGAGCTTGAGCTGGAATTTAATCCGCAAGGCACCTTGGCCGAACGTATGCGTGCGGGTGGTGCGGGCATCCCCGGTTTCTATACCAAAACCGGCGTTGGCACTGTGATCGCCGAAGGCAAAGAGCACAAGGATTTCGACGGCGAGACCTATATCCTTGAGCGGGGCATCGTTGCGGATCTGGCGATTGTCAAAGCTTGGAAAGCGGATGACACTGGCAACCTCGTGTTCCGCAAGACTGCGCGCAACTTCAACCCGCCAGCGGCCATGTGTGGCAAGATCTGCATCGCCGAGGTCGAAGAGATCGTTCCCCGTGGCAGCCTTGGCGGCGACGCGATCCACCTGCCCGGCATCTATGTGCACCGCATCATTCAGGGTGATCACGAGAAACGCATCGAACAGCGCACAGTGAGGACGGCATAATGGCTTGGGATCGCAATCAAATGGCGGCACGCGCCGCGCAGGAACTGCAAGACGGTTGGTATGTGAACCTTGGCATCGGGATTCCGACGCTGGTGTCCAACTACATCCCCGAGGGGATGGATGTGACCTTGCAGTCGGAAAACGGCATGTTGGGCATGGGGGCTTTCCCAATCGACGGCGAGGAAGACGCCGACCTGATCAACGCGGGCAAGCAGACCATCACCGAGCTGGACCGCACCTCGTATTTCGACAGCTCGACCTCCTTCGGGATGATCCGCGGCGGCAAGATCGCCATGGCCATTCTGGGCGCGATGGAAGTGGCTGAAAACGGCGACCTCGCCAACTGGATGATCCCCGGCAAGCTGGTCAAAGGCATGGGCGGCGCGATGGATCTGGTCGCGGGTGTGGGCCGCGTTGTGGTGGTCATGGACCACGCCAGCAAGCATGGCGACAGCAAGGTGCTGAAAGAATGCACCCTGCCGCTGACCGGCAAGAACGTCGTTGACCGCATCATCACCAATCTAGGTGTGCTGGATGTCGTTGAAGGCGGGCTGAAGATCGTTGAATGCGCCGATGGCGTCACCGAAGACGAACTGCGCGCCGCGACCGAAGCGACAATCGTCTAATCTGCTGACGCGATGAACAACAAGGGGCGCAGCCAGCGATGGCCGCGCCCCTTTTAACATCCGGCCCCGAACTGGTGTCAGTTCATCGCCGCAAATACACATCCGTCCGAGATCAGCTCGGGCGGGGTCTGGCACAGGCCCTTGGCGACCTGAAAAGCGGCCAGCACCTTGGGCACATAGTCACGGGTTTCGGCAAAAGGCGGCACGCCCGCGTGCTTGCGCACGGACCCTTCGCCCGCGTTATAGCCGGCCAGCACCAAGATCGGATCGCGGTCAAATTCGCCCATCAGCCAATCCAGGTATTTTACGCCGCCCGCGATATTCTGCGTCGGGACCATACTATCGGTCACCCCAAAGCGGGACGCTGTATCAGGCATCAATTGCATCAACCCCTGCGCCCCCGCCCCGCTGATGGCATCGGGCCGCCCCGCCGATTCAACCGTGATCACCGCGAGCACAAGCGCAGGTGACACCTGCGTCCCGATGGTAGAGCGCAGGATGTCGATCCCGTTGGCCTTGGCGATCTCTTGCATCTGTTGCATGCGTGGCGCGGGGATTTTGCTGCTGGCCGTTGCCAGCGTGACCATCGCGGCCTCCAGCCGGCCCGGGCCAGATTTCTCGACCGCCGGAGAGACACGATCCCAGAACCAATCATACTGCCCCGGTGACGCCGGCACGATGGCACCGGAGTCGGTTGCGACCACATCGGGGACGTCGTCTGCCTTGGGCTCGATAAAGACATTGATCCGATTGGTACTGCCCGGCTTGGGCGGCTTCACACGTTTTGCTTCGAACTTCGGAAATGGCTTGGGCGCGTCTGCCCAGACAGCCGAGGCCGCCAGCATCCCCACCATCAAAGATACGGTCATTCGTCGAAACATCGCTGCCTGCACTTATTATTTAATGCTCTTTTTCAGCAATCTCGCACGGAAACCCTCGCCAAACCAACCAAACATGGCAGGGAACATGGCGATTTCGCCATAATTGATGCAATCCTGCCCCGCTCCCCATCAAGGATAACAAAAAATGAAGACGGAAAATCTTTTTGTATCAGCGGGCTACAATATTTCCGCCAAAAACCGGCCCTGAAAAACGAAATGTCACAATTGCCGCCAAATTCGTGCCCCATTCACAAGGCTATATAGGCTCATACCAAGTCAGCCAGATGCGGAATTGAGAGAGAAGCATCGAAACGGACGACAGGGTTGAGATTGAAAACTTTATGATCCTTGGAGGGACATACCATGATGAACTTTATCAAGAACTACAAAAACGACGAATCCGGCGCTGTGACTGTTGACTGGGTTGTTCTGACCGCCGCCGTTGTCGGCCTGGCCGTCGCAGCTTACACCTCGATCGAAACAGGCGCAAAAGATCTGACAGCGAAAACAAGCACGTATATGGGAACCCAAGATCCGGCGACGAAAAAGTAATATAGCGCCCTTGCGGCAACGATGCCTGCACCCGAGGTGGCCGCATTCCGCAAAACGGAATGCGGCCTAACGTGTACTTAAACTTTCATCAAGCAAGGCAACACAATGATCACAAAGCTTCTTAAATTCTGGCAAAGCCCAAGCGGTGCGGTCACAGTTGACTGGGTTGTTCTTTCTGCCGCCGTCGTATCTCTGGCTGTTCTCATTGTCGTCAGCATGACCACCGGAACTGTAGACTTGGCAGACAAAGTGATGACACAGACGCCGGGCGACATCTAACCCAATCCAGCACTATAATGACCCAGCTTGGTCGCGGATTATCCATAGTCTGAACACAATCACCGCCTATCCATTGGTATAAGTTTCGCGCCGCGTCCTCGGACCGGCACACACTCAAGAGAGGTAAGTAACATGCGGATGGTTTTTGGACTGGTCCTGCTCGCCGGTATCGCTTTGGCAGGTGGTGCTGTGTATCTGACAAAGGGCCGCATCAGTGAATATCAACGCGCCAACCAACAAGCCCAAGAGGCGCTTGCACAGATCGTGCCAACGGTTGGTGTATATGTGGCCAACGGGCCGCTGAAATACGGGCAGCGCCTGACCCGCGAAGATGTGCGGCAGGTGAACTGGCCTGAGGATGCGATCCCCGAAGGCACGTTTATCGAAGAAGCAGCGCTTTTCCCCGAAAACAGCGATGACCTGCGTGTCGTGCTGCGTGCGATGGAAAAAGACGAAGCCATTATGGCGGTGAAGGTGACCGAACCCGGTGCAGATACCGGCCTCACCTCGCAGCTGGAACGGGGCAGCCGTGCTTTCGCGATCCGCGTCGATGTATCAAGCGGCGTCTCGGGCTTCCTGCGCCCCGGTGACCGTGTCGATGTCTATTGGACCGGCCGCATCAACCGCGGCGGCAACGACCGCGCCGATACCGGAGACGTGACCAAACTGATCGAGGCAGGCGTCAAGATCATCGCGATCGACCAAAGCGCCGGCGGCGAACGCAGCGAAGCGGCCATTGCGAATACCGTCACTGTTGCCGTTCAGCCGTATCAAGTTGCCGCATTGGCACAGGCTCAATCGACGGGTGACCTATCCCTCTCGCTCGTCGGGGCAGAGGATGACACCGTCGCCGGCGAGATCGAAGTCGACCAGCGCCGCCTGCTCGGCCTGACAGAAGAAACGGTCAAAGTTGAAACGACGACAGAAAAAGTCTGCACCATCCGGACCCGTCGTGGTGCCGAAGTGGTCGAAATCCCGATCCCCTGCACCAACTGATCTGCTTGTCAGGCAGGGCAAATACGGACCTCAGAAACGCCGCGCATCACTTTGCGCGGCGTTTTGCCATTTCGGATATGTTGCTGTTAATCCACATATACCCGCCCCCCCCTGTCATTGATTCTTGCAAAAAAACGCAAAGGACCGCACAGTGGCGCAAACGGCGGGCGCAAAGACCCTATTTTGAGGCGTGATCACAAAGGCAGGTCACATGAAAATCGATAAGTTTATTAAAGCAGCCCTATTGGGACTGACCATTGGCGCGATGCCATTTGCATTGACGGCGCCGATCGACGCGCAGGCCAACACACTCCGTGTGGTCAAGAAGGGCACCAACCGTGTGTTGGAAGTCCCGATGAACCGCGCGGTTGTGGTTGAAAGCGATATCCCCTTTGCCGAGCTTAGCATCGCCAACCCGGGGATCGCAGATATCTCATCCCTCTCCGATCGCACCATCTATGTGCTGGGCAAATCCCCTGGCCTGACCACGCTGACCCTGCTGGATGCGGCCGGTCAGTTGATCACCAACGTGGATGTGCGCGTCGCGGCGGATGTCTCTGAATTCAAGGAACGCCTGCGGCAGATCCTGCCCGGCGAAAAGATCGAAGTGCGCACAGCCAACGACGGTATCGTCCTGTCGGGCATCGTGTCCTCCACCCAACGCCTGCAGCGCGCCCTTGATCTGGCCGAACGCTACGCGCCGGAACGCGTCTCCAACCTGATGAGCGTCGGCGGCATCCAGCAGGTGATGATGAAAGTCCGCTTTGCCGAGATGAGCCGATCTGTCTCCAAATCCCTAAGCGCGTCGCTCGCGTTGAACGGGCTGGTGGGCAATGATCTTGCGATCAACGGCGGGACCAATACGACAAATACGTCCGGCGCGATTGCGAACTCTCTTGGCGGCACAACACCTGCGTCCAACAGCAACGCAGGCGCGGTACTGTTCGGCTTTAACGCAGGGTCCACCCAAGTCGGCCTGCTGCTTGAAGCCCTGGAGCAGAAGGGCGCCGTACGCTTCCTTGCCGAACCGAACCTCGTCGCGCTGTCCGGGCAAGAGGCGACGTTCCTTGCCGGTGGCGAATACCCCGTGCCTGTCGCCCAGACCGGCGACCAGATTTCGGTGCAGTACAAACCCTTCGGCGTAGAGATGAGCTTTATCCCCCGTGTCGTGGATAAAGACCTGATTAACCTCGAACTTAAAGCCGCTGTGTCGGCGATTGATGCCAGCAACAGCGTGTCCTTGGGCAATGGTTTCGACATCTCGGCCTTTACCCGCCGCGAAACCTCGACCACGGTTGAAATGCGCGACGGCGAAAGCTTTGCGATCGCGGGTCTGCTGACCGACGATTTCACCGACAACTCCAGCCAGCTACCCTGGATCGGCGATGTGCCTGTATTGGGCGCGTTGTTCCGCAGCGCGAACTATCAGCGCAGCCAGTCCGAACTGGTGATCATTATCACGGCCCATCTCGTGACCCCCACCCGGGGCGAGGCTTTGGCCCTGCCCACCGACCGGATCAAACCGCCCACGGAAAGCGAATTGTTCCTGTCAGGTCGCACGTCCAAAGGCAGCACAGCGCCCACCAAAGGGGCAGCTGGCGAGGTTGCCAAACAGGACTTTAGCGGGTCATATGGCTATGTATTGGATTGATCAGATGACTTCAGCGATCCCTTCGACAGGCAAAATCACCGGGTTATGCGCCGCTTTGGCGATGACCGTAGCAGGCTGCGTCAGCAGCCCTGATCCGGTCTATACCCAGTTCCACCGCGAAGCAGGATCCCTGACCGATCTGGGCACCTTTGGAAACGCCACGCTGAACAACCGTTTGGTGATGACAGGCGAACGCCAGTACACCTTCGATCTGGCCAACCGCTTTGCCGGCGAAGTCGAATCCACGGTGACCTTTGCCTTTAACTCGGCCCAGCTGGACGGGGCCGCGCAGGCTGTGCTGCGGCGCCAAGCGGGATGGATCCGTCAGTTCCCCGAAGTCCGCTTCCGCGTGTATGGCCATACCGATGCCGTCGGTTCGAACAGCTACAACAAGGCGTTGGGCCTGCGCCGTGCACAATCCGTTGTTGCGTTTCTGTCAACGCAAGGCATCAGCCGCAGCCGTCTTGAGGCTGTTGTTTCCTTTGGCGAAACACAGCCGTTGATCGTGACACAGGGACGCGAACGGGCGAACCGTCGCACCGTGACCGAGGTCAGCGGCTTTGTCGGGCGTCATCCCACCGTTCTGGACGGCAAATACGCGCAGATCATCTATCGCGATTACGTTGCCAGCGCCGTGCCACCGACTCAGCTATCGGGCGGTGCAACATCGACCGGTACCGCGACGGAATAACCGGATAAAAGATACCTCGAGAAGGGCCTGATCGTCGCTGACGGTCGGGCCTTTTGCGTTTCAATCCGGCAAATCACTGCGGATCGTTTCAAAAGACCAAACAATAGAAACTATTTAGCCCCAATCTTGCCCAACTTGGCAGGGATATTCACTGCAATAGGACAGTTGCGCCCGGCCACCGTGGTCTGACGCAGGGGACCGCAAGGCAAAGAACAGGGCGACGCCCGATCAGCCCTTGCCGCGCCCCAAAGAGAAGAAGGGGAAGTTTAGGTATGAGCAGCAGTATGCCACAGATTGACGCACCACAGATCATCGCCTGCACTGTCAGCCGTGATGTACAGAACTTTGACCTGCTGATCGAGGATATGGAATCAGCTTTGGGCGAAGCCTGGGGTGATCTCGGCTTTTCTGAAAGCCTCGCTTTTTTCAGCCAGCCCGAAGCGGCGACGCTCGAGCTAATTGCACTGGCGCTTGATTCCGAGGACGAAGAGAACCTGCCGATGATGTCCGAAATCATCTCGCAGGCCAAATCGCGTCATATCAAGGTGATCCTGATCGCCGAAGACATGTCCCCGGCCTCGCTCCATTCCCTGTTGCGTCAAGGTGCGGATGAATTCGTGCCCTACCCGCTGCCCGAAGGCGAATTGGCGGCGACCATCGAACGTCTGCGTGCAGGGCCCGAGCCCACAGCCGAACACATCGAGGCAGGCCCCAAGCTGAAACCCGGTGCCGATAAAGACGGCGCGGTGATCGTGGTACATGGTTTGGCCGGTGGCACCGGTGCGACCAGCATGGCCGTTAATCTGGCGTGGGAACTGGCGACCTCCGACAAAAAGAATCCGCCAAAGGTCTGCCTGCTGGATTTCGATCTGCAGTTCGGGGCCGTGGCGACCTATCTGGACCTGCCGCGCCGCGAAGTCGTCTATGACATGCTGATCGAGACAGACGAGATGGACGAGGAAAGCTTTGGTCAGGCTCTGCTGACCTATGAAGACACGCTTCAGGTGCTGACCGCCCCCGCCGATATGCTGCCGCTTGATCTGATCACCTCGGAAGATGTGACGCGGATTCTGGATATGGCGCGCAACCAGTTCGACTACGTTGTTGTCGATATGCCGTCGACGCTGGTGCAATGGACCGAAACCGTGCTGAGCAATGCGCATGTCTATTTTGCCATGCTCGAACTGGATATGCGCTGCGCCCAAAACGCCCTGCGTTTCAAACGCGCGCTGCAATCCGAAGAGCTGCCGGTCGAAAAGCTGCGCTATGTCATGAACCGCGCGCCGAAATTTACCGACCTCAACGCCAAAGCGCGGGTCAAACGGATGGCAGAAAGCCTTGGTATTTCCATCGACGTGCAGCTGCCTGATGGCGGCAAGCAGGTGACGCAGGCCAACGACCACGGTCTGCCGCTCGCCAATACCGCCGCCAAGAACCCGCTACGTCGCGAGATCGCAAAGCTCGCGTCTTCTATCCACGACCTCAAGGCTGACGAAGCCAAAGCCGCCTGATCCGGCCCAAGCGCCAGATAATTTAGAAAGAGTATTCAGATGTTCTCGAAGTATAAAAAGCCAGGTGACGTTGCCGTAGCCACACCCGCCCCAAAGGCGAAGGCTCCCGCGCCCCAGCAACAGCCAGAGGAAGCGGTCGCGCCCAAACCCGCCAGCATGCGCCGCGTGGCTCAAGCTGCAACCGTCGCCCCGCAGGATCGCGACGTGAAGCGCAAGCAACGCATGAGCGACATCAAGCTCGAACTGCACCGTGCCCTGCTTGAGAACCTGAACCTCGCCGCCCTTGAACATGCCTCGGAGCAGGATCTGCGCAGCGAGATCAACGAAATCTCGACCGAGATTCTGGCCGAGAAATCCATCGTGTTGAACCGCGAGGACCGCGTTCAACTGAACTCCGAACTGTATGACGAGGTGACCGGCCTTGGTCCGCTGGAAACGCTGCTGAAAGACGACAGCGTCAACGATATTCTGGTCAACGGCCCGCAACAGATCTTTGTGGAACGCGCGGGTAAACTGCAGCTGACCGACGTGACCTTCAAAGACGAAAAGCACCTGCTGCGGATCATCGACAAGATCGTTTCCGCCGTTGGCCGTCGCGTCGATGAAAGCAACCCTTATGTCGATGCGCGCTTGAAAGACGGCTCGCGTTTCAACGCTATGGTCCCGCCGATTGCCGTGGACGGCAGCCTTGTCTCCATTCGTAAGTTTAAGAAAGACAAACTGGGCATTGATGATCTGGTAAGCTTTGGGGCCTTCTCGGAAGAGATGGCAGCCTATCTGCAAGCCGCCGTGGCCACCCGTCTGAATATCATCGTCTCGGGCGGTACAGGTTCTGGTAAAACCACCACGCTGAACGCGCTGTCATCGTTTATTGCCAACGATGAACGGATCCTGACCATCGAAGACACCGCCGAACTGCAACTGCAACAGACCCATGTGGGCCGCATGGAAAGCCGCCCGCCCAACGTTGAAGGCAAGGGCGAGGTATCCCCGCGCGACTGTCTGAAAAACGCCCTGCGGATGCGTCCTGACCGGATCATCGTCGGCGAGACGCGCGGCGAGGAAGTGATCGACATGCTGCAGGCGATGAACACCGGCCACGACGGGTCGATGACCACGATCCACGCCAACTCTGCCCGCGATGGTGTCAGCCGTCTGGAAAACATGATCGCCATGGCCGGTATCGAAATGCCGCTGAAAGCGGTCCGCAGCCAGATCTCGTCGGCTGTGAACCTGATCGTACAAGCGTCGCGCTTGCAGGACGGGTCGCGCCGCATGACGTCGATCACCGAAATCACCGGCATGGAGGGCGACGTGATCTCTATGCAGGAAATCTTCCGCTTTCAGCGCGTCGGCCTGACGCCCGAAAACAAGATCATCGGCCACTTCACCGGCACCGGCGTGCGCAGCCACTTCTCTGAACGTTTCAAGATGTGGGGCTATGACCTGCCATCGTCGATCTATGAACCCGTTGTGGTCAAGTAAGGATTATCAATCATGAGTGCAGAACCCATTATCTATGGCCTGATCTTCGTCGGTGTCCTTGTGCTGGTCGAAGGGCTGTATCTGGTCGCTTTCGGTAAATCCATCAGCCTCAACAGCAAGGTCAACCGCCGGCTTGAAATGCTGGAAAAAGGGGCCCGCCGCGAAGAGGTTCTGGACAAGCTGCGCAAGGAAATGCAGCAGCACATGGATAATAAATCCATTCCGGTCTATTCCCTGCTCGCCGAGAAAGCACAAAAAGCCGCGATCGCCTTTGCGCCAAAACAGCTGATCATGATCATGGCCGGCCTTTCGGTCATCGCCTTTTTGGGGCTGACCATCGGCACCAATACCGAAGTGCCCGTGCGCATCCTGATCTCTGTCGGGATCGGTGTCGGGGCCGTATTCTTCTGGATCTCGTCCAAAGCGAAAAAGCGCATGGACATGATCGAAGAGCAGCTGCCTGACGCGGTGGAACTGATGGTGCGGTCGCTGCGCGTGGGCCACCCTTTCACCAGCGCGATCTCTATCGTGTCCAAGGAAATCCAGGACCCGCTGGCGTCGGAATTCGGCGT